>Ga0247819_10000611_pt1 | contig 20736 bp, 15 predicted proteins | sample 13C_Xylose_Day6_FD_193428 | JGI IMG/M metagenome (GOLD analysis project Ga0247819, IMG submission 193428) | Soil microbial communities from agricultural site in Penn Yan, New York, United States - 13C_Xylose_Day6 | ecosystem: Environmental > Terrestrial > Soil > Agricultural land | place: USA...
CTGCCGGCTCGGACGGAGCCGGTGTCGCGACCGGGGTCTCTTCCGCGGGGGATGGAATCGTGCTGGCGCTGGTTTCGGGCTGCGCCGCCCCGTCGAGGTTCGAACGCCACGGGTTCCACAGCACGAGCGCTCCCACCACGAGGACGCCCACGACGCTCAGGATGCCGAGGATGAGTGCAGCGCGTCGTCCGCGGCGACTCGACCCGGGGGTCGGCGCGGGCATCCGCTCGGTCTGGTCCGGTCGCCCCGGAATGCTGCCCGCCAGCGGCTCGGTCTCGGCCGTGGGAGAGTCCTGAGCCGGAGACGGGTCGACGCGGACGGTCTCGGCCGTGGGCTCGGGCGCCGGCCGAGTCTGTGCGGCTGCAACCACTGTGGCGGCGGTGAACGTATCCGCGGCGGGCGACCCGGCGGCGAGCGGCTCGGTCGGGGCTTCGCCGTCCGCCACCGTCAGCTCGTCGAAGGGCCACGGCAGAGCAGCAGCGGCCGCGACCGCCCCGTTTCCACCACCAGCCGTCTTCAGGGACTCCACGACGGACTCCATGCTCGGCCGCCGCTTCGGGTCGGCGGAAAGCATCGAGCGCAGCAGCGGCGTCAGCGGGCCGGCGTGCCGCGGAGCCGGATAGCCGCCCCTCGCGACCTTGTGCAGCAGCGCGATCGCGTTGTTCTCCGTCCCGAAAGGCGGGGTGCCCTCGAGCATCGCGTACAGGGTCGAACCGAGCGAGAAGACGTCCGACGCGAAGCTCGTCGGCAGTCCCCGCGCCACCTCGGGGGCGAGATAGGCCGGGGTGCCGTGGATCATGCCGGTAGCTGTGATCGTGGTGTCGCCGAGCGCGTGAGAGATTCCGAAATCGCTCATCAGCGCCGAACCGTCCTCGGCGATGAGGATGTTCCCCGGTTTGACGTCGCGGTGCACGATCCGCATCTTGTGCGCCGCCGCCAGGGCCGAGCCGACCTGAGCGCCGATGCGGGCTGTCTCGGACGGCGTGAGCGTGCCGTGCTCGCTCAGCAGATCGGACAGCGGAGTGGACTCGATGAGCTGCATCACGATGCACGGCTGGCCCTCGTGCTCGACGACGTCGAACACCGTGACCGCGTGAGGATGGTGCAGGCCCGCCGTGATGCGCGCCTCACGCATGGCCCGGGCTGTCGCCCGGTCTCGTTCGGCGTCGGGCAGCTCGGGCTGCGTCCGCAGCAGCTTCAAGGCCACCGGACGCTGGAGGCGCTCGTCCCACGCCTGCCAGACGACTCCCATTCCGCCCGCGCCGAGCATCTTGACCAACCTGTAGCGGTCGGCGACAAGTGTCGTCGGCGTGCTCATTCAGCGCTCTCCTTCGCAAGGCTCTGAAGAACGCTATTCGCGCGGGATCAATTGGTCAGGGGCCTTGCGCGATCCGCCGTGGTGTGGATGCCGCGCAGGGAGCGTCAGAGGGCGGGGCGGCGCATCCGGTTCGACAGGCTCGAGCCGGCGAGCACGCCGAGGGCGATCGCGACCATGGTCGCCAGGGTCGCGACGAGGGATGCCCCCGCCGCGGAGTCGCCGCCCAGCACGTCGGCGACGCCGACGAGCCCCAAGGCTCCCGGAACGAGCAGCCAGAACGCCGGCGTGAAGCTCACGAGCGCGGCGGGGCCGGTGGGCTGACGCGCGACCAGCGCCGTGACCGGCGTGACGACCAGGGCGCCGATGAACGCCGAGAAGACGCCACCCAGCAGCAGGTCGCCGAGCACCTGCGCCGAATACGCGACGTAGAGCACGAGCAGGATCCACGGCAGCGAGCGCCGCGGGGCGCACCGGTGCACCGAGATGGCCACGCCGTAGACCGCGACGGCGATCCAGGGCGCGATCGGTCCGAGCAGCTCGGGGTGCTCGCTGAAATCGAAGTCGGGCACGCCGACCAGTGCGCCGGCCGTCACGATGCCGGCGCCCAGCAGCACGAGCTGCATTCCTCCGGCGGCGAGTCGGCCGGCGCCCGAGATCATCTGACCCGTGGACAGCTCGAGCGCGGCGGTGGTCAGGAGCGCGCCGGGCAGCAGCACGACCAACGGCGCCAGCAGGGCGGCCAGGATGCCGGATCCGAACCCGGCCCGCAGCAGGAGGAAGACCACGACCGCGACGCTGAAGGCGATCGCGACGGTGATCAGCGCCCCGTACCGGCGCGGGAGCCGCTCGCTCACCAGGAGCGCGGCACCTGTGAACAGCCCGAGCGCGGCCGCGAGCGACACCCCGGTCCACGACGCGCCCAGCAGCACCGAGAGTGCGCCGCTCAGGAAGGCGTAGCCGACCACGCGCACGACCCGGCCGTAGATCGGCTTCATATCGCGGATGCGCGCGATCTTCTCGACCGTCGAGCGCGGATCGAGCAGCCCGGTGCGCGCGGCGTCGACAGTGTGCTGCACTTCGTCGATCTGAGAGAACAGCAGCTGCCCGTCACCGCTGGCGACGGCCCCGGTCCGATGCTGACCCTGCCCGCGGGCAGAGACCAGCAGCGCGTTGGGGAAGACCAGCACCTCGCTCTCGGGCAGTCCGTTCACGCGGGCGATGTCGCCGAGCACGTCCTGCACCGTCTCGACGGAATACCCCGCTTGGATCATCGCGCTGCCGACCGCCTCCGCGGCCGCGAGCGCGGCAGCGGCATCGGGAGCATCCCCTGACGAGACCGGCAGGGAGCCGGTGATCCGCGCAGCACGAGCGCTCACGGCGATGTCGCGCTCGGCTCGACTGCGCAGCGAGATGAGCACCACCGCCGCCGCTGCGAGCACGGCGATCGCCACGAATATCGGGATCACAGGGGACCATCTCTGCCGGAGGAACGACTGATCCTCCCACGCGGGGGGCGGCGCGGTCAGGGGGTTGCGGGAATGCCGGCGGCCCCGTTCCACTTGTCGCTCCTATGCAGGCCGAGGACAATGCTGAGCAATGACTGAATTGACGATCATCCAGCGGTCTCCTGATCCCGAGCAGGTCACCGCCCAGTCGCGCACGCGACGTTCGATCGCCGAGAAGATCCGCGCCATGGGTCAGAACCGGATCGGCGCCCTCATCCTTCTGCTCGCGACCGCCGCGGCGATCATCTGGGCGAACGTGTCGGTCGGCTCCTACGAGACCTTCTGGGAGACCCACCTCACCGTCGGAGTCGGCGATCTGCAGCTCGACTTCACGCTGCACGCGCTCGTCAACGACGCGCTCATGGCGATCTTCTTCTTCACCGTCGGCCTCGAGGTGCGGCGCGAATTCGCGATCGGCGAGCTGACGAGCTGGTCGCGGGCGATGGTGCCGGTGATCGCCGCCGTAGCGGGCCTGGCCATCCCCGCGCTGCTGTTCGTGTGGATCGCCGCCGACTCGGGCCATGCGTACGCATGGGGGATCGTGATCTCGACCGACACGGCGTTCCTGGTCGGCGCACTCGCGCTGATCGGGCCCCGTGTGCCCGGCCGGCTTCGCGTGTTCCTCCTCGCCCTGGCCGTCGTCGACGACATCGGCGCGCTCAGCATCATCGCGCTGGTCTACACCGAGAACTTCAACCCCATGCCGCTGCTCATCGCCGCCGTGGGACTGGTCGGCGTCTACTTCACTCGGTACCTGCGCGGCGGGCGCGGACCGGTCTACGCGACCCTCGCGGTGATCGTGTGGCTCGCTTTCCTGGCCTCGGGTGTGCACCCCACGCTCGCCGGCGTCGCGATCGCACTGCTGGTGCCGGTGTACCGGCCCGACCGCCGCGACGTGGAGCACGCGCTCGACCTCGCGCGCACCTTCCGGCAGTCGCCGAACACCGAGTACGCCCGTGCGGCGGCCAACAGCCTGCGCGAGTCGATCTCGATCAACGAGCGACTGCAGTCGGCCTACGCCCCGTACGTCGCGTACGTGATCCTCCCCCTGTTCGCACTCGCCAACGCGGGCGTGGTGATCAACCCCGAGATCCTGGCCGGCGCGATGACCTCGGCGCTGACGTGGGGAATCGTCGTCGGCCTGGTGGTCGGCAAATTCATCGGCGTCTTCGGCTCCGCAGCCGTTCTGCGTCTGCTGCGGGTGGGAGAGTTCGGTCCGGGTCTCACACTCGACCGCATCGCGGGGGGCGCAGCGCTGTGCGGCATCGGCTTCACGATCTCGCTGTTCATCGTCGACCTCGCGATCGACGATCCCGCGGCGCAGAACCAGGCGCGGGTCGGCGTGCTCGCGGCATCCGTCATCGCCTTCGTGATCGCGACCGTGATCTTCCGCGTCTCCGATGCGATCCGCCCCGACCTCGATTCGGGCCAGACGCTCGCCCGACCGGTCGACGCGAAGCGCGATCACGTGTTCGGAAGCGACGATGCGCCGTACACGATCGTCGAGTACGGCGACTTCCAGTGCGGGTTCTGCCTCAAGGCCTCCGGCTCGATCCAAGAGGTCAAGAACGAGCTCGGCGATGACCTCCGCTACGTCTGGCGGCACGCACCGCTCACGCAGTACCACCCCAACGCCCTGGCCGGAGCGGAGGCCGCGGAGGCGGCATCCCTGCAGGGGAAGTTCTTCGAGTTCGAGCGCGGACTGTTCGCCGACCAGGAGAACCAGCGCCCGTCCGACATCATCCGGCTGGCCCGCGAGCTCGAGCTCGACGTCGATAAGTTCGAGCGCGACCTGACCTCGCCCGAGGTCACCGGTCGCGTCCGCGACGACATGCTGGATGCCGAGGCGATGGGCATCACGTCGGTGCCGACTCTCTTCATCAACGGGCGCCGGCACACCGGTCCGTACGACGCGCAGTCCCTGATCCGGGCGCTCTCGCAGCCCGACCAGGGGGCGCAGCCCGTCGACCCCACCCCCGCTCCCACTCGTTAGCCTGGTGCCGTGGGAAGCAACGAGCTCGACCCGATCCAGTCGCCACCGCTGACCGACGCGCAATGGTCGCGTCTGCTCGCATTCGGCGGTGAGACAGAAGACGTGCCGGCGGGTGAGCACATCTTCCGCTCCGGAGACCGCGACTACGACCTGATCCTGGTCGAATCGGGCGAGGTCGAAGTGGTCCGCGACGCCCTGCGCTGGATGGGCGAGGAGGTTCTCGCTCACATGGGCCCTCGGCGCTTCGTCGGCGAGCTGGGCCTGCTGAACGGGCAGGGCGCGTTCCTCTCGACCCGTGCAACGCAGGACAGCCGCATCCGTCGGGTCACGCGCACCGATCTGCGCAGACTGATGTCCGAAGACGACGAGCTGTCCGACATCGTCCTGCACGCGCTGTGGGCGCGTCGAGAAGCCCTCCGCAAAGGCCCCGCGGCCATGACGCTGAAATTCGTCGGCTCGACGAACTCGAGCGACATGCTCGCCCTCCGGCGCTTCGCGGAACGACTCGATCTCGTGCACAAGGCCGTCGAGTTCGACCCGAGCCAGGCGGCATCGATCCCCGGGCACGACTACACGGTCGAGGACCTTCCGATCGCCTACATCCAGGGCGAGCCGATCCTGCGCGCGACGCCGGGAATCGTCGCCGAGCGGCTCGGCCTGAGCTACGAGGCGCAGGCCGACGAGGTCGTCGACCTCGTCGTGGTGGGCGGAGGACCGGCCGGGCTCGCTGCCGCGATCTACGGCGCCTCCGAGGGCCTGAGCACCGTCCTGCTGGATGCGGTGGCCCCCGGCGGGCAGGCTGCAGCGACATCGCGCATCGAGAACTTCCTGGGATTCCCCTTCGGCGTCACCGGCGGCGACCTCATCGGGCAGGCCTCGCTGCAGGCGCTCAAGTTCGGCGTGCGCGTGTACGCCCCGTGCGAAGCCGCCGCGCTCGAGCAGCTCGGAGATCAGCTCGGCGTCACGCTCACCGACGGCCGCATCATCCGCACGCGCACCGCCATCGTGACCTCGGGTGCCGCCTACCGACGGCTCGACCTGGATCGCTGGACCGACTTCGAGCGGGCGGGCATCTACTACGCCGCGACGCAGCTCGAGCTGCGCCAGGTCAGGGAATCTCCCGTCGTCGTGGTCGGCGGAGCGAACTCCGCGGGTCAGGCTTCGCTGTACCTCGCCGCGAACGGCTGCCCTGTGCGCCTCGTCGTGCGCGGCAGCGACCTCGGCACTCGCATGTCGTCGTACCTCGTCGACCGTCTGCGCGAAGAGCCGCGCGTCGAGATCCACACCGGCTCGCGCGTCACCGGCCTCGACGGAGCGACCTCGCTCGAGCGGGTCCGCATCGACAGCGTCGGCGAGGTGGACGCGCGGGGACTGTTCTGCTTCATCGGCGCCGAACCTGCGACCTCCTGGCTCACATCCCTCGACCGCGACACCGACGGCTTCCTGCTGACCGGCTCCGACATCGAGGTGCAGTCGCTCGCCCAGTGGCAGGGGCTCGGCCGGGAGCCGCTGCCGTTCGAGACGTCGACCCCGCGCGTTTTCGCCGCCGGCGACGTGCGCCGCGGCTCGATGAAGCGCGTCGCGGCCGCTGTAGGCGAGGGGTCGAGCGCGGTCGCGTCGGTGCATCGCGTACTCGCCGGCTGACAGCATCCGTCGTCACGTTCGCCGGCGCCAGGCCCGCATGTTTCCGCGCGTAACGGACGATGTGAAGCGGATGCCGCCGCGGCCGTAGTCTCCGTGCATGCCCGTATCATCCGACGACCTGGGGTTCGCGACCCGGCAGATCCACGCGGGCGCCGAGCTCGACGACTCCCACCGCCCGCGCGCGACGCCGATCTATCTCACGGCCGGCTTCGTCTTCGATGACTTCGAACAGGCGAACGAGCGGTTCGTGCAGTCCGACGACGGCTACAGCTACACGCGGGTGGGCAACCCCACCAACACCGCGGTCGAGCGCCGTATCGCCGACCTCGAGGGCGGGATCGGCGCGCTGCTGGTCGGCAGCGGTCAGGCGGCGGTGTCGACCGCCGTGCTCGCCCTCGCCGGCGCCGGCGACCACCTCGTCTCGGCCACGAGCATCTACGAGGGCTCGCGTGAGCTGTTCCGCGACAACCTCGCCCGCCTCGGCATCACCACCTCGTTCGTGGCCGATGCCAACGATCCGGCGGAGTGGGAGGCTGCGATCCGGCCCGAGACGCGCGCGCTGTTCGCCGAATCGATCCCGAATCCCAAGAACGACCTCCTCGACATCCAGGCGGTCTCCGCCGTCGCCCGCCGCCACGGCATTCCGCTCATCATCGACAACACGCTCGCGACGCCGTATCTGCTCCGCCCGATCGAGCACGGGGCCGACATCGTGGTGCACTCGGCGAGCAAGTTCCTGGCCGGTCACGGAACGGTCCTCGGCGGCGTGATCGTGGATGCCGGACGCATCGACTGGGCGGCCGCCCCCGCCCGCTACCCCCATCTCGCGATCACTGCCGGTTCGGACGGACGGACGTTCGCCGAGCGCTCCGGACGCGCGGCATTCCTCGACTACGCACGATCGGTCATCGCGCTCCGCCAGGGCCCCTCGCCTTCGCCGTTCAATGCGTTCTTCATCCTGCAGGGCATCGAGACCCTGTCGCTGCGCGTGCAGCGCCACTCGGAATCCGCGCAGCGGATCGCCGCATGGCTCGAGGCCCACCCCGCGGTCGAATCCGTCGACTACAGCGGGCTGGCATCGAGCCCGTATCACGCGCTGGCTCAGCAGTACCTGCCGCGGGGTCAGGGTTCGGTCTTCGCGTTCACGCTGCGCGGCGGACGGGATGCCGCTCGCACGTTCACGAACGCCGTCCAGCTGTTCACCCGCATGACCCACCTCGGCGATGTGCGCTCGCTCGTGCTGCATCCGGCATCGACCACGCACGTCAACCGCTCCGAGGACGAGCGGGTCGCTGCAGGCATCGGGCAGGGGCTGCTGCGCGTGTCGATCGGCCTCGAAGACGCCGACGACCTGATCGCCGACCTCGATCGCGCCCTTGCCGCGGTGCAGGCTGCGGAACTCCTCGAGCGGGCAGGCATCGTATGAGCAAGCAGCAGCACTTCGGCTGGTTCCTCTCGCGCGGCTTCGGCCCGCATGGCTGGGCGCGGCCGTACTGGGAGTGGAACTACGACTGGCGCAAGCCCGGCCTCTACCAGGAGGGCGCGCGCACGCTCGAGCAGGCGGGCTTCGACTTCGTGCTGGTCGAAGACGCGCTCTCGGTCGGCATCAGTCCCGAGACGCTCGACCTGCGGGTGCGCAAGGCCTACGGCGGGCCCAAACACGATCCGTGGACGCTCGCGCCGTACCTGTTCGCCGCGACCGAGCACCTGGGCGTCATTCCGACGGCGAATCCGGCGGGGTGGCACCCGTACACCGCCGCCCGCCAGTTCGCGTCGCTGCAGCACCTGTCCAGCGGCCGCCTCGGTCTCAACGTCGTGACCGACGTCGGCTCGGCGCACCACTTCGGCCAGGAGCGCCTGCCGCACGACCGGGCCTACGACCGCGCACAGGAGTGGCTGGACGCGCTGCGGCTTCTGTGGCGCAGCTGGGACGAAGGCGCGCTGATCGCCGACCCCGAGACCCAGATCTACGCCGACGGCTCGAAGATCCGCGCGGTCGAGCATCGCGGCGAATACTGGTCGTTCGACGGCCCTCTGAACGCCGAGCCGCTGCCCACCGAGCCGGTCATCGCCTCTCCCGGCGGCTCACCCCGCGGCATCCGCTTCGCCGGAGAGAACTCGCAGATCCAGCTCGCACTGTCGAACCTCGACGTCGACGCGGTGCGCGCGTACCGCGAGCGCGTCCGCGCCGACGCGGTCGAGCACGGACGCGACCCCGAGGCGATCAAGACGATGTTCGTCTTCAAGCCGATCGTGGCGGCATCCGTCGAGGAGGCCGACCGCATCGTGGCCGCATCCGCGGATCCCGACGACGCGGCCCTCGTCGCGGTCGCCGAAGCGTGGTCGAGCGACCTCGAGACCGACCTCACCGTGCTGGACCTCGACCGCCCGCTCGATCCCGCGATCTTCGGCGAGCACGTCTCGCAGGGCACGATCAAGGGGCTGCGAGGCCGGTTCGACTCGTTCGCGGACGTGCCTTTCCGGCAGATCCTGGCCGGCAAGGCGCGGCTCGGGCGCATCGGCGACGGCATCAGCGGGACCGTGGGGACGGCCGAAGAGCTCGCCGACCTCGTTCAGGCGCTCGGAGACGACGCCGACAACGACGGCCTGATCTTCTCGGGCGACCTGCACCCCGTGACGCTGCACCGCGCGCTGGACGAACTCGTTCCGATCCTGCGCCGTCGCGGCATCCTGCGGTCGGAGTTCGTACCCGGCGGTCTGCAGGCCAACCTGTCGGCGTTCTGACCCTCAGCCGAGGGGCTCCGGCGTCCACCTGCCGGGAGTGGTCAGCGGAGTGTCGCGCACATCGAGCGCACCCTCGCCGATGGTGGCCACGCAGATCACGAGAGAGTACGACGGGATGCCCTCGAAGCTCTGACGACGGATGATCGCCGCTTCATCGTCGCCTGCGAGCTCGGCGCTGCGCTCGACGATCTCCAGCCAGCGGCCCCACCACTCGGGTTCGTCCGGTGTGAACAGCTCGGACGCTCCACGGAAGTCCGGCAGCCAGCGGGTGATGCGCGCTGTCTCGGGATCGTCGACGTCGTCGTGCGCGATCATGTGCGTGCCCGGCGACAACTCGACCGTGGTCGAGACCAGCCCGTTCCATGCCACGACACGGGCGGTGTGCGCCGTGACCTCGACGAGGTTGAACCCCCGGGTCGTCGGGTGGTCGACGGGCGAGCGGCCGACCACCGAATCCAGCGCCACCGATCCTCGGGTGTGAACCTCGTCGTCGCGCCGATCCGACAGGTCGTGGCGGTTCAGCAGCACCGCGAGCCGCCGCTGGTCGGGATTCGCCGCCAGCCAGGCACCGCCCGCACGGACGTCGCGGATGCCGACCACCCCCGGATAGAGATCGGGCCACCAGGCGCCCAGCCTGTCCCAGGGCCTCCCCGGATCCTCGTCGCGGACGGCGAGCAGCCGCACGGGCTGCGTGTCGTCGTCCGGGACCGTGATGATCACTGTGCACATGGGGCGGATCCCCTCCGTGGAAGAATCGACGCGTGTACGTCATCGTCGGAGTGACGGGCGGGATCGCCGCCTACAAGACCGTGCAGCTCGTGCGGCTGCTCGTGCTGGACGGTCATGAGGTCCACGTGATCCCGACCGAAGACGCGGTGCGCTTCGTCGGCATACCCACGTGGGAGGCGATCAGCCGCCATCCGGTCACCACCTCTGTGCACGACGATGTCGCGAAGGTCAGGCATGTCGCCCTGGGGCAGGCTGCCGATCTGGTGATCGTCGCGCCCGCGACGGCGAACTTCCTCGCGAAGATGGCCGCCGGACTGGCCGACGACCTGCTCGGAACGAGCCTACTGGCCACCACCGCACCGGTCGTCGTGGCCCCCGCGATGCACACCGAGATGTGGCGGCATCCGGCGACCGTCCACAATGTCGAGGTGCTCCGCGGCCGCGGCGTGCACGTCGTCGGTCCCGAGGACGGCCCGCTGACCGGTGGGGATGTCGGACCGGGCCGCATGACCGAGCCCGACCGCCTCCACGCGTACGCAGCGGCCCTGCTCGCCCACCGCGAGGACCTGGCCGGTCTGCGTGTGCTGGTCACCGCGGGCGGAACACGGGAGCCCATCGACCCGGTGCGCTACATCGGCAACCGCTCGAGCGGCCGCCAGGGGGTCGCGCTCGCGCTCGCCGCCGCCGACCGCGGAGCCGACGTGACGCTGGTCGCCGCGCACGCCGACGCCGATGTCCTCGCGGCGGCGCGCTCGCACCCGCGCATCGAGGTCGCCCACGCCGGCGCCGCCGCGGAGCTCGCCGCCGAAGTCCGCGCACGCGGCACCAGCGCCGATGTGATCGTCATGGCCGCAGCGGTCGCCGACTACCGGGTCGCCGAGGCCGCCGAGCGCAAGCTCGCGAAGGAGGAGACCGGCGGCGAGCTCACCCTGCGGCTCGTCGAGACCGACGACATCCTCGCGGCCCTCGTGCGCGACCGGCTGCCGGGCCAGACGATCGTCGGCTTCGCCGCCGAGACCGAGACGGATGCCGCGGCCCTGCTCGACCGTGCGCGCCGCAAGCGCCGCCGCAAGGGCGTCGACCTGCTCGCCGTGAACGAGGTCGGGTGGCAGAAGGGCTTCGAGACCGCAGACAACACCGTCACCCTCCTCGGCGCCGACGACGCGGTGATCGCGACGGTGAGCGGCACGAAGCGCGAGGTCGCCGACGCGCTGTGGGACGCCGTGCTCTCCCAGCGCTGACGCGCGGGTCGCGGCATCCGCCCCGAGCGGCTATCGTGGACGGGTGCTGACCTGTCGTTGTTGTCGCTGAGTGCCCCGCACTCTCTTCGACGACCCCCGACAGCCGCCGCGCTTCTGATGCGCGGCCTTTCCTACAGGACATCATCGTGCGATACGCGCAGAGCGTGGCCGACCTCGTCGGCAACACCCCCCTCGTCCGGCTGAACCACGTCACGGCCGGCATCCGTGCCACCGTGCTCGCCAAGGTCGAGTACTTCAATCCCGGCGGTTCCGCCAAAGACCGCATCGCGAAGAACATCATCGACACCGCGGAGCGCGACGGCCTGCTGCGGCCCGGCGGCACGATCGTCGAGCCGACCAGCGGCAACACCGGCGTGGGCCTGGCCCTGGTCGCGCTGCAGCGCGGATACCGCATGATCTTCGTCGTGCCCGACAAGTTCGCCGGCGAGAAGGTCGACGTGCTCAAGGCGTACGGAGCCGAGGTCGTCGTCACCGAGACCAGTGTCGAACCGGACGATCCGCGCTCGTACTACAGCGTCTCGGATCGACTGGCGCGCGAGATCCCCGGCGCGTTCAAGCCGAACCAGTTCGCGAACCAGAACGGCCCGCGCGGGCACTTCGAGACGACCGGACCCGAGATCTGGCGCGACACCGACGGGCTCGTGACGCACTTCGTGGCCGGCATCGGCACGGGCGGCACGATCACCGGCACCGGCCGCTACCTGCGCGAGCTCTCGCAGGGCGGGGTCCGGGTCGTCGGCGTCGACCCCGAGGGCTCGATCTACTCGGGCGGCCCGATCCACGGCTACGCCGTCGAGGGCGTGGGCGAGGACTTCTGGCCCGAGACGTTCGATCCGACCGTGGTCGACGAGTACCAGCGCGTCGGCGACGCCGAGTCGTTCGCCATGACCCGGCGCCTCGCCCGCGAAGAGGGCCTGCTCGTAGGCGGGTCGAGCGGCATGGCCGTCGTCGGCGCTCTCCGCACGGCACGCGATCTGCCCGAGGACGCGGTGGTGGTCGTGCTGCTGCCCGACCACGGACGCGCGTACGTCAGCAAGATCTTCAACGACGAATGGATGCAGGCACGCGGGTTCGAGGTCGACGCGCCCGCCGCGGCATCCGTCCTCGAGCCCGAAGCCGCACCCTCTGGGGCGCAGCCCCAGACCCCCGGCTCGCTGACGCACACCGAAGGCTCGAGGAGCAACGCATGACCGATCCGTCCCCCGCCCGCGGATTCGACAGCCTCGCGGTGCACGCCGGTCAGGCGTTCGACCCCACCACGGGCGCGGTCATCCCGCCGGTGCACTTCTCGACGACGTACGCGCAGGACGGCATCGGCGGACTCCGACAGGGCTACGAGTACGGCCGCAGCGGCAACCCCACGCGCACCGCGCTCGAGACGCAGATCGCCGCGCTCGAGGGCGGAAAGCACGGTCTGTCGTTCTCGTCCGGCCTCGCCGCCGAAGACGCGCTGCTGCGCGCCGTTCTCAAGCCCGGCGACGAGGTGCTGCTCGGCGACGACGTGTACGGCGGCACGTATCGGCTGATCGCCCGCATCCTCGGACCGTGGGGCATCGGCCTGCGCATCGTCGACATGAGCGATCTGGATGCGGTCGCGGCGGCCCTCGAAGAGAAGCCGGCGCGCATTCTGTGGGTGGAGACTCCGAGCAACCCGCTGCTGCGCATCACCGACATCGCCGGCCTGGCAAAGCTCGGACGGGATGCCGGCGCCCTCGTCGTGGTCGACAACACGTTCGCCTCGCCGGCGCTCCAGCAGCCCCTGAGCCTGGGCGCCGACGTCGTCGTGCACTCGGCGACCAAATACCTCGGCGGGCACTCCGATGTGGTCGGCGGCGCGCTCGTGATCAACGACGACGCGGTCGCCGAGGGCACGAAGTTCCTCCAGTTCGCCGCCGGTGCCGTGTCCGGCCCGATGGACGCGTTCCTCACGACGCGCGGGATCAAGACGCTCGGCATCCGGATGCAGCGACACAGCGAGAACGCCGCTGCGATCGCCGGCTTCCTCGAGCGCCACGACCGGGTCGCACGGGTCTACTACCCCGGACTCGCCTCGCACCCCGGTCACGAACTGGCCGCGCGCCAGATGTCGGCGTTCGGCGGGATCGTCTCAGTCGCCCTCGCGGACGGGCCGACCGCACGGCGGTTCGCCGAGTCCACCCGCCTCTTCCAGCTCGCCGAGTCTCTGGGCGGGGTCGAGTCGCTCATGAACTACCCCGACGAGATGACCCACGCCTCGGTGCGCGGCACCGAACTCGCCGTCCCCGAAGACGTCGTGAGGCTCTCGGTCGGCATCGAGAGCGTCGACGACCTGCTCGCCGACGTGGATCAGGCACTCGCCGGTCTGTAGTCGCGGCCGCAACTCAGCGCTGATCAGGCGGGCAGCGGCCGCTCCTGGCCCGCGGCGCGGGCTTCGTCGAGCAGGACCTGCCGGCCCCGTTCGTACAGCTCCATCGCCGCCGCAGGGGTGTCGCCGACCGCCGTCATGCCGACGCGCCCCATCTCGGTGAGCGAGCTGATCATGTGGAACACGATGCCCGCCTGCCGGGACTGGTCGTAGTGCAGTCCGTGCCGCGCGACCGCGTCGAACAGATCGCCGGTCGACAGAGCGCGCAGATCGGCGGACTCGAGGTGGTCCGTCGCGACGAGGTGCTTCTCCTGACCATCGCGGGTCATGAATCGCCCAGACGTCCCGTCATATCTCCCGTCGGTCAGGAACTGCAGCGTGAGGAACGGATGCGTCGTGCCCCCTTTTCGGAGGTTCAGCTCGATCGCGTAGGCCGACCAGTCGCCCGCGGCATCCTTCACGACGACGAAGTCCACCGCGAACCGGCCGATCACCCCTTCGCGCGCCAGACGCTCGCCGATGGCCGTGGCCGGTTCGCTGATCAGTCGCGAGTACGCGGGATCGGCGGGGAACGTGCAGCCCAGGTAGCTCTGCCCGCTCGCGCCGCCGAGCAGCTGGTCGTGGGTCGACAGCAGCTCCACCCGGCCGTCGGGAAGCGCGCGCAGCTGAACGCTCGGGCTCAGCAGGTCTTCGCCCACGATGCGCTCCTCGACGATGCCTCCGTCCGACCCGAGCTTCGCGACGTAGGCATCGAACCGGACGTGGGGGGACTCGAGCTGCATCTGCCGGACGCGCTCGAGGATCGCGCTGCGACGTTCCGGCGGCGACAGCGCGGTGACTCCGGCGAGTTCGACGAGCGCGTTTCCGGTGCCTGATACGCCGTCGTTGAGCTTGACGATCACCTGGCCCATCGAGGGGCGTGCCTCGAGCATGTCGGAGATCGCCGCCGCCACGTCCTCGAGGCTGTGCAGGTCTTCGGCGCCGAGCGGGTACGGCACGCCGACCTCGCCGAACAGCCGCCGACAGCCGGTCTTGGTGCCGAGGGGCGCCAGGCGCGGATCGGCGCCGTACATCGGGACGCCGAGCGTCACGGCGATGTCGCGTTCCAACTCGGTGGTGTTGTAGGGGATCAGGTGACTGCGCTCGCGATTCGGGATGCGGTCGGCGATGCGGGCGAGCAGCTGGGGACGCTCGAGCAGCTTCGCACTGAGCGGCCGGATCGAGGCGTCGCCCACCGAGAGCAGCGTCAGGCGCGCGAGGGCGTGGCTCGGGATGACCCCCGGCAGGAGAGCCAGGTAGTACTCGACGATCCGCGGGTCGATCGGCATCGACGTCACGTAGATCATGCGCAGGCGCGGCTGACGCAGAAGGAGCAGCAGGAACAGGAAGCGCTCTTCGTAGGCCTGCGTCATGGTGCCGCTGCCGGCTGCACCGCTCGGGGTGACGGACGGGATGATGACGACGGACTCGTCGTCGTGATCGTGCTTCATCGCGTCCCACACCGACGGCATCCGGCTCTGCAGCAGCTGATAGCGGGCGTTGCGGGCGGTCTCGTCCAGGCTCGCGAGCGTTTCGACCGCGCTCGGCGTCGCCGTCTCGAGTGTGGTCATGGCGTCAGCCTCACTTTCGTCTGATCGATGCCGGTCACATCGAACACGCGGACGGGTCTGCTGAACCCTCGCAGGTCGAGCTCTCCGACCGACTCGCCGACCGCGAGGCCCTCCGTCGCCGAGAACACCCTCTGGGCGACGAGAACCTGCCACGACTCCGCGGCGCCGCACAGGCGGGCGGCCAGATTCGTGACGCTGCCGATCGCGGCGTAGTCGAAACGGCCCTCGAACCCGATGCGGCCCAGCGTGGCGAAGCCCTGGGCGATGCCGATCCCGAACCCCAGATCGTGACCGCGCCGATGCCAGCCGGCCGCGAGATCCGTGACGCGGTCGCGCATCGCGACCGCCATCGCGACGGCCCGCTCGGCCGCATCGTCCACCGGAATCGGGTCGTTGAAGAACACCATCAGCCCGTCGCCGGTGAAGCGCTCGAGGGTGCCTTCGAACCGGTAGATCAGCTCGCCGAGCGCACGATGGTACTCGGCGAGCACGTGCATGACCTCTTCTGGCTCGCTCGACTCGGCGAAGGGTGTGAAGCCGCGCAGGTCGCAGAACACGACGACGATCTCGCGCCGGTGGCTCGAGAGGAACCCTTCGTCGCCCGACTCGATCACGAGGTCGACCAGCTGCGGCGAGAGGAACCTGCGCAGGCGGTTCACGCGCTGCAGCTCGGCGACCTGGGCATCCACGCGCGCCTCGAGCTCGCTGTTCCACTGCGCCAGCTCGGCGGACTGTCGCTCGATGGTGTCCTGATAGCGCTTGACCCGCGCGAGGGACGCGACGCGTGCGAGGAGCTCGCCCTGGTTGAGCGGCTTGCTCACGAAGTCGTCCGCGCCCGCCTCGATCGCGCGGACCTTCTCCTGATCACCGCTGGCCGTGATCATCACCACGGGCAGGAACTCTAAGCCGGGGGTGCTGCGGATGCGGCGGCACACCTCGTAGCCGTCGATGCCCGGCATCAGGATGTCGAGCAGCACCAGATCGGCGCCCGAGGTGGGCAGAACGGCCAGTGCCTCTTCGCCGGATGCGGCCGTCAGCACGCGATAGCCGCGCGGCGAGAGGATCGCGTCGAGCAGCCGGAGGTTCTGGGGCAGGTCATCGACCGCGAGGATCGTGACGTCTTCGGTCGACACCGCGTCAGGTGACATCGGCTCGCCCGTTGTTCAGGTACTCGTGCACCTGCGAGGGCAGAGACCGCACGCTGATGGGCTTGCTCAGGTAGCCGTCGAAGCCCGCGCGCGAGGCGCGTTCCCGGTCCTCCCGCATGGCGAACGCGGTGACCGCGACCACCGGCACGGAGTCCAGCTGGGCGTTCTGCCGCAGCATCCGCAGCGCCTCGTATCCGTCGATGCCGGGCAGCTGGATGTCCATGAGCACCAGATCGGGCTCGCAGGTCTGCGCGAGCGTGACCCCCTCCTCCCCCGACGGGGCGGCCACGACCTCGTAGCCCGAGACGGTCAGCACGTCGCGGACCAGCTTCAGGTTGAGCGGGTTGTCCTCGACGATCAGAATGCGCGCGGTCGCCATCACACCGCTCCCCTCGACGAAGCCGATTCACGCTCGGCCGGCACCGCGCCGATGCGCCGCAGCGCGCCGACGAGGGCATCTCGGGCGACCGGCTTGATCAGATAGTCCGTCGCGCCGAGCGACATGCCGCGGGGCTTCTCGTCGAGGATCGAGACGATCACCACGGGAACCGCGCGCGTGGCGTCGTCGGCACGCACGCGGTCGAGGATCTCCCAGCCGTCCAGACCGGGAAGCCGGATGTCGAGCACGACCGCAGCGGGCGTCAGCGTGCGGATCAGCTCGAGGCCCTCGATGCCGTTGCGTGCCAGGACGACCCGCACACCGAGCCCATCGAGGTAGGCGGTCATCAGGTCGAGCGAGGCGCGATCGTCATCGACGACGACCACGACCGGAAGATCGGCATCCGTGCTCGGCGCGTGGCGCGAGGTGTCGGCCACGCCGTCGATCGGGACGGTGAAGCCGAAGGTGCTGCCCGCCCCGAGCTCGGTCTCCAGCCACATCGTGCCGCCGAGCAGGGCCACGATCCGCCGGCAGAGGGTCAGCCCGAGACCGGTGCCCTCTTCGCTCTGCGCGCCACGCCTGCCCTGCTGGAACGATTCGAAGATCCGCTCGCGATCCTCGGGGCGGATGCCGACCCCATCGTCCGTCACCGTCACGGCGACCCGATCCCCCTCGCGGCGGGCGGCCACGCGCACGTGCCCTCCGTCAGGAGTGAACTTCACCGCGTTGCTGAGCAGGTTCAGCAGCACCTGCTTGAACCGCAGCTCGTCGGAGTCGAGGGTGTCCAGGTCGGCGTCGACGTCGAGGCTCACCTCGATGCCGTGCGCGGAGGCACGCTCCCGCACCATCGAGATCCCGTACTCGAGGGCTCCGCGCAGCGGGAAGGTCGACGGCTCGAGCTCCATGCCCCCGGCCTCGACCTTGGAGAGGTCGAGGATGTCGTTCAGGAGCTGCAGCAGGTGCCTGCCCGAGCTCAGGATGTCGTGGAGGTATTCGTCCTGGCGGTCGTTGAGCTCACCGAACATGCGCTCCAGCAGCACCTCCGAGAAGCCGATCACGGCGTTCAGGGGCGTGCGCAGCTCGTGGGACATGCTCGCGAGGAACTCGGACTTGTGCTGACTGGCCACCTGCAGCTCGGCGGACTTGGTCTCGAGCTCGCGGAACAGCTGCGCGTTCCAGACGGCGAGCGCCGACTGGCCCGCGAAGGTCTCGAGGAACTCGACGGTCTCGTCGGGAAAGCCACCCGTCGTCTTCCGGCGCACCACCAGAGCTCCGATGATCCGTTCGCCGCGCAGCACCGGCACGGCGATCATCGACCGCCAGCCGTCGTCGTAGAGCAGTCGCAGGTGCGGGTCGAGCTCGACCGCGCCGAGGTCCGCCACCGCGATCGGATGGCCCTCGAGCGCCGACCGGCCGACGAGCGTCGTGGAGAGATCGACGCGGATCGTGCGCAGCTTCGCGAGCAGCTCGGGACTGCTCGCGTAGGCGCTGCGCACCGAGAAGCAGCGCTCGTCTTCGACGTACTCCATGATCGATCCGCCGTCGCAGCCCGAGAAGCGCACGGCGTTCATGATGATGTTGGAGAGCACCTCGTCGAGCACGAGGCTCGAGCTGACCAGACCCCCGACCTCGCTGAGCGCCTCGAGCTGCTCGACCTTGCGGCCGAGCTCCTGCCCGCGCTCTTCGAGCTCGCGGACGAGGTGCACGTTGCGGACGACCACGGCGGCTTGAGCGGCGAATGCCTCGAGCAGCGCGAGCTCGCGATCGTCGAACGGATCGACCGCCGTGCGCACAAGCGAGATCGCGCCGACGACCTCGTCGTCCAGCAGCATCGGTGCGGCTACGGACGTGCGGAACTGCACGATCCGCTGGACGTCCTGGCGTCCGAAATCCGGGTCGTCGAGAACGTCCGGGATCTGCTGGATACGACGATCTTCGGCCACCCTGCCGAGGAGGGAGGCCCGGTCCAAAGCGAACGGGTGCTCTGCGACATGATGGACGTACTCGCTTGAGAATCCGACCGACGAGGACAGCGCGTACTGTCCTGCCTCGATCAGGAAGATTGCGGCAGCCTCGCTCCGGCACAGCCGTCGGGCACTCTCCACGATCGTGTCCAGCACCGCGTCGGGATCCGACGACGAGCGCCCCAGCGCAATCAGCACCTCGTTCATCGCGGCGAACTGGTCGGTGGCGTCGGTGTAGTCGCGCTGGAGGCTCTGATAGTCCTCTTGGTCGACCTGACCGCCCCGCCCGCTGATGATGGCCCCTCTCTCGAGACCCGGCACCCCATAACGCCGCATACCGCGAATTCAGCCCTCATTGTCCTCGCGCGAAAATCGAGGCGCAATAGCCTCGCGAACGGCCGAAATCGTCCGCTCAGCGCGTGCGCAGGCCGTCCAGTGCGATGCGCAGCACGTCGTCGGCGAGTTCGGCCGCACCCTCCGGGCCGGTAGGCCGGTACCACTCGACGATCGAGTTCACCATCCCGAACACGAGTCGCGTCGCGACCGACGGATCGACGTCGGCGCGCACCGTTCCCTCGGCCTGCGCATCGCGCACCATGCCCGTGATCGTGTGGTCGAACGCGCGCCGCCGCTCGAGCGCCTGCCGCTCGATCACGCTGTTGCCTCGCACGCGCAGCAGAAGTGTGACGTAGGGCAGCCGCTCCACCAGAACCCGGACCGCCCCGCGCAGGACGTACTCGAGGCGCGCGCCTGCCGCATGCACTCGCGCGCCGGGCTCGTCGAGGACGCCTTCGAGGCCGCCGAGCGCCTCATCGAGCGCGACTCTCAACAGGTGCTCCTTCGACTCGTAGTGGTGGTACAGCGCCGACTTCGTCAGCCCCAGGCGCTCCGCAACAGCGGCCACGGAGGTCGCGTCGTAGCCGTGCGTGATGAACAGGTCGACCGCCGCGGCGAGGATCTGCTGCGAGTCGTAGCCGGGCCGACCTCGGCGCGCCGGCGGCGCGGCGTCGGGGGTGGGCAGGGGCTCGGTCACGCCCCCAGTCTGACATCGCCACCCGGGTTTGCCCGTGCGGCATCCGCTTGGCATACTGATTTCCTGAACGCTCGGTTGGTAAATCAGGTGAGACGCGCACTCGACGCCGTGGTCAGGAGGAAGCGAATGGATGCCGGTCCCCTCCTCGCGGAGTGGCGTTCCGACCGCGTCGTGGCCACGCTCAACCGCCCCGAGAAGCGAAACGCGATCGACCAGTCGATGATCGATGCGCTGCACGCGCTGTGCAATGAACTCGAAACCGAGCCGCAGACCCTGATCCTCACCGGAGCAGGCGGCGCGTTCGCCGCGGGCGCCGACATCGCTCAGCTCCGCGACCGCCGCGCTGAAGACGCGCTGCGCGGCATCAACGCGAGAGCATTCATCCGCATCAGCGAGCTGCCCATGCCGGTGATCGCGGCGATCGACGGCTACGCACTCGGCGGAGGTGCGGAGCTCGCCTACGCTGCGGACATCCGGATCGGTTCGGTCACCCTGAAGATCGGCAACCCCGAGACCGGCCTGGGCATCATCGCCGCCGCGGGAGCGACCTGGCGGTTACGCGAGATCGTGGGCGAGGCGCGAGCAAGCGAACTCCTGCTGACCGGCCGGATCCTCGACGCCGACGAAGCCCTGGCCGCGGGACTGATCTCGAGCGTGCACCCGTCCGGCGAGCTGCTCGCCGCCGCCCACGCGATCGCGGACCGCATCGCGGCGAACGACCCGCTCGCCACCCAGTACACCAAGCGCGCGCTGCGGGCGCCGCGGGAGCGGCATCCACAGGTCGACGGCGAGCTGCAGGCCGAGCTGTTCGAGAGCCCCGAGAAGCAGCGCCGCATGACCGCGTTCCTCGAGAAGCGGGCGAGCCGATGAGCGCCCCGAGCCGCGTCGGCGTGCTCGGCGGGGGCCGAATGGGAGCCGGCATCGCGCACGCGTTCCTGCTCACGGGCGCGGAGGTCGTCGTCGTCGAGCGCGATGAGACCGAAGCGGATGCCGCCGCCGAACGTGTCCGCGACAGCGTGCTCCGCGCAATCGAGCGGGGCACGACCACGCGCACGCACGCTC
>Ga0247819_10000613_pt1 | contig 20691 bp, 17 predicted proteins | sample 13C_Xylose_Day6_FD_193428 | JGI IMG/M metagenome (GOLD analysis project Ga0247819, IMG submission 193428) | Soil microbial communities from agricultural site in Penn Yan, New York, United States - 13C_Xylose_Day6 | ecosystem: Environmental > Terrestrial > Soil > Agricultural land | place: USA...
GTGGACGTGGCGGCCAAGGGCGGCGGTTCCGAGAACAAGTCGAAAATGGCCATGCTCAACCCGTCCGACTCGATCGTCGACTGGGTACTGAAGACCGTTCCGACCATGGGCGCCGGCTGGTGCCCACCGGGCATGCTCGGCATCGGCATCGGCGGCACCGCCGAGAAAGCCGCGGTGATGGCAAAAGAAGTGTTGATGGAATCCATCGACATTCACGAACTCAAGGCCCGTGGCCCACAGAGCCGCATCGAAGAAATGCGCCTGGAGCTGTTCGAGAAGGTCAACCAGCTGGGCATCGGTGCCCAGGGCCTCGGTGGCCTGACCACCGTGCTCGACGTGAAGATCATGGATTACCCGACCCACGCCGCCTCGCTGCCGGTGTGCATGATCCCGAACTGCGCCGCCACCCGTCACACGCACTTCGTGCTCGACGGTTCCGGCCCGGTTGCCCAGGAAGCGCCACCGCTCGACGCCTACCCGGAAATCGTCTGGGAAGCCGGCCCGTCGGCCCGCCGCGTCAACCTCGACACCCTGACCCCGGAAGAAGTGCAGAGCTGGAAGCCGGGCGAAACCGTCCTGCTCAACGGCAAGATGCTCACCGGTCGCGACGCTGCACACAAGCGCATGGTCGAGATGCTGAACAAGGGTGAAACCCTGCCGGTGGACCTGAAAGGTCGCTTCATCTATTACGTCGGCCCGGTTGATCCGGTGCGCGAAGAAGTGGTTGGCCCGGCTGGCCCGACCACCGCGACGCGGATGGACAAGTTCACCCGTCAAATCCTCGAGCAGACTGGCTTGCTGGGTATGATCGGCAAATCCGAGCGCGGCCCTACCGCGATCGAAGCGATCAAGGACCACAAAGCCGTTTACCTGATGGCAGTCGGCGGCGCGGCTTACCTGGTGGCGCAAGCGATCAAGAAATCCCGCGTGGTGGCTTTCGCCGAACTGGGCATGGAAGCGATCTACGAGTTCGACGTCAAAGACATGCCAGTGACCGTTGCGGTCGACAGCAAGGGCGAGTCGGTACACATCACCGGTCCTGCCATCTGGCAGCAAAAGATCAGTGAAAGCCTGGCGGTGGAAGTGCAGTAAGCACTGACATCACCTGGCAAAGAACCGGCCTGTTGGTAACGACAGGCCGGTTTTTTTTGCGCCGCGCACTATCCTTTCAACAAACGACCAATCCAATAAAACCCGCGCCGTCGCATGGCTCGCGGCGCGTGATGCCGGTCATTCACATGTTATGGTGCTCGCCCTGTTTTTTTGCCTGTTGCTGAACGCATGCTGCCAACTTCCCGATCCCTGCGCCTGGCGCTTTACACCGTATTGATCATTGCCGGCGCCGCCATCGCCGCCACCCTGGCCATGCGCCACACCGTACGCCAATCCATGGTCGAAGACGCGGCACGCGCCAATCAGCAATTGGCGCTCTACGCCACGTCCCTGCATACCCTGATCGAACGTTACCGCGCCCTGCCCTCGGTGCTGGCGCTGGACCCGCAGCTGCGCGACGCCCTCCAAGGCCCGGTAAGCCCAGAGCAACAGGATCTGTTGAACCGCAAACTGGAAAAGATCAACGGCGCAGCCGATTCCTCGACCCTGGAACTGCTCGACCGCACCGGCCTGGCCGTGGCAGCGAGCAACTGGCGCTTGCCCAGCAGTTACGTCGGCCATAACTATGGTTTCCGTCCTTATTTCAGCCAGACCCGCACCCAAGGCACCGGTCGTTTTTATGCCGTGGGCGTGACCAGCGGGATTCCCGGTTACTTCCTGTCCAGCGCGGTGACCAACGACGACGGCCAGTTTCTCGGTGCCATGGTGGTGAAACTGGAGTTTCCGGAGCTGGAGCGCGAATGGCGCCAAGGCAACGACACGCTGCTGGTCAGCGACGCTCGCGGGATCATCTTCATCGCCAATCAACCGGGCTGGCGCTATCGCTATTTGCAGCCACTGAGCGACAGCGATCACGCCGAACTCAAGGCGACTCGTCAATACGACAAGCAGCCGCTGACACCGCTTGAACACCAGGCGTTGCGCCATTTCGACGACAACAGCGCCCTGACCCGGGTCAAAGGCCCGGACGGCAATGCCGATTACCTGTGGGAATCGCTGCCGCTCGCCGCCGAAGGCTGGACGCTGCACTTGCTGCGCCGCCCGCAGGTCGCTTTCGAGGACAGCCGCAACGCCGCGCTCGCCGCCGCCGGGCTGTGGCTGACGCTGGTGTTTCTGCTGCTGTTTCTCAACCAGCGCTGGCGCCTGGCGAAGATTCGTCAACGCAGTCGTGAAGAACTGGAGCAACTGGTGGAAGAGCGCACCCGAGATTTGCGCACCGCCCAGGAAGGCCTGGTGCAATCGGCCAAGCTCGCCGCCCTTGGACAGATGTCGGCCGCGTTGGCCCATGAAATCAACCAGCCGTTGACGGCCCAGCGCATGCAGTTGGCCACCCTGCGTCTGCTGCTCGATCATGGTCGCGTCGATGAAGCGTATCAGGCACTCAAACCGGTGGACGACATGCTGACGCGCATGGCCGCCCTCACCGGCCACCTGAAAACCTTCGCCCGCAAAAGCCCCAGCGGCTTGCGTGAACGACTGGACTTGGCCGCGGTGGTTGACCAGTCGCTGCAATTGCTCGACACCCGTTTACGCGATGAGCAAGTCAGCACCGTGCTGCACATGACACGCCCGGCCTGGGTGCGCGGCGATGCGATTCGTCTGGAGCAGGTGTTGATCAACCTGCTGCGCAACGCCCTGGATGCGATGCAGGACAAACCCTGCAAACGCCTGGAAATCCGTCTAGAAGCCGATGAACAATTGTGGCGCCTGAGCGTCATCGATAACGGCAGCGGCATCGCCGAAGAAAACCTGCCTAAAGTGTTCGACCCGTTCTTCACCACCAAACCGGTGGGCGATGGGCTGGGCATCGGCCTGGCCGTTTCCTTCGCCATCGTTCACGAATCGGGCGGTCGATTGGCGGCGGATAATCATGGCAATGGCGCGGTGTTCACCCTGACCTTGCCGATCGACCTGGAGACCCAAGGCTCATGTTGAATTCTGTGATGGTGGTCGACGACGAAAGCAGTATTCGCAGTGCCGTCGAACAATGGCTGAGCCTGTCGGGTTTCGAGGTGCAGTTGTTCAGCCGCGCCGATGAATGCCTGGCGCAGCTGCCGAAGCATTTTGCCGGGGTGATTCTCAGCGACGTGCGCATGCCCGGCATGACCGGCCTGGAACTGTTGGCCGAAGTGCAGCGCCGTGATGCCGACTTGCCGGTGATCCTGCTGACCGGCCACGGCGATGTGCCGATGGCCGTCGATGCCATGCGCGATGGCGCGTACGACTTTCTCGAAAAACCCTTCAGCCCGGAAACCTTGCTCGGCAGCTTGCGTCGGGCGCTGGACAAGCGCCGGCTGGTTCTGGAAAACCGCGCCCTGCATGAACAGGCGGATAACCGCGCCAAACTCGATACCACGCTGCTCGGAGTGTCCCGTGGTTTGCAGACCCTGCGTCGACAGGTACTGGACCTGGCGGCGCTGCCGGTCAACGTGCTGATCCGCGGCGAAACCGGAAGTGGCAAGGAATTGGTTGCCCGCTGCCTGCACGACTTCGGCCCGCGCGCCGACAAACCCTTTGTTGCGCTCAACTGCGCCGCCATCCCCGAGCAACTGTTCGAAGCCGAGCTGTTCGGCCACGAAAGCGGTGCGTTCACCGGCGCCCAGGGTAAGCGCATCGGCAAGCTCGAATACGCCGACGGCGGCACGTTGTTTCTTGACGAAATCGAAAGCATGCCGCTGGCGCAACAGGTGAAATTGTTGCGCGTATTGCAGGAGCAAAAACTTGAGCGATTGGGCTCGAACCAGAGCATCCGTGTGGACCTGCGGATCATCGCCGCGACCAAACCGGACCTGCTCGACGAAGCGCGGGCCGGACGTTTTCGCGAGGACCTGGCTTACCGCTTGAACGTCGCTGAATTACGCCTGCCGCCCTTGCGCGAACGGCGTGAAGACATCCCGCTGTTGTTCGAATCGTTCGCGCAAAATGCCGCTGAACGGCTGGGGCGCAAGTTTCCACCACTCAGCGGTGCGCAGTTGAGCCACCTGCTGAGTCACGACTGGCCGGGCAACGTGCGCGAACTGGCGAACGTCGCTGAGCGTCAGGTGTTGGGACTCGGTGAGCCGGAGCCAGCAGGCATCGAACCGGGCCAGTCACTCGCAGCCCAGCAGGAAGCGTTCGAAGCGCAATGCCTGCGCGCGGCGTTGACCCGGCACAAAGGCGATGTGAAAGCGGTGCTCGAAGAACTGCAACTGCCGCGTCGCACGTTCAATGAAAAGATGCAGCGGCATGGGTTGAGCAGAGAGATGTTTCTGTAGCGCCTGTACCGGCCTCATCGCTGGCAAGCCAGCTCCCACATGTTTTGTGTCGTGCACAACTTTCTGCATGCAACTCGGACACTGTGGGAGCTGGCTTGCCAGCGATGAGGCCAGTTCAGGCGACACACCTGCCAGGACCTAAGCAGTTTTCCGCTCAAGCCCAGCCTTTCATGAGCGGATTTCCGCTCATAAATTCCGCTAAACCCCTCTAAACCGCCCCTCTCCCCGTTGGCACAGCTCCTGCTATAGCCCCCGCAGGCTGCGTTTAAACGCGCTCCACAAAAACAATTAAACGAAGGATCCTTCAATGGATAACTCCAACTCCCTGCCGCTTGGGTCGGCTGCCGTGCCGGCCAAAGAAAGAACCACTTCCAGCCGCATCAAATCGATTTTCAGCGGTTCCGTAGGCAACATGGTCGAGTGGTACGACTGGTACGTCTATGCCGCCTTCTCCCTCTACTTCGCCAAGGCCTTTTTCCCTAAAGGCGACACCACCGCACAACTGCTGAACACCGCCGCAATTTTCGCCGTGGGCTTCCTGATGCGCCCGATCGGTGGCTGGTTGATGGGTCTGTATGCCGACAAGGTCGGGCGCAAAAAAGCCCTGATGGCTTCGGTTTACCTGATGTGCTTCGGCTCGCTGCTGATCGCCCTGAGCCCGGGTTATGAAACCATCGGCATCGGCGCGCCGATCCTGCTGGTGTTCGCCCGTCTGCTGCAAGGCCTGTCGGTCGGTGGCGAATACGGCACCTCGGCCACTTACCTCAGTGAGATGGCGACCAAAGAACGTCGCGGTTTCTTCTCCAGCTTCCAGTACGTGACCCTGATCTCCGGTCAGCTCATAGCGCTGGGCGTACTGATCGTGCTGCAGAACATTCTGACCACCGAGGAGCTGTACGCCTGGGGCTGGCGCATTCCGTTCGCCATCGGCGCGCTGTGTGCCGTGGTCGCGCTCTACCTGCGTCGTGGCATGGAAGAAACCGAGTCCTTCACCAAGAAAGAGAAGGCCAAGGAAAGCGCCATGCGCACCTTGATGCGCCACCCGAAAGAACTTCTGACCGTGGTCGGCCTGACCATGGGTGGTACGCTGGCGTTCTACACCTACACCACCTACATGCAGAAGTACCTGGTGAACACCGTCGGCATGAGTATCTCCGACTCCACCACCATTTCCGCCGCCACGCTGTTCCTGTTCATGTGCCTGCAACCGATCATCGGCGGGCTGTCGGATAAAATCGGTCGTCGGCCGATCCTGATTGCTTTCGGCGTTCTGGGCACACTGTTCACCGTGCCGATCCTCACCACCCTGCACACCATCACCACCTGGTGGGGCGCGTTCTTCCTGATCATGGCGGCGCTGATCATCGTCAGCGGCTACACCTCGATCAACGCCGTGGTGAAAGCCGAACTGTTCCCGACCGAAATCCGCGCCTTGGGCGTGGGCCTGCCATACGCACTGACCGTATCGATTTTCGGCGGCACCGCCGAATACATCGCGCTGTGGTTCAAGAGCATCGGCATGGAAACCGGTTACTACTGGTATGTGACGGCGTGCATTGCGGTGTCGTTGCTGGTGTACATCACCATGAAAGACACCCGCAAACATTCGCGGATCGTCACGGACTGAGTCCAACGCGTTACACCAAAGGGGCAGATCGTCGGGATCTGCCCCTTTTTTATTGCTGAAAAAGCGGCTCCGCCGACCTCCACTCAACGCCGGTTAAACAATTTGTTACCCACGGCGTGTGGCGGATTAATCACGAGTTAATGCTCGTCTTCCATCCTGAAAGCGTCTGATCGATTAACTGCGATGCGCCCATTCAGTTCCTGAAAGCGGAAGAATTTGATGGCCTTAATATCTATTTAATCGATTGTTTTTAGCATTATTTTGCGCTTTTTAATCAGTTTAATTGGCGTAGCATGAAACCCATGCCCAAGAGACAAAACGCCAAAGAACCTGGAGAAATGAAGATGAAAACCAAACTGTTCCTCGCCATCGCCCTGTCCGTACTGGCCGCCAACACCTTCGCCGCCGATGGCTTCGACCGCACCGGTTCCGCTGTTGCAGCAGACGGCTATGACCGCACCGGTTCCGCCACTGTGGCTGCTGACGGCTACGACCGCACCGGTTCCGCCACCGTCGCAGAAGATGGTTATGACCGTACCGGCGGCGCCACCGTCGCTGAAGACGGCTACGACCGCACAGGCGGCGCCACTGTCGCTGAAGATGGTTACGATCGCACTGGCGGCGCTACCGTCAGCTAATCCAGTCATCACGGCACCAGAGCCCGGCTTCGGCCGGGCTTAGTCGTTTCTGGGGAATGCAAAATTCAGCGACTACGCAAAACCTGTAGGAGCGAGCCTGCTCGCGATGACTGAACCTCAGTCAACATTGATATTGAATGACCGTGAGCTATCGCGAGCAACCTCACTCCCACAAGGTTCTTCATCAGGCTGGAAATCAGCGGCGAGGCCTTGCACTATTGCTGCCTATTCGAAAGCAGCCCCAAGGAACACTGCGCATGCCCGACGACATTCATTATTACGAACCCGTCAACGGCCACGGCCTGCCCCACGATCCGTTCAACGCGATCGTCGGCCCGCGTCCGATTGGCTGGATCTCTTCGCAGGATGCCAACGGCCACTTGAACCTGGCGCCGTACAGCTTTTTCAACGCCTTCAACTACATTCCGCCGATCATCGGGTTCTGCAGCGTCGGACGCAAAGACAGCCTGAACAACATCGAACAGACCGGCGAGTTCGCCTGGAATCTGGCCACCCGACCTTTGGCCGAACAGATGAACCAGAGCTGCGCCATGGTCGAGCCGCTGGTTGATGAGTTCGAGTTGTCCGGGCTCACCCCCGTGGCGTCGAAAATCATTCAGGTGCCGCGAGTCGCCGAAAGCCCGGTGTCCTTTGAATGCAAGGTCACGCAGATCATTCAGTTGCAGCGGGCGGACGGCAATGTGGTGCCGAGCTGGCTGATTCTGGGCGAAGTGGTCGCCGTGCATATCGCCAAATGGCTGCTGAAGGATGGGGTGTACGACACCGCCGCGGCAGAACCGATCCTGCGCGGCGGTGGGCCAGCGGATTATTTCCAGCTGGGGCCTGAGGCATTGTTCAAGATGTACCGCCCGGGAGCGGTAAAAAAGTAATTACCAGACCAGCCCGCCTTCTTCGTCGACACCTTTGAGGTGGGTCAGTTGCAGGGCAGCGGCTTCGTCCGCTTCTCTGGCGGTCTTGAAGGTCTGTTCTTCCAGCAGTTTGTTGAAGCGAGGCGCACCCGCGCCACCGATGGCTTTGGTGGCGATTGCCGCGTAATACCCGCCTTCACGGGGGATTACGGCCGATACTGCTTCGAAGGTTTCAAAGGCTTTGCGTGCCATGTCGCGCATCCTGGCTAATTGAGAATGCAGCCATTAAACCCTCAACCGGCCAGTTTGTGTACCGCTGCTCCGGACTGACGCAAAGCCTGCGCCTCGGACACATCCTTGAAGGTGTGGAAATCCAGACTGTTGACCACCAACTCCTGCACCAGCTCGGCAAAAATCTCCATCGCCGGGGTGCTGAAGTACGCGGTCATCGCCTGTTGATTGCTCCAGAAACCGGACACCAGCCACAGTTCCGGATCGCATTGCGAATGCTGCAAGGCAAAGTTAAGGCAGCCTGGGGCGGCGCGGGACGGCTCGATCAACGCGCTCAGGCGCAAACCGAGCTCTTGGGAACGCCCGGCGCGCGCTCGCACGAAGGCCATATGACTGACGGGGATTTGCTTGGACATGGTTCAACCCTCCCGGGGAGTCGCGTGGCAGCCGGGGGACGGGCTGCGACAGGATCAAAGGTTAAGGGTCGCTGCGGAGTTGTCGTTAGTCGATTTCTGCCGCCGTGTTGCACAATCCTGCGAGCGTGCACACGCTACCTGTAACAAAATGTTGAGCCCTGTCACTGTTCTGCCATGTAGGAGCTGCCGCAGGCTGCGATCTTTTGATCTTAAAAACACAATCAAAAGATCGCAGCCTTCGGCAGCTCCTACGGGGGTTTGGCGGTGTGTCCGGGCGCTGAGTGGGCGGAGGGATGGAGCCAGCCCGTGCAGAATCAGGCAAGCATCAGGCAGGATGTGTCTACCGCTATGGCTTGCACAAACATATGCTTTGCCCATCACTCCTGCCCCTGCCGAGGATGCCTTGCATGTCGTCACTCGATCACTTTGAAGCCCCGCTGGACACCGACATGGAGAAACAGCGTGCGGAACTGGCGGCGATCATCCGTCGCAACACCGCCGAAGATGGCAGTTATGCCACCGCTGTCGATTCGCTATTCATGTCGCGCCACAGCGAGAACCACGAGTTCGCCCCGGTGCTCGCGCAACCGGCGCTGTGCATCATGGCCCAGGGGCGCAAGGAAGTGCGGCTGGCGGACGAGTACTTCAATTACGATCCGCTCAATTACCTGGTGGTCTCGGTGTCGATGCCGCTCAGTGGTCGCGTGGTGAATGTTTCGGCCGAAGAACCGATCCTCGCCGTGCGCCTGGACATTGATCCGGCGGAAATTACTGCGCTGATCGCCGACGCTGGCCCCCTTGGCGTACCCAGCCGTCCGACCGGACGCGGGCTGTATGTCGAGCGGCTCGACACCGCGATGCTCGACGCCGTGCTACGCCTGACGCGCTTGCTTGACACCCCGAAAGACATCGCCATGCTCGCGCCGCTGATCCGCCGGGAAATTCTCTACCGTCTACTGCGCAGCAAGCAGGGCCATCGGTTGTACGAGATTGCCATTGCCAATAGTCAGAGCCATCGCATCAGCCAGGCGATCAAATGGCTCAACAGCAACTATGAGCAACCGCTGCGCATCGATGATCTGGCCAAAGAAGTGAATTTGAGCGTGTCGACGCTGCACCATCGCTTCAAGGCAATGACGGCGATGAGCCCGTTGCAGTATCAAAAGCAGCTGCGTTTGCAGGAAGCGCGGCGCTTGATGCTGGCGGAAGGTTTGGAAGCCTCGGCGGCGGGTTATCGGGTGGGGTATGAAAGCCCGTCGCAGTTCAGCCGCGAGTACAGCCGGCTGTTCGGCGCGCCGCCTTTGAGGGATTTGGCGCGTTTGCGGTTGTCCGTCTGATCAGGAGGCTGTGGTGTTGCGGATGACGCTATCGCTGGCAGGCCAGCTCCCACAGTGATCTGTAGCGTTCACAGAACCTGTGGGAGCTGGCCTGCCAGCGATGAGGCCAGAAAAGCCAACATCAAATCCGGATCAAGCTCCCAAAACTCGGCAAGCCTCAGCCGGAAGGGTCACCGACACCGGATGCCCAACGCTCAAACCAAAACCTTGGCACGGCGTGCTCAGCGCGGTAAATGACACCCCGGAACACTCCACCGTCGTCTCGATGGTCGCTCCAATATCCCGCACAAACGTCACCTTGCCCAGCAAGCGATTGCCCGCCGTCGCCTGCGGCGCGGACAGTTGCAGGTCTTCGGGGCGAATCAGCATCTTCACCTTTTCCCCGACCACAATGCTGCTGCAAATCGGCACTTGCAGCGCATCGCCACCGGGCAAACTCACCTTGCCATCGCCCAGCGCCGTGGCCGGGAAAATGTTGCCGGAACCGATGAAGTCCGCGACAAATTCATTGGCCGGATGGCGGTAAATCTCGATCGGCGTGCCCACCTGCTGCACCTTGTGTTCACCCAACACCACAACGATATCCGCCATGGTCATCGCTTCGCGTTGATCGTGGGTGACCATGATGGTGGTGATGTTCAGGCGCTGTTGCAATTGACGGATTTCCACCTGCATCGACTCGCGCAGCTTGGCGTCGAGCGCCGACAACGGCTCGTCGAGCAAGAGGATTTTCGGGTGCGAGGCTATCGCCCGGGCAATCGCCACGCGCTGACGTTGACCACCGGACAGCTTGGCCACCGGACGATTGATCATCGGCTGCAACTGGATCAGCTCCAGCAACTCCACCACCCGCGCCTGCTGGTCGGCCTTGCTGACGCCGCGCAGTTTCAGTGGATAAGCAATGTTTTCACCCACGGTCATGTGCGGGAACAGCGCCAGCGACTGGAACACCATGCCGAAGTTGCGCAGGTGCGCGGGGGTGTGGCCGATGTCTTCACCGTCCAGGCGAATCTCGCCGCCAGTCAGGGTTTCCAGCCCGGCAATCATCCGCAGCAACGTGGTTTTGCCACAGCCCGACGGGCCGAGGAAACACACCAGTTTGCCCTCGGGCAAATGCAGGTTCACATCTTTTACCGCGCAGGCCGAGCCGTAGTGTTTCTCGACGTTTTCCAGAATCAGACCAGACATAAATCACCTCAAGAAATCAGAACGAAACGCCGCCTTCACCCACCAGCTTCTCCAGCGCCCAGATCAGGACGAAGTCGATCAGCACGATCAGCACGGCAAACGAAAATACGGTGGGGTCGAGCGAGGACACGGTGCGGCTGTACATCCAGATCGGCACGGTCATGACGTCGATGGTGTAGAGGAAATAGGTCACGGTGAATTCGTTGAACGAGACGATGAACGCCAGCAGCATGCCTGCCAGAATCCCCGACTTCATCAGCGGCACCACCACATCGATGATCGCCCGCATCGGTGAAGCGCCGAGCATTTGCGCAGCCTCTTCGACTTCAGTGCCGATGGAGAGCATCGCCGCCGTGCAGTTTTTCACCACGAATGGCAGCGCCAGAATTACGTGGGCAATCACCAGCCGCGAGGTGGTCATGTGGAACGGCAGGCTGTCGAACACCAGCAGCAACGCCAGGCCCAACACCACCATCGGGAACACCAGCGGCAACGACATCAATTGCAGCGCCACAGCCTTGCCGCGGAATTCGCAGCGGGTCAGTGCGTAAGCGGCCGGCACCGCAATGATCGTGGCGAAGACCATGGTCAGGCACGACACCATCAGGCTGGTGGTCATGGCTTGGCCGAGGCTCAGCACGTCACTGGAATCGGGCGACACAAAGGTGTGCCAGGCGGCTTTGTACCATTGCAGGCTATAGCTGCTCGGTGGGAAGTCGAGGTTCGATGCGCCGCTGAACGACATGACGATCATGGTCAGGATCGGCAGCACTGCCAGCAGCAGGATGAAGCCCGAAAGGATGCCGGCAAACTTGCCGGTCTCGCCGGGCAACAGGCCATAACGCTTCTTGGTCAGGGTACTCATTGCGAAGCCTCCAGCATGCGCCGACGTCGGCCGGTGATGTATTCGGACAAAGTCATGATCGCCAGGGTGGTGACGATCAGCACCACACCGGCAGCGGAGGCGGCGGGCCAGTTCATCAGCGGAGCGATCTGGTCATGCACCATCACCGCCAGCATCGGCACGCGACGGCCACCGAGCAGCAATGGCACCACAAAACTGCTGGCGTTGTAGGCGAACACCAACGTCGCACCGGTAATGATCCCCGGCAGACTCATCGGCAACACCACTTGGCGGAACACCTGGAATCGACTGGCACCGAGGGTCGCGGCGGCTTCTTCGTAGCTGCGGGCAACGCCGCGCATGGCACTGGCGATTGGCAGCACGGCCAATGGGAAAGCGGTTTGCACCAGGCCCATCAACACGCCGTTCTGGTTGTACAGCAGCATGATCGGACGCTTGATCAGGCCAAGGCCCATCAGTGCCTGGTTGAGCATGCCGGCCGGGCCGAGAATCACCAGCCAGCCGTAGCTTTGCAGCAGCAGGTTGACCAGCAGCGGAAGCAGCACCGCCGCGAGGAAAATCCGTCGCACGAATGGTGAGGTCAGGCGCGACATGGTGTAGGCCACCGGGATCGCCAGGATCACGGCGATCACCGCGCTGATCAGCGCCAGGCGCAAGGTCAGCATCAGCGATTTGAGGTAGTAGGGTTCCAGCAATTGGGCATAGCTGGCCAGGCTGAACCCTGACCATTCCGCACCCTTGGTGCCGACGCTCATGCGCAGTACCAGCAGGCTGGCGGCAATCAGTACGCCGAGAAACAGCATCGACGGCGAGAGGAAAAGCCAGGCGCGCGCGGTCGGCGAAACACCGAAGCGTGGGCGCGACTCAGCAGCGTTGACCGAATGGGTCAAAGGTTGGTGTTCCATAGCAAAGGTCTCGTCAATGGAAGTTCTAAAGCTGTAAACCCGCCCTGTAGGAGCTGCCGAAGGCTGCGATCTTTTGATCTTCAAAGGTCAAGATCAAAAGATCGCAGCCTTCGGCAGCTCCTACATAGACATGCGGCCAAGCTTGATACCCGGGCCGCATCGAGGTTCAGATCAGGAAGAAAAGATTTCCGTGTAACGACGAATCCATTGGTCATGCACGGAGGCCAGGAAGGAGTTGTCGTGCATGATCGCCTTCTCGGCAATTTGCTCCGGCGTGAGGATGTACGGGCTCTTGCGCGCTTCAGCGGAGATGATCGCCTTGGCGTTGACCGGGCCGTTGTAGATATCTTCAGCCATCTTGCCCTGCACCAACGGGTCCAGAGAGTGGTTGATGAAGGCGTACGCCATGTCGGTGTCGCCCGGACGGTTCTTCGGCATCACCGAGAGCATCAGGTCTGTGTAGAAACCTTCCTTCATGCCGAAGGTGGCGCCCAGGCCGTAGTTCGGATCGCGGATCTGTTTCGGGAAGAAGGCCGGGGCGTACAGGCCACCCATATCCAGCGAGCCGGTGCGGAACAGTTCGGCGATCTGGTTCGGGTTTTCGCCCAGGGTGACCACGCGGTCTTTGAGCTCGGCGAGTTTCTTGAAGCCAGGCTCGATGTTGTGCTCGTCACCACCGGCCAGTTTGGCGGCGATGATGATCAGGTCCATGGCCTCGGTCCAGTTCGGCGGCGGCAGGAAAATGTTCGGCGCCGCGTCGGCATCCCACAGGGAGGCGTAACTGGTCGGGGCTTCTTTCTGGGTGCGGGTGCTGTAGACCAGGCTGTTGCACCACAGCAGGTAACCGATGCCGTGGCCATTGGCGCCGGTGCGGTATTTCTCCGGCACATCGACAATGTTGGGAATGCGGTTGAGGTCGGGTTTTTCCAGCAGGTTGGCAGCAGCCAGACCTTCGGCGCCGACGCCGGCCAACGTGATGATGTCGTACTGCGGACGATCACCGCCGGCCTTGAGTTTGGCGACCATTTCCGAGGTACTGCCAGTGCGGTCGGCGATGACCTTGCAGCCGTACTTGTCTTCGAATGTCGCGGCGATGTTGCGCAGTGCAGCCAGGCCGGTGTCGTCGGACCAGGTCAGCAAGCGCAGGGTCTTGCCAGTGAAGCGCGTGTCGCTGGCATTGGCCTTGATGAACGGCATGCTCATGGCGGCCGCTGCCACCGAGGCTACGCCCACGGTCTTGATGAATTGACGTCTGTTCAGATCATGCTCGCCCATTACGGACTCCCTTTGTTTTTGTAGGTATAAGGCAGGTCGAAACTGTTGCATCCGCGCGGCTGGAGCAGCGGGTTACCCCTCGTATTTGCGGGGCTTGGCTGAACCAGTGAGTTCATCCTGAGGTGGTGCAAAACACCTGACTATCGATAAAAAATCATCGAAGCCATGACGCCAACGCATGCCTCGCCATGAGGCATGCGTTCACCGTTTTCGTGCCGTCAGACGGCGCGAATCACGTGTTTGATTTCCTGGAAAGCCTGCAAGCCCCACGGCCCCAATTCGCGGCCGATGCTGCTCTGCTTGTAGCCACCCCAAGCGGTCTGCGGGAAGATCACTTGCGGCGCGTTGATCCACACAAGCCCCGCCTGCAAAGCGTTGGCGACGCGGTCGGCGGCTTCGGCATTGCGCGTGACCACACTGGCCACCAGACCGAACTGGCTGTCGTTGGCCAGGGCAATCGCCTCGGCTTCGGAGGCGAAACTGCGCACACAGATCACCGGGCCGAAAATCTCTTCACACCACAGCGCACTGTCGAGGGGCACGTTGGTGAAAACGGTCGGCTGCAAAAAATATCCGCGCGGCAAATCGGCCGGACGATTTCCGCCGCAAATCAGCTTGGCGCCGGCACTCAAACCCCGATCGATGTGACCGAGCACGCGCTGGTATTGCGCCTGATTGACCAGTGCGCCCATCTCCACATTCGGGTCGAACGGGTCGGCCACGCGGATCGCTTCTGCACGGGCCTTCACTCGCGTCAGGAATTCATCGGCCAGTTCATCGGCGACCAGCACACGGCTGGTGGCGGAGCACATCTGCCCGGCGTTGAAGAAACCACCGCCACAAGCCACTTCCACCGCCAGGTCGAGATCGGCATCGGCCAGCACCAGCAGCGAAGATTTGCCACCCAGTTCCAGGCTCACGCCTTTGACGGTTTCTGCTGCGCGTTGCATGACCTGCACGCCCACCGCATTGCTGCCGGTGAAGGAAATCTTGGCGATACGCGGGTCCGCCGACAGTGGCGCGCCAACGGCCAGGCCGGTGCCGCACACCAGGTTGAAGACACCCGCAGGCAACCCGGCTTCAGCGATGATTGCCGCCAGTTCCAGCTCCGGCAGCGGTGTCACTTCAGAAGGCTTGAGCACCACGCAGCAACCGGCGGCCAGCGCCGGGGCGAGTTTCCACGCGGTGGTGACCATCGGGAAGTTCCACGGCACGATCAGGCCCACCACACCGCAGGGTTCGCGACGCAAACGCGCGCTGAAATCGTCGGTCGGCAGCTCGACGGCATTGTCTTGCTTCGCGTCCAGGCCTTCGGCGAGGCCGGCGTAATACTCGAAGGTGGCGATCAAGTCATCGACGTCGATGGCCGCTTCGAACAGTGGCTTGCCGTTGTTACTCGACTGTAAATGCATCAACTGTTCACGACCGGCCTGCACGCCCGCAGCGATTTTGCGCAGGATCGCGCCGCGCTCGGCACCGGTGGTTTTCGACCACTCGGCGAAGGCTTTGGTGGCCGCGCTGACAGCTTGATCGACGGCATATCCGTCGCCGCCATTGACGGTGGTCAACAGCGCTTCCGTCGCCGGGTTGATCACGCGCAGGTGTTCGTTGCCTGCCAACCATCGGCCATCGATGTACAGGCCATCGAGAGTGGTGGGGAAGCTCATTTCGACACCGCCTTCATCCACTCGGCCTGATCGATTTCGATCAGCGTCGGGCCTTGCCGATCGGTGGCTGCACGCAGCGCACCACGCAGTTGCTCGACGCCGCTGACCGCTTCGGCAGCGCATCCCAAGGCCTTGGCCACAGCGATAAAATCCGGGGTGTAGATGTCGACACCCACCGGTTCGATGGCGCGGTTGACCATGTATTTCTTGATCTCTTCGTAGCCCTGGTTATTCCACAGCAACACGATCACCGGGGTGCGCGCTTCAACGGCGCTGGCCAATTCCGGCAGGGTGAATTGCAGGCCGCCGTCGCCGATCAGGCACACCACCGGAGGGCGTGCGCCGCTCTCGATGCTGCCGCCGAGCCAGGCGCCAATCGCCGCCGGCAAGGCGTAACCGAGGGTGCCGTAACCGGTGGACGAGTTGAACCAGCGACGCGGGCGTTCCGGGTTGAACGTCAGGTTGCCGGTGTACACCGGTTGGGTCGAATCGCCGACGAATACAGCGTTCGGCAGTTCGTGCAAAACGGTTTCGAGGAAACGGGTCTGGGCCAGAGTCGGCGCATCCCAGCTCGCGGCGAGTTCTTCACGCAATCGCGCGGCGCGCACCTGGCCCCAATCGTTGCGACGCTCGGCCAGCGATTTGTGCGACAACGCACTGAGCAAGGCCTGGGCGGCATTGCGCGAGTCGGAGACGAGTGCCACATGCGGTGGGTAATTGCGCACGGTCTGGTCCGGGTCGATGTCGATACGCAGCAGCTTGCCGGGAATCTCAAAACCACCGGCGAAGGTGACGTCGTAGTCGGTCTCGGCCAGCTCGGTGCCGATGGCCAATACCACGTCGGCTTCAGCGACCAGCGCACGGGTGGCGACCAGGCTCTGGGTCGAACCGATCAACAACGGGTGAGCGGATTCGAGCATGCCCTTGGCATTGATGGTCAGCGCCACCGGAGCGTCGAGCAATTCGGCCAGTTCAGTCAGCTCGGCGGCGGCATCGATAGCACCGCCGCCGGCAAGAATCAGCGGACGCTTGGCGCCAGCCAGCAATTCGGTCATGCGCGAAACGGCCGACGGCGAAGCACCGGCACGGTCAATGTTCACCGGCAGGCTGCTGAGCAGCTCGTCGGCGTCTTCAACCAACACGTCCAGTGGAATTTCGATGTGCACCGGGCGCGGACGACCGGCCTGGAACAACGAGAATGCACGAGCCAACACACCCGGCAACTCGGACGCCGACATCAGCGTATGGGAGAACGCCGCAACACCAGCACACAGTGCGCCCTGATTCGGCAGCTCGTGCAACTTGCCACGACCGCCGCCCAACTGGCTGCGCGATTGCACGCTGGAAATCACCAGCATCGGGATCGAATCGGCGTACGCCTGGCCCATCGCCGTGGTGATGTTGGTCATGCCAGGGCCGGTGATGATGAAGCACACACCCGGTTTGCCGCTGGTGCGAGCGTAACCGTCGGCCATGAAACCAGCGCCCTGTTCGTGACGCGGCGTGACGTGGTTGATGCTCGAACGGGCCAGCCCGCGATACAGCTCCACGGTATGAACGCCGGGAATGCCGAACACCTGCTCGACACCATAATTCTCGAGTAGCTTGACCAATACTTCGCCGCACGTCGCCATGTGAATTGCCCTTCTTGTTCGATTTGAGACGCCGGGCCTGCGCAGTGTTTATGATGGATTCGCAGGTCCAGGGATGGCCTCATTGGAACGGGCGACACGTAGCCGCAACAATGGATAAAAAGTCATACTAGCCATGTCCTCACGTCATACCTTGGATCCCAATGAAACGACTGCCTCCCCTGCCGGCGCTGCACACTTTTCTGATTACCGCGCAGTGCTGCAACTTCACCCGGGCCGCCGAGCAACTGCACATCACCCAAGGCGCGGTGAGCCGGCAGATCGCCGGGCTGGAAGATCATCTGGGTTATGAGCTGTTCATCCGTCAGGCGCGAGGGCTCGATCTGACGGCCGAGGGACGCGAATGGCTGCCACGGGTGCAGCAGATTTTCGGCTTGATCGACGAGGCCGTTGAGCAGATCGGCGAGAAGCGCGAAACCCTGCAACTCAAGGCGCCGACCTGCGTCATGCGCTGGTTGCTGCCGCGTCTGTTGCAATGGCAAAAGGAACGCCCGGACGTGCCGGTGGAACTGACCACCACGGTCAAGCACGGCGTGGATTTTCACCGTGAACAATTTGATGCGGCCGTGATGTACGGCGCGCCGCCGGACGCTGCACTGGAGTCGCAAAAACTCTTCGATGAGAAACTGACGCCGGTGTGTTCCAGGCCGATGCTCGACGGACCACTGGCATTGCAGACGCCAGCCGATCTGCAACAGCATCTGCTGTTACACCCCACACGCGATGAGCGTGACTGGAAGGCCTGGTTGAAAGCGGCGGATGTGCGTCTGAGCAATGTCAGCAAGGGTCAGCATTTCGAAACGCTGGATTTGGCGATGTCGATGGCATCTCAGGGGACGGGTGTGGCCATTGGCGATTGGTCGTTGATCGGTGATGACCTGGACGCCGGACGACTGGTCATGCCCTTCGAATTGAAGGTGACGACTGGGCTCGCGTATTACCTGGTGTTCCCGGAAAAACCCGAGCCGTCACCGAAGCTGCGCGAGTTGATGGGGTGGTTGGTGGAGCAGGCGCAGTCGCGTTGAAACAACGTAGGAGCTGCCGAAGGCTGCGATCTTTTGATCATGACATTCAAAGTCAAAAGATCGCAGCCTTCGGCAGCTCCTACATCGATTGCGGCGTTAGTAGCCGACGGTAAATCGCTGCCGCACATGCTTCGGCGTTTCCACTTCGTCGAGCATTGCAATCGCGTAGTCGGCAAAGGTAATCCAGCTGCGCCCTTCGCTGCTCACCAGCAAATCATCCTGACCGAGGCGCAATGTCCCGGTGCGCTCACCTTCGACAAATTCGGCCGATGGCGACAGGAACGTCCAGTCCAGATCCTTTTCTTCCCGCAGTTTTCCTAGAAACGCGGCGCCGGCGCTGGCCTCTGCCTTGTAAGCCTCGGGGAAACCTTCGCTATCGATCACGCGTGTGCCATCGGGCAGCAAAAGCGAACCCGCCCCGCCCACCACCAGCAGGCGTTTGACCCCGGCCTTCTTCACCGGCCCAACCACAGCGCTGGCAGGTAGCGTGGCGAAATGCGCCGCACTGATGACCACGTCATGACCGGCGATAGCTGCCTGCAATGCGCTGGCATCGAGGGCATCGACATCACGGGTGACCACGCCAGCACGCTGGCCGATTTTCGACGTGTCGCGGGCGATGGCGGTAACGCTGTGACCGCGACGCAGGGCTTCTTCCAGCAGTTGGCTACCGGCACGACCGGTGGCACCGATGATTGCGATTTTGCTCATGAACTTCTCCTGTTTATTGAACAGCGGATTACCACTTCATCTCGCCCTTGGCGACCTTGGCGCTCAGCTCCAGAGAGCTTTCCTCACCCAAGGTCGGGAAGCGTTTTTTCATCGCGCTGATGAGCGCAGCAGAGTCCTTGGCCTTGGCGGTTTCTTCATCGAAGGCCTTGATGTAATCGGCGGTGAACTGCACCGCGGCCAACGACCGCGCGCTCTTGCCGAGGTAATGGCCCGGCACGATGGTTGTCGGTTTCAGTGTTTCGATCGAATGCAGCGTAGCCAACCAATCGGCATGGGACTGCGGCGTTTGGGTGTCGGCCATCCACACGTGGATGTTTTCCGCCACGACCACCCCGCCGACCACGGCTTTGATCGACGGAATCCACACGAAGCTGCGATCCGGCTGTTTACCTTCCAGGCCGACCACCTGCAATTTCTGCCCTTCGAGGATCAGGCTGTCGCCTTTGAGTACATCCGGCACGATGGTTTTGGCCGGTACATCGGCGCCCATCTTCGGCCCCCAGAACGCCAGTTTTCCGTCGACGGTTTGCTTGATGTGATCAACGGTCGGCTGCGAAGCAAGCACCTTGGCCTTGGGGAACGCGGCGGTCAGCGTGTCGAGGCCGAAGTAGTAATCCGGGTCGCCGTGGCTGATGTAAATGGTGGTCAGTTGCTTGCCACTGGCGCGGATATTTTCCACCACCTGTTCGGCCTGGGACTTGCCGAACTGCGCGTCCACCAGAATCGCCTCTTTCTCACCGCTGACCAGCACCGAGCTCACCGGAAAAATCGCTTTTTCTCCCGGGTTGTAAACGTCCAGCGTCAACGTCGCGGCGCTCGCGTGGGCGGCAAAACCGAGGGCGGTGGTCGCCAGTAAAATGCGCTTGAGGGAGGTGAAACCAATCATCTGCTGCTCCTTGGTTGAAATACGCCTTTGTAGGAGCGAGCTTAGTTGCCTGACTCAGTACAAAAAATGCGATGCTTGGACATAGTTTGTTTCTGAAATCGGGCAAATCATGGACCGTCTACAAGCAATGCGCGTGTTCGTTACGGTGGTCGACCTCGGCAGTCAGTCGGCGGCGGCTGATCATCTGGAGCTGTCACGGCCGGTGGTTTCGCGGTATCTGGCGGAACTGGAAGACTGGGTCGGCGCGCGGCTGATGCATCGCACCACGCGCAAGTTGAGCCTGACCGCCGCCGGCAACGAAGTGCTGCCGCGCTGTCGGCAAATGCTTGAACTGTCCAGCGACATGCAAGCCGCCGTCAGCGTCCCGGAGGATGCGCCGCGCGGCTTGCTGCGGATCAGCGTCAGCACCTCGTTCGGCCAGGCACAACTGGCCGATGCCATGACTGCCTACGTCAAACGCTATCCGGGCGTCAGCATCGACATGCAGATGCTCGACCGCACGGTAAACCTGGTGGATGAGCGCATCGACCTGGCGATCCGCACCAGCAACGACCTGGACCCGAACCTGATCGCCCGTCGGCTGACGGTCTGCCGTTCGGTGATCTGCGCCTCCCCTGCCTACCTGCGCGAGCACCCGACACCGCTGCGGGTCGAGGACTTGAGCCAGCACAATTGCCTGACCCACTCCTACTTCGGCAAAAGCCTGTGGCATTTCGAGCAGGACGGTGAGCAGGTGTCGGTGCCGGTGCAAGGCAACATCAGCGCCAACGAGGCCAGCACTTTGCTGCGTGCAGCGATGGCCGGCGCCGGGGTGGCGATGCTGCCCACTTATCAGGCTGGGGTGCATATCCACAGCGGCGAACTGGTCCGGCTGCTGCCCTCGGCCGAGCCTCGGCAGATGAGCGTGTACGCGGTGTATGCGTCACGCAAACACATGCCGGCGGCATTGCGCAGTTTGCTGGATTTTCTGGTGGTGCGATTTCCGGAAGAACCGGCGTGGGATATCGGCCT
>Ga0247819_10000614_pt1 | contig 20680 bp, 20 predicted proteins | sample 13C_Xylose_Day6_FD_193428 | JGI IMG/M metagenome (GOLD analysis project Ga0247819, IMG submission 193428) | Soil microbial communities from agricultural site in Penn Yan, New York, United States - 13C_Xylose_Day6 | ecosystem: Environmental > Terrestrial > Soil > Agricultural land | place: USA...
AGATCATATCAAGAATTAAGCGCTTTTTTTCAGAAAATCTACTGGTATTCACTCTGACCTATCGGCGCGGCCATGCCTGCGCTGACCAAGGGGGAGAAATGACCGACAAAGTTCTGATAACCGGCCCGAGCCTTGCGCCGACCGCGGTCACGTTGCTTGAGGCAGCAGGTCTCGAACCTGTCTATGTGCCTGCCTACAGTCAGGGCGATGGGTTGATCGACGCCGTCCGTGGCGCGCGTCCCGTGGGGATCATCTCACGTATGGGCCGCATCGATGCCCCTGTCTTCGAGGCCGCGCCGGATCTGCGCGTCATTTCCAAGCACGGCGTCGGCGTGGACAATATCAATATCGCGCTGGCCAGCAGCTATGGCGTGCCGGTGCTGGTCGCGACGGGCGCCAATGCCGTGTCGGTGGCAGAACATGCGATGGCGCTGCTTTTCGCGGTGGCCAAGAAGCTGGTGCCTTTGGATGCGGGACTGCGCGCGGGCCGTTGGGAAAAGCCGGGCTTCAAGGGGCGCGAACTGGCGGGGTCCAGCATCGGGCTGGTCGCCTTTGGTGCTATCGCGCGGCAGACGGCGGTCTTTGCCAAGGCCTTCGGGATGGAGGTCTATGCCTATGACCCCTTCGCGTCCGATGCGGCGTTCATGGAAACCGGCGTCACCCGGATCGAGAGCCTGGACGATCTGGTGTCGCGCTGCGACGTCATCAGCCTGCACGCGCCCCTGACGCCCGAGACGCGGGCCATGATCAATGCTGAACGGCTGACCCTGATGAAGCCCGGCGCGATCATCATCAATACCGCCCGCGGCGCATTGATCGATGAGGCTGCCTTGTCCGCCGCGCTGGCCGAGGGGCGCATCGCCGGGGCGGGTCTCGACAGCTTTGCTCAGGAACCGCCCGCTGCCGACCATCCATTCTGGTCCGAACCGCGTCTGGTCCTGACCCCGCATATCGGCGGCGTGACCGAGGCCGCCAATACCCGCGTCGGCGTCGAGGCCGCCCAAGGCATCATCGACATTCTGGCGGGTCGCCCGGTGCCGCCCGCCCGCATCATCAACGGCCCGGCGCTGGCGCACGGCAAATCAGACGCCTGACATCTGGGAGGGAAAATCATGTCCACGGGATTTCGCATCCTCAACCGCGAACACAGCGTATCAAGCGATCTGGTCGCCAAGTTCGCCAGACTGCCCGTCGCCAATGTCAGCGACAGCATGCATCGCATGACTGCCGGCGGGCCTCGGCTGATCAAGATGCACCGCGAGGGCGTGTTGGCGGGTCCGGCACTGACCGTCAAGGCGCGGCCGGGTGACAACCTGATGCTGCACAAGGCCATCGACATGGCGCAGCCGGGCGACGTGATCGTGGTCGATGCCGGCGGCGATCTGACCAACTCGCTGATGGGCGAATTGATGCTGGCCTATGCGATCCGGCGCGGCGTGGCGGGCTTTGTGCTGAACGGTGCGATCCGCGATGCGGACCAGTTCATCGCGATGAACCTGCCGGTTTTTGCCGTGGGCATCACGCATCGCGGCCCCTACAAGGACGGCCCCGGAGAGATCAACGTACCCATTGCCTTGGATGGCATGGTGATCCATCCGGGCGATCTGATGCTGGGTGACAGCGACGGTGTTCTTGCCGTGCCCATTGACGCGGCCGAAGAGGTCTATGCAAAGACCGCCGCAAAGCAGGATGCCGAGGCCAGACAGATGGCCGCTATCGAGGCCGGGACCAACGACCGGTCATGGGTGGATGCCGCGTTGAAACGACTGGGTTGCGCCATGCCCGAGGGCAACTGAGCGCAGGCGAGATTTCTGGGAGGAGATAATCATGACGATCACGAAGACTGCGGTCCTGACCGCGACCCTTTTGGCGGCCGGGACAGGCGCCGCCTTGGCCGATTGGCCGACAGACCGCCCGATCGAGCTGATCGTGGCCTTTGCACCCGGCGGCGGCACGGACATCATGCTGCGCACTCTGGCGCCGTTCCTTGAGACCGAGCTGGATGCGCAGTTCCCGGTGCTGAATCGTCCCGGCGCCTCGGGCGAGATCGCCTATACCGCGCTGTCGCAGGCCCGCCCCGACGGCTACACGGTGTCGTCGCTGAATACGCCGGGCTTCCTGACCATGCAGATCGGGCGCAAGCTGCGCTATGATCCCGCCGATATCTGCCCGATCGCCCGCATTGTCGAAGACCCCGGCACGTTCATCGTCCAGGCGGGTTCTGAGTATAAGTCGCTGACCGATCTGGTGGCCTTTGCCAAGGCGAACCCCGGCGCCGTCTCGGTCGGCACCACGGGTGTGGGCACCGACGAACATCTGGCGATGCTGCAACTGGAGCAGGCTGCCGGGATCGACCTGACCGCGGTGCCCTTTGGCGGCGCGAACGAGGCCAAGACCGCGCTGCTGGGCGGCCATGTCGCGATGATCGGCCTGAATGTCGGCGAATACACCACCAGCGATCGGTCGTCCTTCCGCGCCTTGGCACAATTCGCCGAGCAGCGCTCGACCTTGGCCCCCGACCTGCCGACCGCCAAGGAACAAGGCTTCGACGTGCTGATGTCGTCCGAACGTGGCCTTGCCGCGCGCTGTGACGTGCCTGAGGATATCCGCGCAAAGCTGGCTACCGCCGTCGATACCGCGCTGGCCAACCCCGAGTTTCAGGAAAAAGCCAAGCAACAGGCGCTGCCCCTGTCCTTCAAGTCCGGCAAGGACTGGCAGGCCGACATGCCTGCACGGCTGGAGCGCTTTACCGAAATCTTCAAGATGATCGAGGGCGGCCAGTAATGGCCCGCCTTCAGGACACCGCAAAAGGCGACGGGCCCGACCTGCTGTCAGCGGGCCTGTTCATCGGCTTTGGCGCGCTTGGCCTGTGGATGAGCCGGGGCCTCGACTTCGGCACGCTTGCGCAGATGGGGCCGGGCTTTCTGCCGCGCGTGGTCTGCCTGCTGCTGATCGCCGTCGGTCTGGCCGTCGGCCTGCCTGCCCTGAAACGGCCCGCGCAGGCGATCGAGGCGATCCGGCTGCGGCCACTTCTGGTGATTACCATCGCCGTTGTCGGCTTTGCCTTTGCGGCCACACATGCGGGCTTCGTACTGGCCTCGCTGTGGCTGGTCATCGCCGGCTCGCTTGCCGATCCGGGTGGCAAATGGCGCCATGTGCTGTCCTTGGCAGCCGGGCTGACGCTGTTCGGAGCCCTGGTCTTTGTCTACGGGTTGGGCGTGCAAGTCCCCCTGTGGCCCTTCTGACAACCGTCATCGCCTGGGGAGGATCGAATGACATTCGTTGACCTGCTTTTTCTCGGCTTCAGCGAGGCGATCACGCCCGCGAACCTGGCCTTCTGCCTGTTGGGCGCACTGCTTGGCACGCTGATCGGCGTCCTGCCCGGCATCGGCCCGACCGCGACCATCGCCGTTCTGCTGCCGATCACGTTCTTCCTGCCACCGCTGGCGGGGATCATCATGCTGTCGGGCATCTATTACGGCGCGCAATACGGGGGATCGACCACGGCCGTGCTGGTCAACCTGCCGGGCGAGGCTTCGGCGGTCGTGACGACACTCGACGGCTATCAGATGGCGCGACAGGGCCGGGCCGGGGCGGCGCTTGCCGTAGCGGCGCTCGGCTCGTTCTTTGCGGGCACCGTCGCGACATTTGCCATCGCCGTGGCCGGGCCGACGCTGTCCAGCTTTGCGCTGTCCTTCGGCCCTGCCGAATATGTCTCGCTGATGGTCTTCGGCCTTCTGGCCGCGACGATCCTGGCCAGCGGGCCGGTTCTGAAGGCCATTGGCATGATCCTGATCGGGCTTCTTCTGGGCATGGTCGGCACGGATCAGGCGACCGGGGCCGAGCGGCTGACCTTTGGGGCGATCGAACTGTTCGACGGCATCGACTTCATCGTCATCGCCATCGGCATCTTTGGCTTTTCCGAGATCATCGCCAATCTGGAACGCACCGGCTCCGAAGGCGTAAAACTGGCGCCCCTGTCACGCCTGTGGCCCACGCGTGAGGATTTCCACAATTCCTGGGCGGCGGTCCTTCGCGGCACGGGGATCGGCACGCTTCTGGGTCTGCTTCCCGGCGGCGGCGCGACGCTGGCCTCGTTCAGCGCCTATTCGCTGGAAAAGAGGGTCTCAAAACACCCCGAGAAATTCGGCACCGGCGTGGTCGAGGGCGTGGCCGCCCCCGAAGCCGCCAACAATGCCGCCGCGCAATCATCCTTCATCCCGCTGCTGACGCTGGGAATTCCGTCGAACAACATGATGGCGATGATGCTGTCGGCCTTCATGATCCACGGCATCACCCCCGGCCCGACCGTGCTGACCAACCAGCCCGAGATCTTCTGGGGCCTCGTCGCCAGCATGTGGATCGGCAACCTGCTGCTGGTCGTCATCAACCTGCCGATGATCGGGCTGTGGGTGAAGCTGCTGACGGTGCCCTACCGGCTGCTCTATCCGGCGATCCTGCTGTTTTGCTGCATCGGCGTCTATTCGATGAACAACCGCATCTTCGACGTGATCCTGGCTGCTGGCTTTGGACTGCTGGGCTATGCCTTCCGCAAAGCAAAATGCGAGCCGGGGCCGCTGCTTCTGGGCTTTGTTCTGGGGCCGTTGCTGGAATCGAACCTGCGCCGGACGTTGCTAATCACCCAGGGCGACCCCAGTATTTTCGTCGAGCGCCCGATCAGCCTGGTGATGCTGATCGCCACGGTGATCCTGCTGGCCCTGATGATCCTTCCCTCCTTCCGCCGCACCCGAGAAGAAGCCTTTCAGGAAGAAGAGGCTTAATAGGCGAAACGAGTTACAAGGTTAAGTATGAGGGGGCGGACCGTGTCTGCCCCCTCTCCATTATCAGAACCGGTCCGATGGCCACTCAATCGAGTTGAGGCGGAACTTTGCACTTCGCTCGTCACGCCGATACTAAACCGTCATGGTTCCACGGCAGTTCGGACCGGGGGTGTTTGCTTGATTTCATGTGGGCTATTGAGGCGGGGCGGACTGACGTGCAATTTCCGCCGATCTTGCGTCATGAGGCAGTGCTTGCCTTAGTGCGAATACGCGTTCAGGGGCGGGGTAGGAGCCTGCAAGCGAAGATGATTTCAGGATCGTCACCGATCTCGTTCATGATCTCATTGTGGCGCTCGGAGCACTCGAAATCGACATTAGTTCCGATGTCGGGATAGCTGCGAGCAGAGCTCTTGCGCGGTATGGGAAGGTGGTTGGACATCCTGCGCAAATCAATAGGGCGACGCTTTCTCCAATGCCTGTGCCAAGGTGCTCGACGTTCCACAGTTGCATGAGGGTGACGATTTTTCGCAGACCGATCTTGCATGAGTTGCCGACATCAAAGAAGCAACCGAAAGTTGGTGTGTGGCCATTTCCCAGGGCAGGGGCCTCAACAATACTTACCGGTTTCCACGCGCTGAATCATACTTAATGATAAGCGAGACATAACCCCGTAAGCCCCCGACGGGTGCCGGGTGGGTGGCGTTCATTTCAATGAATTATGGTCGACCTTACCAACCAGGGCGAGCCTGATGCTGCCCGGAAGGCCTTTGCCAAGGTTCTGTCTTCTGGTGAGTTCGGCGCTGGTGGCTGCGGCCAAGGTCTAGGCCGGTAGGTCTGGCGCGGCTAGCCCATGAAGGTAGCCGACGGGCTCGGTCGTGGTAGTAGGGTAGGGGAGCGAGGCTGCTGCTGCCGACGAGGTCTCGGCCGAGTTTTGAATCCTATATAGACTCAAAGTTGGGTGCCGCCAGCCTCTCGGGCACACCAGAGGCCATTGCTATTATTAAAGAAATCACGGCCCAATATTTTGGTGATGAGAATGCAATTTCTCATCAAGGATACGAAAAATATTATCCCAAAGGTAGATACCTCCTTGCTCAGGCAATTCGCGAGGGGGCGATCAGGTCGATGTCGCGATCTCGAAAAGACACTTATCCAGAACTACCTCACGCAGAATGCCGACCTGATCAAAAGCCGAAAGTGACCACAGCATCTACTGGACATCACGTTCACGGACATTCCTGACGGTGCATGAGATTAATCTGAAAATAGCTATGCGATATTATACGGATACATATCCCCTTAGATTGCATCACGAAGGAGATACGTTTGACGCCGGTTTAAATCACTGTGGCGCAACATAATCAGACACGTTCGGGTCACCCTATAATCTATATCGGGTCGACTAAAAGTTCTCTCAACTGGAGCCGATCCGAGTATTGGTCATAGTTCTGTGAACTTATAGGCGATGACTGTCATATCGTTTATAAATGTCGCTCACCATACAACGCTATGTTATCTGCATATACCAAGCTTTTATCGGATTATGTGTGAATAACCGCATGCTCTGACGATCCCATGACATGTCTTGCCGGAGAGGGATGTCTGATCCGCAACCCGTCCGACCTCGCGGGGACGACATGTTCACGGCTGCAATCGCGGGATCGCGTCCAGCAGCATCCGGGTATAGGGCTGCTTTGGGGTGTGGAATATCTGGGTCGCCGTGCCCGCCTCGATGATCTCGCCATGCCGCATCACCACCACGCGGTCGCACAGGTGATGCACCACCGACAAGTCGTGGCTGATGAACAGCAGCGTCAGGTTCAGGTGACGGCGCAGCTCCATCAGCAGGTTGATGACCTGCGCCTGAATCGAGACATCCAGCGAGGCAACGGGCTCATCGCAGATCAGAACCTCGGGCTGCATCGCCAGCGCGCGGGCAATCGCGATACGTTGCCGCTGCCCGCCGGAAAACTGATGCGGATAGCGGTTCGCCAGCGCTGGATCGAAGGCGACGGCGCGCAGCCAGCGATCGACATAGGCGCGCGCCCCAGCTCGGGTGCAAAGACCATGCGCGACCGGCCCCTCGGCCACGGTCTGAAAGATGCTGCGCCGGGGATCGAGCGAGGCGAAGGGGTCTTGAAAGATCATCTGGACCTTGGTGCTGCGTTTGCGCAGGCCGTCCATCACCTGCTCGCCGCCGATCGTCACCGTGCCCGCAGTTGGCGGAATGATCCCGCACAGAATGCGCCCCAGCGTCGATTTCCCCGAACCGGATTCGCCGACCAGACCCAGAATTTCGCCGCGCGCGATGGTCAGCGCGGCCTGCTTGACCGCATGGACTTGCGCGGGTTCAGACGCCAGCCCCAGCCGGACCCCCAGCTGCCGCAGGCTGCCGGCGCGGCGCGCGAATGTCTTGTCGATGCCCTGCGCGGTCACGAAGCCCGAATCGGCAGGCGCCCCCACGGCGGATCCGCCAAGCGTCGAGGGGTCCAGCTTACCCGCCGCCTCGGTCGCGCCCGAGGCCAGCAATTCGCCCGGTTGCGAACGCGAGGGCAGGGCGTCCAGCAGCGCCTGCGTATAGGGATGCTGCGGCCTGTCCAACACCGCGCGCACGGGCCCCGCCTCGACGATCTGGCCGCGCCGCATCACCGTGATCTTGTCGGCAATCGAGGACACGGTGGCCAGATCATGGCTGATCCAGATCAGCGAGGTGCCCATCTCGGACACCAGCGCCTTGACCACCTTCAGGATTTCCGCCTGCACCGAGACATCCAGCGCCGTCGTCGGCTCATCCGCGATCACCAGACGCGGGCGGTGCAAAAGCGCGATGGCGATAGCGACGCGCTGACGCATGCCGCCGGAAAACTCATGCGGATATTGATCGACCTTGCGTTCGGGATCGGTGATGCGCACGCGCGCCAGCGCCTCGACGGCGCGGCGGCGGATCTGGGCGTCGGAGGCCTGTTCATGCGCGCGGATCGCCATGCCGATCTGGTCGATGATCCTGACCACCGGGTTCAGCGTCATCATCGGGTCCTGAAACACCATCGAGATGTCCTTGCCCCGGATGCCGCGCAAGTCGCGGTCAGGCAGGCCGACCAGCTCGCGACCCTCAAGGCGGATGGAACTGCCATCCTCGATCCGGCCCGGCCTGTCGATCAGCCCGATCAGGGAAAATCCGGTGATCGACTTGCCCGAGCCGGATTCGCCGACAAGGCCCATGATCTCGCCGCGTTTCAGCGAGAATGAGATGCCGTCGACCGATTTTACGATGCCGCGGTCGGTGTGGAACCATGTGCGCAGGTCGCGCACCTCAAGCAGGTCGGTCATTTGCGCAGCCTCGGGTTCAGCTGGTCACGGATCTGGTCGCCGACAAGGTTGATCGCCATGATCAGGATGATCAGCGCCACCCCGGGATAGATCGCGATCCAGTAGCGGCCCGACATCAGGTATTGAAAGCCGTTCGCGATCAGCATGCCCAGCGATGGCTCGGTCGCGGGCAGTCCGACGCCAAGGAAGGACAGAGTGGCCTCAAGCGAGATGGCCGAGGCCACTTGCACGGTCGCCACGACGATCAGCGGCGGCAGGGCATTGGGCAGGATATGGCGGGTGATGACGAACCAGCCGCCCATCGGCACGGAAAGCGCGGCCTGAACGTAGTCCTTCTGCCGCTCGGCGGCGGCAGCACCATGGGCGGTGCGCACGAAATAGGCGTATTGGGCAAAAACCAGCGCAAGGATCAGCTGCTGTTTCCCCTGCCCCAGGATCGCCGCCACCACGAAGGCCAGCAGGATCGCGGGGAAGGACAGTTGCAGATCGACGATGCGCATGATCAGCGCCTCAAGCCGGCCACCGATATAGGCGGCCGAGCAGCCGACCACGGCTCCGATGGCAAAGGCGATGGCACCCGCCATCAGGCCCATTTGCAGGGAAATTCGCAGCCCATAGACGATGGCTGAAAGCAGATCGCGGCCCTGACTGTCGGTGCCCAGCAGATGCAGCATCCCGTCGCGCCCGACATAACCCGGCGGCCTGCGGGCATCGCGCAGCACCAGCGACTTCAGGTCATAAGGGTCCTGCGGCACGATCAGCGCCGCGAAAATCGCAACGAAGACGATCAGCGCCACGACACCCAGCGCCACCACCGCGACCTTGTTGCGGCGGAAGTCGTGCCAGAACTGGGCGAAGGGGGAAACGGCCCCGGTGGATATTGCTGTCGCCATCTTACTGCCCCCCGTGGCGCAGTCGGGGATCAAGCGCCGCATAGGCCAGATCCACGCACAGGTTGATGACCACGAACAGCGCCGAGACCAGCATCAGGTAGGCGACCATTACCGGCCGGTCGAGCGAGGTGATGGAATCCACGATCAGCTTGCCCAGTCCCGGCCAGCTGAAGATCGTCTCGGTCACCAGCGCGAAGGCCAGCGTCGAGCCAAGCTCGAGTCCAAAGACCGTGACCAGCGGGATCGAGATCAGCTTCAGCACATGCCGCCGCAGGATCGTGCGCTCGGCAATACCGGCGGCGCGGGCGAATTTGATCGTGTCGGTCAGCATCACCTCGCGCGTGCCCGAGGCGGCCAGCCGGCACATCATCGACATCTTGAACAGCGACAGGTTCAGCGCGGGCAGGATCAGATGCGACCAGCCGTCAAGCGTCAGAAATGAAAAGGGCACCCCGAACAGCGCCCGCGTCTCGCCGCGGCCACCGGCAGGCAGGATGCCGAATTGCACCGCGAAGACCATGATCAGCATCAGCCCGATCCAGAAGGTCGGCACCGAAAATCCAAGGATCGAGGCCGCCATGATCACGCGCGCCGCAATGCTGTCGGGCCGGTAACCGGCATAGATACCCAGCGGGATCCCGACCGCGGAAGCGAACAGCACCGCGATCAGCGTCAGTTCCAGCGTCGCGGGCAGCTTCTGGGCGATCAGCGTGGCGACCGGCATGTTGAAGACGAAGGAACTGCCCAGATCGCCGGTCAGCAGCCGTTGCAGGAAATGCAGATATTGCTGCCAGATCGGCAGGTCGAACCCGTATTGTTCGATCACCTGCTGCCGGATCGCCTGTGTCGCGTCGGGTGAGATCAGCACGTCGATCGGATTGCCGATCACATAGACGCCAGCAAAGACCAGCAGCGACATGACCAGCAGGACGACCATCGCCTGCGCGAACCGGCGGATGATGAAGGATGCCATAGCGCGCTCCGGGCCGTCAGTGCCAGCCGTGTTCGATTTCGTGACGGGTCTCGGCAACGCCGACCTGCCAGATGGCCAGCATCTCGGCATCCGGGCGCTGGAAGACGCCGTGGTAATTGCCCTCGGCAATGCGGGTGCGCTTGCGCCCGGCATCGACGCGGCTGACGGCGGAAAAATCGATGCGCTCCTTGCTGAAGTCCGGGACCGGAGCGCCCTCCAGCCGGGTCCAGGGGAAGTTCTCCATCCAGCTTGCATGCGAGGCCGCGGGGTCGATTTCCAGCACCTTGGCCATGGTATTCGGCGCGCGCCACCAGTCATGCAGTTTGACCGAGGCATCGCGGTGATCGTTCAGCCATTCGCCGATCAGCGGATTGACCGGCGCATTGCCGCCATGGCCGTTGACGATCAGGATGCGGCGGAAGCCCGCGCGATGGACGCTGTCCAGCATATCCTCGATCACCGCCAGATAGGTCCGTAGCTTCAGCGAGATCGTGCCCGGATAGGCGGTGAAACCGGCGGCCATGCCAAAGGGCAGGCACGGAAAGACCGGCACGCCCAGCGGCTCGGCCGCCTCGACCGAGACGCGTTCGGCCAGAATCATGTCGGTGGCAAGGCTGAGATAGGCGTGCTGTTCGACCGAGCCGATCGGCAGCACGCAGCGGTCGTCCTGCGCCACCCTCGCCTCGACCTGACCCCAGTTCATGTCCTGAATCCGCATTCGTTCCGTCCATCCCCGCGCGGATTGCCGCCTTCTTGGCAGTTCCGCTGAATCATCCCAATTTGGTTCCATCAGGAACAAATATTATGATTGACGCAAGATAATTCCTCACAATAACGTCTCAAATGGAACTTGTGACAAAATCTTAGGCGCGTTCATGGATGACGTCATTCGTCAGTCGCTTTATGAGGGAAGGGCGGGTCGCGAGATGCCCCTGACAGTCGAAGGCATTGCCGAGGACAGCCCGCTGCGGACCCGCCTGTGGGAGAATCCCTGCTGGTTCTCGTATCGGCTGAACTACCTGGCCCTGTCCTTCAACAATCCGGTCTATGGCTTCATTCAGGGCAAGCTGGGACTGCTCAGGCCGGATTTCGTGGTGCTGTGGTCGCTCTACGTGGCTGGCCCCTCGACCCTGACGGATCTTGTCCGCGCATCGGGTTTCCCCAAGAACACGCTCAGTCGCGCCGCCAACAAGGTCTTCGGCCTTGGCATGATCGACCGCGAGGGCGATGCCATGGATCAGCGACGCGTCACCCTGCATCTGACCGACCGGGGCAGGGCAGGGGTCGAGGCGGTCAAGGCCGAGATGCTGGGGCATGAGCGGCTGATGCTGGACTGCCTCAGCCCCGCTGAAAGACTGAACCTCTCCGAGATTTTGACGAAGCTTGTCGCGGCTTCGGGGACATGGCCCCAATCGCTTGGCGGCGAGGCGGCCGGAGACGACACCTGACCGCGCAATCCCATAACAGACCGGCGCGAAACCGGCAGACCCACCTTAGCCCAAGAGGGACCGCATGAAACTGAAGCCAATGCTTCGCACCGCGCTGCTGATGAGCGCGCTTGCCACGCCGTTCCCGGTGTTGGCCGCCGATCTGGTGATCGCGACCAAGTCCGGCCCGGCCTCGATGGACCCGCATTTCACCGCGACCTCGGCCAATGCCGAGGCGACCAAGCAGGTCTTCGACACGCTGCTGAAATCGGGCAACGACCTGCAGATCGAGCCCTCGCTGGCGACCGAGTGGAAACTGGTCGATGACACGACCTGGGAATTCAAGCTGCGCGAGGGCGTGAAATTCCACGACGGTTCGGACTTCACCGCCGAGGACGTCAAGTTCTCGATCGAGCGGATTCCGAACGTGACCGGGCCGAACCCGACAACGATCTATGTCCGCCGCGTGGCGGGGGTCGAGATCGTCGATCCCCACACCATCCGCATCAAGACCAAGGGCCCGGCCCCGACGCTGCCCAACGACTTGATCCGCCTGTTCATCGTCTCGCATACGGCGGCGGCGGATTTTTCGACCAAGGAGACCGCGACCGAGGGCTTCAACTCGGGCAAGGCCACCATCGGCACCGGCCCCTACAAATTCGTCAGCTGGGCCCCGACGCAGGACCTGGTGCTTGAGAAATTCGATGGCTACTGGGGCGGCGCACAGCCCTGGGACCACGTCATCCGCAAGGAAATCCCGAATGACGCCGCGCGTGTCGCGCAGCTGAAGGCGGGGCAGGTCGATCTGATCTCGAAGATCCCGGCGACCGATCTGGCCAGCGTCGAGCAGGACGAGGCGCTGAAGGTGGTGAATTCGCCCTCGGTCTTCATTCCCTATCTGGAGTTCGACTTCCGCGAAAATACGCCCCAAGTCTGGGACAATGCCGGCAACAAGGTCGAAAAGAACCCCTTCGCCGATCCCCGCGTCCGCGAGGCCTTCGATCTGGCGCTGGACCGCGAGACCATCATCGAGTTCGCGCTGGAGGGCATGGGCAAGGTCTCGACCCAGATGGTGACGCCGAACATCTTCGGCTATAATGCAAACATCCCCGCGCCGGTCTTCGATGTCGACAAGGCGCGCCAGCTGATGGCCGATGCCGGCTATCCGGAAGGCTTCAAGGTCGCGCTGGCCTATGCGAGCGACCGCATGCCGACCGAGCTTGGACCGACCATCGCCCAGCTTCTGGCCGCGATCGACGTGACGGTCGACGTGCAGGGCGTGCCCGCGACGGTGTTCAACCCGGCAAAGACGCGCGGCGAGTATTCGCTGTACATGGCGTCCTGGGCGACGCTGACGGGGGAATCGAACTACACGCTGTCGTCGCTGATGCACAGCAACGACGCGGATAAGGGCTTGGGTGCCTTCAACGTGCGCGGCTATGCCAATCCCAAGATGGACCAGCTGATCGAAGCCGCGGCCGCCGAGATGGACGAGGCCAAGCGCAAGGCCTTGCTAGAGGAAGCCAACCTGCTGGTTTCGACCGACCGGCCCGACCTGCCGCTGGTGATCAACGTCTCGGCATGGGGCATGAAGGCCGACAAGGTGACCTACGATCCGCGCGCCGACGAAGATACCGTCGCCATGGACGTTCACCCCGCGAAGTAAACCATCCCGTCCGCGCATGGCCCCGCATATCTGGGCCATGCGCGGACTTCCCCCCCCTTTCCCTTGGAGACTGCCATGAGCCTTGCGCCCGACACCCCGCCCCATAGTTGGGACGAGCCGACCTGGCGTGGTCTGGTGGATTTCGTGCGCGCCGGGCGCTCGCTCAAGCCGAAAAGCTGGCCCGGTGGCGCGCGCTGCGCCGTCGCCCTCAGCTTTGATAGCGACCACGAGACGAATGAGCTGCGCGATGGCGGCAACTCGATTGGCCGCTTGTCATGGGGTCAGTACGGCAACCGCCGGGGCGTTCCCCGCATCCGCGAGGTGCTGGACCGCTTCGGCGCCAAGGCCAGCTTCTTCGTGCCCGGCGTCGCCGCCGAACTTTACCCGGATGAGCAGAAATCACTTGTCGAGGACGGTCATGAGGTCGCCCTGCACGGCTGGATCCACGAGGTGAACACTCAGGTTCCGCCGGCGCAGGAGCGCGAGTTGATGCTGCGCGCCGCTGATACGCTGGAACGCGTCACCGGCATTCGTCCCGTCGGCATGCGCACGCCGTCATGGGATTACAGCCCCGCCACCCTCGCCATCGCCGAGGAGTTGGGCCTTGTCTATGACAGCTCGCTTTTCGCCGATGACGACCCCTACGAGATCCTCAGCAATGGTCGCCCGACCGGCATTGTCGAACTGCCGGTCGAGTGGATCCGCGACGACGCGCCCTATTTCATGATGAACCGTTTTGGCGGACAGCGGCCCTATACCCCGCCGACCGCCGTTCTGGACATCTTCCTGCGCGAGTTTGAGGGGGCCTATGCCGAAGGTGGGCTGTTTCTGCTGACCATGCATCCGCATGTCACCGGCTATCGCTCGCGCATCTTCATTCTCGAAGAATTGCTGCGCCGGATCACTGAAAAGGGCGATTGCTGGGTGGCAACACATGCCGACATCGCCCGCCATTGCGCGAAGGACCATGGAATGGAGCGGCGCGGATGACGACACCGGGCTGGGCATTGGCCATTCATGGCGGCGCGGGCACCATCCTGCGCGACACGATGACACCTGAAAAGGAAGCGGCATATCATGCCGCCCTGCGCCGGGTGCTGGAGGCGGGTCAGTCTGTCCTGCGCGACGGTGGTCTGGCCATCGACGCGGTGACCGAGGCCGTGGTGGTGCTTGAGGATGAGCCCCTGTTCAATGCTGGCCGGGGCGCGGTCTTTACCTCGGCCGGTGAGCAGGAAATGGACGCCGCCGTGATGGATGGCCGCGACCGGCAGGCCGGCGCGGTGGCTGGAATCTTTGGCCCGCGCAATCCCATCCGGGTCGCGCGGCTGGTCATGGACAGCCCGCAGGTGATGATGATCGGTCCCCCAGCGCTTGCTTTGGCGCGCGCAGCCGGGCTGCCCTTCGAGGATCGCGACTATTTCTTCACCAAGGCCCGCTGGACCGCCTTGCAAGAGACGCTGGCCCTGCGCGCCACCGGCGCGGTCGAGACCGATCCCGCCCGCCGCCACGGTACGGTCGGTGCGGTGGCGCTGGACCTTGCAGGCAACCTCGCCGCCGCGACCTCGACCGGCGGTATGACGGCCAAGCTTCCGGGCCGGGTCGGCGATACGCCTGTCATCGGTGCGGGAACCTTCGCGGACAATGCCACCTGCGCCGTCTCGGCCACGGGCCATGGCGAGATCTTCATCCGCTGGACCGCCGGCGCCGAGATCGCGGCCCGTCTGCGCCATGCCGGGCAGAGTCTGGATCAAGCGGCGACGGCAGTGGTGATGGAGGACCTGATGCCAAACGGTGGGTCGGGTGGGGTCATCGCGGTGGACCGGCAAGGCAATATCGCGATGCCCTTCAATTGCGAAGGCATGTATCGCGGCGCGGTCCGTCGGGGCGAAGCGCCGCAAACCTTTGTCTATCGCTGAAACCCGAGTTTCGGTACTTCGCCGCGCAGGGTGAGCTGCTTCCCATCCTTGGCCAGTTTCCGGGGTGATTTCAGCTACTGCCTGCATCTACCGGTCGGTTTCGATGCTGTTCCAATAACCCACGGCGGGCGGCTGCCGTGGGCGGCGTGGGGCCGCTGGTGAGGCCGCGAAGGCCATCGGTCCGAGAGAGTGGCCGAAAAATCCAGCCGCTGATGGCGTACTTGGCCTGAGATCCGGTCTGCCAGGCGTGCAGGTCGACGCGTTCATATTTCAGGGGCCGCCACAGGTGCTCGATGCAGATGTTGTCGATCCAACGCCGCTTGCCACCCCTCAATATCCGGATGCCGATCCGCTTCAGCCGATCAGTCCAGACAAAAGATGTGAACTGCGAACCTCATGATCTCGGGCGCGCCATAGCGGTGGATGGACTCGTTCAGCGACTCAACGCGAGACACTCGGCCTCCAGCGTGTTCGATTTGCGCCAGACCAGCACCTTGCGGGTGAAGGACCACCGGATACAGAAATAAGCCATCGCGGCGCCATCGGTTCGATCCCGGCGCATGCGCCGCATCGGCAGAGAGGTGATGTCGGCGCACCAGATCTGGCATGAGCCGCATCCGCCGGATGCGCTTCTGGTTCACGCCACGCCCGTCTGCAGGCTGACCCCCCAGACTTCTGCAGATGGTCATCTTCCGGACGCCGGTGAAGGGTGTGTCCAGGAATTGCCGATCGATCAGCCGCATCAACCCGAGGTTCTGCTCCGTCTCGCCCGCCGGCTCGTGGGCGAACGACGAGCGCGAGATCGACGAGCCGGGCGAAAGCATAACGCCTTGCATCTCGGGCCGTAAGTCACGCGGGTCGCCCACCAAAACGGCAAACGCCGAAACAGGATCGAAATCGTGTTCGGCTGGCTCAAGGATTGGCGTCGGGTCGCAACACGCTATGACAGATGCCGGAAAGTCTTCCTTTCCGCCGTCGCCTTGGCTGCAACTATCATGTTCTGGCTATGAGCCGACAACGAGTCCCGACGCGGGCAAAGCGGAAAATTGGTCGAAAATCCCGGATCCCCTCTCGGACGTTTGCCGCCGACGTTACTTGCCACAGAAACCCTCAGGTGGACCGTTCACAAATATTGGAGCGCACACTCTGCTCGAAGCTTTTTGCGATCCCCGAACCGATGGGATCGAGGACGAACATGAAGACGACGGGAATGTCGGTGATGAACTCTCCGGCATCGCCGATCAGCCCGATGGCTGGTGCCGTAGGTCGAGACCAGATCGTCCTGCATGTCCCGGGCCTGTCGCCTCGCAGCCTTCATACCAGATGTCATAGATCCTGAGCGGCGGCGCAGACAGCGGGGCGCCGGCGGCGAAGGCGGTACATGCCAAAACTGGACCGACAAGCTTCATTTCCCTGCTCCTGATGGCGGCAGCCGGATCATCCGGGCAGGCGCATGGCTTTTTTCGCCTTCAGAACGGCATTGGCGGTTTCCGCAAGCAGCGCCCGCAGGGTGCCGGTCAGCATCGTGGGCCTCAGGCTGGCGATGGCCACAGGATAGCCATAGGACTTGTCCAGCGCCGCCCCCAAAATGGCAGATACACGCTCGATCAGGCACAGGGCCGAGAACCTGGCGTCGAGCGTCGGCGGGTCTGCGTCCGACCCGATGATATGCAGGGCGAGGCTGTGTTGCGCGACCTCGCACAGGGCGCCGCCAAAGCCGAGAGCCGCCACCGCGGCCACCATAGGCCAGAAGCCGGGAAAGACGGTCAATCCCAAGACGGCCAGCCCCGGACATTCCCATCCCGAAGGTCAGCAGCGCCACGCAACCCAGACGCCCGTCGGTCAGCCCCGCCGCCATTGGACAGATCAGCAGCGGGATCAGGAAAGCATGATAACCCGCCCGATATCCGCCGACCGGGCGCCGCCTTCCTCAAGCACGACGGGCACGAGATACCAGATGAAGACCGACATGCCGAGGTTCATCGGCACCGCGATCCCGATGACAAGGGCGAGCCGAAAAAGACCTTGGCGCGGGGTTTGGGGGCAGGGTCCTCGATTTCGGCGCAAGTTCTGGCATGGTCGCGCCGATGATCGTGTTTACCCCCAGCACTGCGGCCAGAATGGCAACGAAGGCGCCAAAGAAGAAGGTCCGGCCCGCCCCGATCCGGTCGGCCAGAACCCCGCCAAGCACCGATCCGCAGAATGCGCTGGAGATGATCACGAAAAGATATGAGCTCATCGCGTTGGCGTCCTGGCCTGCTGGCGTGGTGCGCAGGACATAGTTGCGACAGGCCACGGTGGCGAGGGCTTCGAAAATGGCCATTCCGCCGACCCAGGCAGCATTCGACAGGGCGGAATGCCCCAGCCCGACTCCGACTGATGCCAGCGCGGTCAGAGGCACGACCGACAGGAAGATGCGCCGGGGGCCGCATCTATGGATGATCCGGGCGCTAATCGGCCCATCCCCGACAAGGCAGCCGTAAGCGCGGCAAGGCTGGCTGGCGACAGGGTCAAAAAAACCGGCCTATGACCAAGGCGAGCGGACCGCGCTCGCGCACCAGTTGGTGCGCGCGACGGAAGGCATGTTGTCCAGAGACTGCCAGCGCTCGCCCAACCAGCGCCCCGTATGCCAGCTGGCCTCACCGCCAAGAATGGCCCCGGCGGGCTGCGGGCGGCGCGGCGCGCCCGCAGCGTCAAGTTTATCGGGTCGGCCGGTCCATCTGTCGCGCCGTGTCGCGGCCCATGACGGTCATGGCGGTGACGGTGATCACGATGACCGCAAGGAAGGTCAGGCTGGTCGACACAGTGCCAAGCCCCATTCCGCCATAGTCTGCCGGTTGGGAGAGAAGGTCGCCAAAGCTCGCGCCCAGCGGACGGGTCAGGATATAGACCAGCCAGAACGCCAGTACGCTGTCGAGGCCAAGGAAGAAATACCCCAGGGACAGGCTCAGGATCACCGCACCGAACAGGATGCCCGTCGCCGCGTAGCCCAGGCCATAATGCTCGGCGACCAGATCTCCGGCGGCGGTCCCCAAGGCGAAGGTGAACAGGATCGCCAGCCAGTAGAAACCCTCGCGGCGTGGGGTATCCACGGCATGGATCGAAAGCGTGCCCTCGCTGCGGTACCAGACAAGGAAGGTAAGACCCAGCAGCAGGCTGAACCCGGCGGTGCAGGTCACAAGGCTGACGCCCAGATTGTCGACGAGGTTGTCGGTCAGCAGCGTGCCCACCACCGAGATCAGGACCACGTTCAGCCAATAGGCCCAGGGAACATAGCGATCGGTCGCGAATTGCAGCGCCAGCGTACCCAGCAGGATCACCGTCATGATCATCGAGGTCGCGGTCAGGCCGAAGCCGAGATTGACGGCCAGATAATCCGCTGCAGTCTCGCCCATCGTCACCGCCATCAGCTTGATGAGCCAGAAACCGGCCGTGACTTCGGGAACCTTGTTTCGGGCAGAGGTTTGGGTTCGGGTCATTTCGATGATCTCCTGCGGGATGGGGCTCATGGCGTCACCAGCGCAAGGGCCTGCGCAGTGAAGCTGTCGGCACGGCGGTCGTCATCGGCATTGCAGCGTTCGGTGGCACGCTCGCGCAGTTCTTTGATCCTGTCGGTCGAGTCCGGTGCTGCATGCCCGGCTTGCAGCGTGTCACGCAGGTCGTTCAGCATCATCTCGCAGGGCAGCGGGTGACCTGTAGCATCGGTCACGACGATGCCCGCGACGGACTCGGTCATGCCGCCCTCGGTTTTTGCCGGGTCGGCCAGCGTCGCCTGCAACCCAGCCAGTACGGTGCTGACCTGCCCGGCATCCGGGTTGGGTGCCCGCAGGGCAGCGAAGGCCGCGTCGGCCGCGGCATCGACATTGCCCCATGCGACCGGGGCCTGTGGTTGCAGTTTGGACTCGGCATCGTCCCAAAGGTTTTCCAAATCCGTGATGCGGCGTTCAGCGGCGGTCAGATCCCCGCGCGCCGCAATGGCCTGCGTGTCCGAGACAATCGACGCGAATTGCGAGACGTCGCCAAGCGGTGCGGTCACCGCGAGGCCGGGATCCGGCCCGACAAGGTAATGGTTGACCCCCGAAAATACCGCGATGGGGAGAAGGATCAGCGCCGAGGCAAGAAGGACCTGTTTCATGGATATGGCCTCATCAGGTTTTGATGTGCCCTTTTTGGAAAGCACAGCCTGCGCCCGCCTGACGGCAAGATTGATTATCCGTAATGTCTGCCGACAACCTGATTACGAATAATCAATCTTGCCGTCACGAGATGGTCGGACGAGGCCGCCAGATCAGGGGTCATGAGGGCCACGGTACAGTGCCGGGCCCGCAGACCGAAAGGAACAGCCATGAAACATCTGGCCACCGGTGCGGCGCTCGCCGCCGCGATTGCATCCAGTCTGGCCATCGCCGCCCATGCCGGCCCCGAGATGAGCGATGCCGAAGAGGTGCAGGCCGTGCAGCAAAGCGGCATGACGCTGAACCAAGCCATCGACAAAGCCGTGGCGCAGACGGGCGGCACCGCGATCTCGGCGGGCTGGGAGGATAACGAAGCCGGCGTCTGGGGCTACGAAGTCGAGATCGCCGATGCCTCGAAGGCGGTGCAGAACTGGTTCGTCAACCCCAAGGATGGCAGCATCACCCAGCTTGCCGAAGAGAATGACGACCATCACGAAAAGGGCGCGGCGGACAAAGACTGACAGGCCCGCCTCGCGGCGCTATCACGGAACCGGTCGGCGGCACGATCCGCCGACCGTCAGCACAGGACGGGACAAACATGCATATCCTCGTTATCGAGGACGATCAGACCACCGGGGATTACGTGGCCACGGGCCTGCGCGCCGAGGGGCATGTGGTCGATCTTGTGGCCGACGGGCGTGAAGGCCTCGTGCAGGCCATGTCGGGCAGCTATGACGTGATGGTGTTGGACCGCATGGTGCCGGGCGTCGATGGCATGTCGATCCTGCGCACGCTGCGTGCCTCGCGGAAACCGGTGCCGGTGCTGCTCCTGACCTCGCTCGACGGGGTCGAGGACCGGATTGGCGGGCTCAATGCCGGTGCCGACGACTATCTGGTGAAACCCTTTGCCTTCGGAGAGCTTTCGGCCCGGCTGAACGCACTGAGCCGCCGTCCGCCCCCGTCAGACGAGCCGACGATTTTGCGCGCGCGTGACCTTGAGATGAACCTGCTGTCCCGACGCGTCACTCGTGCCGGGCAGGAAATTGATCTGCAACCGCGCGAATTCGCCCTGCTCGAACATCTTCTGCGGCGCAAGGGCCGGGTGCAGACCCGTACGATGCTGCTGGAATCGGTCTGGGACATCCATTTCGATCCGCAGACCAACGTGGTGGAAAGTCACATGAGCCGGTTGCGCGGCAAGGTCGACAAGCCTTTCGAAACCGCCCTGATCGAAACTCTGCGCGGTTCTGGCTACCGGATCGTCGAATGATCGCCTTGCGCTCGACGCCGCTGCGATTGGCGGTTGCGCTGATCCTGGTCTTTACCGGCTTTCTTGCCGCCGGACTGGGCACAGCCTATGCGCTGATGCATGAGACCCTGACAGACGATATCGAGGCACGCGCCGAACAGGTGATCGACGAATTGCGCGCCATCCCCGAGCCGGAAGAGCGTGCCGAACGCGCCGCGGAATTCGCCGCTTCGATGGATCCCGAGGAGATGGTGATCGCTGCCCGCATCA
>Ga0247819_10000615_pt1 | contig 20667 bp, 20 predicted proteins | sample 13C_Xylose_Day6_FD_193428 | JGI IMG/M metagenome (GOLD analysis project Ga0247819, IMG submission 193428) | Soil microbial communities from agricultural site in Penn Yan, New York, United States - 13C_Xylose_Day6 | ecosystem: Environmental > Terrestrial > Soil > Agricultural land | place: USA...
ACCTGACCCTCGTCCGCTTTTCACCTGCTAATTGATCCTGAGCCGACAGTCCAAAAAGCTGTCGGTCTTCCACACCCACGAGGAAGAATTTTGAAAACACATCGTTCGTACCTGTTTGTTCCAGGTGATCGTCCGGAGCGGTTTGAAAAAGCATGCGCCGCAGGTGCCGACGTAGTCATCCTGGATCTGGAAGATGCCGTCGCCGCGGAAAACAAACAGGTTGCCCGCAACCTGGTCGCCCAATGGCTTTCAACACCGTCGCCTGTACCCGTGATGGTCAGAGTTAACGGGGTGGATACCGAATGGCTCGACGAAGACCTGGCCGCACTAATGTCTGCCAATGCCGTAGGCATCATGCTGCCGAAGACATCCAGCCCGGCGGACCTTGACTATGTTGCGACCCGGCTTGGGGCACGATTACCAATCATTGCTTTAATCGAAACGGCAGAAGGACTGATGCGAGCCTACGAAATAGCTCGTCATGAACGCGTCACTCGACTCGCATTCGGCTCCATCGACTTCCAGGTTGAAACGGGCATTCAAGGCGAGCGCGATGCTCTACTTTATGCCCGGTCACAGCTCGTTATTCATTCACGAGCAGCCGGCGTGCAATCTCCTATTGATGGCGTTTGCACCAGTACTGGCGACCCCAATCGGGTGCTGGAGGACAGTCGCTATGCCCGTTCGCTGGGCTTCACCGGTAAGCTCTGCATCCACCCATCACAAGTAACGGCCGTCCACGAAGGATTTGCACCGACACTCGATGAGTTGAAATGGGCACGTGCGCTGATGGAGGTCGTTGAATCCAAGGGCAATGGCGCCATTAGATTTGAAGGAAGAATGGTGGATCTGCCAGTGATTGAACGGGCCAGACAGATCCTTGAGCACAACAGCTAACGCTCTTTAGGGGTCAATCTCCTCTTCTTTGAACATCTCTGCCGGTGAAGCGGTCAGTTTTGCGCCGAGCCGGCGGGAAAGTGCATTCGCTGTTTTGAGCAGCAAAGCACAAACACGCTCCTCATGCGCAGCGTTATTACGACCCGTAGGCAACGCAACACCAATGGAAGCAATAGGGCGGCCATTGACATTGAAAACCGGGGCGGCGAAACCGGTGATCCCCAAGCGGTACTCTTCTTTGACACAAGAAATACCGCTTTCCCGGGTATCCTTCAGCTCCTGGCGAATTTCATCCAGAGTCATCTTCGTGTGCTCGGTATAGGCGATCGGCTTGAAGCGTTTCAAGTAACCCTTGAGTTCGTCTTCCTCCACGAAAGCCAGGATTGCGCGGCCCAATGCGCTACTGACCATCGGCAAGTGCTCACCAAGATTCAGAGAGTGCGAGAGAGGCGAAGGCAGTGTCTCGGAGCAGACCACTACGCAGCTATCCCCTTTAGGGATCGCCATAGTCGTGTACTCATTGATGTCCATGAACAAGTCATGCACAAATGGCGAACCTACCCGCACAATGTTGAGCCCCTTGATGTACGCATGAGCGAGGAACATCACCTGGGATCCGATTGAAAATCGGCCAGTCTCTTTATCAAGCTGAAGATAACCTGGGCGCTGAAGATCACGAAGTAACCCGGTAAGGCTACTTTTGGGGATCCCCAGCGCTATCGAGATTTCGGTGTGTGTGGCTCCCCCGCTTTTACCATCAGCCACATACTCCATGATTTCCAATACGCGCAGCGCTGACTTAGCCATGTTTACCCTCTTAGATCTGCTGCAAAGTGAGTCGGCTGGCACAGCGTGAAGGTTGCACCCCGCCGAACCCAGTTTACATATAAAAACACCACAGGCACGGCTTTTCTTGGCATTGATCACAAAGGCGGATAGCGAGCCGATTGGACATGGCGCAATGCGCTGAAGTCAGGCTACGTCGGTCGAAAAAGCTATCTCCTTCTGAGCATCGAGTGCGGCGATACGATCGATAAGTGCGGCGCGAATTTGCGTATAGGCATCACTGCCCAGCGCAAGGCGTTTCGGCGCTGGACTGCGATCTACTGAATCGATCATCGCCTGGACCATTTTCTGGGGATCACCAGGAAGCGAGAAGTCCGACGTCAGAGCGCGACGAACTTCGCCCGCAGGAGTGTTTTCGTACACTGCCATCGGCGTCGCGCTTATTAACCTTTCTCCGTCGAAAAAATTGGTCCGTGCACTGCCTGGTTCGACCAGCGTGAATTCGATACCAAATGTCGCTACTTCTTGGGCAACTGACTCAACGAACCCTCCTAGCGCCCACTTCGTCGTATGGTAAAGGCTAAGGTTCGGAAAGGTGATTTGACCGCCCATCGACGCGATCTGAAGTATTCGGCCACCACCCTGGGCCCGCAGGTGCGGCAATGCAGCCCGCACAACCTGGATTGATCCAATCAAATTGGTGTTTATCTGGTGGTGAATTTGCTCGTCACTCAACTCCTCGGCAGCCCCAGAGACGCCATAGCCCGCATTGTTGACGATGACATCAATCCGTCCCAGTTCGGTGTACGCTTGATTGATCACTCTGCGTACTGCACTCGTATCGGTGACGTCCAACACACCAATCCACAGTTGATCTCCGTAATATGACTTCAGATCATCAAGGGCGTTGACCTTGCGCAGGGTTGCCGCCACACGGTCTCCGCGTGCCAATAGTTTTTCGGTCAGGGCCCGACCAAAGCCGGAAGACGCACCTGTTATGAACCAAGTCTTACTAGTCATGATGTTAAGACCTTTCAGGAGGCCGCAGGATCGCGGCGAAGGTAATTTGGCGAACACTCGTTGGCATTGAGGCCTCCGAGAGAACCAGCGAACTGACTGCTTCAACTTAGAGCTACCAGGCTGGCAATCTTCCCAAAAAATCGGACAGCGCCTGGTTGACTCGATCAGGAGCCTCTTCGGTTATGGCGTGGCCCGTGCGCTCAAGCCCAACAAGCGTGGAGCCTGAAATCCCCTGATGTAGAACCTCAGCGTGATGAAAAATGATCCCGCGATCGTCGCGACCATGAAGGATCAACGTGGGAACTTTAATGTCCTCAAGACGGGGTCGATAGTCGTCTTTTGCCATCCATGCGCGGTGCTCGTTCAAGATCGATCTAGCAGAGCGCGAGCCCCATCTCCTGGTCCAGTGTTCAATCAAACCAGGCTGTTCGTTCTCAGCGTTCTGACTAAAGATCACGGGCACAAACTGATCTATGAAGGACTTCGGAAGCTGGCCGTCTGTGTCGAGAGGATCGAAAATGCTCGAGAACAACGTGCGCTCTTCGGCGGTATAGTCCGCGGCCATCGTGTCCATCAAGACAAGGCCCACCAGGCGTTGGTCCTGACGGAAAGCCAGCTCCATCCCGAGAAAACCACCCATTGACAGACCGGCGAGAACAAAACGCTCGACCTCAAGTTCGTCCGCTAAATTCAGACAGCCATCCACTAACTCCGAAAGGCTGTAAGGCGCTTCTGTGATGGGCCGAAGGTCGTAGCTGATGCAGCGAAACCGAGGGCTGAGTGCCTGGGTCTGGCGCTCGAACATGCTGCTATCCATCAGTGCACCATGGCAAAAAATAACGGCAGGACCGTTCCCTACATCGATCAATGCTTGAGGTTTCATTCTTATTATTCCCGGCATCTTGGAGTCGGGGGCGTGGCACAAGCCCGCCCTCGACTCATGTTTAAAGATTGATTTCGCTTAAAGCTTCGCAGTGACTGCCTTGACCTCCGTGTAGGCATGGATCGCCTCTTCGCCAAGCTCGCGTCCCCAACCGGATTGCTTGTAGCCACCAAAGGGTTGCGCAGCATCGACTACCGTGTGGCAGTTGATCCAGACACTCCCGGCATTGAGGCGGCGTGCGACTTTATGCGCCATGCCAATGTTCTGGGTCCATACACTCGCGGCCAGGCCATAGGGCGAATCGTTAGCCTCGCAAACGACGGCATCGACATCTCCATCCTTGAACCGCATAGCACTCACCACCGGACCAAAAATCTCCTCTTGGACAATCTTCATCGAGCTATTGGTATTGGCAAAAACTGTGGGTTGCATGAAGTAGCCCGAGCTTCCAACTCGGGCACCGCCGGCGACGAGTTCCGCACCTTCAGACTGACCAATATCGACATACCGCGCGACGCGATCGAACTGTTGGCGCGAGACCAAAGGTCCCATTTCTGTCGACTCATCGAGCCCGTCCCCAACACGGATATTTCGAGCGATTTCAGCGACGCCCTCCACAACCCGGTCGTAGATACGCTCATGTATGTAGAGACGCGAACCTGCGGTACACACTTCACCCTGGTTGGCGAAAATCGCCTGCGCCACTCCGGGTATGGTCAGTTCAAGATCGGCGTCATCAAAGACCACCACAGGGGACTTGCCACCCAGTTCCAGCGATACCTTTTTCAGGTTACCAATAGCCGCCTGAAGGATCAGACGACCGACGTTCGTCGACCCGGTAAAGGATATTTTGTCTACCCCGGGATGCGCCGCCAGTGCAGCACCTACACGCTCTCCAAGCCCGGTAATAATGTTCACCACACCGGGTGGGAAACCCGCTTCGATAATCAGTTGCCCGAGCAGAATCGCCGAAAGCGGTGTTTGCTCCGCCGACTTCAGAATGATGGTGTTCCCAGTGGCCAATGCCGGTGCAAGCTTCCACGCGGCGCTCACCAGTGGAAAATTCCAGGGAATGATCTGCCCTACAACACCAATGGGTTCGCGAAGTGTGTAACCGAGCCAATCGCCTGGCCAGGAAATCGCATTGGTTTGTCCGGAAATTTTAGTCGCCCAGCCCGCGTAATAGCGGAAAACGCTGACAGCGACCGGTACGTCTCCACCTCGGGCAGCGGCCACCGGCTTACCGTTATCCAACGAGTCGATTTGTGCAAATTGCTCTGTATGCTCTTCAATCAGATCCGCGAGCTTCCAGATCAAACGTCCGCGTTCAGCCGCGCTCGTATTGGCCCAGCTTCCCTCAAATGCCGTACGCGCAGCCTTCACCGCACGATTGGTATCCTCGACATCAGCTTCGGCAACCTTCGCGAGAACTTGCTCGTTGGCCGGGTTGATGACATCCAACTGCTTTCCGCTGGCTGACTCGACGAATTTGCCGTCGATCAATAACAATCCCGGTTGCCGCAGAAAGTCGGCGACTGCTGGAAGAATTCTTTTATCAACGCTCATGGTGTTCTCCGTACCACAAAGTTGTTGGAAACGGCCATCGAGCCAATAGCGGCGCAACGACGACCGTTCGCGATTTACTTAGGCGATGCCTCGGTGCTGTTGGCCGTTGCGCCAGTTTTGGCATTGGCAAAGCTTTCTATCCGACGGTGCACGAGATACGCCTTGATCTTGTCCAGATCATCAGCAGTCAGGTACTTACCGAAATTCGGCATGCCCAAAAGCTCCAGGGCGCCTTTGAGAACAATGGTTTCAAAGGCTGCGTATACCGCCGGGTCAGACTTGCGCAAATCAGGAGTTAACCCACCGCTCATAGCACCGACGCCATGGCACGCGAGGCAGTTGTTGGCGTAGATCACGGCGCCCTCCTCAATCACTTTTGGATCGCTGCTTGCCGGGATGTCCATGCTCATCTGCGCGACGTCTATCTCAGGCCGCGCCGTTCTCTTTTGCATGGCGGGAAGTTGAGCGGTGCCACCGAGTTTGAAGATCAACAGTCGACTGTTGTTCCAGCGACCATCGACTTGTGCAGCCTCGCCACCTACGGTAGCTGCCGCCCCACCCCAGCCTGCCATGACGGCGATGTACTGTTCACCGTCCAACTCATAACTCATGGGACCCGCGACAATGCCGGTCTGCGCATCGAAATCCCAAAGCTCTTTGCCCTTGTCGGCCGTGTACACGGTGAAGTGCCCCCGAGCGTTACCTTGAATGACCAGGTTGCCCGCAGTACTCAAGATCCCTCCGTTGTAGTAATTGGGATGAGGCACGCTCCAACGCGCTTTCTGTGCGACCGGATCCCAAGCCAGCAAAGAGCCATGCACTACGCTTTTTGGAAACTCACGAGCATCCGAAAAACCATTACCCGTATTGAAGCGATGCGGGCGGTACACAAACTCCTTCGCTTGATTACGCAACGCACCCGGCACTTCGTGGTAGGGGATATAGACGAGGCCGGTGATCGGGCTGTATGACATCGGGTGCCAATTGTGTGCACCGAAACCGCTCGGCCATTGAACGACTGGCTTGTCGATATAGCGTGCAGCCGGATTTTCCACAGGTCGTCCGGTCTTCATATCGATACGATCAGCCCACGTAACCTTGCCAAATTTTTCGGCTGACAAGAGCTTCCCGGTGGCTCGATCAATAACGTAGAAAAAGCCGTTTTTGGGGGCATGAAGAATCACATCGCGAGGTTTTCCATCAAGCTTCAGTGTCGCGAGAGTAATTTGCTGTGTGGACGTAAAGTCCCAGGAATCCCCAGGGGTTTCCTGATAGTGCCAGACCAGTTTTCCGGTGTCGGGACGGACCGCCACGATGGAAGAAATGTAGAGATTATCGCCACCACCGGGACTACGAACTTCCCGGTTCCATGGACCTCCATTACCTGTACCCACGTAGAGAAGATCGAGCTTCGGATCGTAGGACATACCATCCCACGGGTTACCACCACCACCCATCTTCCAGTAGGCATCGCCCTTCCAGGTCTTCGCCGCCTCGGCAAGCTCGGGGCTCTCATAAGGTTTCGAAGGATCGCCAGGGACTACATAGAAACGCCATACCATTTTTCCGGTATTCGCGTCATAAGCAGAGAAGTAACCACGGGTAGCATAGTCACCTCCACCATTCCCGATGATCACCTTCCCTTTGACGACCCGCGGCGCTCCCGTGATCGTGTAGGCCTGAGTTGGGTCGGTGGTCTGTTCATCCCACAGCTTTTTTCCGGTCTTGGCATCCAGAGCAATCAGACGGCCGTCAAGCGTGCCTATGAACACCTTGCCTTCCCACAATGCAACGCCGCGATTGATGGAGTCGCAACAGGTATCGATTGCCTTGCCTTTGGGAACTTGCGGATCGAACTTCCACAATACCCTTCCAGTGGCGGCGTCCACCGCCATCACCTTGCTCCAGGAAAGCGAAGTGAACAGGACCCCGTCCGCCATCAGCGGAGTGGCCTCCTGGCCGCGGTTTTCGCCTAAATCAACGAATGCGGTCAAAGCCAGCTTGCTGACATTGCCTTCGTTGATGCCTGATAACGGGCTGAATCGCTGCTCTGAGTAGTCACGCCCGTAGCTGAGCCACTCAGTGCCACCTTTCTCCAGCGCCTCGATGCGCTTGCCATCGACCGCAAAATCGTCAGCTTGAACCGCAGAGAACGCCCCCGACAAAGCCAGGGCGGATAGTAGGCAGCGTAGAGCGCGAGACGGCCTCCGATTACGGATTGAACCACAATGATTTGCGTGTGCTTGCGGGCCAGAACACAAGAGCGTCGTGTCGGCAGGCCCGATCACGATGGTGGGTTGGTACATAAACGTCATACCTCATATTGTTCTTGTTTGTGAATCATGTTCTCAATAGAGAACAATCTAACGCTATCTTTCGCTCGGTGCAAGTGGCGCGATGGCCACAAGATAGTGAGGCGGTATAGGTGGTAGCGCTTGATTGCCCGGTGAAAGGAAAGACCCCTCAGCAGATGGGCGCGCTTAGGATTTTCTAGAAGACATGGAGGTAACGGAGCTTGAATTGACGCCCCATCTTTAATCCATTTTCAGTATCAATGTCGCGACTGAAACCCATCAGGATCTGGTCAGCTGGGGTGACAAACGTACTGGCCTGGGCGTAAAACGCGGTGCTGTCCATCCGGTCGCGTTGAGCAACGCCGTCTAGTTCATTTTTCCCCCCGATGTTTCGTAACAGGCCACCACCGATCAGTGTATTCCCGGTGTTGTTGAACTGATAAGAAATGGCCGCTCGAGCTTCATAAAGTGGCTTCTGGCGAAGCGTTTGCTTGGATGGGCCGTACTCATCGTTCTTCCCATAAAGGGTCGCTTCACCCATCAACTCGAGATTGAAATGTTCACTCAACCCACGTTGATAGCCAAACTGAAAAACACCCTTCCAGCGATTTTCACCGATGTTCAGATAGTCCTTGTGATCGTATTCGCCAAGCGGCAGATACAGAAATGGCGCGAATACAAAGTACTCTCGATTGGCCTGATTCAAAGGGAAAAAGATCGGAAAGGACACAAACGGATCCCCCATCCCTGATGCGTCCCTCAGCCCATTCATGTGCTTGGGTGATAGCTCTGCCACCTGCAATGCAAATTGAGGGTTACCAATCCAGGAATCGCCAACATGCACTGGATTGGTAAATCGCACGAGGCTCACATTTGCGTCGAGCTGCGCCTCCTTATTGACGACTTTACCGTTTTGATAAATTCCGGAATTTTCAGCTCTCACGCCATACCAAGCGAATAGATTGTGTCCGGGGGTCGGGGGGACCCAGTCTCCAATGTCCGCCCCAAGCGCATGGGCCTGTAGCGATGTAGCAGCCAAGACAGGGACTAGTAGCGCGGTGGAAATGAGCTTTGCCTGAGAAAAAAAAGGGAGTTTCTCTTTCAAACACGAGCGAAAAACCGACATCGTCATCTCCATTTTTTGTAATTATTTTGGAAATTGCGGAATACGCAGCGGTAAACATGTTCACATACAGGAACATTGTTCTGTTACATGATCAATGTTAGATTCGCGTTTTCGGAATGACAAGATTTTTTTGGGAGATATGCGAGATGTGGTGCGAAACGTCGGTAGATGGGTACTGATCGTTGCTACGACTGCTTTGACTGCCAAGTACAGAAAATGATGGGAGCGATGATTTCTTATCAGCTTGATAAAACCATTACCAAGCGGTTTTAACGTGGTACCGGTTTCCGGATAAAAAATGGCCAATCAGGATGCCGATCGCGAGCGCGAACAATCCTCAAACCGGCTATCGAGTGTCACGCACATGATTAATGGAGCAGGCGCACCAGCGGGCGCATAAAGTCCTATTCTGTTGCGCCAAAAGCTAGGCAAGCCAACTCGCTGCGTGCCAAACAGATCGTAAGCTGAACCCGCCACGAAGATGGCGTGAGCGGCCTCTCCATCCGCACCTTGCAGCGCGAGTTTGTAAGGTTCCGGATCGGGCTTGCAGAAACCGGCCTGTTCATACGTGACAATTACATCAAATGGCTCCCCCAGAAGATCCGCCGCGATGCGTCCCGACTCCTCTGAACATTTGGTAACCACACTCAGTTTGTAATGGGGTGCCAACTCGGTGAGCACACGTTTAGCCTCTGGCCAAGGGTGCAACCCGGTTCAGCACGCCGAGTTGAACGCTACAATCCGACGCAGTGCGTTGATAAAAAATAGGCAGGAGGAACGCGGGTTCAGATAGTAAAGCGTTCCCCCGCTTCTTTAATCATGCGATGAATTCGCTCGGAGCATCGATTCGATCAACGTTTCCTCCTGTCATGAGATCCTTAATACGAGGGTCGTCGAGTACCGTGTAGGGATAACCTCGCGCGATTGCGCTGACTTCGTCAAGACGCACAGTCTGTTCTTGCGACAGTGTGATCTTTGCTGCGGCGAGATTGTTCTCCAACTGCTTGAGTGTGCGCGGGCCAACGATAGGCAAAGATCCTTTGGAAGCCACCCAAGCGATAGCGATCTCGCCAGGTGACACTCCGACTTCGCTGGCAACAGTAATCAATGTATCGATTATGGCGGTACGCTGCGGAGTATTCTCGGGCTGGAATCCGGCGCCGGCCCAAGCTTCATCACGCCGGTTCTCAACGCTGTTACTACGGTATTTGCCGGTCAACACACCTCCGCCCAGCGGTGAATATGCCACTACGCCAAGACCGAGCGCCTGGCTGGCGGGAATAAGATCCTGCTCGGTCGCACGTTGTACGAGACTATGCTCGACTTGGATACCTGCGATGGGGACGGCGCCTCTCAGCTCTGCAAGAGTGGCAGCGCGTGCGACCCGCCATGCAGGGAAATTGGAGAGACCTGCGTAAAGAATTTTTCCGGCCCTGACAAGATCATCGAAGCCTCGCACGATCTCTTCGAGCGGCGTGACGCCATCGTCAACATGCGCCCAGTAGAGATCAATCCGGTCGGTCTTGAGTCGCTTAAGGCTGGCTTCCACGGACGATACCATCGCTTGGCGGCTGTTTCCCGTGACAAGAATACCGGAGCTTGCGTTCGTCTTGACCGCGAACTTCGTGGACAACACGAATTCTTCGCGTCTGCCCGCGAGTAAGTTGCCAACAAACTCCTCGGATTGACCTTCCTGGTAGCCGTTGGCCGTGTCGATGAAGTTACCACCTGCATCTGCATAGGCATCGAAGATACGGCGGGCTTCGTCCGAATTGGCGCCATGGCCTCCCCACGCTTCACCGAAATTTGCTGTTCCGAGTACAAATTCAGAAACGCGCAACCCTGTATGCTTGCCGAATACTTTATAGCGCATGGGGCCTCCTTATTGTGGTCCCCATTGCAGCGACGCTACAATAAGAGGAGCAGTGATCCATATAATCCGGATCACTGATCCGATTGTCAAGGAGGTTGAATGCGGTCCGATGCAAAACAGAACTACAGCCACATCCTCACCATTGCTCGTGAAGTCATTGCTGAAGTAGGGGTCGATGCGTCCATGCGCGATATTGCACGCAAAGCCGAGGTAGGTCCGGCCACTCTGTTTCGGCATTTTCCCACGCGGGAAGTCCTGCTCGATACCTTGCTGCGCACAAGCCTTGAAGAATTGACGGATGCAGCAGCTACGCTCGAAGCCTCAAGTGCATCCGATGTTGCGCTTGTTTCTTGGTTGCGAGATGCAGTGGCTTTTGTGCGTGTTTATAGCGGGGTCGTCACTCTGATGGCGACTGCTCTGTCCGACCCGGGTTCTGCACTTCACGCTTCATGTGAAAATTTGCGCAGAGCCGGAACGCGCTTACTGAAGCGCGCCCAGGCCGATGGCATGGCTGACAAGAAAATGACCGGAAGCGACCTGTTTGCATTGATCGCTGCACTCGGCTGGCTCGGTGATCAACCTTCTTTCGCTCCGCGCAGCGACTATCTTTTTCATGTCATTGCAAATGCAGTAGTGACTAACCGAACGGAACGGAATAGTTGAAATTTATTAAGTCTTTCTTTTGGTCGTCGGGAATGAAATTTGGGGGCTCCTCTTGGTCGGCAGGGGTTCACCACGCGTGTCAATAGCCGCTTCCGGCTGTAGGTTCAAGTGAGTCAGGACTGGCTAGCTTCTTCGCTTCAACGGAATTGAAGTCCCAGCAGTTCATTCTTTCAGAAAGACGCAGGGCAGTAGTGCGTAGTAAATCAATAGCGCCTTCCTTAACTTCCTCGCTGTAATGAACTGCCGGCATTGCGATGCTCAAGACACCCAGCACAGAGCCTTGCGTGTCTAGCACCGGCACTGCAATTCCAATCACGCCCAAGGTGTACTCCTCGAAAGAAAACCCTACGCCTTGGTCGCGAATACACTGAATTTGCGAAAGCAACTCCTCGCGATCTACCACTGTGCGGGGTGTATGCCGCTGCGGCTGCATATGATCAAGGTAGTCCTCACAGGCGGATTGCCGCATGAAGGCCAAGGCAACCTTGCCACTGGATACGGCATACAACGGAGCTTTGTCGCCCAAGCGCATATGCGACACCAGGCGGCGCTCACTGCTTTGTGATGCGACAACCTCCATGTGCTCTCCCCTGAGCAAATTGAGCGCACTGCTTTCCTTTAGCTGATGAGTCAATTGCTGAAGCAATGGCAAAGAGAGCTCGACGATATCCGGTGTTTTTTTGGCGGCCATCGCCAACGACTGCCAACCCGGACCGGGTTGATAGGTCTTGTCGTGTTCGCGATAGCTTACGTAACCGCGCGCCAGGAGCATGCCAACCAATTGCGACAGGCTGCTCTTTGGAATACTCAAAATACGGGCAATTTGTGCCTGGGTCATTGGCGCCGAACCCTGCACAAGCAGTTCAAGCACATCAAGAATGCGACCGGCAGATTTGACATCGGGAATTAAGGTTCTGCTCATGAGTGCTCGTCCATATATGTGAACTGATACTAACAGAGTGTTCATACCTGTGGCAGCACTATTGACAACACTGGAAGCTACGCAGAGTATGGCCATACGTTTATGTCTATGAACGTCCACATATGTGAACACGAGGTTATTATGAGAGCCGATCAGCGCAGCTATGGCGGCAGTACCTTTTCCTGGATGTGGCAAAGCAGTGCTTTGGATGCAATGCGCAGCCTCGCGTCTCTGGAGTTGAATGACTTTGATGTTTTGGTTTTGCCAGGTCACCTCTGGCATTTGGAAATGGACCAGGCCGCGCGGCGCACACTTGCTACGACCTTGCGGGCCGAAGGGCTGCGCATCGAATCCCTGAACATCCCCGCGCTGGATCACAACCTGGCCAGTTGCGTACCCGAAGTTCGGGCCTACTCCATCGCATTGTTCAGTCGGGTAATGGAGTTGTCTGCCGACTTGGGGGCCCGAGGCGTAGTCGCAGTTCCTGGGCGGGTTTCATCCCTGTTTCCGCCACCGCAAGCCGACGCTCGAGCTCTTTTGGCCGACAGCTTCGAGCAGCTTTTGAAGGTGGCAGAGCGCCTGCAGCAAGTCGTTTTTCTGGAGTCGCATCCGCAGACTTCATTGCCCACATTCGACTTGATAGAAGCGTTCATGAAGCACGTTGACCATCCGCTGCTGCGCGTCGCCTACGACGTGTCCAATGCCGAATTCGTGGGCGAAGATCAAGTCAGTGCCATACACCAACTTGCCCCATGGTTGGGCCAGGTACATCTGTCCGATGGTACGCGTGACCGTTGGCGACATGACCGTGTTGGCGCGGGAACTGTGCGCTTCGACGCTATCGAGGCGGCACTGGATGAAATTGACTTCAAGGGTGTGCGGATTCTGGAAATCATCTCCAACACCCCCCAGTCCGACTTTGCGGCTTCCCAGGCAGCGTTGGCGACACGCTGACGTCGACTGAAAACAACCTGCACCAAGAACTGCACCTGATGCCCTAGGAGGGAGAAATATGACTGATAAAAACTTTATCGACCGCATAGCTATTCGTGAGTTGATTGAAAACTGGGTCGTGTGGCGCGATGCCGGAGACTGGGAACGTTTTGCCACCGTCTGGCATGACGACGGCGTGATGATGGCGACCTGGTTCCAAGGGCCCGCCCTCGACTTCATTCGTGTCACACAGGAAGGCTGGGCCAAGGGGGTCAGCATCCTGCATTTCCTGGGAGGAACGTCCATCGAATTGGTAGGTGACAGAGCGATCGCGCAAACCAAAATGACCATCTCTCAACGTGGCGATGTCCAGGGTGTCCTCTGCGACGTGGTCTGCACTGGGAGATTTTTTGACTTTCTGGAAAAACGCAATGGTCGTTGGGGTGTAGTGCTGCGTCAGCCCATCTACGAAAAGGACCGGGTCGACCCGGTCGATCCGAGCGCTACTCTGAAGATAGACCAAACCGCTCTCGCCGCCTACCCGGCTGGATATCGTCATCTCGCCTATATCCAGACGCAAATTGGCTATCAGGTAAAGATGGACATGCCCCAATTGCAGGGTCCAGAAGTCCAGGCCCTCTACGCCAAGGGGCGTGATTGGTTGAACGCCAGTGAGGTCCAGTGATATGCAAACATTCATTTATAATGCATTGCCTGGGCGGATAGTGTTCGGTGCCGGGCGTAGTCTGGAAGTTGTGAGTGAACTAGAACGACTGGGCGCCAACCATGCCCTGGTGATTTGCAGTGAAGGGCAGGCAGACGCGGCCCGCACGCTGGCCAGCAGCCTCGGCACGCGTTGCGCCGGAGTTTGCAGCGAGGCCGCGATGCACACGCCCGTGGCGATCACTGAACATGTGCTTGAGCTGGTAAAGACGCTTGAAGTCAACTGCTTGATCGCCCTCGGTGGCGGCTCGGCAATCGGCTTAAGCAAGGCTCTGGCCCTGCGCACAGGATTACCGCAGATCGTCATTCCGACTACTTATGCCGGCTCGGAAGTCACTGCGGTATTGGGCGAAACCGCTGATGGCGTCAAGCGTACCCAGCGCAGTCTGGATGTGCTGCCGGAGGTGGTGATCTATGACGTCGAGCAAACGTTGCAACTGCCCGCTGCCATGAGCGCCGCCAGCGGTATGAACGCCTTGGCCCACGCTGCCGAAGCCCTTTACTCGCAAGACGCCAATCCTTTGATTTCGCAACTGGCGACTCAGGCCATAGAGGCGCTGGCGACTAGCTTGCCAGCAATCGTTCGCCAACCCCAGGACCGCCAAGCGCGCAGCCAGGCCCAATATGGCGCCTGGCTGGCCGGCACCTGCCTGGGCGCAGTTGGAATGTCGCTGCACCATAAGCTATGCCACGTGCTAGGGGGCTCGTTCGACTTGCCTCACGCTGAGACACATGCGGTGATGTTACCCCACGCCATAGCGTACAACGCAGAGGCCGCCCCGCAAGCCATGGCCGCTATCGCTGCGGCGATGCGCAGCGAAAATGCCCCGTTGAGCCTATTCCATTTGCTGCAGAGCCTGGACCTGCCGATTAGTCTAAAGCAACTGGGGATGCAGGAAAGTGATCTGCCTCGCGCCCTGGAACTTACCCTGCGCGACGCCTATTGGAGCCCAAGACCGCTGGAGAAGAACGCGATCCGTACATTGTTGTACAACGCCTATCATGGCCTTGCGCCATTTACACCATGAACAGGGAGAATCGCACATGCGTAACTTCGACGAAAACGCTCTGACCCAAGCGGTTATCGATAGCCTGGGTCCAGATGCGGATCCACGTGTACAGCAGATCAGCGCGTCGCTGATCCGCCACCTGCACGCCTTCATCCGCGACATTGAGCCCACTCAAGAGGAATGGCAGCGCGCCATCGAGTTTCTCACCCGTACGGGCCAGTCCTGCACACCGGTACGCCAGGAGTTTATCTTGCTGTCCGACGCATTAGGCGCGTCGATGCTTGTCGACGCGATTAACCATCGCCTGCCCAGTGAAGCTACCCAAAGCACAGTGTTGGGGCCATTTTTTGTGTCCGATGCGCCCTGTGTAGCATCGGGGGCGATGATTAGTCGACCGGATGACGGCCCACCCTTGCGCATCGAGGGCAGCGTCGCCAGCGTCACTGGCGAACCGGTGCAGGGTGCCGTCGTTCAGATATGGCATTCTGATGAAGGCGGGTTCTACGACGTACAAAAGGACCCGCAGAACCTCAACGGTCGCGCTAGCGTAATGACCGACACCCTGGGCCGTTTCATGGTGCGTTCGGTGGTGCCAAGCTTTTATCCGATTCCCAACGACGGTCCGGTGGGAGATATGCTCCAGGCCCAGAGGCGCCATCCATTTCGTCCAGCTCATGTGCATTTCATGATAAGCGCCAATGGGTATCGTACTCTCACTACTCACCTTTTCCTGGCAGCAGACCCATACCTGGATTCAGATGTGGTGTTCGGCGTAAAGGACTCGCTGATCGTCGAGTTGAGCCACGTTGAGCAAACCGCTGTACTGCACTATGACTTCACCCTCGGGGCCAGCTAAGTCTGGCAACGAATTGGTTAGAAAAACGCCTTCTATATGGAAGGCGTTTTTTCTAATTGAGGCATTGTTCAAACAAAGGCGTCTGTTACCGGGACGTTATTAACGCCATACATCCTTAAGAGCCGCCATCGCCTGGTGTGCCGTTAACTCTGCAGGCTGCGCTTTTAGAATGTCGCTGAAGACCTCTACGCCGACTGGCCCCTGATACCCGGCTCGAAGCAGGTATTGGATGAACGAAGAGGTATCAAAATAGCCCTGCCCCGGCATCACACGACGATGACGAGCCGTATCTATCAGGTGCTCCAGGTTGTCAGGAGTGACGGGCTCGGCCAAGTCACTGAGTTGTACTTGATAAATCTGCTCCACAGGAATGCCGTGAAGGTCCTCTACCGGGCGCTGGCGTGTGCAGACGTGGAACAAATCCACCACAATTCCAATATTCGGCTCACCCACTCGTTGCAAGCGTTCCCATGCGGCCGGCACGGTATAGTCGAGCACTGCCCAGGCGAGGGGTTCATAGGCGATGCGCAAGCCGCGCGTGGCAGCCTGGCGCGCCAGCCAACGGAGGTCCTCATCGACTTTGTCAGGATCGCAGTCAAGCAGCGTAATGGCCGGCGACTGCACGCAATCGACCCCGACGGTTACGGCGATGTCCATCATCTGAATCGCCTGAATACGTTTTTCATCGTGTAGATGAGCAGGTGCGCCCGCAAAATCACGCAGCACCATGATGTCCGCCAGCGCCAGGCCTGACTCCTTGAGGTGCGCGCTCAAAGCTTGCGCGCCGGGCTCATAGGCCTCGACGTCCTCGCGCCAGATCTCGCCCTGATCAAAGCCCGCAGCGGCAGTGGCCGCAATCTTTTGCTCGGTCGTACCACCCAGCACAATAAAGTTGAGAAAAGTCTTGTTGGATATGGAGGTCATAGAAGTATCTCGGGTCATCGATTAAGAGAACGTGGTTCAGGCTCGGTAAGCGCAACCAGCCGTCCCTGCGCGGCAGCAGTACTGGCAGCTTCGACAAGGGCGAGGGTGCGCGATGCATCTGCCGCACTGACCAAAGGTTTCGCCTCGCCGCGAATCACCTGCACAAAATGTTTGAGCTGATTACCCAGCGCCGTGCCTGGTGCCACCGCCTCACGCCGCTCGTCAAGGGGTACATGCCAGCCTTTTTCAGAGCCGTAGGTCCAGACGTGAAGTTGCGGCACCGACAGTGATCCTAGGGTGCCGCCAATCAGGTAACACGGCTGCTCCGCCTGCTGGGCAAACGCCGGGTTTTCACCACTGCTCTGCTCCCAACTCCAAGGCGTAGCACACGCGTCCGATCCAGTGAGGGTACCTAGTGCGCCGTTGGTGAACTGCAGCAACAGCGACGCCGTATCTTCTACCTCGTATCCGCGCGTCGTATTGCTGGTGATCGCTTGCACCGTGGCGACCTCTCCACATAAATGACGCATAAGGTCGAGATCGTGCACCAGATTGATTAACAGCACTCCCGCACCGTGCCGGCGACGCCATTCAGCGTCGAAATACGCGTCGTCTTTCTGTGATTGCCATAGGGCGGTGAACGTCGAGATCGTTCCCAATCGCCCACTGTCGATGATTGCCTTGGCCTGGTGAGTGATCGGGTTGTGTCGGCGGTGATGACCGATTAAAACCGCAACCCCTGTACGAGCTTCGGCGTCAACCAGTGCCTGAACTTCTTTGACACTGGTACCCACAGGTTTCTCAAGCAATATCGGCCGGCCGGCAGCGATGCAATCTAGCGCCGTGCTTACGTGCAGGTCATTCGGGTTTGCAACTATGACACCATCCACCGCAATCTGATCGAGCATCTGACGATGATCAGCAAAGCTTGGCAGCCCTAGCTCATGGGCTAGGCTCGTGTTGAACGGGTCGCTGATTGCAACTAGTTCGGTGTCTGGATTTTGAGTAAGGAAGGTGGCGTGTTGACGCCCCATAATGCCACCGCCGATCAAGGCGATCCGAAGTTTCATTGGTGAGCTCCTTTTGCTTCGATATCCACCGCTCCAGCAACTGCTGAGGGGGCGTGGGTCTTGAGGCCTTTGATGTAGGCTGCAAGGATGGTGATGCCGATCGGCACCGTAAGAATCATGAAGAGGTTGTTGAGATTCCAGTTCCATCCCAGCAATACAGCACCTATGTACGCGCCGAAAATTGCACCGAATCGTCCGATACCGGTCATCCAACTAGTACCGGTAGCGCGCATTTCAGTCGGGTAGTACACGGTAGCCAAGGCCGTCCACCCGGTATTGGTCGAGTTGGTACAAAAACCCAATACGAAAACCAATGCGACGAGTCCGTTCAGACCCGGATTGGTCAGCCCCAATGTGATCGTCAGGGTCGCAGCCGCGATCAAGGTCAGGATCATGACGCGATGCGGATTGAAACGATCCATTCCCCAACCAATAAGAATGCCCCCCAGCGTGCCACCAATTTGCATCACCGCGCCTACTAGGGCAGCGTCTGCAAGACTAAATCCATTGTCATGGATGATGATCGGTAGCCAACTGTTGAGGAAGTAAAGCGTCATAAGACTCATGAACAAACCTGTCCACAAAGCCAGTGTCACTGGCAGATGCGGTCTGGACACAATTAAGTTCACCGAGAGTCGGCCCCGGTGTTCGCGCTCCGGAGTAACAAAGCGGGTTGCGCCGTCAGCGATACCAGGCTCAATCGCATTAGCGATGCGTTCAAGTTCCTTATGCCGGGTGCCCTTGACCACCAGATACTTCGCCGACTCGGGAAGGAAGAGGCACAGCAGTCCTGCATACAGCATCGGCACCACTCCCCCTACCAGCAAAATCACTTGCCAGCCGTGAGTCGCCATGATCGCGTTAGCGAGAATCCCCCCGCCCGCAGCCCCCAGCGTGAAGCCACAATAAACGCCGGTGACCATCAACGAGCGATATTTGCGAGGTGCATACTCGCTTGCCAGAGTCGCAGCATTTGGCTGCGACGCGCCAAGGCCCAGCCCAGTCAGGAAGCGCAGCACCGAAAGCACCAGCAGGTTAGGTGCCCACGCGCTCAGAACGCTCATCAGGCCGAAGAAGAATATCGATCCGATAATCACCCACCGGCGTCCAAAGCGGTCGGCCAATGGCCCTCCCCCCAATGCGCCAATCGCCACCCCAAACAGGCCGGAACTCATCACGACGCCGAGCGAGTCGCGCGAGATACCCCAGTCGGCCACCAGTGCCGGCGCGATGAACCCCATAATGACAATGTCGAAACCATCAAGGATGAGCACGCCTAGGCACAGTACGAGAATTCTCCACTGAAAGGACGCGAAGGGTCGCTCACCAAGGAACGTTTGAATGTCTAATTCGGGCAGATGTTTCATGATCGTTTCTCCACTCTTGTTGTTGTTGAAATGGTGGTCGCAAAGGCGTGCGAAGGTGAGCCGGGGATCAAGTACGAGGGGCAGTGGCTCACAAATCCACATTTGGAATATTATCCCATTTGGTGGTTTATGCAATATTTTGGTTTGTGCCTGTAAATTCCATTTGGAATACAATCCCTAAACAGTTAGAATAAATTCATTTTAGAGGCTATGAGATGTCCAACTCAGCACGAGATCGCGCCCTTTCCATTATCGAATTGCTCGTCAAACATATTCACGGGCTGTCCATGACCGAGATTGCTGAACGGCTGAACATTCCTCGAACCGCTACCCACCGCCTGCTCGGTGAACTCAAGGAAATGGGCTATTTAAAGCAGCCTCACAATGGCAACCTGTACGTGTTGACTATTCGTCTTGCGTCCTTGGGGCTCACCTACCTCGCTGCTAGCGGAATTACGGACGCGACACAGCCTTTGCTTGAAGAGCTTGCGCAGGAGACCGGCGAACTAATTCGCCTCGCGGTCATCGAGGGGAATCAGTTGATATATGTGGCTAAGGCTCAAGGGGCGCGTAGCGGCCTGCGTTACGACCCTGACGCTGGTGCAGACGTCTACCTGCCAGCGGCTGCAAGTGGCCATGCATGGTTGGCCGCTGTCGACGATGACCGCGCACTGACCCTGATCAGCGAGCAAGGAATGCAGCGCGCAGCAACCATGGGGCCTAATGCCCCGCGCACGGTCCGGGAACTGATGGAGCGTGTAGAGCAAACCCGTCGGCAAGGCTATGGCGCGGTGTTCGACTCCTACGAGGCAGGCACAAGTGCTATTGCGGTGATCATTCGCGACAAAAAAGAAGGCCTTCCCATAGGGACGCTCAGCGTAGCGGGGCCCTCGATCAGGATGACCGCCGAAAAAATGGAAGCCGTGCTCCCTTTACTTAAGGATTATGCCGAGCGCCTAGGGGCACTGAGCGTGATCTCTCCCGTACTCGGGAGCTGATGATCGCCCTGGCGGCAACCGCGATCGGTGGTCGCGCCCCCATCTGACGGTAAACGATCTAATCCATCTCCGGACACATACCGTCTATTTAGCGAAGGTGACAAGTTGCGGGCAGTTCACTCAGAGTGCCTCGCAGTGCTTCTGAAAAACGTACGCAACAGTGTCATATCCGGTGTCAGCCGGGAACGATGCGCACAAAGAAGATGCAATGGAGATTGTTGACAATAGCTTCTCGGGAAGACTTCAACGAGGTGCACGGCGAGCAAGTCGGGGATTAAATCCGTCGTCGATGGTTTTCGGTATGTCATGCGGCTCGAGGTGGCCTGAAGAGGCACTTAGCGCTCGCCGGTTGTTCTCAATCAGTTGCAAAGCAACCAACGATGAATCGGCAAGCGAACCATGGTGCACGGCTGCGTCCAAGGGTTGTCGCAGCAGGTAGGCGGCTCGGTCGCTCATCCGCATTTGTAGGGAAGACTGGGATGTTGATGTTGAAATTCATCCATCCAGGCAAGCATCAGATTCCTCTCGAAATCGGAAGGCACTAAGAGCCCCAGAGGCCCCGATAGCTCGCAACGATCATACACCCGTGCCTCGCGACCTTGCCGCTGCGCCTCCAACAAGGCCTGCGCATGGGCAAACAGCGCCCCCCATCCTCGGACAACTGCATGCTGCGTCGATCTCGTGAACAAAGGCGTTTTGAGCATTTTTTCCAGTCGCTGTAAGGCGGCGCTTGCCAAGCCGAGCGAGATGTTCAAT
>Ga0247819_10000617_pt1 | contig 20587 bp, 38 predicted proteins | sample 13C_Xylose_Day6_FD_193428 | JGI IMG/M metagenome (GOLD analysis project Ga0247819, IMG submission 193428) | Soil microbial communities from agricultural site in Penn Yan, New York, United States - 13C_Xylose_Day6 | ecosystem: Environmental > Terrestrial > Soil > Agricultural land | place: USA...
TCGTACCGTTCCACCAGACCGGCTTGTTCAAAGTCGTGTCTCCATACATCTGCCAGCTTGATGGGGATGCTGGGCGATTGGCCGTGGTCCCCGACGAATTCGCCTGGAGAGGGAACCACCCGGTGTTTCCAGTTCCCGTGCCTTTCCGCCACAACCCAGATGCACCAGACGTTGTGCTGGAGAAGATGGAGCCTACCGAAGCAGTCGTAACGCCTTCGGGCGACCCTGATCCACTGAACAGGCCGCGATCCGTGTTCGTACCACTCGTTGAAGACCAGCGGATGCCGTTCTGCACATAGGCATGTTGGTTCGAAAAGATGATTCCCGAACTCTTGATAGACCCTCGGATAACGCCTGCGGTGTCCCGCACCTCAAGCGCGTTAGCGCTGGCGCTCGCCGTCGATTGCACCATCAGAACTGGAATGTCTGCGGCAGCCTCGTTCCGGATGAAGGTCGATTGCTTCGTCTCGTAGCTGTTTGCAGAAGTCGCAGACCCTAGGTCGGAAATGTTGGACGTTTTAACTCCGAAACCCTTCCCGATGATGGAACATGCCTCGCTGTTGGCGCCGAACTCAATGGTGAACCCGGCATCGTCTGCTGGGTTTTCCATGCGCGGATGAAACAGGACACAGTACCGACCATTGATCTGAGCGGCCTTGCTCGCAATGTTCACAGCCTCCAGCGAAGGGCCGAAGAAGCGAATGTTATTCAACCGGTTGCCGGCGTGATGATCGACGGTCAAATTCACCGTGTCGGTGTAGTCCGGGTAGCCAGACGAATAACCATAGCGACCACCGTAGATGTTGTTCTCGTTGCAGTACCCCACCCCTGATGCAGTGCAACGCAGATTCCGCTTGTTGTTGTAGCACCAGCCGACCGTCAGGTCGAGGTAGCTGACGCCTCCGTTGGCCTGCGTTCCATTCAGAAGAATGCCATCTGTAAAGCCTTCGGTCCACCGAGTCTGAACGCTCGATGCAACAAGGTTGGCGATTTCTACACCGATCGACCCAGAGGATGTATCGTTTGCCGTTCGCACCACATCCACGCCTGTGACGCGGTAGCCGAATCGGTTGGCAGACGACGAACCCAGACGAATTGCAGGCACGCCGGAAACGCTGGAAGTGATGCGTCCGAGGAACTCGATGCTTGAGTTGTTCGGTAAATCGAACTCCCAAGTAGCTGCCGCCGTAAATGCGCCAGGCGGGATGACCAGCCGAGCAACAGAAAGCGTATTGCAGTAGGCAACCGCCCGAGCCTGCATGGCATCGTCGCCATCGCCTTGCGCGTAATCGGTGATGGTAACAATCTCGGCGAACTTGGCCGCGACGGTACGCAATGCCGCGCCTGTGCCGGCCTGCTGAGTCCCCACGAGCACCGACCCACCCGCCGCAGCAAGCGCTGCCGTGGTTGGGCGAGCGTTGAGGTCGGATTGGACTGTGCCTGCGGTGGTGCCTACGAGGGTTGCGCCGGTATCGGCTTCCAGATCCACAACCTTGACCGCCCCATTGATCCCAAGCAAGGTGTCGTTGATCATCACATCCGTGTAGCCACCGCCCGGAACCGTGATGTTGTAGCGACCATCCGCGGCGTAGAACTCGAAATACCCGCTGGCGTCAGTCGTGAGCGGGTTCGACCTGACCGTGCCAACGTTGTCGCTGTAGATCGTCGCCAGGCCGCCTCCCGCAACGTTGACCGTGACCTGAAGCCCGCGCACTGCGTCCCCGGCCCGGTTGGTGACGTTGTTCTGGTATTTCTGCATGTCCGCTGCTTAGACTTCTTCGACGGTGTACTGGAAGGTGGGGATCGACACAGCCTTCCACTTGCCGTCCGAATCCTGGATCTGGGTCGTGATGACCGAGTGCTTGAGCACGTTCAGATAGTTCGCGTCGATGGTCGTCGGGACGTTGCGCTTGTAGAGGTTCAGCTTGTAGTTGTGACCGATCTCGACATCGCCGCCTTCGCCGTGGAAGGTGATGCGGTACTGCTTGAGTTGCTTGGCCGGATCGGCTTGCTCTGCGGCTGGGCTCTCGCTGGCCGTGTTGGGGATACCACGTGGCATTTCATTTCTCCAAAGAAAAAGGCCCGGGGTTAGCCGGGCCTCAGGTTGACGGAAGACGCTTGGATCAGCCGATGGCTTCCCAAACGAAGGTCTTGGAGGCAACCATGGTCGTAGCGGTCACCGTGAAGGTGTTCGCCGCGACAGCGATGCCGTTGGTCGTCTCCAGCGTGCGCGTGCCGGCCGCAACGGTGTGGATCGAACTGGCCGAAGCCATGCCGGTCAACCACTCGTCGCTGATGCGGTCGGTGACGTTGTGGAAGCGCACGATGCGCGGCGTGAAGCCCACAGTGAACGTGGTTGCAGCCGCCGCGCCTGCGTCCGAGACGACATAGCCGGTCACGTGGTTGACGATGCCGCCGCTGCGGGCTTGGGTGTTGGTGGTCAGTGCCATGATGTTTCCTTCAGATGGTGTTAGACCGACGCCAGCGTTTCGAGGCGCAGCATCCAAGCCTGGTTCAGGATCGTGGTGATCGTGGTGGCCTTCCAGCCCACGGTCGAACGCTGGTCGAGCGGGTCAGCCGAACCAGCCGAGCCAAGCGGCTTGACGGTCGTCTTCATCGCTTCGCCCGACAGCGGCGAAAGGCCGTAGGCTTCGGCGGCGATGATCAGCGTGGCGTACACGTCATTGGAGCCCGAAGCGGTCGCCTTGTAGCCGGCGGTCGTCGCGGTTGTGGCGTTCGTCCAGATCTTGCAGTTGGTCGAGGTGACGAACCGGATGTTCTTGTACGCACCGATTTCGTCTTCGATCAGGCCTTCTTGCGAGCCGTAGTCGGAAACCGACTTGTAGCCCGTGATCTGCTCGAGGTCGAATTCCACGTCCGGGTGCACGATGCCGATGAACGACTTACGAACCGAACTGGTGCCGATCTTCTCGGAAGCCGGGATGCCTTCCTTCATGTACTTGGCGTTCTGGTTCTTCAGGAACCGGATGGCCTTGTCCAGATCGGCGCCGAGGATCTTGTTCACCAGCGAGAGGCGGTCGGCCACGCCCGATGCGTAGGCGACGTTCGTGCCGGCAACGAGCACGTCGCGGCGCACGATGTCGATCGTCGTGCCGGCCTGGTCGCCCAGCACATCGGTGGCTTCGGTCACAACCGGGTCTTGGTTGGTCATCGAAACCATGTCGGTCAGCGTCACGAAGTCACCGTATTGCTGGAGCGTGGAGGTCACATCGGTCACAGACAGAGCCGAGCCCGAAGGGGTCACGCCTTCGACGAGCGCAGTCGTTGCGGCGGCGAGCTGCGAGTAACGGCGGAACTTGATCTGGTTGCCGCTGTTCTTCGGAACGGGGCGCTTCTGGCCGAAACGGCCGTGCACATCGTTCGGCTGAGCGCGGGTCAGCAGGTTTCGGTCGTAGAACGCTTGTACGCCCGGGGCGACTTGCGAGAGGGTGGTCACATTGGTCATTGCTTGCTTTCTTGAGGGCTAGAAGCCCTTGACGCGCTTCACCTCTTTGGCGAATTCAGCGTCGGACATTTTGTTAATCCGCTCGACCTCGGCCAGCGCGGTATCGGGGGCAGTGCGAGCACCACCACCAGCACCCGCGCCGGGCACGGACATAGCGGACACCTTGGCCTGTTTGGCGGCTTCGGCAGCGAATCGCTTGCCGATCTGTCGCTCGTTGAAGGCCAGTTTTTCAGCCGTGATTTCACGAATCGCAATCAGAGGGTCTTGGATGTCGGGCGTTGCGTTGAAGCGCTCCATGAGAGCCTTTTCAAGCTCAGGATCGATAGACGAATCGAAGATGCCCGGGTGAGCCTTTTCAACCGCCGTTCGCCACGCTTGATTGCGCGCCGCTTCGTCGTTCTGAGCCGTGGGGTCCTGAGCCACGTAGCGGATCGCGTCGGCCAATTCTGGATTCGCATCCAAAATAGCTGGCTTGCTTGCTGCTCGCTGCTGCTCTTCACGCTCCCTGCGCAGTTGGGCCGCCTCTTGAGCCATCTTGGTTGCCCAGGCTTGGTTGTCCTTGGCAATCTTTTCGGTCTTTTCGAGACGTGCACGCAACTCCGCGAGCGGGTCCGGCTCTGCTTCTGGGGCAGGTTCGGTTGCCGGCGTTTCCACGGGCGGTGGCTCTGCGGGCGCAGGCTCTGCCTTGGTGAACTTGCCGTCAGCACCTCGCGCGGTAGTGGCTTGCGCCGCCGCGTCCAACTCTGCCGCCGCCTTGTCGTATTCCTTCTGATATTCCTCGTCACTCACTGACATCGATAGCTCCTTCGGGCCGTTTCCGGTAGTCCGTACTTCCGTCAATCTGCTGAGCCCTCATCGGGTAGATCAGCGCTGATGCCTTCGCGCTCATGAACGAGCGTTTCCGGCATGTCTCGTAGACGACGCAGTTCCTTGATGGCTCCGCGCGTCTGTTCGTTGTCGTTGTTGATCAGGTTCTCCGTCAGTTCGCTGATGCGAGCGTTCAGGAGCACCATGAAAGAAGGCCACCCGGTTTGGATGGCCTCTAAGGTCCGCTGGATCTCTGCAATTCGCTGGTGGGCGTTTTGCTCTTCGGGTGTCATGCAGTCACGGCCTTGATGACGGCGAAGTTGATAGTGACCGCTTCGGCCAGGGCTCCACCAGAGGTGTTCTGTATGTAGATCGTGAAGGCCCCAGCCTGCGCGCTATCGATGTAGATGTTGTAGGACCCTGAAGTCCCGCCTGAGCCGCGGTGCGCAACAATCACGTCTCCTACAGCCACCGTTGAGTTAAGGACGGCAAAGCCTGCGGTGACGCCAGCGCCCAGAGAGGCGCTGTGAGTCACGATGGAGCCGCACACCTTGTTGATCGTCACGCTCGTGACCTTGCTCGTGATCTGCGTGACCGTGCCGCCCGCTCCGGTGATGTAGCCGAGGCTCGACGCCTGCACAACACCAGCAGCGGTCAGTTTGTAGACATCATTGCCACCGTAGTTCACCCGCATGGCGTTGGCCCAACTTCCGGCGCCGTTCTCCCCGGCGTAGTAGGCGTCTCCCGTGCCGACGCCGAAGTTCTTGGCCGCCACAAAGCCGTAGTGCTTGTTCAGCACGTTGTCCACGATGCCGATCTGTGTCTGCATGCCCTCGACCACCACACCACCAGCGATCGCGCTCGTGGTGGATTCCATGGCGCCCATGAAGCCGGTCCCGTAGGTGGCCACGTTCGCGAGGATTGCGCAGCCGTCAGAACCGGCGCCGCCCTGGCGGACAGAGATGTTCAGCGCGTCGATCTCGCCCACTTCCGTCGTGGTGTCGAAGTTCTTCTTCTTCAGCGCAATGCTCATGCCGTAGTCAGCATTGGTCGGGCCGTTGGTGCCGGACCCGAGCACTGTGCTTTCCACGCCGACAGCAGATTGCCCCTTGGCGGCATGCGCGGCATTGTTCTGATAGCGGTACAGCTTCGCCACGGACCATGCCGTAGACGGGGCCTCGCCGAACATCGACATGTTCACGTCAGGGCCGTCATACTCGAGCAGCACCTTGCCGAGACTGGCGGGGAGCACAGTCGCACCGTTGCCCGTAGGCATGTGCAGCACGCCGCCACCGTATGCAGTCGTCAGGTTGGCAATTGCATTCGTGACCGTGGTGAAGTCGAACAGGCTCGGCGCTTCATCCAGCCTAGATGTGAGGGAGCGCCCGGCCGCGTTCGTCTTGTTGGTCCTGTAGGCGACCAGGTTGCTGCCCTTGGCTGCATCGCTCGTCGAAGCGAGGTCGGCCGAGTTCACCTTTGTGTCCAGCGCCGTGTTGATGTCGTCGATGTCGCCGTCTAGGTTGCCCAGCTTGTTGGTCAGCGTGGTTTCGGCATACCCGACGAGATCAGTGCCACCCACCGCGGCCAGGTTCGTGTAGGTGACGAACGACTCCATCAACTGAACGATGCTAGCGAGTTCGTCAGCGACCGTGCCGGTGTTGTACCCGACCAGCTGCGCGCCAGTCGGCTCAGCGAGCAAACCAATGAAGGTCGGCGACGGGTCTGCAGTCGCGGGCGATCCGCCCATCCACGAACCGCCGCTCATGCCGGCACCTCAGGTTCGCCCAAAGAAAAACCGCCTTCAGGGGGCGGTTCGGTGGGATGCATTTCTTGCGGCGGCATGGGCTCTTGCTCCATCGGCGGCGGGTCGGGTGGTTGCATCATGTGCGCGAGGGCGTCGGCAACTGCGGCGTTGACCATCTCCTGCACCTGCTCGGCCGTGATGCTGGGGGCCTGCTGTTGCGGCTGTGCCTGGGCTTGCAACCCATCCTTCGCCTCGCCCTTGGCGCGCTCGATGTTCAGCAATGCCTCGGCTTCGGCGGCGTCGATTTCTGCCTTCTGGCGCTTGAATTCTTCCTGCTGGGCTTTCTGCTCGGCGCTCTGCAAGTCTTGCTGCGTCTTTTGTAGTTCCTGGCCCATCTGCTCCATCTGCTCGGCAACCTGCATCATTCGCTGCTTGACGGGCTCGGGGAGCGCTTCTTCGCCCTCCTTGTCGTCGAGGATGGGCGATTCCTTGCCGATTTCCATCACGTCCCAGGTTTGGCGCAGCAGTTCCTTGGCGTCGATCAACTGGGCGGTGAGCGGGTTGCCAAGAGCGAACTCGGAGAACGCGCGGATTTTGTTGGTCAGCACTTCCTTCTGCATGAAGGAGGCGGTGCCAGTGGCTTGCCAGTCCATGAAGGAGGACTTGCCGAACTGCTTGATCTGCGCCCACAGTGCCGCGGCTTCGTCGCCGTGGATCTTCTGCACGGTTTCGGGTGTGAGGTACTTCAGGTTCCAGTCGATGTAGCACTCGACGATGGGCTCGATCCACATCGCGTCGATGTTCTGGATCACCTCTTTCATCGGCAGCGAACTGGCCGACATGATCATGGAGATGCCCGTCGCGGTCTTGTTCAGGTTGCGCGAGTCGTCGCCCTGGGTGTACTTGGTTATGCCCGTGTCGTCGTCGGAGAACTGCTCAGACACGCGGATGACATCGAGCCAGCCACCGGTAATGTCCGGCTCCACGTGCATCTGCAGCGCGGCCTTCTGCTCGTCGGGAGACAGGCCCGGCTTGAACTGGTAGACCTTGCCAGGGTACTTCTTGAAGTCCTCGGTCGGCAGGAACTTGGAGCGGTCCACGCCGGCAGTCCCGAGCAAAGCCATGCCCTTGCCTTCCATGAACAGGCGGAAGGCGGCGTTCGTGACCTTCTGGTGCGGTGCGTTGTTCTCGGCAACACCGACACCCCACATCTCATGCTCAACGGCTTCGTAGAGGCAGCGATGGGTCGGGTTCTTGCCGCTGTAGGGGTTCTCCACCTCCTTGACGACAACACCACCGGCCATGATCACGATGGCCTGGACAGTCTCGCCTTCGGGTTGTTCGACCGCATCGGCTTCAGTCGTCTGACCGCCTTCGGCTTTCAGGGCGGAGGCCGGAACCTTGCCGAAGAAGCGCGCGACCTTGATGCGGTCGTTCTTGTACCAGTACTCGACGTTGCCGCGGTACTGCGCAGCACGCTCCGAGCCGGTTTCATTGCCGCGGTCGCCCGGGCCTTGCAGGGCTTGGTCGATGTTCTTGTAAGCCTTGTCGCTCTTCCATGCCGCGACAGTAGACGGGCTCTCCATCGTGACCCAGAACACACCAAGACCACCCGAAACCTCGCGGGCTTCCGGGTCGGGGTACACGTCCAGCGTGTTGCCCAACTCGAAATAGGGCAAGTCGAACTCGTATTTCGTCTCGGCCAGTGCGCCCTCTTGCACCATCGTCTCAACCAGCGTCTCCTTGCGCACGAACGGGCCGAAGACAAAGCCGGTGCCGTAGGTCGCAAGCGTGTTCACGCCGGTCTTGAGCAAGTCCTTGAACTTGCCGCGCTCCATCTGCTCGGTGATGATGTCTTCCATCACGTCAGCGAAGGGAGCCAGCTTCTCGTCGGTCGGCGTAGTGTCGAACGGCATCTGCCCGTTGCCAAACAGCGCATCGGTGATCTTCGCCCGGGCCGCACGCACCTTGTTGCGGGTCGAGCCAATGAACAGGCTCTTTGCCTTGCGCGAACGAGCGGCGCCTGTGCCGGTGGTGTCGTCCTCGCGGGCAATTCTCATCACGTCGTTGTAGCAATCGAGCAACTTCAGTTCCTGCGGCTTGCGAGCGCGCTCCCAATCGACAAGGCGCTGCTCAAGCAACTGTCCGAGCGATGAGGTTGTTTGGAGCGGGTCAGCCATTAATAAACACCCATCGATCGTCAATCACCCCCAGTTCGCCTCTGATCAATGGGCCTTCGCAGCCGTCGCCGGCCGGGGCGCTCAACAACTCATCAGTCGTCACCTCGGAATGCAAAAGCCACACATAAGAGCCGTCGTCGTCAACAAGCGTGGGTTTCATGGTTGATCTCAGAAATAGATACCGGAGTCGTCTGGTTGGAGTGGTTCAAGTGGCGCGTAGTACTCTTCCTTCGAGGGAACAGCAAAACGCTTCATCATGTTTGCGTAGCGCGTAGCGCTCATCAGATCGTCGTCAAGCTTCACGATCTTTCCTGCGTCCCGGTGGTACATCCGGAACTCTTCAAACCAGTCATTGAGGTGCGAGAACACCTTGAAGCGACCTGTCTGCATGCGGTCTAGAAGCTCCAGCACACCGGCCTCAACCCCATTGCCGCCAGTGCCCTCCTCTCCCCCACTCGGGGGCGGATGCGTGGCCTTGTCGTGGAGCATCTTCAGGCCCTGCGCCTTGTACTGCTCCTTCAATGCTTCGCCCGAGCCCTTGTCATGCTGCAGACCGTCATGCGGCCACGCCCAAGGGAGCCACGAACCCCACGGCTTGACGCTTGAAGCGAACAAGAGCGGCGTTTGCTCCTTGGCCCGATGCGCGGCAGTGACGTAAACGACATCTGCATCTCGGTCCCATGCCAGGCGAACCGCGGCGCTCGGGTGATCCCATCCGAAGTCAATGCCAGCGATCTGCACCCAGTGCCTAGGGATCGCGAACGGCTCGACCTTGATGCTCTCTTCTGCAATCGGGTAGATGCGACCGCTTCCGAGGGTTGGGATGCCCTTTGTCCGCGCCTCCCGCTCGTGGGCCGGGTAGCTGTTGATGATGGCCTTGCGCTGCTCGGGCGTGTAGTGCTCGGCATCGTCAATCGTCATCGTCGTGACGGTTGTGCCTGGCGACTTGTCCAGCAGGAACCGCTTCACCACCCCGCTCATGCCCTTCAGCGGCGTGAACGTCATGTACACAATGCCGTCCGTCGCATTCGTGCGGGTCAGCGACTCCGTGTAGATGTCCTCGTCCGGCTCTTCGTCCAGCCATACGAAATCCAGCGTTGCGGCCTGGAACTTCTCTCGCCCCTGGTCGTACGACTTGATGCCAAGCAGCGATTCCCCCGCCTGCACATCACCGCCGCCGCCGTGACGAATCACGAGGGTGTCAACGGCATCCGTCACGCCACGCTTCAGCGTGCGCTCTTTGATCGCGTCAGCAGGGATTGCGCCCGTCCCAAGCCGGTCCAGCCGGCCACACAGGATCAGTTGCAGAGAATCCCGGGTCACTTCGGAGGTAACGCCAGCAGCCCAGCCAGATACCGGCTTGGCCCACGTCCGACCCTCCCACCAATCCGGATAGCGCCCCGTCAGGTGCATCGCCGTCTCGAACCCAGCACTCCAGGTCTTCCCGAGCTGGTTGCCAGCCATCAGCAGGCGTTCCCGGTACTGCGAGCCCTTTCGGTGGTGCTCTGCCTGCTTGGCGTACGGCCGGTAATCCCTGAGCTTGTTTTCCCGCTTCCTGCGCTGCCTTTCCTCGTGCAGCGCGATCAGTTCAAGCTTTTGCGCTCGCGATAGCGGCAAGCTTTGCGTCAAGCTGTTCATCAGTCAGATCCGTGTAGGTGGTCCGCTGATCGATCTCGATCTTGTCGCCGAAGGCCTTGGGGTCCGCCTTCGAAGCCTTCCAGCGGTAATGTTGGGCCAACTCCCTCGCTCGGGCCAGGCCAAACGGGTCTTTCGCGTCAAGCAAAACCTGTTCAGCTTTGTCGGCGTGGCTGCTGGCCGCGATGCGTCTTGCCTCGCGTGCGCGCGCGGAACGTTCAATGTCGGCTGCGAGCCAGTTCACCAGAGTCGCAGCGCTGACCCCGATTTCCCCAGCAATGGCGGCTTGGCTCTCCCCTGCAATCAGACGCTCGCACAGGCCGTCGATGCCCATCTTGTCGCAAGCTGCTGTCTTGTCGCCCTTTGCCATTACGTTGGTTCCAATGAAGAAACCCGCCCGATCTTGCGAAGGGGCGGGCTAAGGCTGGTGGTCAGCCAAGGAGAAAGAATCCGAGGCTTTCACTCGGTGCGGGATTGCAAGTCCCTCTTGTGGCGCACCGGTGCGCATTTGGTGCCGGGCTAGACCTGAGGCAAAGAGCCGGATGGGTGTTGGTCTGCGCCGGCGAAAACGAAAAAGCCGCCCGGCATTGCTGCGGAGCGGCTGGATTCTGGAGGGACTTATCCCCACCGACGCGAAGGGTGCCAGATAAATCAGTGCCCGTCAACAGCTATTTCACATCACCCCGCAGGCCATCAATTTGCGGGTCAGGACGTTGCGAGCCTCAGCCACCACAGCCGCGCGCTCCAAGGGATCCGCGGGCAGGCGTGGCGACAACCACACGTGGCGACCGGTGCTCAGGTTGCGCGCCAAGACGTAGACGGCAGCCCGGTGTGGGTCGCGCATCTCTCCCACTTGAAAGTCAACCGCTTCCATCATCGAATTCGTGATCTCGTCCTCGATGATCTCGTCGGTACTGTCCCACCCCCTGCCGCTCTTGGCATCACGGAACACCGGATCGCGCGGGGTTTGCTGGTTGGCCTTGTAGTTCTTGGCCCACGAGTGCCAGCGCGAGAGGATGTCGTCGAGTATCTGGTGGCTATCGTTCATCATGGGTCCATCTCCAGCGCCTCAAGCGCGTTACTCACCCGGTCACGGGCGTCGGTTAACAGTGCGGCCAGCGTTGGCGCCGTGGCGTCATCTGCCTTGATCTCGATGCGCCCGTCCTCCGCGGGCCGGTCGTCGTCAGCCACCCCGTTCCACAGGAACTGCAGCATCTCTTGAGCGCTGCGCAGCCCCTCTTCCACCTCGCGCCGCGTCTCTGGCTTCACTTCCCCACCTCCAGCACCGGACTACCGCCATAAATCCTCTTGGCCTCCGCAATGTCCTTGGCCGGCCCCAGTTCCCTCCATGAGATAGCGAACCACTCCTTTCTGACGAACTCTCCTGTTCTTCGGTCGATGTCGGTGAAGGTCTGACCAGTAGGGGTGCGGACGATTTGAAGGGCGATCATGGCGGCCATCCTTTCCGGTCAGACTTCGATGGTGTAGCGAACCTCAGCGATGCGGCTGGAGATGCTCTCGACGAGACCGCGCAGGTTCTTGAGCTTCGTGCGCATTTCACTGCTTGGGCTGGCCGGCTCTACGCATGAGTTGCCTTCGATGGCTTTGCCTGCGGTGCTCGGCTGACAAATGGGTTGGATGCGCTGGATCAGCCATTGCACCGACTGGTCGAGTTCGAGGGCGGCCTGCTCCAGTTGGTCGTATTCGACATCGAGCATTGGCTTGTCCCGAGGTATGGAGCCGAGCATCGCCGCGCCAGCAGCTGAGCCGAGCATGCCGCTCCGTTGCTGGTCGTAGGCACGTGTGGCTTGGATCTTGGCCTGAACAGCACTCTGCATGTCGGCTTGGGAATGTTGGGGCATCTTTTCGTACATGATTTCTCCTGTGGTTGATAAATCTTGGCGACTGGTTGTCAGGTTTTAAGCTTGTCGATGACGCCGAGCAGCGTCTTGTTCGCGGACAGCATGGTTTCAATGTTCCCCTGCTGGACCTCGACCAGTTCCATCAGGGTTTCGATCAGCCGAACCACCTCTGCGGGGAGCGTGTCGAATTCCGCCTGTAGGGCGTTCATGTCGGCGATGAAGGAGGCGGCTTTCACTTCCCAGCGCCCAGAAGGTGAGGGTCGACGGTCGGGAGGGGCGCGAATTCGACCGGCTGGAGCTGCTTTTTGTCCTCATCCAGCCAATAGACGTGGTTTGCAGTGGAGACATAAAGCGTGCCCTTAAAGGTGACCATTGCGGTCACGTCTTGGCCGCAGGGCGTTTCGGCCACGAACTCCCATTCAGGGCGGAAGTCTTCTAGGCTCTTATTCATTCCTGGCTCCTTTTAAGTTCCTTCAGCTTCGCGACGTACTCCGCCCGAATCGCGATCAATTCGTCCCGCTGCCACTTGTGCACACGGTTGTCAGCCTCTAGAGAATGAACAACATCCACGCCGAGCCGATGGACGAGGCCGATTCGATAGTCCACAGCTCTTCCGGCTCCCCATCGATTGCAGCGCTTCGTTTGTCCATGAGCGTTGCGTTCATCGAATCGAAGGTGTGGCGCGCTTCCGGTGCTTCTGTAATGGCCGCAGTCAAAGCCGCCGCCAATGTCGCCATCTCCGAGAGGCTTGCCGCAGCAAATGCAGGTTTGGTCACGATCTCGCTCCCTGATGAATGCGTTGAAAGCCGTCTGGGCTTCTTTGATGAGGTCGGGGATGCGCTTCAGCTTGGCCTTCCGCTCCTTGAACTCTGCCCGGTCCTTCTTCTCCCGTGCTGCGGACTGCTTGGCTAGTTGCTTGGAGAGCCAGGGCTGAAGGCATTCGTCGTGCAGGACGTGCTTGGCCTTGTCCTCTGGCATGCGGACCTTGCAGTAGCGGCATTTGTTGGGCTTGGTGGAGGTCAGCATGCAGCCGCCTTGCGCAGCCATTCCGCATGAGCACCACATGTGCGGCGATAAACGCCGTCATCGCCCGGGCCGCCACACGTCGCACCCTTCAGGCAACCTTCGATCTCGCACAGTTCAATGAACCCTTCCACCGATTTGCAGGTCGGGCACCCAACTAGCTCGTCATTAGGATCGAATGGGTTGGGGGCGGTCAGCAGCGCGGATTCGACCGAGACAACCGCGCAGAACTCGCATTGCCATTTGCGGTCTTTCTTCATGGCTGTTCACCCCACGACTTCACTGCCTGCGTGCAGATGTGGACGCAGACAGGACACGGGTGCTGCCAGTAGTCCCCGTCGCGCGCATCCGGAATCCATGTGGCTTCGAGCTGCCATGTCTCGAAGACGGTCTTGCACTTCACACACTCGAAGCGGATCGGCTTGTGCTCGGGCGCCGTGCCGCGGCTGATGATCTTCATGCAGCCTCCAATTCGTAGAACGTCACACCCAGTTCGCTCGCGGCGTAAGCCTCAACCTGCGTGCAAAACTCCGAAAACTCGACCGTAGACAGCGCCGTGCTGCTCTTGCCGATCACATCGCCGTTGGGCAATTGCTCCACACCGATGAACATGCGCTTGAACTGCTCGTGCCATGTCTCGGTGCTGTACAGCCTGCCGTTGATGGCGGCTTGAGCGGCGACCTGAGCGAGAACCCCGTTGCCCCAGTAGCGGCGGTTCTGGGCCTTGGTGCGCTTGCGAGGGGCGATGGTCAGCACCCAGCGGTGGCCGCCTTGCAGGACTTGTGCGAGGAATGGGTAGAGCTGGCCTTTGATGGCGGCCCAGGCCTGCTGGCGCGAGAAAAGCTCGATGGTCAGGGTTTGGTTCATTTCTGCCCCCAAGCCCGATGCCAAGCCCACCACCCAGCCGTCCAGCTCGGATGCGGGCAGGATTCCTTGTCCTGACCAGCTGCTTTCGCCGCCTTCACTTGCTCGCCGACGATGTGGTCGATGTCAGGACGCCATTCGTTGACGCTGGCGGTTCGGTACATGGCGGCTCCTGGGTAGATTTCTTCGAGCGCTCGCGCATTGCTGTCTCGAGCAGCGTAGGCAGCTCCGCCAAGTCCGGGCGCTTCGCCAGTTCGTTGGCTCTGTCCCAGCAGTGCGCCTTCCAGGACTTCGGGTAGTCCTCCATCAGGTGTAGGAGGTGCGTCAGGTGTTGGTCGAGATTCATGGCGGTTCATGCGTGCTCCAGCGTGGGGACGGGCGGGACCCATGCGCGGCTTTCGTCTATCGCGTCGTCGCCGGGGTCACGGATGGGGCGGAGCCAGTCGTCTGGTGCGACGTCAGCGAGCACGCCCGCCATATGGGATGGCAACGGAGGATCGATACTCCAGCACGCGAGGATTTCCTTGCCGCGACTGGTCAGCACCTTGTGCGCGGGCAAAAAGGCGATACACCGCACGATCTTCCCGATGTTCGGGCCACATGCTTTGACCACCACGGCCAAATCTCCAGGTTTGCAGTTCATGCCATTCCTCCCAGTGCAAAGACGCTGTTCGGCACCGAGCGAGCGCCTGCCACGGTCTTGTCAGCCTCCTGGTGAAGCGCGGCATGCTCCGCTTCGAGCTTGGCGATGCCGAGGAACGTGATCTTGTGCTTCACGCACCGGCAGCCGCAGGTAACGCGCTCGATTTCGCCCTTGGCCTTCAGGCGGTCGATGTATGTCCAGACCACGCCGGCCTTGATGCCGGTGGATTCTTCAATGTCGAGCTGTGTGTGCGGCTGGCCGTCGCGGAAAGACTCGAGAACGGTTTGGATCGACGTCATCTTTCACCTCCGGCCAATGCAAGTTGCTGAAAAGCCCCTTCCCTGACGATTCGCACGATGCGGCCCTGCTTGATGTCGTTCTTCAGGTAGGAGGCAATGCGGTTGGCCGGGATGCCGGTTGCCGCGGTGATTTCGGCACGGGTCATGGGGCCGCTCGCGAGTGCTGAGCGGATCTTCCCGCCCCAGCTGTCGTCTTGCAGTCCCGTTCCAGCGGCGGGGCCACGACGCCCGGTGTTCGAGGTCTGACGCATCCGGCGCGGCGCGCCACGAAGGCTCAGGGCATCGGCCTTCTTGCTGATGCCGCGAAAGGTGCTGAAGTCGTTGCCCTCGTTGCGCCGGCGATCCACGTTCGCGGTGCACTTCGCCTTCGTCTCTGCGGGCGCGCCAAGAACCTTTACCCACTCAACAGGCGCATCGGAAAGGCCAACGCCGGGCCAGATTTCGTAGGTCATGGCTTCAGTCCTCCGGGTGCAGATAGAGCGCCAGCGGGTCTTCGCCTGCCATGCCGAGGTACTGCATCGAGTCCTTGTGGAACCACAAGCCGATCTTTCCTTCCCACTCGCCGTGGCGCTGCTTGTCGCAGATCAAGAGCGCGTCGGGCTCGCCGTCGCTGACCTGCTTGCCGTCCTCGCGGGCCTTCTCCTTGACCTTGTTGCGCCACACGCTGATGACGTTGTCGACCTGGTCGGTGACGGAGCCGGAGCCCTTGTAGTCGTACTTCGTGGGCTTGTGATCCTCGGTCGCCGGCTTCTTTATGTGGTGCACGAGGTGGATGTGGATGTTGTGGTCCCGCGCGATGGCGGTGAGTTCGTCCACGATCCGCTTCTGGCCGTTGTAGTCGTCCTCTTCGGCAACGCACTTCATGAGGCTGTCCACGAAGAAATGGGTGATACCGCGCTCCTTGGCGCAGTAGCGGACCACGGCGCAGACCTGGGCGGCGGATACGGTGCCCTGCTGGTCGTACAGCCACAGCCGGCCGTTCGTCCAGTCTCGGAATTGCTGGTAGAGGTCGATCATCCGGGCCTGGGCTTCTTCGTGACCACGGAAGGCGGGATGGTCTGGGTTCTCACCAGACCACTGCCGGCCCATGCGTTCCAGCGTCTTCATGGGCTTCATTTCGAAGCTGGCGATGCAGACCTTCTCGCCCTGTGAGCACAGGGAAAGCGCAATCTGCCCGGTGACGAGGCTCTTCCCCTGGCCGTTGGCGCCGCCCCAGACCGTGACCTCGCCCGGGCGGAACTGCACGAGCTGGTGCGTCTTGCGCCACGGCATGACGGCGCGCGGCTGGATGATGGGCGACTTGATGCGAGCGATCAGTTCTTCGACCCACAGCGCGGCCGGCTTGACCTTCTGCTTGTGGTCGGTTTCCTTCTCGTAGCGCTCGAAGTCGATTTCGTCTTCGGTGATGATTTCGGCCATGTCAGATCCCGTGAGTGAGTAGTTCGACACCATGGGGCGTGTAGATCGAGGTGATGACGCGCTTGGCTTCGGCGTCGATCAGCGCGGCATGGATGCGGCGGGCCCGGGCTTCGCCGCGGTCCCCGGCCACGTGCACCTCGAGGCCGATGCAGCACCGGAAGTCCAGCGCTTCGGGGATTTCGCTGGCGCCGATGGACAGCACGGCATGGCGTTGCATGTCGGCGTAGTTGGGCTCTTCGTTCCAGTCGCGGGCGCGTACGTCATCGCCATCCGTGACCCAGACGCAGCGCGGTACGCGGCGAGCGCGGCGCATGGCTTGTAGGGTTTCCAGGCCGGTCATACGAACGACTCCTGCTTTTGACCACCAGCGACTTTCGGCGCGCGGTCCTGGGCCTTGTTGAGCCAGTTCGTCAGGAACCGGGCGTAATTCGATTTCTGGTTCTTCGGGTTGGACACGAGCCAGACTGATGCCTTGGCGAGCTCGCCGGCCACATCGACGGCCGGGTATGCCTTGACCCATTGGCTTTGCAGCAAGTCCGGCACGGACCATTCGCCGGATGCAGCTTCGAACCGAACATCGTTCGGCTTCGATGCACCCAACCCCTTACCCATACCCTTACCCAAGCCGCCATCTGCTGACGGTTGACCGTCATCTGTCTGACAACCGTCAGACAATTGATCGTCAGAGGGCGCTGGGTACTTGCCGTTTGACCGCACTCGCTGATCCCATTTCGAGATCTGCAAGTACGGGCTATTGCCCACGGTGTAGCGCACGATCAAGCGCGCCTGGGCGAGCTCCACAAGCCATCCTTCGATCTTGGAACCCATGTTGGACTGCTCCTTAAGCGGGAAGCACCGCGACCGCACAATGGCGGTTCTCGCGTCCATACGGCCAAGATCGTCAGCGACGACCAGCAGGCGGTAAAAGCACACCTCAGCACCTTCACTCAGACCGTTGATGAGGTCTGAGTCCACGATGCCTTCCTTGAGAAGCCGGTTGGGCATTAGTTTGCTTCCCAGACCCTGCAGCCGTTCCAGACGACAGGCTTGCCCTCTTCCATCACCTGACGGATGCGGCCGGCTCGCTCGAGCTCGACCACTCGGCGATCCACCTGAACGACCGTGAGGCCCGTCATGCCGCCGATGCCAACAGGGCTCATGCGGCCATGCTCACGAAGGGCTTCGACGATGCGGTTGCCGTGGCTGTCGGCGAAGCGAACGGACATTGCCGCGGCTGTGTGGCTGGTAGATGGGTCGCTGCGGCGTGCGCGCGGCATGTCGAGCATTTGGATGGGGAGGTCCATGTCAGATCCCTCCGAGTCGGATAGCCTGGCGCCGATGAAACGAAGCCTCGCCAGCTACTTGGCCTTCAACCGGGTAGCAGTAGTGCCGCTGGTCCGTGCTGCGGTCGATGCGGGTTGGGCGGATCTGGTCGGCAATGCTGGGGGTGCCGCGCCAGTTGAAAGGACTCGGGGCGGGGAGCTCTACTGCGTGTTCGATGCTGGCGAAAGGTGGCGGCGTGGTGTGCATGAAGTCGGCGGTCGAATCCATGTCGTCGCACATTGCTTGGGTGATGTCGTGGTTCATGCTGCGATCCTCAAATCACGGAACAGACGGCGCTCCACGTCGCGTTCGGCGCGGAGACGGGCGATTTCCTCGCGAGCCAAACGCAGATCGCGTTCGGTTTCGGTTTCGAGCTTGCGCAAGGAGGTGATGTCGTAGCCACGCGAGTGCAGCAGCCAGAGCAAGGGAGCCTCGTTCCCGGCCTTGTCCATGAAGGTGTTCAGGCTGTCCTGCGGGAAGTTGTGCTGGCCCGAGCCCATGATCCGGGACCACTGGGCGCCATCCTTCACCACGCCACCGGGGCCGAGGAATGCCTTGTCATCGAGGCCGCTCAGGGTTTGGCAAAGCTGCAGGGCCTTGGTCATCGACGGCTGGCGCGCGATCAGCGCGGGGTCAACCATCTGCATGTCAGGGCGGGCAGTCAGTTCATATTGGTTCATCGAAACATCACTCCGCATTTCATTTGTCCCGTCATGACTCGTTGAAATAGTCAAAAAAAAGGACGATTCGTCCCATGGTTCACGTACACACCGCCGCCCTACTCGCACTCGCCGATCTGCTGGTTAGCTCGAGCAATCCAGGTGCTGCCAGCCAGATAGCAAGGCAGCAGGACGAACACGCCCCAGAAGGCGATGAAGGCAAGGAAGAGGTCGTTGTCCATGGCTCAATCCCGCATGACGTAGGCGTCGATCAGCAACATCAACAAGATCAGCACGCCGCCAACGGAAACGGCGGCGGCGAGGGCAAGTTCAATGAAGGTCATAGCGAGTCACTCCTTGTCGTCAGGCTTCGTGAGCAAGAGAAAGACGCCGTATCCGGCCAAGCCGCCGCCGGTGAGGCAGAGAACGAAGATGAAGAAGCCCATGGCGGGTCAGTCCTGAAGCAAGGAGCTAAGAGCCCAGAGGAAGCCGCCTACTGCGAGGAAGCTCACGAGGCACAGGGCGAGGAAGGCGGCGGGCGTCATGGTTCAGGCCTCGGCCTTCTGCTTGCGGCGCTGAACACGCTTGTGCAGTGCGCGGAGCTTGTCGGCGGTTTCGAAGGAAGGCTTCGACGTGCGACCGCGTGCGAGGTCGCTGATCGTGGATTGGTCTACCCCCACGAAAACCGCGATCTGCGCCTGCGTCATCGGAGCGGCGCGGAGGTCTTGAATGAGTTCGGGCCAGTTCATGGGAAGACATTATGGGTCTTCCCATATGGGTTGCCCCATTCTTTCTTTCTATCGCGGTGCTAGGTTCCGCGCATGAAAACTATTGGCAATCGCATCCGGGATCTTCGTAAGGCAAAAGGGTTCGCTCGGCAGGGCGACTTGGGGAGGCTCGTCGGCGTGGACCAATCCGTGATCTCCGACATCGAGCACGGCGCCGGCTTCAAAGCCGATGTCTTGATGGCGCTATGCGAACACCTTGATACAACAGCTGAGTACCTAATGCTCGGCGATGAGCATGTCAGCCAGGGTGAGGCCGAAATTCTTACCCTCTACCGCAAAACTAATGACGAAGGCCGCATTGCGCTAATCATTACTGCGCGCGGGCTCCAGGCTGCTTATCCAAGGATGGGAAATATTCCCATGGCTTTACAAAAAGGGGGGGGAACACCCGTGCGCGAGGTAGTACCGACTGATACATTGGTTGCAAAGAATGCAAAACAGAAGCAGGTCGAGTTCTCCATTACAGGCACTTCTAAGAAGAAGGGCGCGCAGGGTGACAAACGCACAACCGCAACCGATACCGATACAGAGCGACAACCTCCAAAGCGTGGCAAACACTCTGCGCCTCCTGCTTCGACGAGCAGAGCAAGGCGAAATTGACGGCCTGATCTATCTCGCCTCCTGCGTGGAAGGAGAGGACAAGATCGGACTAAGCGGCAGATACGCCGACGACATGAACGAGGCGGTCAAATCGGCCGCCGCGGGCTTCAACTGCCTTCTCGGGCACAGGGTGTGCATCGACAAGGAATCCCCTCAACTGCCGCTGCGATTGCGGAAGGAATGCCGCCGATGACCAGAATTTCTCTCGCCCTATGCGCCGCTGGCCTTCTGGCTGGCTGCGCCCAAGGCGGCTACCAGGCCGCCAACCAGGAGCCGCGCTACTACCGGCCACTACCACCGCCGTACCAAGTGCCATTCACCCCGATGCAGATCCAGCCGCAGCAGCAACCGCAGCCGCGCAACTGCACTACTCGATGGGTGGGCGGCACTGCGTACACCAGCTGCTACTAGCTCCGCTCACCTCACCCCCGAGCAGCCGCCCTTTGAGGCGGCTTTTCTTTGGCTGTCGCATAGCCACGGCCTATCGAACCATGGATTTGGTTCGAAATTATTGTGCCATTTCTATGGGTTCACCCATTTTCTTCTTCTATGGGTTGCCCCATACTTCATCCACTCGCCAACCAATCAGGAGCAGTGAATGGCAACCAAACCCAGAGCCCGCAAGACACCTGCAACCCGCAAGCCGACGCCCGCCGAGACCGCCATGGCCGAATGGGTCATGAGGCTCGTTCTCGATCAACATTCGAAGGCGTTCTGGAACGCTGAAGACGGTGAAGTGAATCGCATATTGGTGAGCCGTTCGTTCGAACTGTCGCGCACCTTTCACGCTCACGAGGTGCGGGCATGAGCGGGACGATCACAGCCCCCTACCTTCGGGAGTGCTTCGAATACCAGCCGGACGGCCGTCTGGTTTGGAAAGAGCGCCCCCTTTCTCATTTCGTCAGTGCGCATAGTCACGGCTTCGTGAACAAAAGGCAAGTTGGCCGCACGGCTGGCCGGCTGAATACATCTGGCTATGTGGTTGTGACCGTGACCAGGGACAGTGTGCCGAAGAAGCTCCTGGCTTCGCGGGTCATCTGGTGCATGCATCGCGGCGAATGGCCGCGCGAACAGATCGATCACATCAACCGCATTCGGACTGATAACCGGATTGAAAACCTCAGAGATGTATCCCCTGCGGTCAACTCTTCCAATAAGACCCACACGTACCAAAAGAAGGACCGCTTGATAGGCGCATACAAGGGCAGGAATGGTCGCGGCTTCCGCTCGCAAATCATGCTGCACGGCAAAGCCCTGCATCTTGGGGTCTTTGAA
>Ga0247819_10000618_pt1 | contig 20536 bp, 43 predicted proteins | sample 13C_Xylose_Day6_FD_193428 | JGI IMG/M metagenome (GOLD analysis project Ga0247819, IMG submission 193428) | Soil microbial communities from agricultural site in Penn Yan, New York, United States - 13C_Xylose_Day6 | ecosystem: Environmental > Terrestrial > Soil > Agricultural land | place: USA...
GCGTAGCGTATCAGGTCTTGGACTTCTTCACGCGTCCGTCTGTTCACCGCCATTTCGTTTTTGATTTTCATTTTCGGGTTTCTCATCCGGGTTTTTAAAGTAGCGCTCCATCAGCACCAAAAGCGTCTGGTGGAAGCACCCTTGTTTATCCACGAAGTTCATTGCTTGCCCAACGATAAAGGCACGTTTAACTGCGGCAACAAAGAACCCGTCAGGAGTTTTACCTACGTGTTCACTGCTTACGTAGTTGAAACGTTTCATGCTTTCGATGAAAATATCTTGATCCCAATTTTCGTTGGGGATATCGTCAGCCAATTTGATGAACGTGTACAAATCTTTCATCAGTTCATCGGCAGCTACGCCCATTGGCTGGTGCAGCGCGCCACGGTTTTTGTACAGATGCGATTGACGCATGATGCCATCGAGCAGGTTACGCGCCATTTCCGTTTTATCAGAAATTTCCTGTTCGTATTTCTCACGCGCTGCGATGCCTTCGGGGCTGGCTTCGTAATCGTCGCAGCGCTTTTGCAGCATATCCAAATACGCTTGCTTAACACCTTCGGCGGTGTCGTAGCGATGCACCACAACATCGTCATCATTGAATCGGAAATGCGCGGCAAGAAAAATACCTTCCTGCCCTTCGCGTTGCGCTTGACGACCGATGTTTACGTTTTGCTTTTCCATATCCACAACGACCGCGTGCGCAGCGTCGAGGATATCGCGGCCCCAACCCGCAACCCGTTGGATTTCGTACGACAGATAAAGCGCGTCTTGCCCTCCGACGTTGATAACCTTTTGCCCATTGAACTTAATCATTTGTCCCCCTTAAAGCGTTTCAAAAGTTCGTCTGCGGTCATGAACAATTCGTCCCGCGCTTTGCGCATTTCCGCATATGCTTGCTTTACGTCTTCTGGCAATGTATCTGACCCGGTGTAGGTCTTGCCGTTATACTCAAAGCTGCTTTCTGTTTTTGTTTTTGTGGATGTTTTCCGTTCACCCAGCCAACCGATTTGCGCAGTGAACAGGAAAATGGTGATCGTGTAGCCCCGTCGTGTTCCCGACATGTTTTCTATGTGGCCCAATTCCAACCAGTTCGTACGTTTGAGTTTGTCACGACTCCACACGTAAAAAGCTGTGTTGGAAATTTTGACACGACCGTACAGCTTACCGATAGTGCCATCACATTCACAGTTACCGAACAGCAAACCGCCGATGGATGGAATGAGCAAGACGCACAAAACTACACCTGCAATTTCCCATCCGTTCATAGCGTACGTACCGTGATTTGCGTGTTCTGCTTTTGCGCGCAACGCATGATGATTTCATGCGCAGAACGATTCACCAGCACAACGTCGCCGTGAGTGATTACGCACGCTGGTAGCAGTTCGCCATTTTCGTCGGCAATCCGCGTATCCAACATAACCACAGCTTCATCACTCGACAGCGCATGCGTAAAGCCTTTCAACCAGCGCCGTTTGTGCGTAAGTGTTGGACGCACCAGAATATCGAAAAGCGAAATTCCGTTGTGTACGCGCATTGTTGGAACTTCACCAGTAGGCACCGCAATTTTGCGAACGAGTGCCCGCGTGCGCGTGATATTCAACGTGTAGCCTTTCGAACGTATCGCGTTTTGCAATTGCTCGTTGAATACTGCGCAGTCCGGCCACACAGGCAAATACGCACGCAAACCATCACGAGTCAAACCGTGTTCGGTAGCGCTACGTTCCTGCATATGTGCAATGATGCTGTTCACACCATTTTCGATAATCGACGGCCATTGATCTTTTGGAACATCAACCGGTTTGAGAATTTCGAATGTGGCGACGTATTTGCCCAACGTTGCACGCACGTCCACTTCGCTCAGCAATTCGCGAAGTTTGATTTTCGTGGTGTTGTTGTATTCGAAATCACGAACCTGTTTCTGTGCCATTTTCGTAAACACATCAACCGGCAAATAAAGTTTGCTGGAACTCAGCGCACTTAGTTCCGCCAGTATCGTATTACGCAAAGCGACGTGCTGCGCGTTCCATGTTACTCGTGTCATGTTGTGTTCCACCGCTTGAGGTTGTGCAGACTCTTTACAGTGTTGCGACTGGTGCCGCTTCTGGCGCGTTCTCAACCTGTATACGCATGCGCGGGCCATACGCCGACAGAATCTTTTGGTGGTGCGTGCGAATGCGCGTCAGGCACGTGCTTAAACCGCCCTCACGGCACGAAGCCTCTATGCACGCTTGCCTTTGCGTTTTCCCACAAAACAAAACGAGGTACGCCGCACGGATCGTTGCAGCTTCGCGAACCGCTTTCATCACGCATTCGGTGATGAAAACGAATTCACTTTCTCGAATGTCGATATTCGCAACGTCGTTTTGGCGGGCGTAACTTTTATCGGGATTCGGTACGAACATTTTACGCCCTTACTTCAATGCGTATTTAGGCAGCGTGTAGCTGACGTAGGAAACGATTTCGTAGGAATCGCCGTTCTCGCCTTCGAAGCATTCGAGGTGTTCAACCACGTGTTGGAACATAAAGCCGGTATCTTCCAGCAGGCCGCAGATATCGTTAATGTCCACAACGTCCAGACGGCCACCCATTGCAATTTCGAAAGCATCGCTGCCTTCCAGATCGCGCACAGTTGCAGCGTGCAGCTTTTCAGCGCTCGCCATGGTTTCGTTGAATTTGCGAATGAACACCGGAACGCCAGCTTCCATGTATTCGGTTTTCACGATTTTGGAAAGTGGAATCAATTTCTCGGTCGTGACTTCTGGTTCTTCTTCACGCGCTTTAACGTTCGACACGCGGCTAGGCTCAGCCTTTTTGTGTTTTCCCGTCATCACGAATTCAACCGCGTCGTTGACGGTACGGAGGCGTTCAGCATCGGCATCAGGAACTTCGATTTCGAATTCCTCTTCAATTGCCATAACCAACTCGACAGTATCGAGCGAATCAGCGCCGAGGTCTTTAATCGGATCAGTGCTGCCGTTCACTTCTTGCGGGCGCACACCCAATTGATTGGCGACGATAGCCACAATCAGTTTCAGTGCTTTTTCGTGAGTCAGATTAATTTTAGGCACGATTTTTCTCTCTTTGGTTTTGGTTGGATTCACTCAAATGCGCACTGGTTAGAATGCGCATGAAAGTGTCACTGTACCTGTTGTCGGAATTGTCGTGCATCGGCGTTGAACAAATCCAGCGCGTTATCCAACGGGCGAGCCAACAACCTTGCGTGTTGACGATGCGAAGCGCGGCGATACATGCGGCAGAAAGCGAACGCGAAGCCTTGAAAGGATTTCAGATTCTGTTCCATGTGTTTTCTCACTTTATTGCGAGCCATGATTTTCATTCCTCGCATGGTTGGTTTAATTGCGCGAACTCTTCCCGGCTAAGGAAAAGGTTTTTGCCTTGGCACAACACGTGGTTCAGCGGTGCGCCCCACGTTTCACGCACAGGACTATCGCTGACGTTTTCACCTGCATTAGGATCAGCGATTACCGAAGTGCCCACTTCACGAATGACGTGCTGGCCGTCAATTTCGAGAATTTCGTAAACCATGTTCGGTTTAAAAAACGTTTCGCCGGTCAAGCGGGTGCCGATCAACAAACCATCTGTTGCGGATGTTGCAGAACTACTGCGCGAAACTAAGCGGGCAATTGGCTTTATCATTTCAACCTCAAACTGTGTCCCGTGCGCGGTAAACGCACTCTTTGGTTTTGCTGCTGTACACGTCGAAGCCGACCGGGTTCACAGCGGTTAATTTGCGTGCGCAACTTTCGGCGTTGCTTTGATCGTCGAACTCAGCTTCCAACAGCGTGATGTTTGCGCCTTTCAACGCTGGCCCACTGTAGCCACGACCGGAATAAGCACGCGACGATTTCACCACGTGGAATTTCTCGGGGTCTAAGGCTTTGAAATCGTAGTGCCCGCCGACCTTTACGTCTACGCCTTCTTTGTTGGTAAAAAAACACGGCGACGATTCAATTTTCAAACCGCTGTGTTTTTCAAACTCTTCGATCAAATGCGCGTACCATTTGCCGAGAAGGTGCACGTGTGGCATTGCCTCTTCATCGGTCAACGCACTGGCCGCGTATTCACGCAAACCGAAATCGGCGTACGTGATGTTTGCCAGTTCACGCATCAGGTCGTAGGCTTCGATTACATGCGGTGCCTTCAACCACGGCGCAGCGTTGCCACGTTCACGGCGACCGCGCACGAATTCGAGTGTTTCGTCTGCGATCTTTCTTTGTTTTTCCAGATGCAGTTTAAAACGCCCGTCATTGGAATCGCTGACTTGGCCGTAACTGGCGTACGGATATTGGTTGTGCCAGACTTGACCGTTTGCGTCAGTCAATACGTAACCGTCGTAACTCGGTTCGGTGTCTTTGCTATCCCACTCGCCGGGAACCTTGTGGTGTTCAGTCACCGTCAGGGCGATGAATTCGATTTCCGGGAATTCTTTCGTGGTGTAATTCAGGTTCGGCAACCACGTAGAAAAGCGCGGGTAAAACATGGCCGATTTGTTGTGGAAGAAAACGGCCCAAATCTTTTCGCCAACTTGATAACGCATTATTCGTTCTCCATGAGGATGCGAGTGCGGACGTTGTACAGGCGTTTCTGCATTTCGTCGAGCAGTGCCAGTTTATCCGCTTTGGTAAATTCGGCAGGATTGCCAACGGCGTCGATTACGCTGTTTGCCAACAGATCGAGGTCTGAAATGCCCAGCGCGTTTTCAATAATCTGCGAAGCGTTCATTGCTTTCCTTTTCCTTTTCCGTATTTCTTTTCCCATTCGCGGTCGTTGCGTTCTCTGCGCCGCGCTGCGAGTTCCGAATCAACAATTATGTAGAGCATGCTGGCGGCAAACAAAACCATAACGACAACCCACGCAATGCCCAGCCAATGCACTACTTGTGGACTGCCGAGATTCATAGCGGTATGTCCAACGTAATCGAAGCAAGGCTCATAATCGCTTTGCACATTGCCTGCAATTTATCTGCAATCTCGCCAGTGTGGCTATGCGAAGAACTGCCCGAATCGTTTTCTGCATTTACGCAACGATCCTGAAATTGCACATGCATGTTCAATGACGCAGCAACCATCAAGGCATCGCACGCAGAAAGCGACGGGCGAAAAGTTGTCGGCCAACGATCCGGCGAAGTGTAACCACGCAAACCGTGATTGACGAAATCGTACGGGCCGACAATTCCCACACGCTTTGCCAATTCGATATCCAGAACGTGCAGCGTTTCAATCTGCATTGTGGTGTGTTTGTTACCTTTATTAACTTGAGGCATTTTTAGTTCTCCAATGGTTTTCAAAAGGCGACTCTTTCGAATCGCCAGATGAAAGCCTACCGGCTTATTTTGCGGCGCGACGGGATTTTGCTTTGGCGTCGTATTCGATGATGCTGATACCGCGCTTACGTGCGCTATCCAGTTGTGCGAGACGCCCGGTCAGTTTGCGCATGTCTTCCAGAAGCCCCGTATAGATCGCGTCGTCGGCGCCAGTCCATTTTCCGGCGCTAGGTACAGCACCGTTTGCTTTCGCGCTCACAGGGGCCTTTGTGGGGCTTACAGAGTGCGCTTTACGCTCAGGCTTTGCAGCGGCTTTCTTCGGGGCGGGTTTGGTGTTGGTGGACATGCGCCCGTTGCCGTCGAAGGTTGCGCCCACTGCTTGCAAAAGCGCTTGGCCTTCGGTGATTTTTTGCTGGCGCGGTTTGCGTGGTTTTTTGCCATCGGCTTCTTTGACCAGATCGCCGGTGATTTCTTTTGCCAGCTTTGCGTTTGGATCAGGCTTTTTCTTGCCGACGTAGTGGAATTCGCGTTTGGCCGCTGCCGTCAGGAAATCCCAATCGCGGATATCCACGCCTTTGTTGAAATGTGAAGCCAGCAACGTTACTGCGACTTCGAATTGCAGGATTACGACACGTGCCTTTGCCGTGTCGATCATTTTATCGGTCGGCGCCGGAACGTAATTACCGTTGCGTTCGTGTGCGCTTTCCAGCGATTTGCGAATTGCTGCGCGACCGCCTTTCAGCAGATTGACATTCGCGAACGTGGTCAGCTTTTGTTTGCTGCCCATCGGTACAGAAATGGTCAGGCTGTCATCCGTCTTTAAGGCGATGCGGGCGACGACGATTTCTTTTTTCTTGTCGGCCTTCGCGTAGAAAAGCGTTTCATCAGCGCGGAACGCGATTGCGTGTTTTGGGAACATGCCGCGTATGGTTGCTTGTTTCATTTTCATGGTTTGCCTCGTTTGGTTATTCATGTGATTTCGCTAAACTGCACACTTGAGAAAATGTGCAGTTGAACAGGTCACAGCAGTTTGACGGTTTCGATGCTCAGGTCTTGATGGAAGATTTGACCGAGTTTGAACGCAGCGCACAATTCGTTCTGTGCGCTCAACTGGTAATCGACCGTGCCGTTTGGCGTTTCAATGCCGAGTCGGAAATTGTGCGTGTCGTCGCCGTCTGCATCACGTAGCGCCATCGTATCGTTTGCCCACATCAGCGCGTCATTCCACGCGGTTTGCAGAAGCAGATAAACCGGCTGGCGGTACAGATGCGGCACAACCTCTTCGGCGCACTGGTAAATCGTTTTGGTTTGGAATTGCGCATAGTCAACAAACATCTGCGCGCCGACTTCCGTACGATCACCGCCTTTCAGATATTCATCGGTTGCAGCATCGGCCCCGGCTTTATTGTAGGCCGCTTCGTGTGCCGCTGCGACAGCCAGAACATAACCGGCGAGAATTTTGCTCATACCTTTTTCTCCATCAAAAATAAACCGTCCGAGTCTTCATGCTCAGTTGTGCATTTAAATCCAAGTTTGTGATAAAGCGCTAAAGCCGGTTCGTTATCCCACACAACGTCCAACGTGAACCGACTGGTTTTGATTTCGAGGACTTGATTCATTAGGCGCGTTGCGTAACCGCGCCGCCAGTAATCAGGCTCAACGAAAAGCTGGTCAATGTGAATTGCGCCATTGTCGTACGTACACACGCCACCGATAAATTTCCCGCCACGCGAAAGCAATTCGTAGCGGGATTCTTTTTCGTTGGATATTCGCACGATGCGCGTTCGATCATCAAAGCGCGCAACGATACGACGACTCACAGCGCACGCAGAACTTTTGCAACAGCGTGCATTTCGGCGTTGGTGCCCCACTCTGCGATTTCTGCCAATGTAACGGCGTCATTATCGCGCACCAGCAAATCAATCATTTTGTTGCGAGTCTTCGACAGCGGTTTATCTTCGGCGATCAGATCGTCGTATTCACCGCGACCGTGTTGACGAATAAACAACAGGGCAATCAAATCGGTGCCCACTTTTTGCAGCGCGTCGAACAGTGCGTAATCTTCACGCTCATCGGCGATTGCATTCTCGGCACCGGAAGGGAAAGCAATTGGTGCATTACTTTCAGGTTCGCAACGTTTCGCTTTTGCAGCAGGTGCCGGGGCTTCGTCGCTGGCGTACCACGACTGGTTAAAGAAACCATCCAGCGATTCGGAAAGTGCTTCGGCATCACCCTGTTCCATTTTGTTTGGATTGGTGTAAATGTCGAAAACCGAATCGTCGATTTCGATATCCATTGCTTCGCCGATTTCCGACACAACAAACGGACTGTTCTTTTTCGGCTCGCCGATCAGCTTCTTGAACATCGGCGCGACGATTGGCAGGAATTGCACACGGTTAGCAATCGTCTCAATCAGCCATTCACGCAAATCGCTTGGGCGATCTTTTACGTACAACTGTGCGGCCATATCGAAACGACGGCAAAGCGTGTAAGGCGAACCCAGCGACCACGAGGCGAACGGCACGCTAATGTTCCACGTGTGTTCCTCGGGTTGCGGGAAATGCGTTACGGTGAAACCGACTTGCTGTGCGCTCACCACGATTGTGACGACGGCGAAAATATCGTCAGTATTCGGGTCACGCATTTGCAGTTCGTTTTCGATGTGCGAGAACGTGAAAGCGCGGGTGCTTTTCATTCGTTCGGCTGCGCGGTCGGCAATTTCTTCGGCCAGCGTATCAACATCCAGTGTTGTCGCTTTTTCCACGCCGGGGAATTTCATTTTACCGGTGGCTTTTGGTGAACGAGTCATGCCCACGGTACGCACACGCAAAGGCGCGTCGGCCACGTCACGAATTACGTGTGCAACGCAATTCCAGCTTTCCACTTTTTCTTCGGCAACGTCGATATTGAAAACGTCACCCAGCGAATGCGCCAGATCGAAAACACCGTCGCCGTCTAACGCACCGAGTTTAGTGCCCGGTTTGATTGCGCTGGTTTTACGACCGAGCATTGAAGCGATTTCGCGGCGAACTTGCAGGTCGATACTTTCCGGCGTACGCTTTTCATATGCGGATTTAGACATGATTAAATTCCCTGTTGGGTATGGCTGATGATTTATCTGCAATGTGCACCATTCTAGATGCACATTAAAGTTAGTCGTCAGTGTTGGGGTGAAAGTGATTCCACTCGGCTTGTTCTTGCGAGCGTTCCCACTGTGCCATTGCTTCGGCGCTGCATTCATGACAGTCAGCGTACTCAATGTCATGTTTGCAATATTCCGTCTGGTCACATTCTGCATCAATGCGCCGTTCGTGTTCTTCTTCGCAATCTGCACAGCCTTCGCTGTACACAAAACCATGCGAGCACTTCGGTGGTGGGCTGCAAATTTCACAGCCGTTAATTTCTTCGCCGTGCTGGCAGTTGTTGCAGTGGTCACAGCCTGTGCATTTTGTGGTTTCGCAATTCTTCCACAATGCATTCGACATGACCGCTTCAATTTCGTCCTCAAGCGTACACACGTCGCACAAACCGCACGGGTTGTCGTTCGTACATTCCATTGTTTAAACCTCTTTAGGGGTATCGTAAAAGTTGGTGGTCAGCACAAAGAACAAACCTTTCACAGCGGTGCGTTCCGGGTGATTTGCCATGATGCTGAATTGCGTATATACGCATTGGCCCGCCGCGAAGCGCTTACGGAATTTACGCTCGTGACGTTTCCACAAATCGGCCATATGTTCGTTCATGGCGTATTGCGATGGAAAATCGGCGTCTGGTACGCCACCATCACCAAAACCGCCGTGGCGAACTTCCAACGGCTTTTTAAGTTCGGTCACGGTGTACACGGTTGTGTTCGGTTCGGGGAGTTTTGCTTTGGCGCGTGCCATGTTGATTGACCTTTATGTAGTGGGGAGTTTATTACAATGGGCACCATTCTAGATGCCCATCAGAATTAATCCGCGTTGAAAGGAGTCCCGTCGAAATCGCACGGCTCGAAACGTTTCACGCCGTCAGCGCCTTCGCGTTTGCGAAACATGCGGGTTGGTTCGATTTCGTAAATGAAATCACCGTCGCGCATTGTGATGCGGTTCCACGGGTAACTTTTGTTTTTCGCGTGGGCCGCGATTGCATCCTCAAGGCAAACGAACTCTTCGGAGTATTTGCAATTTTCCTCCGTTTGTCCGTTGTACTCTTCGTACTTGCCGCACGAAACAGTGAACGGCCACGTGGCGTAATCGTCCATCATTTCATCACGGGTTTTGATTCCCAACTCAACCGCCAAATCCCACTGCGCGTTTAGCAGTTCGGTTTTGGTGATTTCGCCCTTTGTGTGTTTTACCAGCAAAGCAACGAAAGCGTCAGTGTTTGGGAAAATGGTAGGGGTCATGGTCAACTTCCTTTATAGGCGTGAGTTAATTTCGTTCGGGCACAACTTGCCCCAGTGGCTTTCATTGTACCCAAACGACTAAGGAAGTCAACGGCCCTATCAGGGTGCGAACTCGTGCGCGCAGTGTGGGCAGGTAACGCAGCCTTTAATGACTGCCTTGCGGCGGCGTGGTGTGCGGAAGGGCCAGCGGCTTAGCGTGAGGCGATTAGAGACGCCATCGCCCAACCATTCAGAGGTCAGCACGTTGCGTATCCAAGGCGTGGCCCCGCGTGCGATTCGAATAGCGTTGGTTTCCGCTTCGGTGCATTGGTACGGCTTTTCATTCAAAGCCCCGGTACGCATCTTTTTCAAAATCTGCGCAGCTTCGTATCCGTCCTTTTCCAGTTCGCGAATCAACCGGCCAAAAGTTTGCGTGCCGATTGCGTTAACTAGCTTGCTGCTGTTATGCAGGTAGTATTTCATTTGGAGCCTCAACGCCAATTGTTTTAAGTAGGTGCTGTGATGGTGCGAAGATTGTGCATTCCACGCCGTTTGCAATAATCTTTTCGCACGGGGCGGTGCTGATGTATCCGACGATATCCGGGCAATTCTCGATCACGATGTATTTAATATCGGGCGAGTAGAAAGCAGTCGTCATCAGGAACGCCCACATTTCGTTTGCGAGCATTTCCGTAATCGTGCTGTCTGGATCGTAGGTCAACCGAATTACCGGATGGCGATCATCCAGCAAAGTTAACCACGTGCGATGCATTGTATAGCGATGCTTTTCAACCACACTGCTACGCATGGTGAAATGCATGCCGCTTTGCTCCGGGTCTTTTTTCGAATCGACCAACCAGTTTGCATATGCGATTAGCCACGGTTGATCTTGCGTCACTTTGTTTTCAATACGACCGCCACGTTCGAAATGGTAAACCAGATGCGGGCGCAGATTATCCGCAGCCTTTCCGGTTTTATATTTACGTGCCATGAGTTTCGGCAGACGGCGCAACGAATCACGCATGTTGCCACGATACTTGCGAACAGCCAGAAGGAACCAGACCGATTGCCAGAAAATCGTGGTGGCTTTGTAAATCGGTTTCACCATAACCACGATACCAATCAATGCAAATGCCGAAACCCAAAGCAGTGTGCTGCCGTCTACGTTTACCATGTGTGGCTCCCTTGCGCGTTAAGGCGCTTTGTTGATTTTCTCTTTGAGTAATTGTTTGAGGCCGTTGTGCGTAAAGAATTCGTTGTAGGCTTTACGTACGGCGTCGGTTGCGTTGTTCAGAGCGTCCCGCAAATTGTCGCTGTCCAATTCCAGTTCATCCAGCGCGTCTTGCAGAACAATCTTTTCTTCGTAGTCTTCGAACACGTGCAAACGAAACTCGGTGTCGAGACTATTTGCGAGTGCAGCGATAATGTTGTTATCGCCACGGCTCACATTTTCATCACGCGGGGCTTCGTCGTCTTCGAGGAATTCCCGGCACTGCCAACCGCGCAAAGCAACTTGACCACCTTGCGATATTTGCAGTGCTTCGTGTTTGTAATCGTGATGCCCGCCGAATTTAAATAGGCGCTGCAAAACCGGCAAAGACAATTCGTCGAAATTGCCAACGATTACATGACGCACGTTTCCAACGGAAAGGCTATAACGCATCATTCGTAAAACCCTCGTGCTTGATCGGCCAGAAATTCCTCATGCGTCACCATGAGGCGAACCAGTTCACAGCGAATCGGGCCACCGCCACCTTCGCGAACGGCTGGCAGGCTCAAATGCGTTTTAACGTGAACGTAGCGGTTGCTCATAATGTTGAGCGTGTATTCTTCTGCCGCCAACATGGCAGTTTGGAAACCGTTGTCGTCAACGTCGAATGAACCGATGCAAACGATATCAACGTAGTCCGCTTGCGAACCAGTGGCCGAACGTTCGTAAACGATTTGACCGTGATTCAACGCAACAGCTTGCGGCCAGTCGCGGCCCTGTACCAGAACGTAACCGGTAGTGACGCCATGATCTTGCCGACTCGGTGCTTTGAATTCGGTATCTGCCCACCACACGGTTGGCGTGCGTTGAATATTGCCGAGAAATTGCGTCGGTTCCAAAATCACCGGCTCAGGTTTAACCAGCGTCGAATGAATGCGTTCGCGTTGTTCTTCGCATTTCAAACGCCAACCACAAAACGTGTCGTGGAGTTGCGGTTGGTTGTAACCGGTGTCGGTGCGGAACTGCGAAAAGTATTCCGGGGCTTTGGTGTTGACGTGCGCCATTGCCCGTTCGAAATCGTTACGGTCTTTGGTGAAATTGGCGCGTTGTTGCTGAATGGTCAGTTGGCGATTTTCAGGAATCACCATAGGTGCGGAAATGTTCATGGTTAGTCCTCGTTACGAAATTGTTGTGGACGGTCTTCGTTGCGGAAATCGCGCCAGAACCGCTTTTTGTATTCGCGGTAATTCTTGCTGACACGTGCAACGATATCGTCGTGTTTGTCGATGGGGAACATGCTCGCCATTTCTGGCGGCATTTCGTATTCCTTGGCGTACTTCGCGGCATCCTCTTCGGTGTCGAAGAAAATGTCGATGTTGCACGCCGAGTCATATTGATAGCCACCGGGAATGTACCAACGGCTCACAACAAATTTCGTTGTGGCCGTGCGGCGTTGTGAACCGTTGCATTCTTTTTCATACAGGTTCATTTCAACCCCAGCGCTTTTTTATCAGCAGGCGAAAGTTTTGCCAGCGCTTCGGCTTTCTGCGCTTTTTGTGTACGCAGTTTCTTTTCCGTCAGCTTGCGCGCCTTGTCGGCCTTTTCGTGCTTTTCCCACCACGTTGCGACGTCGCGCATTTTGGCGTCTTTCGCATCGGCGTAAAGCAGTTCGTCACGCTTGGCTTTGCCGAGGTCGGTCAGGATTTTGCACAGTTCGGTTTCGCTGCGCTCATCCTTTGCGTAAATGTCTTTGGCATCACGCTTGAGCCACGCAGGCACCGTCATTTTCAATTTGGTGCGAACGTAAACCTGATTGTTCGCAGCGGCGCGCAGCAGGGTTTCTTTTTGGGTTGGTTCCATGTGGTCACAATTGCATGGCATGATATCTTTCCTTGTACCTATGGTTGATTTGGTTTTGCATTCGAAAGCACACTCGCAAGAATGTGCAGACGTAATGCATTACTCGGTGTCAGCGTTTGCGACTCGGTGGATAATCCCAACGAATGACGTTTACAGGTTCGAAGTGGTCGGTGTGTTCGCTGTGAATAAACCAGCCCACGGTTTTAAAACTTTCCGGCTGTCCGTAAAAGGCCATGACGATATTGTCTTGCCCGTGAATTTCCGCCAGATAACTAGCGTGCCTGTCCGGCTGTTTGTCTTCGCACTCTTTCCAGTTAGCGGTTGCCATTTTTACACCTTCCCCGGAAAATATTCAGTTCCCTTATATGTGGTTGTCATCGCGCTTTTAACAGCGGCCAGCAACGTCGGTGCTTTTGTTTCGCAGTGACCGAAACCGTCAACGTACCATGTCACCCGGAACACGTGAAAATCGCTAGACGCGCTGGCGACGTTTTCATGATCCGCCAACCATGCCCAGCAGATTTGTTCCTCGGTTAACTCTTCTTTGTCGAACATACGTCACCTTTACACTTTCTGAATGGTCTTGCGACTGTGCTTGCTGAATGCTTCACTCAACACGCTTGTGTCGCAATTGCGCAGGATGTAAACCAGATTGCCTTCGTCGGTTTCGTACCGGTCAACCTCGTTTGTGCTTGTCGCACTTTTGAGCGTGTCCATGTACGAATTGATTTCAGGCAGTCGGCGGTTGTAGGCAAATTCGTTGAAACTGCGCTTTTCACGTGTCTGGTTAAAAATCACCACGACCGCAATATCGTTGCTGGTGACAGCATTGTCACGCATACGCCAAATGAAACGTTTCATGCTACCGGCTGGCACGCTTTGACCGGCCAGTTCGATTTTGCCGTCAAAACGAATTGAAGCATGTACTGGATTCGAACCGACGTAACGCAGGAAATCGCGTTGAGTCAATTCGCCTTCGGTCAAAGCTGCCAGATAAATCATTTTTCGTTGTCCTTATCAAAGTCAAAAAAGTCGTTGTCGTAGTAGCCGTCTTCGTCGTCAGCGGTTTTCGCTTCGGTGTCGTCAGTTTCTACCGGCGCAGGTTTGTTTGCTTCTTCTTTGCTTTCACGAATCGAACGAGCGCGTGTGAAACTCTTTTCGAGACGCCAGCTAAAGGTGCCGTACCAGCCGCCCGCGTTATTGGTGACGGAACTAGTGGTGCTGTTCACCAAACCCCAAAACGGGAAGTCGATAAACACCGCTTTCAGCAGGCGTGAAATTACGCGCCAGTACGAAACGCCCGCCTTGTAGAAAATCACCGTTTCCCACAGGCCGTAACTCAAACCGCGCAACAGCGGGCGGCACGAGATAACTGCCATGATTGGGAGAATCACCAAACCGGTGAGCAGGCACGCGGCGATGTACCAGTTAGGCAGAAAACCAATTGCAGATAAAAGTGCGTCTTTCATTTCCGTGACTCCGCGATAATGATGATTAGTTCGTTCGATACGGGACGGCGCGGTTCGCTATCCCATTTGTTTATGTGTGTCTGGCTGTTTTGGTGCCATGGAAATTCCCACGATTCCACATTAGGTTTGCGAATAGCGCTAACCACGACTGCCGACACGTTACCATTTTGAGGCGAAAAGATTACGCTGTACTTAACGTAGGATTCATCGTCGCCCACCTGCAATATTACATCCGTGTCTGGTGCAGGCTCTTTGTAGTCGAGGCCAACCATGACGTTCATGTCTTCAAACATTTTGTTGCCTCCTGATTCAGTTTCGTTCCGCATGCGCACCGGTTATAGATGCGCATAATGAACTAGCTGTTACCCGTAGATAACCAACCACGGGCGCCGCCACGTTAGCAGATATTTGGGACGATCATCGTACGCAACAATCACAATGTCGTACCCGTTCTTTACGCGAACCGCTGCAAATTCCCGCGCTTCTTTTTCTGTGCGAATTCGTGCTTCATTGACGTTCATGTTTACACCTCTACCCAAGGAGCCAGCAGGTTGTGTTCCTGCAAGAATTTGCACCACGCTACAACACCGGCACCTTGGCCGATCACGCGGTTATCTTTGACGACTTCGAAATTCGGCACCGGGTCGCAATCTTTTTGCGCGAAGTGCACGAACCCGACAGTTTCAGAACCATTGCGCAGGAAGTAGCTTGCGATGGCCTGATTGATTTCTTCGTCGTAGTCGCGACTTTCGAAACGGTGGAAAACGTTCACTGCACAAACGAGCAGGTAGTAAGAAGACAGCGCGTCTTCCAGCATGTGGCTCATTTGTTCAGCGTGGGTACGTTTCGGCGTTACTGTATATGTGTGCATTTTGAACCTCTCAGTTTTTAGTTGCGCCAGTTGGCTTCGGTGCGTTTTTGTTGCGGCGGTATTCGAGGATTACTGGAATCGACAACAGCGCGCCGAAAGCGAGAACAACACACAGGTCAACAATTGGATTAAACATTGCGGTACATCCTTATTTGGCAGTAGCGGTCACGTTGGAAAGGACGGCGGTGATTTTGCACTGGTATTGCTGCGGAACGAAGGTGGCGATAATTTGCCCGATACGCTCAACGGTTTGTGCTTTGGCGATTGCGTCAGCTTCGCATGATTCCACCAGTGGGAACGTCACACGCTTATTTGCAGTGGCGCCCGTTTCGGTGTTGGTGAAAGTCGCGGTTGCGGAAACTTCGTAGACACGTTTCATTGTGACGGCCCTTATTTGGTGATGGTCGAATTGCGGAAACGGCGAGCAGCGTCGGAAACTGCCTTTTCACGGTCAGAGGTTTCTTTGCGAATCTCGCTATCCCAATCCCATGAGTTGGTCTTTGGTGCAGCGAAGGCCGATTTGCGTTTTGCAGTGGTTGCGTATGCCATGGTGAACTTTCCTTATCGGTGTGAGAACTTTTCTTTCGGGCACGACTTGGCCCGGTGATTGAATGTTCCCATACGGCCTAAAGGTTGTCAACGGCAGAAACACCAAAAGCCCGCGCAGCCCCGTAAACGAACGGGAACCGGGCAGGCTTTGGTTTGCTTCTATACGCGCAGGTCTATACGCGGGTGCGGTTTCAGTTCGATCAGCGCCATAGGCTTTGGCTTTGGCTTGGGATTCAATCTGTAGTGATTCCACACGATCAACGCGAAACCACAAACCAGCAGAACAACGAAAACAACCAGACCACCTATGATAGCTAACCGCATTGGAACCTTCCTTATCCCATGAATTTTCTTTGCAGCGCTTCCAGTTCAGATTGGTAACGCTTCGAATCGTATTCCGCTTCGATACGCAGCTTTTCAGATTTGGCAACCATGCGCGACAGCATCACAATTAATGTAGCCATCGCGACAGCACCGACCGTCATCAAACTCAGCACCACATAAAATGGCGTGGTCGATATACATTCTTCCATCAATCCTCCTTGCAGAAAACTTTCGCCGTCGCTTTTAATGACTCGGCGCTTTTCTGCAATGTCGGTTCGTAGTGTTCACGATTGCGAGCGCACAACGGTGCACCAACGCTGCCGTAAAACTTCGCCAGTGTTTTGGTTTCGGCGTTTGGTGTCACAACTTCAAACACCAGTTCCGAAACCGGTTCCGACTTCACAGATACGAACGTCGGCATTTCTTTGCACTCGAAAGAAGAGCGGCGCGCATTTTCTGGCAGGCCGATCAAATCCCGCGACATGCTGATTTTGTTTTCATCACACATCAGCGTTGAATAGCCGCTTTCGTAAAACTCGGCTACACGACTTTCTTTGCACGGTGCGTCACCGATGCACAGGGAGAATACGAGACTCAGCATTACGCAGATTCCTTTGCAGTGAGTTTATACAGCGGGTTGATTTTGTACTGTTCTTTGACTTGCGTAACAGCGTTTTTGAACGCGTACTTAATGTCGCGCATGTCTTCGACCGTATCCAGATCACACATCACCGCCATACGCGCAGCAGTCTTTTTGTTGCGGCGGTGATTCAGCGTGATTTCCAAACCGAGCGGAATGTCGAAACCGTCAACGCCGTGGTAACGACCGAACGTCAGGGAGAGATAATAATTGCCCTCCATTTCGATTGTGCCGTGCCACGAATAAACCTCGCCGTCTTCGTGCGCTTTGCCTTGCAGGAACGTACCGCCAAGTTTCTGCAACCATTTGCTGACATTCGCCATTTGTTGCAGCTTGCGTTTATATTCGCGAGTCATCAGCGTTTGCAGATATTCGGGCGCGCATTCGTGACGCTGCGCAACCAACAACCACTCAACGGCTTTACGGGCGGAAATAATCAACGCCTGCATATCCAGCATTGTGGCTTCGTGTTCGGCAGTCCAAACGTTTTTAGTTTTCTTAGTCATAGTCTGGTTTCCTTGCGACCATATACCAGTCGGGAGTTCGTACGCCCGGTTTGCCCATATCGGGATTATGCTTTTCGTTGTACTCACGTACAAACGTGTCGCGTTCTTCTACCGTATCGAATTCATGTACGGAATCCGTTTTTGCACCCCAACCAGCTTCGGATTCAATGATGAACGCTTTATACTTTTTACCGGGCATAACCCACCTCACAGATACGGGTAGTTTTGGAACTCAGGGAATTTGTATTGCGCCACGAATTGTTTTGCGGCCCACAGTGCAGTCGCAGCTTTACCCGCTTCGTGCAAATTGTTCAGCGGGAAAATTTCCGCTGGTGGCTTGTACGTGGCGCGCACAGGTTCGTTCGTGGTTTCCGGTTTCTGATATGCAATCTGCACATCAAAGGTTGGGATATTGAAACGCACGATGAAACCGTGAGCGCGCAGCGATTCGATTACAGCCGCTGGCGTATTTTCTTTTACAGGTAGACCTTGGAAATTTTCGTAGTCCGGTTCCGGTTCTGGATCAACGCGCAATTCGCCCAGTTCGAAATCATCGGCGCCGACCATTTCCAGTTCCAGCACAGGCATTTCTGCGAGCGTGGGAACAGGTTCAAGATTTTCAGCAGGCAACATGAGCCGGATGTTTTCTTGAGCCATCCGAGTTTCATTGCGCAGTTTTTGCGCTTCTTGAAAAACTTTCGTTGCACGCGCTGTACTGGCGTCAGCTTTGCGCAGAATGACCCGCGCCTGTTTCAGTAAATAGACAGCGTAGCCGACAAGCACCGTGCTTAGAAGAAATAGCAGGATGCTAGAGAATAGAATGTAATGCGGTTTCATGAATTGATCCCTCAATAATTAGGCAATGACAAATTCGCCGGTGATAAACATTTGTGCGAATTCTTCGCGGGTGAATAAAGACGCGCCGTTCTCACACGGACGGACATGCTTTACGTATTCGCCGTAATAGCACTCACCCATATGTTTCACTATGAAATCATAGTGCGGATCGTTTTTGTCCAGCTTCGACATTTCTTCGCTATCGCGTTTGTCGAAACCGTCCATGTCGGAATCTTCGGTTGTGAAATAAACGTGTCCGCCGAACTTTGTATTTGCGGTGAACACCATGCGCACGCCGTTGACGGTCACAACAGCGCCGTCGCTCAGAACGTGTACAGCCATCGGACTTTTTGTCATTTCGACGCACATAAAATTTTGCTCCAGATACAAAAATAACCCCCTTTGAATTTCTTCGCCGGGGGTTTGGAAGGTGTAGCGGTTTGGTTAGGCTGCGCGGAACTCTTCGGCAGTCAGTTTACCGGTGTAGGTCAGCACGCCGTCGTTGACGATGATTTGGCCGTACGGAAGCGGGAAACGGTTTTCAGTGATTGCCATGCGCACGCCGTCACGGTTAACAACGCGTTCGATCAAAACCATTTTGTCCTTGGCGCCTTTGATTACGCGCACTTGCTGGCCGCGAACTTCGGACGACTTCGGCATTGCTGGCAGCGGTTTCGATTTGCGAGCGTTGTTTGCCGCTTCTTTGGCGTCATCGGTCAAGTCAGCTTTGCGGTTGGCGCGTGGAGCCTTTGCCGAGGCTTTAGCGGTCGCTTTTGCGTCTTTTACAGTTTCAGCCTTTGCCGCTGGTTTGGCCGGGGCGGTTTCTTCAAACACGAAACGACCACGGTTGTTTTTGCGCAGTGCGGCGATTTCGTAACGAGCGCCCGACGCGGTGATTACTTCGCGGTTGCCGGTAGCTTTGTTGGTCACGACTTTGGCGATCAACTCGACTTTGCGACCGTTCAGCAGTTCCGAACCACGCAGTTCCGAAGCGGTGTATTCAACAGCCGGTGCAGCTTTTGCAGTAGCCTTTGCAGCAGGTTTTGCAGCAGGTTTTGCTTCGACAGCTTTTGCAGCAGGTTTTACTTTTGGAGCCGGTGCAGCGTCAGCGGTTTTGCCAGCGGCCTTGATTTTGGTGGTGTCTTTCTGGCCCTTGATGTTTTCTTTGAACCAGACGCCCGCGCTTTCGGCTTTTTCGAAGTTGTTGGCTTCGCGGATACCGACGTTGGCGTAATCGTACACCGAACCGTTTTTGAAGGTAACGCGCAGGGTTTTGGTGTCGCGGTTGTAAACAGCCGATTCGATGTTGCTGGATTTGCTCAGTTCCAGATCACGAACGTTGCCGACGTTGGTATCAGCAGCGGCAGCTTTTGCACGCGGGGTACGCGGTGCTTTTTCTTCGGCAGCTTTTGGAGCCGGTGCGACTTCTTTTTGCTTGGCTTTCAAATCTTTCAGCCACGCTTTCAGTTCGCGGAACTTAACGCCGTTGCCCAAATCGGTGCCCAGTGCATAAAGCGGCGAGCCGGTTTCTTTTTTGTGCGCGGCGTTTTGAGTTTCCAGCGCGGCAACAGCAACAGCCAACATAGCAGCAACGGTGTGAGTAGTAGTGGTCATGGTGTCAACTTCCTTTATGGTGTGAGTAGTTTTGTGTCAGGCACAATTGCCCGAACTGGATTCATAGTGCCTTGTAGGCGCATCAGAGTCAATAGGCCAGCACAAACTTTTTTGCATGGTCTACAGAAACCGGGAAACGGGTTTGGCATGCGGAAACCGGGCATGCCGCCAGTTTGGCCCCGCTGTGCACTCAAACGGATTCGAATGCACAGGGAAGCTTATCTAGCTGTTTCAGTTACTTAGGCATCACAGGCTTAACCTTGCGGCCTTCTTTCGCGAGTACCTGCACAGGAACCGAATCGCCAGTGCCACGAATGCAGCCGTTTTCGGTTACACGCATAGGCTTGTCGGAAACGTAGACCGCACAGGTAAACGGCAAGTCTTCCATGTTGTTGGGCATGGCGCCGATTGCCTTTTCCAAGGTAGGGCCAGTTCCCCAAACCTGATTCACGGTGTCGAGAACCAGAATGTATTCAGACAGCGGCAAAACAATCGAACCGTGTTCGTTCGGAATGCCGTACCCGGAAACGGTGCAGTATTCGTTCCCTTCGTAATCGCAGAACGTCATTGTGCCCGCATCGTCGTTTTCACGCGGTGCAACTTTCCAGCACGTTTCAAAAGGCGAACGTGCACGTTTCGCAACCGATTTACCGGGGAACCAAATGTGCGTTGGAATCTCCGACAATTCTTGCAGGTCTACTTCTGCACTTTCCGATTCCGGCTTTTCTTCACCAACGGCAATAAATGCCATCGCTTGTGCAACCGTCACCAAACGCATGTCGCTGGTGTCATGGTAGTACGGGGAAATGCACGCCACGTCATCCAGAAACGAAACGCGGGTATATTCGGCCCAACCCGAATGGCGCCCGTCTTCGCAAACCACGCGGTGACGAAAACCGGTATCACCGTTCCAACCGGTGCCGACTTCTTTGGTTTCGAAGCCATACTGCTTGCCGTTGCTTTCGTGATGCAGTTCCATTTGATACGTCCTCATTGCGTTGTGGTT
>Ga0247819_10000619_pt1 | contig 20519 bp, 17 predicted proteins | sample 13C_Xylose_Day6_FD_193428 | JGI IMG/M metagenome (GOLD analysis project Ga0247819, IMG submission 193428) | Soil microbial communities from agricultural site in Penn Yan, New York, United States - 13C_Xylose_Day6 | ecosystem: Environmental > Terrestrial > Soil > Agricultural land | place: USA...
CACCGAAGCGAGGGGACCCGAAGCGCAGCGTAGGGCCGGATGGTGGAGCGCAGCCTTTTTTGGTTACTTTTGGCTGGGCCGGCACACCGGGCGTTTGCCAAAAAGTGACCCGCCGTAAGGGCGGAAGGGTGCCTAAATGTCGCCATCGCGAATGGATATGTACACAAAACCACAAAACCACAAAACCACAAAACCACAAAACCATCAGACGAAAAAAAGCCCGCCAGTGTGAGAGCGGGCCAAAGACCTACGAAGATTCTTCTAGCGACCAACTAGCTTCCACGATAGGTCGAGTAGCTATAGGGCGAGATCAGCAGCGGCACATGGTAGTGCTCCTGCTTTTCATCAATCCCAAACCGCAGCACCACAACATCCAGGAACGCCGCTTCTGGCAAAGCCACGCCCCGAGCCCGATAGTAGTCCCCAGCACTGAACTGCAACTGGTATACCCCAGTGCGGTAGTCATCACCCTGCAGCAACGGCGCATCGACCCGGCCATCGCTATTGGTCAGCGCAGTATTCACCAACTCCAGCTGCTGGCCTTCGACACGGTACAACTCGACCTTGATCGAGCTGCCCGGGCAGCCATGCGCAGCATCCAGTACGTGAGTAGTCAAACGTCCCATGTGCTTGTCGCCTCTTGTTCAAATCGTGGGCAGAAAATACCCAGCAGGCACCACGAAAGCGCCTACCGTGTGTGGGAATGGCGCCATTAAGACACTTTCTCTAAAAATTGTACACAATTTTTTCGACCCTTGCGTAACACCCCGGTAACCTCCCCCAAGAATAGGCCACCAGTCGCCAAATATAGGCGCCATGCACACGCCAAGGTCATTAGCTGACCAAACAGGCAGGTTTCTTGCAATACATTCTCAGGCGACAAAAGGGAAGAAATGCGGAAAAACAGGCTTACAAATGATTTCAGAAGTTGTATACAATCAGCCCATCCGGTGAGTGCGACAACCCGACGCGGGTCCACCCACCCCCGCACACACGTACAAGAAGGAAGACTGCAGTGAGCGCTGACTACCCTCGCGACCTGATCGGTTACGGCAACAACCCACCTCACCCGCAATGGCCGGGTAACGCCCGCATTGCCTTGTCTTTCGTCCTCAATTACGAAGAAGGTGGCGAGCGCAACATCCTGCACGGTGATAAAGAGTCCGAAGCCTTCCTCTCCGAGATGGTCGCGGCGCAACCGCTGCAAGGCCAACGCAACATGAGCATGGAGTCGCTCTACGAGTACGGCAGCCGTGCCGGCGTATGGCGCCTGCTCAAACTGTTCAAGGACACCGGCGTACCGCTGACCATCTTCGCCGTGGCCATGGCCGCCCAGCGCCACCCCGACGTGATTCGCGCCATGGCCCAAGCCGGCCATGAAATCTGCAGCCACGGCTACCGCTGGATCGACTACCAGAACATGGACGAGGCGCAGGAGCGCGAGCACATGCTCGAAGCCATCCGCATCCTCACCGAACTCACCGGCGAACGCCCACTGGGCTGGTACACCGGCCGCACCGGGCCGAACACCCGCCGCCTGGTGATGGAGGAAGGCGGCTTCCTCTATGACAGCGACACCTACGATGACGACCTGCCCTACTGGGAGCCGAACAACCCGACCGACAAGCCGCACCTGGTGATCCCCTACACCCTGGACACCAATGACATGCGCTTCACCCAGGTGCAGGGCTTCAACTGCGGCGAGCAGTTCTTCCAGTACCTCAAGGACGCCTTCGACGTGCTCTACGAAGAAGGTGCCGAGGCGCCGAAAATGCTCTCGATCGGCCTGCACTGCCGCCTGGTCGGCCGCCCGGCTCGCCTGGCTGCACTGAAGCGCTTCGTCGAATACGCCAAGAGCCATGAGCAGGTCTGGTTCGCCCGTCGCGTGGATATCGCCCGCCACTGGCACACCACCCACCCGTACAAGAAAGAGAACGCCTGATGACCGCCTTCAAGACCCTCACGCCATCGACCCTGAGCCGCGACGCCTTCGTCAGTGCCTTCGCCGACATCTACGAGCACTCGCCGTGGGTCGCCGAGAAGGCCTATGACCTCGGCCAACGGGTCGAGCTGGACGAGATCGAGGCGCTGCACCAGCGCATGAGCGATATCCTCCTGAGCGCCAACCACAGCGACCAGCTGGCCCTGATCAACGCTCACCCGGACCTCGCTGGCAAGGCCGCGATCCAGGGCGAGCTGACCGAGTCGAGCACCAACGAGCAGGCCGGCGCCGGTATCCACCAGTGCACCGCCGAAGAGTTCGCTCGCTTCACCGAACTCAACGATGCCTACAAGGCCAAGTTCCAATTCCCGTTCATCATGGCGGTCAAGGGCAGCAACCGGCACCAGATTCTCGCCGCCTTCGAAAAACGCATCCATAACGATGCTGATACCGAATTCAAGGAAGCCCTGGCGCAGATCAACCTGATCGCGCTGTTCCGCCTGCTGCAATTGTAAGGACACACCGTCAAGGCCTGGCCCGAGTGCACCACGTGAGCGCACCCAGGGCCTGACCCAAGGCAGTTGTCCAACCCTACATAGAACATAGAAAAAAGAGATAACAAGCATGCGCACACTAGTGATCGAGCCCCTGACCAAAGAAGCCTTTGCCCCGTTCGGTGACGTGATCGAAACCGATGGCAGCGACCACTTCATGATCAACAACGGCTCGACCATGCGCTTCCACAAGCTCGCCACGGTCGAAACCGCCGAGCCCGAGGACAAAGCGATCATCAGCATCTTCCGCGCCGACGCCCTGGAGATGCCCTTGACCGTACGCATGCTCGAACGCCATCCGCTGGGCAGCCAGGCTTTCATTCCGCTGCTCGGCAACCCCTTTCTGATCGTGGTCGCGCCAGTTGGCGATGCACCTGTATCAGGTTTGGTCCGCGCTTTCCGCAGCAACGGCAGGCAGGGCATTAATTACCATCGCGGCGTTTGGCACCACCCGGTGCTGACGATCGAAAAGCGGGATGACTTCCTGGTGGTTGATCGCAGTGGTTCCGGCAACAACTGCGACGAGCATTATTTCACCGAGGAACAGATGCTGATCCTCAATCCCCACCAATAAGAAAAGGTCGGTCATCCAAGCACTGGGCGACATGCTCAGTGCCTGAACCGTGACCGGCAAGAGGTACATACTGTGGAAGCACACCTTCACGAATGGCTGAACCTGAGCATTCGCTGGGTTCACATGATCACCGGCGTGGCCTGGATCGGTGCATCGTTCTACTTCGTCTGGCTCGAGAACCACCTGAATCGAAGCAACCCGCGCGATGGGTTGTCAGGTGATCTCTGGGCCATCCATGGTGGTGGTATCTACCACCTGGAGAAGTACAAGCTGGCCCCGCCGAAAATGCCTGAGAACCTGCACTGGTTCAAATGGGAAGCCTATTTCACCTGGATGTCCGGTATCGCCCTGCTGTGCGTGGTGTTCTACTGGAACCCGACCCTGTACCTGCTGGCACCAGGCAGCACCCTCAGCGGTGCCGAAGGCGTGGCGATCGGTATCGGCTCGCTGGTCGCCGGCTGGTTCATCTACGACTTCCTCTGCGACTCGCCACTGGGCAAGCGCCCCGCCCTGCTCGGCGGTGTGCTGTTCGTGCTGATCATCGCCGCCTGCTGGGGCTTCAGCCTGGTATTCAGCGGTCGCGGCGCGTACCTGCACACCGGCGCGATCATCGGCACCATCATGGTCGGTAACGTGTTCCGCATCATCATGCCGGCCCAGCGCCAGTTGGTGGCGGCAATCGAGAACAACCAGACCCCTGATCCGGTACTGCCGGCCAAGGGCCTGCTGCGCTCGCGTCATAACAACTACTTCACCCTGCCGGTGCTGTTCATCATGATCAGCAACCACTTCCCGAGCACCTATGGCAGCCAATACAACTGGCTGATCCTGGCCGGGATCGCCGTGGCTGCGGTACTGATTCGTCACTACTTCAACACCCGCCACGACAGCAACAAGTTCGCCTGGACCCTGCCTGTCGGCGCCCTGGCGATGATCTGCCTGGCCTATGTGACCGGTCCCAAGCCGCTGCCCACCGCACCTGAGCAGGCTGCCGCGCAGGTCGAGTACCAGCCGCTGCCAGCGACCGCTGTAGGGGGCAAGACCGCTGCCGAACTGCGCGCCGAAGAAGCTGCCAAAGCCGCCCAAGCGCCTGCCGCAGCGGCCGAGGCTCCAGCTCAGGCCAGCACCCAGGCCGCCGGTGGCGCTTTCGACAAGATCCACACGGTCATCCAGGAACGCTGCACCGTGTGCCACTCGTCCAAGCCAACCAGCCCGCTGTTCAGCGCCGCCCCTGGCGGTGTGATGTTCGACACCCCGCAGCAGATCCAGGCCCAGGCCGCGCGCATCCAAGCGCAAGCGGTCGCCAGCCAGATCATGCCGCTGGGCAACATCACCCAGATGACCGTCGAGGAGCGCAAGTTGGTCGGTGACTGGATTGCCAAAGGCGCCCCAGTCAACTGATCGAGACAGCGGCAACGACGCGTCAACCTGTAGGAGCGGGCTTGCCCGCGAATGCGATAGAGCGTGCACTATCGCCATCGCGGGCAACACCGCTCCTACAGACGCAGTGGCTTTGCCGCTTACGCTATACGCAGTACGCAACAAGCAAGCATCGAGCGTCAGGCCTCAACCGGGAACCCCTAGCTTTCTAACCAGAGCTTGCCGATTGAGACCCAGCGCTTGGATCCGAGAATAAGAACAAAACTCGAGGTGCTGCATGTCCGAGTCACCCAAGGCGTACATCCCCGTTGCGCCGCCACGACAGCCCCTGCCCCTGTTTCAGCTGATCCTGGTAGGTTTGCAACATGTTCTGCTGATGTACGGAGGCGCGATCGCCGTGCCGCTGATCATCGGCCAGGCCGCTGGCCTGTCGCGCGAAGAAGTCGCGTTCCTGATCAACGCCGACCTGCTGGTCGCAGGCGTTGCCACCATCATCCAATCGTTCGGTATCGGTCCTGTCGGCATTCGCATGCCGGTCATGATGGGCGCCAGTTTTGCTGCGGTCGGCAGCATGGTGGCCATGGCCGGCATGCCCGGCGTCGGCCTGCAGGGGATCTTCGGCGCGACCATCGCCGCCGGTTTCTTCGGCATGCTGATCGCACCGTTCATGTCCAAGGTGGTGCGCTTCTTCCCGCCACTGGTCACCGGCACCGTGATTACCTCGATTGGCCTGTCACTGTTCCCGGTGGCAGTCAACTGGGCCGGTGGCGGGCATGAGGCCGAGACCTTCGGCTCGCCGATCTACCTGATGGTGGCGGGCCTGGTGCTGGCCGTGATCCTGTTGATCAACCGCTTCATGCGCGGCTTCTGGGTCAACGTTTCGGTGCTGGTCGGCATGGGCCTGGGCTACATCCTGGCCGGTTCGATCGGCATGGTCGACCTGTCGGGCCTGGCCCAGGCGCCATGGCTGCAAGTGGTCACGCCGCTGCACTTCGGCATGCCGACGTTCAGCCTGGCGCCGATCCTGTCGATGTGCCTGGTAGTGGTGATCATCTTTGTCGAGTCCACCGGGATGTTCCTGGCCCTGGGCAAAGTGACCGATCGCGAAGTGACCCCGGGCATGCTCCGCCGCGGTCTGTTGTGCGACGCCGGCGCCTCGTTCGTCGCTGGCTTCTTCAACACCTTCACCCACTCCTCGTTCGCCCAGAACATCGGCCTGGTGCAGATGACCGGCGTGCGCTGCCGCTACGTCACGGTGGTCGCGGGTGCGCTGCTGATCGGCCTGAGCCTGCTGCCCAAGGCGGCCTACCTGATCGCCTCGATCCCGCCTGCGGTCCTTGGCGGCGCGTCCATTGCCATGTTCGGCATGGTCACCGCCACCGGGATCAAGATCTTGCAGGAGGCGGACATCTCCGACCGCCGCAACCAGCTGCTGGTCGCGGTCAGCGTGGGCTTTGGCCTGATCCCGGTAGTCAAGCCCGAGTTCTTCGCGCAAATGCCACAGTGGATGGAACCGATCACCCACAGCGGTATCGCCATGGCCACGCTCAGTGCCCTGGTGCTGAACGTGCTGTTCAACATCCTCGGTGGCGCTGATCGGGCGGCGCATAACGACGCCTGTCACCAGCACTGAGTGCGCGGGGTGGCGCGGTCGGCCACCCCGTTTTTCAACCTCGTCGTACCGCAACACCGTCGGCCCGCCGGAATGGGCCGCTCGGGGCGCGTTTGCGCCAAAAAAACCCCAACAAAAACAATAAGTCCGGGAATCACAACATGAAGCGCATCACCTCGTCCCTGTTGCTGGGCAGCAGCCTGCTGGCCACCCTCCCCACGCATGCAGGCGAATGGCTGCAATGGCACGGCGAAAGCCTGACCTACTTGTACGGCAAAGACTTCAAGGTCAACCCCGACATCCAGCAGACCATTACCTTCGAGCACGCCAACAAATGGAAGTACGGCGACACCTTCCTGTTCGTCGACAAGATCTTCTACAACGGCAAGGCCGACCCAAGCAAAGGCGTGACCACCTACTACGGTGAGTTCAGCCCGCGCCTGTCGCTGGGCAAGATCACCGGCAAGAGCTTCGCCTTCGGCCCGGTCAAGGACGTGCTCCTGGCCATGACCTACGAGCGCGGCGAAGGCGACAACGAGGCCTACCTGATCGGCCCCGGGTTCGACCTGGGGATTCCCGGCTTCAACTACTTCACCCTGAACTTCTACCTGCGCAACACCGAAGGCAGCCGCCCCGGTGACAACGTTTGGCAGATTACCCCGGCCTGGTCCTACACCATCCCAGTGGGACGCTCCGACATCCTTATCGATGGCTACATCGACTGGGTAGTGGACAACGACCAGACCCGCCGCGGCACCTATCACGCCAACCTGCAGTTCAACCCACAGGTCAAATACGACCTGGGCAAGGCTCTGAACATGGGCGCCAAGCAGCTGTATGTGGGCTTTGAATACAGCTACTGGAAAGACAAATACGGCATCGACAGCCGCGGCAATGTCGACAGCAATCAAAGCGTCGCCAGCGCCCTGGTGAAGGTGCACTTCTAAGAATCTGACCAAACGCCCAAGTTTGGTGAGTAGTGCTCCAGGACGGAGCACTTGAGGACCGGCGCGCAAGTGAGTAATCTGCGCGCCCCCTCGCTCAGGGCAGAATGATTTCTGCCTGCGTTTACTGACCGCTCAGTCAATGAATTCGGGCGGTTGGCCAACGTTTTGCCAGCCTCAAGTTACCCATTTCATCCGTTCAGAAAGACGTCGAGCAGGATGGTTGTGACCAACCCGGAAAGTTGGCGCAGCTCTTGCCAAATAGCTGTGGCCAATCGAAAAAAGCTGACTCAAAAGACAAGAACAGCGCCGCCACCGAGCGCTGACAACAGATCCGACTCAAGGGAGCGACACACGCAATGCGTACCATCAATAGCCTGATCCTCGCTGGCGGCCTGCTGGCCTCTGGCGCCAGCGTCGCCGGTGACCTGCTGCAGTGGCAGAACAACAGCCTGACCTACCTCTGGGGCAAGAACTTCAAGGTCAACCCAGAGACCCAGCAGACCTTCACCTTCGAGCACGCCGATGGTTGGAAGTACGGCGACAACTTCATCTTTGTCGACAAGATCTTCTACCAGGGCAAGAAAGACGCCAGCAATGGCCCCAACACCTACTACGGCGAGATCAGCCCGCGCCTGTCGTTCGGCAAGATCTTCGATCAGAAGATCGCCTTCGGCCCGGTCAAGGACGTGCTGTTGGCGATGACCTACGAGTTCGGCGAGGGTGATACCGAGGCGTACCTGATCGGTCCTGGTTTTGACCTGGATATCCCAGGCTTCGATTACTTCCAGCTGAACTTCTACCAGCGCACCACCGATGGCAGCCGCCCCGGTGACAACGTCTGGCAGATCACCCCAGTGTGGTCGTACACCATCCCGGTCGGCTCGTCCGACATCCTCATCGATGGCTTCATGGATTGGGTGGTGGATAACGACGAGAACCGTCGCGGCACCTATCAGGCCAACCTGCACTTCAACCCACAGATCAAGTATGACCTGGGCAAGGCGCTGCACTTTGGCGAGAAGCAGCTGTACGTCGGTATCGAGTACGACTACTGGAAGAACAAGTACGGGATCAAGGATTCCGATGCGTTCACCACCGACCAGAACACCGCGAGCCTGTTGGTCAAGGTGCACTTCTGATCTGAGTGTTCGGGGCCGCTCTGCGGCCCTTCGCGGGCAAGCCCGCTCCTACAGGTATAACGCTGCTGAACCTGTGGGAGCGGGCTTGCCCCGCGATAGCGATTTCATTGACGACGCAATCGCAGGGCAAGCTCGCTCCCCACGATTGACATCAGCTAGCGGGACGTACCACCCGCCAAACCTTACCCAGCACGCTGACCACCACCAGCACCACGGCCCCGGCAACCACCCCGGCAAGCCCATTGAGCAACGCCCCGGTCAGTGCCCCGCCGCGCCCTTCGCTGAAGGCTTCGATGGCATGATGCAACGGCGCAATGCCATGCACCAGAATCCCGCCGCCGACCAAAAACATCGCCGCAGTACCGATCACCGACAGACTCTTCATCATGTACGGCGCGGTGCGCAGAATTGCGTTCCCCACCGCCTGCGCCGCACGCGAGGCTTTTTGGGTCAGCCACAGGCCAAGGTCATCGAGCTTGACGATGCCGGCCACCAGGCCATACACACCAATGGTCATGACGATGGCGATACCCGACAGCACGATGATCTGCTGCGCCAGCGGGGCGTCGGCCACCGTACCCAGGGTAATGGCGATGATCTCCGCCGAGAGGATGAAGTCGGTGCGCACCGCGCCCTTGATCTTGTCCTTCTCATAGGCCACCAGATCGACATTCGGATCTGCCACCGCTTCGGCGCGGGCGCCGTGCTCGGCGGCATCCTCGGCCTTGCTGTGGAGAAACTTGTGCGCCAGCTTCTCGAAGCCCTCGAAGCACAGATAAGCCCCGCCCAGCATCAGCAACGGGATCACCGCCCAAGGAATGAAGGCACTGATCAACAGCGCCGCCGGAACCAGGATCAGCTTGTTCAGGAACGAACCCTTGGCCACCGCCCAGACCACCGGGATTTCCCGTTCGGCACGCACGCCAGTGACTTGCTGGGCGTTCAGTGCCAAATCGTCACCGAGCACGCCAGCGGTCTTTTTCGCCGCGACCTTGGTCATCAGCGAGACATCGTCGAGCACCGTGGCGATGTCGTCGATCAGTACCAGTAGACTGCTTCCTGCCATGTTTGCCGGTTTCCCATTGAGTGAATCGTCGAATTCTAGCCCAAACACCCTGCCTTGAGCGCCCGTCAAGGCCGGTGCTACCATGGCCGATCCCTCTTAGAGGCGACCATTGCGAGGAAGATCCCTGACCATGAGCACCATTCGCGAGCGCAACAAGGAACTGATCCTGCGCGCGGCCAGCGAGGAATTCGCCGACAAGGGCTTCGCCGCCACCAAGACCAGCGACATCGCGGCCAAGGCAGGCCTGCCCAAGCCGAACGTGTATTACTACTTCAAATCCAAGGACAACCTCTACCGCGAGGTCCTGGAAAGCATCATCGCGCCGATCATGCAGGCCTCGACGCCGTTCAATGCCGATGGTGACCCCAAGCAAGTGTTGAGTTCCTACATCCGCTCGAAGATCCGCATCTCGCGCGACCTGCCACATGCCTCCAAAGTGTTCGCCAGCGAGATCATGCACGGCGCGCCGCACCTGTCGCCCAGCCAGGTCGAGCAGCTCAACGAACAGGCCAGGCACAACATCGAGTGCATCCAGCGCTGGATCGATCGCAAGCAGATCGCCCCCGTCGATGCTCATCACCTGATGTTCAGCATCTGGGCGGCGACCCAGACCTATGCGGATTTCGATTGGCAGATTTCGGCAGTCACCGGCAAGGCCAAGTTGGCTGACAGTGATTATGAAGCGGCGGCGGAGACTATCATTCGCCTGGTGCTGAAGGGATGTGAACCCGAGGCGGCCTGAGAGCCGCAATCGCGGGGCAAGCCCGCTCCCACGTGGACTACCTGCACTGTCCCTAGGTAGCATGCAGTCTTCGTGGGAGCGGGCTTGCCCCGCGATAGGGGTGCAACTGACAACTATCGCTTAAGCCGCAACGCCCGCATCGGCAGTCAACCCCGCCTCCTCGATCGCACTGATCGCGCACTGCTCATCGATATCCGAAGTATCCCCGCTGATCCCCACCGCTCCCAGCACTTTGCCGTCCTGATCACGAATCAGCACACCGCCCGGCGCCGGCACCACCGGCCGCTCACCCAGCCCGTTCAAGGCAGCGAAAAACGCCGGCCGCTGCTGCGCATCCAGCGCCAGCAGACGCGAGCCCTTGCCCAGCGCAATCGCGCCCCAGGCTTTACCGGTGGCCACCTGCGGCCGCAACAGGCTGGCGCCATCTTCACGCTGCAGCGCCAGCAGATGCCCACCGGCATCGAGCACCGCCACGGTCAGTGGTGCGGCGTTGATCTTGCGGCCAGCGGCCAGCGCGGCGTTCACCACGCTGACAGCGACTTTCAGAGTCAATGTAGTCATTGCAAAGGTCCTCTTCTTGTTGTGAGAAGCCCTGAGGGCAGTTGAAATTCGATCGGACAAATAGAACACAACGGCAACTGTTTTTGTATACAATATTTTTAGACGATCGTGCACGATCAGACGAAACGCCGTTTTCATAGGCATCCCGACGAAAGCCACTCGTCCCGATGAAAATGGATTGACCTAAGCCGCCGAGCGTGAATACACTCTGGCGCAGAGCAAGTTGTATACAATTACAAAATCGATGAGGCACAACCCATGAGCAAAATGAGAGCAATCGATGCAGCCGTTCTGGTCATGCGCCGTGAAGGTGTAGATACCGCGTTCGGCATCCCAGGGGCTGCCATCAACCCGCTGTACTCGGCCCTGAAAAAAGTCGGTGGCATCGATCATGTCCTCGCTCGTCACGTCGAAGGTGCCTCGCACATGGCCGAGGGCTACACCCGTGCCAACCCAGGCAATATCGGCGTGTGCATCGGCACCTCCGGCCCTGCCGGCACCGACATGGTCACCGGCCTGTACAGTGCATCCGCCGACTCCATCCCGATCCTCTGCATCACCGGCCAAGCGCCGCGCGCACGCCTGCACAAGGAAGACTTCCAGGCAGTCGACATCACCAACATCGTCAAGCCAGTGACCAAGTGGGCCACCACTGTTCTGGAGCCAGGCCAAGTGCCTTACGCCTTCCAGAAGGCCTTCTTCGAAATGCGCAGCGGCCGCCCGGGCCCGGTGCTGATCGACCTGCCGTTCGACGTGCAGATGGCTGAGATCGAGTTCGATATCGACGCCTACGAGCCACTGCCAGTCAACAAGCCATCGGCCAGCCGCGTGCAAGCCGAGAAGGCCCTGGCCCTGCTCAATGACGCCGAGCGCCCCCTGCTGGTTGCCGGTGGTGGCATCATCAACGCCGATGCCAGCGACAAGCTGGTCGAGTTCGCCGAGCTGACCGGCGTACCGGTCATCCCGACCCTGATGGGCTGGGGCACCATCCCTGACGACCACCCGCAAATGGTCGGCATGGTCGGTCTGCAAACCTCGCACCGCTACGGCAACGCCACCCTGCTCAAATCCGACCTGGTGTTCGGTATCGGCAACCGTTGGGCCAACCGCCACACCGGTTCCGTCGACGTCTACACCGAAGGCCGCAAGTTCGTTCACGTCGATATCGAACCGACCCAGATCGGCCGTGTGTTCACCCCGGACCTGGGCATCGTGTCTGACGCCGGCAAGGCGCTGGATGTGTTCCTCGAAGTGGCGCGCGAGTGGAAAGCCGCTGGCAAGCTCAAGGACCGTGGCGCTTGGCTGGAAGACTGCCAACAGCGCAAGTCGAGCCTGCAGCGCAAGACTCACTTCGACAACGTGCCGGTCAAGCCGCAGCGCGTCTACGAAGAAATGAACCAAGTGTTCGGCAAGGACACCTGCTACGTCAGCACCATCGGCCTGTCGCAGATCGCTGGCGCGCAATTCCTCCACGTCTACAAGCCACGCCACTGGATCAACTGCGGCCAGGCCGGCCCGCTGGGCTGGACCATTCCAGCAGCACTGGGCGTGGTCAAGGCCGACCCGCAACGCAAGGTCGTTGCACTCTCGGGTGACTACGACTTCCAGTTCATGATCGAAGAACTGGCAGTCGGCGCGCAGTTCAACCTGCCGTACGTCCACGTGCTGGTGAACAACGCCTACCTTGGCCTGATCCGCCAGGCGCAGCGTGGCTTCGACATGGATTACTGTGTACAACTGGCGTTCGAGAACATCAACTCGACCGAAGCCGGCAGCTACGGTGTCGATCACGTTGCCGTGGTCGAAGGCCTGGGTTGCAAGGCCCTGCGCGTATTCGAGCCAGGCGAGATCGCCCCTGCCCTGCTCAAGGCGCAGAAAATGGCCGAAGAATTCCGCGTGCCGGTCGTGGTTGAAGTGATCCTCGAGCGTGTGACCAACATTTCCATGGGCACCGAGATCAACGCGGTCAACGAGTTCGAAGACCTCGCCCTGGTTGGCAACGACGCGCCAACTGCGATCTCGATGCTCGACTGATTGCCTGACGCCCCCGCGCCGGTTGTGCCGGGGGCCTTCATCTGCAAAGGAGACAACCATGCCTCGCTTCGCTGCCAACCTGTCCATGCTGTTCACCGAGCAGGACTTCCTGGCCCGCTTCAAGGCCGCCGCCGACGCTGGCTTCAGCGGTGTCGAATACCTCTTCCCGTATGACTTCAGCGCCGACCTGATCAAGCAGCAGCTCGACGCCCACGGCCTGACCCAGGTGCTGTTCAACCTGCCTGCCGGCGACTGGGGCAAGGGTGAGCGCGGCATCGCCTGCCACCCGGACCGTGTCGAAGAGTTCCGCAGCGGCGTCGACAAGGCCATCGAATACGCCAAGGTCCTGGGCAACACCCAGGTCAACTGCCTGGCCGGCATTCGTCCACAAGGCCTGCAATGCGCCGATGTGCGCAAGACCTTCGTCGACAACCTCAAGTTCGCCGCCGACAAACTCAAGGCTGCCGGGATTCGCCTGGTCATGGAAATGATCAACACCCGCGACATCCCAGGCTTCTACCTGAACACCACCCAACAGGCCCTGGAAATCCAGGCCGAAGTCGGCAGCGACAACCTGTTCCTGCAATACGACATCTACCACATGCAGATCATGGAAGGTGACCTGGCTCGCACCATGCAAGCCAACCTGAAGCTGATCAACCACATCCAGCTGGCCGACAACCCCGGCCGCAACGAGCCAGGCACCGGTGAGATCAACTACCGCTTCCTGTTCGAGCACCTGGACCGCATCGGTTACCAGGGCTGGGTGGGCGCGGAATACAAGCCGCTGACCACCACCGAGGCTGGCCTGGGCTGGCTGAAGACCCATAACGCTATCTGAAGGGCTGAACACAGGCCCTCTGTGAAACAACAAACCCTGTGGGAGCAGGCTTGCCCGCGAACACCGGCACAGCCGGTGCCATCCACCGCATCGCCTGTTTCGCAGCGGTTCGACGCTTCGACAAGCCCGCTCCCACAGAGGCCTTGGTTCGCTTGAGATATCACAAATACAAAGAGGCAAATTCTCATGGCTAAAATCGGATTTATCGGCACCGGAATCATGGGCAAGCCCATGGCCCAGAACCTGCAAAAAGCAGGTCACAGCCTGTTCGTCTCCACCCACCACGACGCCGCCCCGGCCGACCTGATCGCCGCTGGTGCGGTGGCCCTGGCCAACCCCAAAGAAGTGGCCCAGGAAGCTGAATTCATCATCGTCATGGTCCCCGACACCCCGCAGGTCGAGGCCGTGCTGTTCGGTGAAAACGGCGTTGGCGAAGGCGTTGGCCCGAACAAGGTGGTGATCGACATGAGCTCGATCTCGCCAACTGCCACCAAAGCCTTTGCCGAGAAGATCAAGGCAACCGGCGCCGCCTACCTCGACGCGCCGGTGTCGGGCGGTGAAGTCGGGGCCAAGGCCGCGACCCTGAGCATCATGGTCGGTGGCTGCCCGAAAGCCTTCGAGCGCGCCCTGCCGCTGTTCGAAGCCATGGGCAAGAACATCACCCGCGTTGGCGGCAATGGCGACGGCCAGACGGCCAAGGTCGCCAACCAGATCATCGTCGCCCTGAACATCCAGGCTGTCAGCGAAGCGCTGCTGTTCGCTGCCAAGAACGGCGCCGATCCGGCCAAGGTGCGTGAAGCACTGATGGGTGGCTTCGCTTCCTCGAAGATCCTCGAAGTGCATGCCGAGCGCATGATCAAAGGCACCTTCGATCCGGGCTTCCGCATCAATCTGCACCAGAAGGACCTGAACCTGGCCCTGCAAGGCGCCAAGGAGCTGGGCATCAACCTGCCCAACACCTCCAACGCCCAGCAAGTGTTCAGCACCTGCGTCGCCCTCGGTGGCGGCAACTGGGACCACTCGGCGCTGATCAAAGGCCTGGAGCACATGGCCAACTTCTCGATCCGCGGCGACAAGTAAGCCATTGCTAGCCTCACTGGCCTCTTCGCGGGCAAGCCCGCGCCTACAGGTTCAGCGCTGAACCTGAGAACTGTGGATTACCTGTGGGAGCGGGCTTGCCCGCGAAGAATCCACCAGCGATGAACTTGCAACCACAGGCCATCGCTGGCAACGCGCAACACCGCCCCTGGTTCAGCCTGCACGGAGGCAGTTCCAGGGGCGTTTTCGATTTTGCAGAACAACAAGAATTTGGGAGCCTGCCATGTCGGTCGATCCGCAACAATTACTCCGCGAGCTGTTCGACACAGCCATCGCTGCCGCCCACCCCCGCCAGGTCCTCGAACCCCACCTGCCCGCCGACCGTAGCGGCCGGGTCATTGTCATTGGCGCCGGCAAAGCCGCCGCGGCCATGGCTGAAGTGGTCGAAAAAAGCTGGCAGGGCGAAGTCTCCGGCCTGGTCGTGACCCGCTACGGCCATGGCGCCAACTGCCAGAAGATCGAGGTGGTCGAAGCTGCCCACCCGGTTCCCGATGCCGCCGGCCTGGCGGTAGCCAAGCGTGTGCTGGAACTGGTCAGCAACCTGTGCGAAGACGATCGGGTGATCTTCCTGCTGTCCGGCGGCGGCTCGGCCCTGCTGGCATTGCCGGCCGAGGGCCTGACCCTGGCCGACAAGCAACAGATCAACAAGGCGCTGCTCAAGTCCGGCGCGACCATCGGCGAGATGAACTGCGTGCGCAAGCACCTCTCGGCGATCAAGGGCGGACGCCTGGCCAAGGCCTGCTGGCCGGCCACCGTGTACACCTACGCCATCTCCGACGTACCGGGCGACCTGGCCACGGTGATCGCCTCCGGCCCGACCGTAGCCGACCCGAGCACCTCGGCCGATGCCCTGGCGATCATCAAGCGCTACAACATCGATGCGCCCAAGGCCGTCATCGACTGGCTGAACAACCCCGCCTCGGAAACCGTCAAGGCCGATGACCCGGCCCTGGCCCGCAGCCATTTCCAACTGATCGCCAAGCCCCAGCAGTCGCTGGAAGCGGCCGCGGTCAAGGCCCGCCAAGCCGGCTTCAGCCCGTTGATCCTGGGTGACCTGGAAGGCGAGTCACGCGAAGTGGCCAAGGTACATGCCGGCATTGCCCGGCAGATCGTTCTGCACGGCCAGCCGCTGAAGGCGCCCTGCGTGATCCTCTCCGGCGGCGAGACCACCGTGACAGTGCGCGGCAACGGCCGTGGCGGGCGCAACGCCGAGTTCCTGCTCAGCCTCACCGAAAGCCTCAAGGGCGTGCCGGGCGTGTATGCCCTGGCCGGTGACACCGACGGCATCGATGGCTCGGAAGAAAACGCCGGCGCCATCATGACCCCGGAGAGCTTCGCCCGCGCCGCCGCCCTGGGCCTGTCAGCCAGCGATGAACTGGACAACAACAACGGCTACGGCTATTTCGCCGCGCTGGATGCGCTGATCGTCACCGAACCGACCCGCACCAACGTCAACGACTTCCGCGCCATCCTGATCCTTGAGACTGCCCAATCATGACGCCTGATAAAAAAGTCAAAATCCTCGCTACCCTCGGCCCTGCGATCAACGGCGTCGATGACATTCGCCAACTGGTCGAAGCCGGGGTGAACATCTTCCGCCTCAACTTCAGCCACGGCGAACACGCCGACCACGCCCTGCGCTATCAGTGGATTCGCGAAGTCGAGCAGCAGCTGAACTACCCGCTGGGCATCCTCATGGACCTGCAAGGGCCGAAGCTGCGCGTCGGCCGTTTTGCCGACGGCAAGGTCCAGCTGCAACGCGGCCAGGCCCTGCGCCTGGATCTGGATAGCACCCCAGGCGACAGCCGCCGGGTCAACCTGCCGCACCCCGAGATCATCGCCGCGCTGGAACCGGGCATGGACCTGTTGCTCGACGACGGCAAGCTGCGCCTGCGGGTGACGGCCAAGCACAGCGACGCGATTGACACCGAGGTGTTGGCCGGTGGCGAGCTGTCCGATCGCAAAGGCGTCAACGTGCCGCAAGCGGTGCTCGAGCTCAGCCCGCTGACCGAGAAAGACCGCCGCGACCTGGCCTTTGGCCTGGAACTGGGCGTGGACTGGGTGGCGCTGTCGTTCGTCCAACGCCCGCAGGACATCATCGAAGCACGCCAACTGATCGGTGATCGTGCCTACCTGATGGCCAAGATCGAGAAGCCTTCGGCGGTCGATCAATTGCAGGCAATCGCCGAGCTGTCCGATGCGATCATGGTCGCCCGCGGTGACCTGGGCGTAGAGGTGCCGGCCGAAAGCGTGCCGCAGATCCAGAAACGCATCATCAACACCTGCCGTCAATTGGGCCGGCCGGTGGTGGTGGCGACGCAGATGCTCGAATCGATGCGCTTCGCCCCTGCCCCGACCCGCGCTGAAGTCACCGACGTGGCCAATGCCGTGGCCGAAGGCGCAGACGCGGTGATGCTGTCGGCCGAGACCGCCTCGGGCGACTACCCGCTCGAAGCGGTGCAGATGATGAGCAAGATCATCCGCCAGGTCGAGAACGGCCCGGATTACCAGGCGCAACTGGACGTCGGCCGGCCCAAGGCCGAGGCGACCATGTCGGATGCGATCAGCTGCGCGATCCGCCGCATCAGCGGCATCTTGCCGGTAGCGGTGCTGGTCAACTATAGCGAGTCGGGTGCTTCGACCCTGCGCGCGGCACGTGAGCGACCACGCGCGCCGATCCTCAACCTGACGCCGAACCTGGTGACCGCCCGCCGCCTGAGCGTGACCTGGGGTGTGCACTCGGTGGTCAACGACCGCCTGCGTCAGGTCGATGAGATCTGCTCGACGGCGCTGGAAATTGCCCAGGCGCAAGGCATGGCCAGCCGCGGTGACACGCTGCTGATCACCGCCGGTGTGCCTTTCGGCAAACCGGGGACGACTAACACGCTGCGGATCGAGACGCTGATCTAACGCGCGTCGTGGGAGCGGGCTTGCCCCGCGATAACTGAGCTGGAGCCACGCTCGCTATCGCGGGGCAAACCCGCTCCCACGCTACCGTTGCCCTGTTCGACACTGCGGAAAACCCGAGGCCCAAAGAGGCCCACCGCTCACCATCAACCTTGCTGACTGCCCATGTACACCAAAAATTTCGTCAACCCGTGCCCCGACTGGGCCACGGCGCTGCTCAATGGCTTCAGCCAGGTCTTGCTGCAGCGCAACCCGCTGTGCGGCTTGTGCTGCCTATTGGCAATCCTGCTGACCGCCCCCAACCTGGTCGGCGGCGCCCTGCTCGGCGCCCTGGCCGGCCTGCTCACCGCACAGCGCCGCGGCTATCCGCGCGCCGACCGCCAGGCTGGGTTGTACAGCTATAACGGCGTGTTGATCGGCATCCTGTTCAGCGCAGTGCTGCCATGGTCGGCGATCCTGCCACCGCTGATCATCGCCGCTGGCGGCCTCTCGAGCATCTTTGTCCAGCAGTGGCGCAAACGCGGCAACTGCCTGCTTCCGGCCTACACCGCGCCGTTCGTGCTGCTCGGCTGGGCCGCCCTGCTGCTCGCCGAACCCTCCAGCGCCGCTGCAGCGGTCGAAGCCAATCCCATGCATGCCCTGGCGCGCGGCTTGGGTCAGGTGTTTCTCCTCGACCAGCCTTTGGCCGGCCTGTTGATCGCCATTGGCCTGTTCATCGCCAACCGCTACGCAGCGCTCTGGGCCCTGCTCGGCTCGGCGCTGGGCGGCAGCGTCGCGCTGCTGGCCGGTGAGGCGCAGACCGCCTGGATGGGCCTGCTCGGCTTCAACGCAGCGCTGGCGGCCTTGGCCTTCAGCGCGCAACGCGAACGGCCCTGGCTGCCCCTGCTGGCGATCATCCTGGCGATTGTGCTGCAGCCGCTGTTCAACCTGCTGCCGATTGCCGGCCTGACCGCGCCGTTCATTGCCGCTTGCTGGCTGCTGCACCTGGGCGCACGCTTGCCGCGTTTGCTCCAAGGAGGCAATCCGCGCCGCTTGCACAGCTGAGGGGCAGCCCCTAGGCTCTGGCCATTGCACAATGGAACGCGCCCATGGATACCCCTGCGAGCCTGCGCGAGCGGCTCTACATCATCGTCTTCCAGACCGACACCGACGCCGGCAGACGCTTCGACAAGATCCTCCTGCTGATCATCCTCGCCAGCCTGGTGACGGTGATCCTCGACAGTATCGATGAAGTTCACCAAGGCTACGCCGGGTTGCTCGCCGCCATCGAGTGGGGCTTCACGGCGATCTTCCTCGCCGAGTACCTGACCCGCCTGTACTGCTCGCCCAAGCCATTGCGCTACGCCTTCAGCTTCTATGGTCTGGTCGATCTGCTGGCGATCGTGCCTGGGGTCATCGCCCTGTACTACAGCGACGCCCAGTACCTGCTGATCATCCGGGTGATCCGCATGCTGCGCATCTTCCGCGTGCTCAAGCTTGGCCAGTACCTCAAGCAAGCCAACTACCTGATGGCAGCGCTGCGCGGCAGCAAGCAGAAGATCATCGTGTTCCTGGTCACGGTATCGACCCTGGTCACGGTGTTCGGCACCTTGATGTACGTGATCGAAGGCCCCGAGCATGGCTTTACCAGCATCCCCAAGGGCATCTACTGGGCCATCGTCACCCTCACTACGGTGGGCTTTGGCGACATCGTACCGAAGACTCCGCTGGGCCAAGTGCTGTCGTCGCTGGTGATGATCACCGGTTACTCGATCATCGCCGTGCCCACCGGCATTTTTACCGCTGAGCTGGCCAACGCCATGCGCGGTGAACAGCTGCAGCACGACTGCCCGACCTGCCGGAAAAAGCACCATGAACACGGCGCTGCATTCTGCTCACGCTGCGGCAATGCGCTATTTCCCAAGGCGGAATAACCAAAGCGTTTTTTGTTCTTTAAACGCCTGTCGAGCACCCGCTATAGTCGCTGGCAAACTGCCCACACTCTTCAAGAACAAGGAATGCGTCGTGAAAAAACTGTTCACTGCCTCGCTACTGGCCGCCGGGCTGACCCTCGGCAACCTGGCCCAGGCCGCGCCCACCCTGCTCAACGTCTCCTACGACGTGATGCGCGACTTCTACAAGGACTACAACTCAGCGTTCCAGAAGCACTGGGAGGCCGAGCACAAAGAGAAGGTCAACCTGCAGATGTCCTTCGGCGGTTCGAGCAAGCAAGCGCGGGCGGTGATCGACGGCCTGCCGGCTGACGTCATCACCATGAACATGGCCACTGACATCAATGCCCTGGTCGACAACGGCAAACTGGTTCCGGACAACTGGGTCAGCCGCCTGCCGAACAACAGCGCGCCGTTCACCTCGGCCACCGTGTTCATCGTTCGCAAGGGCAACCCCAAGGCCCTGAAAGACTGGCCCGATCTGCTCAAGGACGGCGTCCAGGTGATCGTGCCCAACCCCAAGACTTCGGGTAATGGCCGCTACACCTACCTCTCGGCCTGGGGCTACGTGCTGCAAAACGGTGGTGACGAAGCCAAGGCCAAGGACTTCGTCGGCAAGCTGTTCAAGCAAGCGCCAGTGCTCGACACCGGTGGCCGCGCCGCCACTACCACGTTCATGACCAACCAGATCGGCGACGTGCTGGTAACGTTCGAGAACGAAGCCGAGATGATTGCCCGCGAGTTCGGCCGCGACCAGTTCGAAGTGGTCTATCCAAGCGTGTCGGCCGAAGCTGAGCCGCCGGTGAGCGTGGTCGACAAAGTGGTCGACAAGAAAGGCACCCGCGCAGTGGCTGAGGAATACCTGAAGTACCTGTGGTCGCCAGCTGCCCAGGAAATCGCCGCGCAGAACTACCTGCGTCCGCGCGACGCGACGGTACTGGCCAAGTACACCGACCGCTTCCCGAAAGTTGAATTCCTCTCGGTAGAAAAGACCTTCGGTGACTGGCGCACGGTGCAGAAGACCCACTTCAACGATGGTGGTGTGTTCGACCAGATCTATACCGGTCAGTAAGTTATGGGTTAGGGCCGGCCCCATCGCGGGGCTAGCCCGCTCCCACGCCAATCGTCGACCTCGGCGCTGATTCGTGGGAGAGCTTGTGACTTTAGCGATGAGTAAGTTTTTTCAGCGCC
>Ga0247819_10000620_pt1 | contig 20511 bp, 23 predicted proteins | sample 13C_Xylose_Day6_FD_193428 | JGI IMG/M metagenome (GOLD analysis project Ga0247819, IMG submission 193428) | Soil microbial communities from agricultural site in Penn Yan, New York, United States - 13C_Xylose_Day6 | ecosystem: Environmental > Terrestrial > Soil > Agricultural land | place: USA...
GACGTGGGCAGAGACCTGTTGCCCGAGAGTTAGCCCGGCCTCCCATTTTGAGAGGTCAGGTGCGGGAAAACTACCGAGCCCCCGGTAGTTCGAGCAAGTTGCCTGCAGCCGCATTTACCTGACGACTCGCCGAGGTTCCGCACCTTGCGAGAGGGCATGTCGGGCATCCTTGATGAGCTGGTCGAGCGCTTGCTCCTCAAATGCCGCTGCCATCGCGCTGGCCTTCCTGATAATCAGCAGCGCCAGCTCCGACGGAAACACCACCTCGTCGGCGGGTAGATAATCACAGTCAATAACGGACTGGCTCTAGCCGACAAAGAGCAGTCCATCTTCAGATCGCTGCGCTTGAACGACCGTGACACTTCTTAAATTTGACACCACTGCCGCATTGACACGGCTCATTCCGCCCCTGCTTTTCGACCCTCAGAGGGAGTATTTTTTTCTGATGATTGGGCTTCACCATGAGAGCGGACTGAGCGATTCGAGCGGCGTCTTCGTAAAGGTGGGCATTCTCCTCCGTTTTCTCTGTGGGTACATGAATCGTGAAGGATTGCGCCTGATGGTAGGTGCCATCAGCACTCACCTCAGCCACAACGCCTACCATGCTTGAGGCATTGATGGACAGTGCGCCTGCGCTAGCCTTGTCATTCACGACAGCCCAGTCGATTCTGTGGTCGCGTTGTTGAAGCCAAACGAATATGTGTTCGGAGCTCCCAAGAATAAAGTAGCGATAGGGGCGCTGATTCAGAGTTGGCAGAAGGTCGGAGAGTGTCTTGGCTAGATCATTCCGACCGTCCTCTCCCAAATCACGGATACGACTGTCTACTTCAAGCCATCCCTGTGCTCGGCGGGCGTCAAGCGCTTGAAGCAGCTTCAGCACTTCGATTGGGAAGTCCTGCCTTGGTAATGGCCTGCTTTCCCAGTCTTCGCCCTCGAAGCTCCTATCGATGATATCGCTCATGCCGTCCCAGACGAGCATATTCGCCGAGCCATCGTCTAGCTGCCCTGCAATATCCTGATCGAAACGGTTCCTCTGCAGATAGGCTCCGAGGTGGTCGAACTCATCAAACAAGTGAGCTCGGCGCATCCCTGCCACGGCCTGTCGCACCTCCATGTAGTGAGCAAACTCGCCAGACGTAGGTAGGAAGCGTTTGAGCACGAACAAGTCGTCAATGGACAGCGAAATGAAAGCATGTTTCTCAAGTAGCGGCACAATCTGGGGTAGTTCTTTGCAGTACGCCGAGAAAGGAGAGAATGATTCGACCGTCAGCCCTATCGGCACCATCACTCGATAATTGGAGCGGTGAAGGCGGCAGCACTCTTCGTATTTGCCATTTATCAAGTGGTAGAGCACCACCTCATCCGAAGAATTCAAATAGTTGAAGAAACGCTCACATTGTTTATAGGCCTTGAGGACCAAGTCCTGCACGGATTGGGCGTGGCGTCCGAAATCAAGCGCTGGCGATGCGATGGTCGCAGCCGCGCCGGCCTTGGCTTCTACTAGAAACAGCACATCGTCGAGGAGAATGAGGGTGTCGTTTTCCGACCATTTATTGGTTGTCGGGTCTTTGTAGTAAACCTCCTGGAAAACAGCGGCGCCTGGGAGCTGAGCGGTCAGAATGTCGGCGAAGGCAGCTTCGCTCATCGTCTTCTGCCGATTTTCGAAGGTTTTCTTGTAGTCCGACGTTCGCTGAAGGAGGTTGAAGAGAAGCGCACGATATCCCGCATCGCGTGTGAAGCACGGATCAACGGCGTAGTAGTCAGATCCAAGCTGGATCAGGGGTTTCTTTCGGGCGGGTAGTGTCCGATAAGGCGTCCCAGCGAAATCACCTGGTGCGAAGAACTCAGTATCTTCCCCGCACCGATAGGCTAGATCCGCCAGCAGCGTCGGTGGCAGCTTTGTGTGGAGGCTCACGTTGACTATGCCGCCTCGAAACATGTCATCCATCGCCTGCTTCGTTTGGTCGATGTTTTCGGTACCCCATGCCTCCATGACGTCTTCCAGAGGTTTTCCCTGAGCTGCTGCGAAGTCCTGTGCAGCCTGAAACTGCTTCATCATTACAGTGATTGCGTTGGCATGTCCTGAACGAGTGGAGTTGGCCATGGCCTGGAAGCCTTCCGCAATCTCGGTGGCGCTAACACCGTACACTTCTTGCAGCACATCATCGTGAGGTGCCAGAACATAGCGGTAGAACTCGCCTTCTAGGACTTGGTAGCGATTTCCTCGTAGCGTGACCCAAGTGGCTTTCGCTCGGAATTCAACGTCGGCCGTGTCTGGACCAAAGACGCCATCTGTAGTATCCGCAGACGAAGCGATGGCAAAAAACATGGCCTGCCCTCGCAGTGTCCGAGCAAGCTCAAACAGCTCTGCGCACTGTGCTTCGTCGAATTTTACTTCCGTAGGGGCGGGAGTTGATGCGAGAGCCGCATGCACGTACTCCAAGAGAAACTGGTTTTCGCTGATCAGGTCGTCCGGGCCGCCTTGTTCGTGTTGATCCTGGGTGACGCTTTGGTCTGCTATCGCTTTCATCATGTGCTGGGCGTAGACATAGCCGAGCAGATCATGTGGGGGCATAGCAACAATCAGCTCGCGAATGCGAGCGGCTGTGGCTTCCATGTCCTTGACTAACGAAGCTGCGGCCTCTTTCAAATTCTTTTTATCCATAACAGCTTACTCCCTGATGTGCTGAAGCCTCGACTCTTACCGTGTCTATTCTGGACGTACTACGCCTGATGATCGCAGTGCTTCTATCCGTAACTGAGACCAGTTGTGCGTGACCGCTTAGCGCTGCGATTAACCTAGTCTACAGGCAGGATGCCACCAACCATCACCTCTCCTCATGACAGCGAACACAGAGTTAGGAAGATCTGGCCCGATAGGCATATTTGCCCCCTCAATGCCCGACCTAGGCGATCGATGGCGCACACCTATCCCTGTTTCAGGGTGGCGTCATTTCAGGTTTTGTCCGGTCCACAACATCAAGATTCCCTTGACGGACCTGCGCCGTAATTTTTGATGGTGCCCGCTCCTACAGCTCGTCCCAATATCGCGCCAGGCCTCACCATTCAAGGCCTACAGCCGATCATGCTCAAGCGCCAGCAGCCGAATCCGTCAAGAAGGGTCAAGAATTTCCGTCAAGGCTGGCCTCCGTTCTGGACGAGCGTTCTCCGGATGCTCGGCGAAACCCGGCCTAAAGCCGCGCCCAACCACACTCTCGGCACTACCCGCAATCTGCTGGCGCCGCCGATCCGTCCAGAGCCTGTCCAGAATTTGCCCGCCAACATTTGACGAGGTGAGGCACGCCAGCACCACTGATTAGCCCGCAGCTCAGGGCTGACGTAGGCTTGAGCACGACCCACTCGCGCCAATCCGTCTAGCTCTGTCTAGTGCAGGTCAAACATTTCTGCGGATTCTTGACAGCTAAACGGCCGACCTACATGGAGTTTCCGACTGAGGGCTCGGCAGACCGTGCTAGGACAATTTCGGCATCGGGTTGCCGGCGTAGATCCGTCTAAAGCCAGTCCAGAATCCGTCTGGGGTCTGTCAGGGGTATGAGACGACCAAGCCTGCTTGCTTGACGGCCCCCGCACGGGATTAGCCTCGGACGCTCACCTAGTGCGGGTTTCGTCTCATGCCTGTCTTACATCCGTCAAAGCGTGGTCAAAGTGCTAGAGGTGCGAGGTGGGTCGTGAATCGTTCAGGCGGTGCGGGGATAGAAGTTCACCAGGAGCCGGTATTCAGGGAAGAGGGCAGCGTAAAACCCTTCCGTAAGAACGAGCTTGGCAGTGACTTCCGCCGCGTCTGTGTAACCAGCTTTTTTGAGCTCTGGCATCACCTCGTCAGAGACTTCCACGAGCAATCGTTCCAATGCCTCAAGGCGATCGTGCTCAACATCCATTTGGACAACTGACGAAACATTATGTCCGGATGCCATCATCCCGCCCCCAAGTGGACCGTAAGTGGTTCCGTCTTGGGTGAGAAAAAAAGCATTGAGGTGTTTTTTTCGCAGTGCGGCTCGCTGCGCGCCTGTTAACCGCTTTCCTTGAATTCCTAGAATCACCCAGCGAGCAATCGACTCGGGCCAATTGCGATGTACCGTCTCCACCACGTCGCTTTCTGTCCAGGCGCCGTGACTGTAAACACCTATTGCATAAAAATGCTCACTCGTAACCCTGGCAAAGAGCAGAGGCCCAGTCCGACGTGCAAAGCCATTCTGTATCTCGGTGCCTAGGTGTAAGTGGTAGACCCCCCAATCGTTAAGCATTGGATCTGTTTCTTCTGGCTTATCAATCAGCTTGCTCAGGTACGGGGTAAGGTCCAAGCCTGCTTTCACCGTTTGTTGAATAAGAATCCAACCATCTTGGTGATCTGGCGGGCACTGGAAGGTATCGGATATAAATAACAACCTGGGTCTCAGCGAAAGCCTTCTCTGCGCTGCGTTGAAATAGTGGATAGGCAGATCTTCTGTTAGTCCTGATGTGTCCATTCTCCAGTCTTTGACCATTATTTCCTTGAGTGTGTCGTGCCAGTCAGCCTTGAAGTCCATGATCAATTTCATAGGGGCGCCCTCCGATTTGCGCGTGTTGATCCTACGCGCCCGTCGACGTTTGTGAAGGGGCTGCAAGCTCTCAGTGCGGTTCCGTGGGTTTGTTCGGCGATTAACCACGTTGCCAGTGGAAACCACTGCAATACCGTGGAAACCACAGTGGAAACCAGCGCCTGGCAACCTTAGCTTTGGATAACGGACGGGTGGTCAGTTTCGCGCGTTGGCGGGTGCGTACCGATGGTGCGTACCTGGCTGCGTACCATCGGCTCATAGTGCGCTCCCACAGGAAATTTGCGCACTCCAGATGCGTGAAAACACTACGTGATGGGTGCGTGAAATCTTGCTGGGGGACGGCTTCGCGCATTGACCAGATGCGCGACGAACACGCCGGCCGGAACTGGGCGTCAGCCTTCCATGGGGGGCGGCAAAGGGGATTTAATGCGTCAGCGACTTGGGGTGAGCGGTCACCTGTTCTGATCATCGCGAATGGTCACCATCTAGGGCATCCACACTGAATCAACCCAAAACCGTGGATACCTAGATGGATACCACCCCTAGTATAGGCCGTTAAGAGAATGTTAATGACAAGTGATCGATGCTTGATAGCTCAGCTTGATAGATATCAAACGTATCTCCTTCCTTCAACGTAATGGCCGTTTTAATTGGATAGGCTCCTACAAAAAAGGCAAGCACCTCTTCCTTCTGATCGAACGCTTTCTTCAGCTCTATGATTTCAGCCATGAATGCTTTTTTTCGGCGTGACTGATCTATTTTGGCCAATGGAACATTTACCCATATACGGTGGTAAGTGTCAGCGACCTCGACTCGTTTATTAAAGCGAATACCGATACCAATTCCTGGGTAAAATTCTAACCTGTCAATAATACCGTAATAAATAAGGCCGACTTCATCTCCAAAGTATTCCACTTTCTTGAAAAAACGTTGGAATGGTTTTGTTTTTGCGCCGATCGTAAATAGCCCCTTCTTACTTTCGTCGTCGCCAGATAAAAAGCAGTCGACCACCAGGTCTAGATAGCGTGTTTTACTGCTCGTTTTACGCCGGGCCCCTCCACTGCTCCCAGCTGCTCCGCCCCCTGTTGAACCTGCATCGTCGTCACTATCGACGATTGACCCCCCTCCATTTGATTTTCGCTTTGGCGGGGTCAAATTAAATTCGCTCGGAAATGCACTGACCTTATAGTCATCTTCGTTTAGCGATGGCTTGCGAGGTTTTCCGTCTGTGTCAACAAGTTCTAAAAAATTGCAGCCGTTTTTATGTTCGTCCTTGGTACGAAAGTGGAGAGCTCGCTTAGATTTTCGCGTCATGTAAATGCCGACTGGTGTTAGAGCGCTTCGGCAATTTTTATCTTCACAAAGAAAAGTGAGTACCTCGTCGTAGTGATCTCCATCTTCATCGGTGTAGAGTTCTCTAGCTTGGTAAGGCGAGAGGTTTTTTTCAAGCTGTTCGCAATAGGCGCGACCAAATTTCATAACCACGTTTTCGATATCCTTTTCATAGCCAGATTAGCGTTTATGCATAGTCGTATCAGTTGCTGGCGCATTAAGTCGAATGCACCGGATGAATCCGTAACGGAGATCTCTTTGATGAATGATAACCAGGTGAAGTGGTTACTTGAGTGGTTACCGGGTGGTCATCCTATCGGTTGCGCCAGCTATTGGCCCGGATTGACCGATGTCAGCTTGATCCCAGCAACATCCAGGCGCTCAGTCACAGACCCCGTTTCAAAGCACCAGCCGTCAGGCATTGTCGTCTTATAGCCAAGCTCGTAATCGAGGAGTCTTGCTTCCTCTTTGGTGATATGGGCAATTTTTAGCGTTCGCTGAAGCATGTGGGCGACCGCTCCGACGTCTTTGCCATTCCAGAACATCTTGAAAGCTTGGTCACGGATAAGCGAGCAGGGGACAAGGTGTTCTGTGTGTCCAGCCCCTTTCACAGATACTCCGTAGAGGATGAGGCTTGAGTGGATGAGGGTATCGAAAATCCTGGAGTGCACACGTGCCGCACGGGGCAACAAATCCTTCTGCTCTTCCCAGTGATGCTCCAGCACCCAAGCTGCTCGCTCGAATGCGCGTCGTTTCAGGTCTTCGGGCGTATAGCTGGGCATGAAGTGCTTCCTTGGCGGAGGGCGTTTTGAATTGCCGCAAAAAATAACCGCTCTTGCTCGCCGCGTGTGGAGGAGGACACGCTACAACAACGCGGCCGGGGCGACCACCACAGCATGCGGCGACACGTGTTAGTGATCGTAAATCGCGGAGCCCTGTAATAATGTCAACGGTGTCTGGATGTGTAGCCTCTCAGTCAGGCCGACCAACCTCTACTGTAAGAATAAGCCAAGTCATACAAGAGAAGACCTATGCATAGTTTTGATGAGCTTGCTGACCGTTGCGCAGCCTTTACCCTTGAGGCGTTGCGGAGCGCAAACGAAAGAACGTTTGAAGCTCTACAAACGAGTGCGGCCACCCCTCTCGTGAAAGCTCTCCAGATGATACAGCTGCAGAAAGTGATCTTTTCGGTTGGGATGTTCTCGATCTTCGAGGCCAGCTTACAAGACCGTCTGAATTGCAGGGATGGATTCCGCGAAGCGGAAGCCATATTGGACCAGCAAGGCGAAGCTGAACTGAAGGATCGTTTTCAGGACCTAGTGGCAGCCATCAATGTGCTTAAACACGGAAAAGGTCGCAGCTATGACGCGCTTGTGACCAAAGCGCAGCACCTACCATTCCGCATGAGGCTCCCGAATGAGGCGTTTTTTTTCGAGGGTGACGTTTCTGAGGTATCGACACTTGTCGAAGTGGACGATGCCTTCGTACAGCTTTGCGGTTACGTAATTCGTGAAGTGTCTGACGTGCTGCGGAAGGTACGGCAAGATTTTATTTGACGGTGGCCTACCGTACTCACGAGCGTGAAAGGTTATTTTTTGCCATTTATCTAGGGTAGGTACTGGCCGATCTGGTTACGTAGAAGCGACCTGTCAAACTTGACGTTGGAACAGCGCGGGAACCTGTCATCGAGCGCGCACTAGAACCTGACAAAACCTGACATCGGATCAAGTGCGGGGCCTGGCGCGATGTTGACATCGGATCGGCCTAGAGCCGATGACAATGCTCTCGCCCTGTTAGCAAAAGTTAGTCCCGTGAGAGGTTGGCCAACCCGCCACCCTGTTAACAATTGTCAAGGTTGGCGGGCCTTGGCAAAGGCCCGCAGTGAGTAGACATCCAGAAAATATCAATGTGGAGTCGATGAGGTCTGAGCTATCTTGCTAATTATAATGACGTGCTGGCCAGGCAGCCGAGGGGCAGCGACGTAGCGCCTAGCCGCGCTAATCAATCCTCTCATCTGTAGCACCACCTTGCGCATGTTGAGCCAGGGCATCCCTGACCATTGCCAAAGTTTGGGATTCGGATTCGTTCAGTTCGATTGAATCGAGCCGTTCCACCCACTCTGCGCAGCGCGGCAGTCCTAACAGCTGCTCTAACGAGCTAGGCGAAATAGACTCGGTACGAGTAGTGGTTCTGCCACTGTGCGAAGTACGGACGTTCACCTGCCCTTGCGCGAACTGGAGGAACCGAGTCGGCGAGGTGACATTCGCCTCAATCCAGCGGCGTCCTTCGTCGCCGCCCTCACTGTAGCGATTCATGTCAATGATGTAGGACGCGTGATCCTCATCCTCTAGGAAGGCATCGGGGTCGCGGTCAGCCACCTGACACAAAATCTGCAAATACGCGTCTTTCAGATGCTCAAACCCGACATCGTCGAAGGAGCCGACATCGCCATCACGGCGGAGTGCGTAGTCGCTCGCTAGCAACAGGTCCACGACGGCCAGGCCAATGCCCGAGGCGAATGCCTCGGTGATTAGTTGGCTGCGCACGGCTTTTTGCTCATGGCGCTCTAGGAAGTGCCGCAGCAGCCGAGCGACCTGCTGGCGCGGCGACCAGTGAGTGAACGTCCCCTGGCGGCCTACCTGTTCACCCGCGCTCAGTAAGGTCTGCACCACCGCCAGTGACTGCTCAAGGGGGAACTCCTCCACCAATCCAAGCAAGCGCTGAAGAATTTGCGCCTGACGGTCTTCCTTTTGACTGCTTAGCAGCGCGGTAAACTCCTCGGGATCAGTGATTCGCCGGCCCAGTTCGTGCAACAGTGAATTAGGCACATCCTGCTCGGGCAAAGATAGCTCGAAATAGCGATCAAACACCTGCTCGCAACACACTCGCGAGTTGATTAGCCAGCGAAGTTCTATCGACGGATCGTAACGGGTGTTTGCAAATACCCAGTCCAAAGTCGGAAACATTTCCTGTAGCAACTGCCGTGTGGCAGGCTGATGATGAATCGGGGCCAAACTGACCAGTAGGTCTATCACCTGATTGACGCGGCTTCGCTGCGGCTCATCCTGTCGCCCAAACGGCTCGCTGTCAGTCAGAAGCGCTTTGTGTTGCGGCATCTCCGCATAGGTCTCTGGAGCAAAAACACGCAGACATTCCAGCGCGAATAGATCGACCGCATTAACCTCGGCAACCTCTGTACCCCGCATCAAGCGACAGTGAAACTCCAAGGTCGATGCGTATCGATAGATATGGCGTAGGTTGCTAAAAAATGGCCGCATTCCACGCTGGAACATCTGGCTCCAATAATCCTGTTCGAAGCGCTGCTGCAGCTGCTGCTCACGAGTCAGAATCGCGTCCAACCTTTGGAACAGGACCGCCTCTAACTGACTGGATGCGATCGCTGGCACACTGAAGGGGACTTGAATGATCTTTTCCAGGTAGTCCGCCCCATCGAATCCGACTTTGCTTAGTCCCTGCTCAACAGTGTCGCGTTGGAACAGCAGCAAAAACACCACATTGGCGAAATCCATGTGCGCCTTGACCAACTGAAATGTTGCTTTCATCTGCTCGGCCGATAGCCGATCCAGGTCATCCAACACGATCAGCAGCGGCTTGTCGCGATTACTAAGCAACTTCTGCAGTTCCGCACGGAGTTGGCCGAGTGTTAAAGCGCTGTCTTTGGCGTCCTCATCTAAGTTTTTGGCCCACCTAGAAAGCCATGATCCGCCCCGCTTCAGAAGCAGTGCAAGGCCGCCTAACGCGCTGACGGCGGTCAGTGCCAGCCATGTTACTTGCGCAACTGTCCCCTGGGCCAGGGTACCAAGCAGGCTAGTTGCCAGTGTTGAAGCGAAGAGTACAGGCAACAGTTTCGCCGTGCCGTCAGCCCAGCTGGCTCCAGTATTTAGGCGACGGCTATACGATCGCAGCAACTTGGCCAGTTGCTTATCACCCTCGGTAGGATCTTTGCGCTGTATAGCTCTGGAGATTTCCCCAAAAAAGGCGCTGCTCAAGTTATCTTGGCCCGCCCATTGCCAAGGGTTGAACTCTATGACCTGACACCCCCCGGTCGCCGCTAGGTGATCCAGTGCCATGTTCTTGATCGAGGTTTTGCCGCTACCCCAGGCCCCTGTCAGGCTAATCACTAAGCTCTCCTGGTTTTTCCAGGAACTGATAGCTAGCGCTAGGCGCTGAGAAAACCCTGCGCGGTCGAGCAGGTCGTGTTGCTGCATCTTGATCGGTCGATCATCGGTGAATTGCAAGTCATCATTGGTCATTGGCTGCTTCCCGGCAGACTGGATATCAGGTGGTTAGGTGTGGCCAGCTGATCCTGCGCGACGACACAAAGTCGACGTTGCCAATCACGCTGATAGCTCACGCTCAAAAGCCGCGGGTGAGTGCTGACCATGCTGGGCGGTTACTATTTGTGGTTACCGGCGTGGTTACCAGCGGCCCCGCAACACGGCCAGCGAAACAGACGATTTGGTCTGAGTGAGACCATATCGTCTGTTTCGATCAGTCAGTTAAATGGAGCTTGGGCGTATATCCGTACCATTCTGAGTACCCGAAATCCTGAATTTTTGGGTTTCTCCTGAGCTGATCTCGGCTGCCGTTTCCTTCACGGGCTGGCCGATCTGCATTGCACAGAGGCCGTTGCCTTCGTCATCGCCAGAAATGCCAACGATATGCCGACCTGGCTTGACCTTGAATTTCACAATTTCGCCGGTGTCGATGCGGGCGACCTTTTTTCCGTCGATGAGCACGGCGGCCAAGCAGCCGCCAGACGCCCAAAAACCGTTGTCTCGACTAACTGCCAGTGTCGCACCACCAGGGACGTCTGACTGATAGGCGTAGACCCGGTCGGCAGGCACCCGCTTTGCAGAGCCAGGCGCTACTGGTGTGCTTGAACATCCAGCCAGTAGTGCGAAGGTGACGGTGGCGAGCAAAATCCTGTGCATATTTCTTCCTCCGGGGTTGATGGATCACTTTACACCAGCACCCCTACATCTGGTCTTCGGCGTAAATGGCAGCACTGATGATCGCTCCGCCCCAACGGCGCTCACCGATGCAGAGAGGGACCGGGTTGCCGGACGCGGTGGTATTTCGCGCACTGCCAAAGGCGTAGCTCGGTATATTTTCGGGGGCGCCGCTCTGCTTCAGTCCCGTAGCTTGTGGGCTGAGCATCTGGATAACGCCGCCAGCAACCATGGCAATGCCTGGGGCGAGTGTCGCTCCGTTGGTAAATGGACTGGCGATAATCAACGCGACCCCGATGATGGTTTGCAGGAGCCCTGCGCGCTTGCTACCACAAACCACCGGCACAATGCGTATCTCCTTCGCTCCGCCCAGCGCCAGTTCCTTATCGTTGATGTTCCTGCGGTTTCGAAAAATCGCGAACTCAAGCCCCATCTGCTTTGCGTTTGCGAGATACCTTGCGAAGCCCGGATGGTTTACATCGATTGCTTTTACCGCTTCGCGCACATCACCGGTCGACAGTTCGAAAAAGTGCTCACGACCGAAGAGCTTTGCTGCTGACCCGCCGAGCAGAACACGGGTTTTGTCACCGAAATCTGTTGCCATTGCCATGATTTACCCTTGTGCGCCTTGGGCGCGGTGTTTAGGAATTTCCATCCCGAGCTGAGCAGCCAGGATCATGCGGGCGGCCATCGCATCGTCTCGGATCGCGATCTCGCGGTTCACATCGGGATTCCAGGCCGAGCAGTGCGTCGACTGGTAAGCCCGTGCGCCGCGGTATTCGATGCGCATGAGTTCGGCCGAGATCCGGGCCTCGTCCTCAGTGAAGAAAGGCCCCTCGATCTCAACCCTTTCACCGTCCCGCACGCGCTGAACGTTCCACACGACATACCCGCCAATCGTTCCGGGGTCAGTAGTGAAATCCTTGGTCTTGCACGCTTCGGCGAAGCGTATGTGGTGTGACATGTGTTTCCTCCTTCGGCGTCTTTGGCGCCATTGATGGGCTGGTGCTCAATGTCGCGACACGTTTTGCGAAAAACGAAAACGTGTCGCGGAATAGGTCGTTTACTTGACGACGATGCTCAGGCCGAACGGCGCACCCGGGGCGAAAGGGTCAGGCAGCAGGTTCTCCGGGCATTCCCTGATGAAATTCATGGTTGCGAGTCGGCAGGCATTGAACAGCGGCGCGTCGTTCCATTCCTGGCCGCGACGGGCGGCGCTGTCCTCGAATGCGTAGGCGAACACCAGATCGGCAAGGCTGGCCAAGCCTTCCTTGCGTGCAGTCTCGCGTTCCACGGTGTTGATCGCCAGCAGGTCGCACAGCCGATCGAATCCAAGCCCGTTGGCCAGGCCTTCGGTATCCAGCACCAGCGATTGCCCGAACCCGACGAGCACTGTGCGGAGGTCTTCCGATTCCATACGGCGGTGGTCGAGGGCCCGCTGTTCGAGTTCGGCAATGGTGCCGGCGGTGAATGGCAGGTATTGGCGCAACTTGCCGGCCTTGCGGCGCATGGCCCGGCGCTCGTCGCGGATGGAATCAAGCCGCGCACCGAAGGCGCGGCAGATACGCCGGGTGGTGATCAGGCTGGTGCTCATGCTGGCGCCGGGCTTCCTGGCGATGTCGACCAGGGCAATGACGAGACTTGTGCTCATTGGGCATTCTCCATGGGTGCTGAGTCGTAAGCGGCGCGCAGGTCCGCGCCAGCCGAGCAGTGGCGGCCGGTGGGCGCGTAGCAGGAACGGCAAGCCATGATGTGGTTGAGGTACTGGTCGCGGGCCTGTCGCCACTCAGTTGTGCCAGTGGCGGCGTTGGCATGGGGGCCGGTAACGAACTGGGCAGGGCGCTCGACGCGGTCGGCCACCACTAGGCGGGGGCGAGGTTGAGGACGACTCGCCACTTTTAGTGAGTCGGTCCCGGCGATGGCCGGCGGCATGTGATCGAGCATGGCGGAAAGGAGACTCATAACGCCCCCTCGCCCTGATTACTCGTAATCCAATGTTCCTGTGATTTCAAAAACACCGGCAACAGCGGCAACAATGGCAACGACCCCGTAAACCGTGGCCTCCAGGTATTGCCGATGCTTCCAAACTGTTGCCACCGGATTTTTACCGGCAACAGCGATAACCAAACAGAGGGGTTGAGCCGGTCCTTTATGTTGACAATGAGGTGTGCGTTGCCAGTTGTTGCCACTTTTTTTATAGGGTGGCAACGGCTGTAAGCCACGTCCCACAAGGCCGTTGCCGGTGTTGCCACTGTTGCCATTGATTCTAGGTTCCTGTGTATTTGGGCAATGCTGATTTGCCCGAGTGGAGGCGTCATACACCACCCCCTTCGCGGTCCATGGCTTCGGGGTCGACCACGTACAGGCGTGCCTGACCACCGCCGGGGAGCCGGTAGTTTTTGGTTTTTCGTTCGTTGTCGCGGCGGGCGAGGACGTTCGCGCACTCCAGCGCTTTGATGATGCGAGACAGGCCGTAGCCATGGGCAGCCTCGATCAGTGCTGGCTTGTTGAACAGGTACAGGCGGTTGTTACCCGTCAGTTCCCAATAGCCGGCGCGGTTGAAAACCTTGGTGTCAGGCATCATGTCGTCGACGTCGGAAAAGCGGCTGCTACCGTGGCGATCAATGAAGTCGAGAATGCCGGCAAGGATCTGGCGGTCCTCGGCGTTGCCGCTGCCCACCCGACTCAGCCATTCGCCATAGAGCAAACGGCAGTCGGCGAGGGCGGTACCCGGATTCCATGGGAGCAGGCCGTAGGCGATGGCCATCTCGCCTGCCAGGGCAATAACGGCGAATCGGTCAGCCACGCGTCCGGCCTGTGCGTTGTCCTCCACAAAGCTGGCGCGTACGCCGGCGAAGTCTTCAAGCAATCCAGTACGGTCGTCACTGGCGAGCAGCTTCTCGACGAACGCGGGCCCGAGGTGACCATGGTGGGCACCGACGGCCACGGTGAGCTGGCGGTGGAAGTCTGCACCCTCAAGCCCGTGCAATTCGTCAAAGGCACGATGCGTGCGGGTGCCGGCGTTTACGTCGACCATGCGCAACTCAGCACCAGCGTGGGCGGCATTGCCGGATATCGCGGCGTGTTCGGATAGGGAGCGCTCGCCGCTGGAGAGCGTCAGCAGGCGCCAGCTCAATTTGGCGCGGCCTTCACGCTCACGGGTCATGGTGCCTTTGCCCTGGCCGTTGGCGAGGGAGTAGGCCATTTCCTGTACGCGCTTCGGGTCGGCGCGCTTGATCTCGTCCAGCGGCAAGATAGTGTCGTTACGGCTCGACGCTTCGATCTCCAGTCCGCCTTTGGTCATGTCCCAACTGGCGGCGAACACGCCCGGATCACCCCACACCGACGAGCCGATCAACTGCGCCAAGGACTTGCCGCTCGAGCTGTCGCCCACTAGGTGAACGCCACCACCCAGCACGCCGACCAGGCTCAACAGCGGGCCGGCCAGAGAACAGCCGATCGCCAGGGTCAGCACCGGGTTGCCGGCGCACTTGGCGGCCACTTCCGTCTGCCATCGCGCCAGCTCGCCGCGGCGACTGAAAAGAACTTGAGCCTTGTTGCTGGCCTGGTACCGCACTTTGTCACTGCCAATGGTGCGCCCGGGCAGCACAAACGCCCCCGACTCATGCCAGCCCGGGCGGCAGGTAGTGGCGAACACCTCGGCGGGGTGCTGGTCGAGCAGGTACTCCATGAAGGTACCGCGCTTCTTGAGGGCGATAATGACGCCCATCCCGAACAGGGCGCGCCGGGCGTCCTCGCCACTGCCGCCGAACACCTCCATGGCGATGATCCATTCCTTGATCCCGCCCTCAGTGACCAGGCGCAGGAGCCGTCCCTCGCTGCCGTCGTCACTATTGGTGGTGCGGGCCACGACCTTGACGGGGCTGGAGATCCACTCATCGGTGATAGGCCGGTCGCCGGTATCCCCCTCGGCGTCATCTTGGTCAGCGGCGGCACGCTTGAAGCTATGCCAGTAAACACCTGGGCGCAGCTTGCGGCCTTTTTCGTTGGTCACCCAATGCTCGTAAACGGCCCAGCATGGCCTGTCGGGAGCAACTCTCACTGTCCGGTCAACGTCGAGTTCTGCGAGCTGATCATTGATCTCTCGCTCTCGCTCTACGGCAGTTTGTAACTGCTCCAGATCAATGGCGCTGAGAGCCTCTCCACGGTCTAGTTGCGCGGCAGCGATAGTCTGGATCAGCCTTGCCTGATTGCGGGCGCTCTCCAGAGACTTTTGCTTGTAGTCGAGTCGTGCCGTGTCGCTCAGATTCCCTGTAAATAAGTCCTTGAGTTCAAGGCCGACAGCGGCGAGAACATCAGTGGTCGAGCAACCGCCGAAGCAATAAATTAACACGCGACCATCAACGCCAGACGCCACGCTTAACGATGGTGACTTGTCCTGGTGTGCAGGACATTTGGCCATGTAGTTATCCGTTGCGGACCGTCTCACTCCATCCAGCCTGGGAAGTACGAGACTATGAAGTGGATCATCACCGACGATGGTTAGCTTTGGAGTGCCCCTCATGCGGCGCCCTCCGGTTCGTATCGCGCCAGTACTCGGCCAATCTGTTTAACGATTGCATCGGCTTCTTTGCGGCTGAACTCGTTCACCGCGCTGTCACGCAGTTGCACCAGATCGCTGAATGCACCGATCAACAAAATCCGGCCGTAGTCGTCCATATGCGGCGGCACATCGTCGCGTACGGTGATGGCACCCAGCTCGAAAGGAATCACGTTAGCCATGGTTGGCGCTCCCGGCGAAGGCCCGGCAGACCCTTCCATTGTTCACGCCGTGCCAGTGAGTAATGTCGTCGATGACATCACCCAGGCAGGCTGTCACCTGGGCGCCAGCATTACGCATAACGACGCGTCCGCACTCGGCGTCGGCTTCGGTCAAGAAGGGCCCCAACAACGGCTTGGGCGCCTTTGGGTGAGTGACGTAAAACAGTTCGGTGGCTTTTTTCGGGCAAGCCGATCCCGTCGACGCTGGTGCGCCGTTCTGAATTTTCATGGTTTAAATCTCTTCGGAGTCGGTCGGTTCGAACCGTGTTGCGCCGCCGCGAATTACACGAAGCCCAATTACCGCCGCCCGGGCCACGCGATCAATGAAGCCAATTTCAAGACAGGTGTAGCGGCCACCCATCCCGACAAGTGCGAACTGGATGGCGTAGAACGCTTCAGTTTCATCGTGGGCCGCCAAGTCGCGCACTTCACCTTCGAAGAAGTCGACACCCTTCTGCCAGTCAGCCGCTACACCGGGATTGTTCCGCGGCCAGTTGATCAATCGCCCTTCGGAATCACGCTTTGTGAAGCTCAGATCGTCCCGTGTTTGAGTGGCGGTGCTCATTTGGCCACCTCCGCAGAATCCAAAGTTTTCTGCATTTTCTCGACCTCACAATCGACGTAGTTCGCCCAGTCGTAACCCAGAAAACCACCGAGGTTTGCCAGCTCCGCGACGTCGTTCGATTTGCCGTGCTCCAAATCCTTGATGATGGAGTTGAACAGCACACGCATGTGATTGATCCGTTCGTGAGTGGCGCGAAGAAGGTCGAGAGCATCGTCGGCGATGTTGGCGCTGGTCTGGGTCATTGCGCACCGCCTTGAGCTTCCAGAGTGCGCACGATGGTCATGTGGGCGTTGTAGCGGGCGAGTCGAGCGGAGAGGGACGAGTTTGCGCGGAGAGCGCTCAGCGCCATGCGGCGGTGAGCAAAGGCGCGAATTGCGGACGGATTGAGGGCGTGTTTCATCAGTACGGCTCCTAACGTTGAGGAACCGCCACTACCTGCTGCAAAACAGAATTGGGTGGCGGCTGTGCGCAGGTTTGCAGACCGGGACGTTAGGAACCCGGCGCGCTCGAAAGCGCCCCACGCACAGCCACCATAAAACGAAATAGCAGACATGAAAAAAGCGCCAGCTTTCGAGACGGTGGCGCTTATGCGCCTAACGATGTTCGGGCTGCAAAACCCGGTCGCTGAATTTGCAGCGACAGGCAAACCATACCGACGGGCGCGACTGCTGGCAAGAAAACTTATCGACTGTTTGTCACTGATCATAAGCATAGCTGTCATGCGGCATCACTCCGAAGGTGCTTGGCAGTGAGGCTTTGGACGTAGCGCAGTAGGGATGCTTTACGGGCTGCAAATTCTTTCCCCTGACCAATCAGCAACACGTCGCGGATCTCTATTAGGGTGACCAGCACCAACTCATGCGCGCTGAGTTCATCGCGATTACGGCCGGCGAATTGACCGGTGATTGCCTGGTTGATCAGCTTGGCTTCGTTGATGAAGTGGTGGCGCTGGGGAGTTCTGCCGCTCTCCTCGTGGGCGATCGCCAGCGCTTCACACAAGCCACGATAGCCGACCGCCGATTGCTGGCGGGCGTGCTGCCAATTGGCTTGGTCTCCGTGGATCAACGCCTCGATCTGCATGTCACACCAGACGGAAAACTTAGCGTCACACCAGCGGGCGAAGGCCACTGCCAACTTGGGGTGGAGCCAGGTGCCGCCGGCGTTACCGCGGCGAGATTTCAAATACCCGGATTTCCGGGTATTCAAGATTGCAGACGGCCCCGAGGCAGGATGCTGAACTTCATCCAGCGCACGGATGTACTCGAGTGTTTCAGCGTTATCGAGCCAATGGTCAAGGCGTTTGCCGAAGCGTTCAGCGATCACTGTCGCGTGAAGCCAACCTTCGGTGTTGAAGTTGACGGCCTGGCCTTGGTACTCGAAAGGGAGAATGCGGGCACTCATGCTGTCGCCCCGGCTGGCGGGTTGGTGCTGAGGTAGTAGAGGGCCATGCCGTTATGCGTTCGGCCATGATCGTCGGTCAGCGTCAGGCGTTGTGTCATGATCTGGTGGCCCATGCCGCGCAGCTCATTTATGCGTGCACCAGGGCGAATAATGTTCAACTCGCGGATGGCGGTGAAGGTGTCAATCGGGCCGGCTTGCAGGCGCTCCAAAAGGCGAGCGCGTTGAGCTGGTCCGCTGGTATTCTCTACATGAGTATTTTCGTGGCTGGCCTGTTGGTCGGCCATTTTTTTGGGGCTCATGTTAAGCAGCCTCCACTCGCAGAGCGACCAGCGAGTCGCACCAGGCAATAACCTCGGCCTCGATCCAGACGGCAGACTTCGGCCCGAGCATTACCTGCTTGGGGAAGCGCCCTGCTGCAATGCGGCGGTAGATTTCGGATGTGGAAAGGGTGGTCAGCGTTTTAACTGCGCCCAGCTTGATAAAACGCAGGGGTTGATCACCCGTGGTAGTCGGTTGTTCAGATTTGCGAATAGGGTGGGCTTGAGTTGCCATCGTCTGCGCCTCCTGGGGCGTTGTGGGTAATCGACGATGGCAAGTTAATGAGTAAGGCCTGCGTGACGGTAGTCCGGTCTGCTATCAGACTGTACGGTGTGCGCGCACACCGTAAGAGTGTCACGCTCTACCATTTATCTCGATCTTCCTTGTCGTGGTTGGCAATCCATTCGTACAGCGTCCGATATTTGATGCCTTTGAGGTCGCTCATAATTCGTACAAAGTCTGCTCTGCTCTCATAGCCGTGGCCGTTGGCTACCCAGTCCTCAAGCAACTCCGCTTTTTGGGCATTCATATGTTGATGCCTTTTTTTCGCACGCTCTGCGGCTAACGCACTGAACTCTTGAAGCTTTTCGCGCCTACCTAGAAGTTTTTGTATCTCAAAGATGTCTGTTGAAATGCGCAATACCCGAGTTAGATTTTTTGCTCTGGTGGCCGCTATCAAGCTGTCGAGCTGGTATACAGCCAGCGCCTCCAAGGTGATTTCGTCTTCTTGCTCATACTCGGGGTCTAAAAAAAGCTCGCCGGAAACGGCAGCATAAAGCCGCTCTTCTTTGCGCGCGACTCTCGCGAATTTGTGTGCGGTTTCTGCCCACTCTAGGTACATCTGCATAGGAATGAGGCTGTCCTCTACTGCCTCTTGGATCGCTGCTGAGTTTTGCTCGGAGCCGTCCAGGGTGATGCCGAATCGGTCAGCCACTCGTTGCACTGCTTCTAGGACAGCCTCCTCGAGTGGAGCGGGCACATACTCCATTCCTCCTGGCCATATGACTTCTTCAAACCGTATGCAGCAAATAGCTCTAGGGAAATAGCTCACACGTTTGCACTCCGGATTGAAATCACATTTGCTCCTGCGCATTGCGCGTCAATTGAGTCGGCCCAAGCCTGCATCATTTCCCGGCGCTGCTCGACATAGGCTGCGTGGTTGTAGGTGCCGCGTATTTCGTCGCTGTCACCGTGAGCGAGTTGGCGCTCGATCCAATCCTTGTTGTACCCGCGGCCATTCAGCTCGGTGCTGAGCAAGTGGCGGAACCCGTGGCCGGTCTGGCGTCCTTCGTAGCCCATGAGTCGAAGTGCTTTGTTGACGGTGTTCTCGCTCATGGGCCGCTCAGGGTTTGCGCCAGCAAAAACGAGTTCATAGCGTCCAGTGACCTCTTGGAGTTGGCGCAGGATTGCAACAGCCTGGCGGGGCAGAGGGACGATGTGAGGGCGGCGGGCTTTCATGCGTTCGGCTGGAATTGTCCAGGTTGCGCGCTCCAGGTCGAACTCTGCCCAAGGGGCTTGGCGAAGCTCGCCCGGGCGAACGGCTGTTAGCGCTAGCAGGCGAATGGCGTGCCGGGTAAGCGAATGGATATTCGCGGCTTCGCTCTTGGCCAACAGTTCTGGGAGTTCAGCAAAGTTGACGTGCGGATGATGGCGAGCCGCTTTCGGTGGTGCTGCTACCACGCTCAGATCCGTGGCTGGGTTGGCGTCAACGACGCCCTTGGCCAGCCCGTACCGAAATATCTGGTGTAGCCATTGGCGGATCTTGCCGGCGGCATTGAGCGTACCCCTGGCCTCTACCTTGCGCACCAGCTCTACCAAATCGGGTCGGGTGATCGCTTTTACAGGGCGGGCGCCGATACCCGGAATCAAATCATTCTCCAGGTACAGCTTGGCTTTGTAGGTAGTGCTCTCTGCCCAGCGAGGGGCGTTGTAAGCGAACCACTCCCGTGCCAGCGTCTCGAAAGTCAGCCCCTCGACCCTCTGCGCCTGTTTGGCTGCTTTCTTTTGCTCGCCGGGGTCTGTGCCCTCAATCAGTAGCTGGCGCGCTCCATCGCGAAGCTGGCGGGCTTTTAGCAAGGTGATGGCAGGGTATGCGCCTATCGCCAGCATCTTTGCGCTGCCGTTGAAGCGGTACCGATAGCGCCATAGCTTGGAGCCGGTCGGGGTTACTTCAAGGCATAAGCCGTTGGCGTCGGTCAGCCGGTAAAGCTTGTCCTTCGGCTTGGCGGTACGGATGGTGGTATCTGAGAGTGGCACGCTGCCTCCTTGCAGGCCACACCAGCCGGGCTTTTGCCTCGGTGGTGTGAGTAGATTTGTAGACCGAACTGGATCTACTCACGAATCTACTCACATATGTTTGGGCTTACAAGGGAACGGTTGGGAACCGTAGAAAGCAAAAAGCCCGCACGAGGCGGGCTTCTTGTGTGTTTTCAGGTGTGCTTGGCATCACCTGAAAACGAAAGGTGGTGCCCAGAGACGGAATCGAACCGCCGACACGGGGATTTTCAATCCCCTGCTCTACCGACTGAGCTATCTGGGCAACGGGGCGCATTAAACTGGTTTTTCAGGGGGTCGTCAAGCA
>Ga0247819_10000622_pt1 | contig 20490 bp, 25 predicted proteins | sample 13C_Xylose_Day6_FD_193428 | JGI IMG/M metagenome (GOLD analysis project Ga0247819, IMG submission 193428) | Soil microbial communities from agricultural site in Penn Yan, New York, United States - 13C_Xylose_Day6 | ecosystem: Environmental > Terrestrial > Soil > Agricultural land | place: USA...
ACACGCCTGCCGACGCAGCGGGCGAGTGAGATTACCGAGCTGTTGCCGCACAGGTGGGTGTCCGTTTAATCACGCAAGGTGTGTTGGGCGGACGCTTACCGCGATCATGGAGCTGACACTGGTGGTCGAGCAGCAAGGCCACGCCGAGGCCGGCGAAAACGTTCGCGGTGCTCTGCAAGCGATCGGCGAGAACGAAGGGCACATCCGCCAAGGCTTGGCGAAGCTGGTGCTGCAGCACCGTGGTGATGACTAGCCGAATCGTGGTTGCCTTTGGCGGTTGGTGCTTCAGCCCCTGCTTGGCTATCCTTGGCGTCTCCCACATCGTACCCAGTAGGGAAGTCGTCCTTGAGTAACGCGAAGACACAAAAACTCGATGCATACCGTGGCCCCTTGTCGGCCTCTGAGATTGCTGCCGGGATTAATCTCGCCAATGCGAACGCCTGGCGACTTTTTGAGGACGCTAGCACACTGCTGGAACTTGGCAGATTCCCTACCGCAGCCTCTCTTGCAGCGCTGTCGATCGAAGAGTCCGGTAAGGTTTCAATCCTCCGGACGCTGGCTCTCGCCAAGACAAAGGAAGATGTTTCTATCGGTTGGAAGAGTTATCGCTCGCATACCAAGAAGAACGTCAAATGGACGCTTCCGGACTTAGCTAGGTCGGGTGCTAGAACGCTCGAAGATCTCCGCCCGCTCTTCGATGAAGCCTCGGACCATCCATACGTCCTGGATCAGGTCAAGCAGTTGGGGTTTTACTCCGATTGCTTGGGCAACCGAAACTGGGCAGACCCCGCCTACGTTATCGACGAAGCGACTTCACGAACCTTAGTGAATACCGCAAAGCTTTTGGCTGGGAAGTCCGAAGTCACTTGTAGAGAGATCGAGCTGTGGATTGAGCACATAGGTGGTGCCTCTCTGGATGACTTCGAGGCAGGGAAAAAAGCACTGGTTGCCTGGTATGCGGCCATGCAGGCGGAAGGGCTTAAAGAAGAGGGAATGAACATGATGGAGCAATTCGTCAATAACGGCATCCAGCTCCCTCAGGCAAGCAAGACGGTTTCCGCGATCTGATGGATCAGGACAAAAAAGGCGCTCTCCATGGGCACCCTTTTTATTTGTGCTTACCGGTCATTTGCCTTTCTGCCCGCCCTTCCCAGTCTCGTCCTTGGGCTGATTGCCTGGGCGTGACTGCCTGAAGTAGTCTTGCTGCTTCACCGCTTTCTTGGTTTCGCCATCGCGCTTGTCGATCATTTCATCACCTCATCATCAATGCCGGATTGGCACAGTGCATCGTCATCGTCATCGTCATCGGCCGCAGCTGGCGGCGGGTAACCAAACAGCTCAGCACGCAGCGCGTGGGCCATGTCGCACACCGCAGCCTCGTCGCCGATCGTTTCGACATCAAGCTGAAACCCGCGTAGCAGGTCTGGCCCGCAGCATTCCGGTCTGGCCCGGTAGATAGAGGATCACCATGCCGGCGAGCAGGAATACCGATCAAGTCGTCGTATAGCGCTTGGAACGAGTGGGATGCCATCGTCATCACGTCGGGCTCGAACGAGCACTCCAAGCGCTGGGCTAACAGCTGCAGTTCATGTAATCAACAATGCCAAGCTCGTAACTGATCCAGAGCAGCGGTTCTGCGGCGCACACTAAGCAGGGCGATACTCGGGCATCGTCCTCCTAAAGTGGAGTTCTCAAAAAGTCAGCACATCGCTAATGATTGCCATATGCCATCAGCCAAATCAGAATACCTCAAAAGGAGATTTGGCTAGGTGATGCCGATCAAGGAAAGAACGCCGTTACGAGCGTTTAATCTCGATGTGATCATCGCTCGGCGCAGATTCGTCGTGGGTCGCCGCTATTCTTGGCGTAGAAGGCCCTGAATGAACGACTTTGGAACATGGGCTGAATAATGAGTTCTTTCGCAGGCAACGACCCCGCAGACCAAAAAGCTAGTGATCCCTACAGCGCCAGAGAGCAAGGACTAGGCTACATTTTCCAGCCTCGCTTTGCGCTGTATCAGACATTGGAGCTTCCCGAGGACACCGCGATCCTCATCGAGAAGGAAGATGATCTCGATTTTCTGGACTCCTCTGGTAAGAAGACACTGAGCTCGCTCAAACACAAGGCTGCTGGAGAGCGGCTGACTGACCTGTCGGTGGACTTCTGGAAGTCGGTCAATATATGGCTAACTCGTTACATCGCCAATGGACGGGTTGAGTCTGACTATCAGTTTTTCCTATTCACCACCTCGTCCGTCGCACCGGATTCATTCTTGAATTTCTTCCTTTACGGAGCGGATACCACCAAGGCTCATCCCAGCCTTTGGCAACTGACAGAGGACACGCTCGCCACCAGCAAGGCAAAATCGTTCGCCAAGATCAAAGACTTGCTCTCGCAGCTGACTGCGCTGGAGAAAGAGGACTTCGTATCAAGAATCGTGATTATTGATAACTCCCCTCGGATTTACGATCTACCGGCACTTATCAAGACTCAAAAAATGCGAGCCATTCGCCTCGAACACAGGGACGCTGTCTTCGAGCGGCTGGAGGGATGGTGGAATGACCTGATTATCCAGATGCTCTGTGACCCGCAGAACGAGCCCGTATATGCCCGGGACGTTTCGGAGAAGCTGTTCAGCTTCAGCGAGGAGTACAAGGATGACAATCTCCCCATCACTTTTGAGGACGCGACACCCATATCCCCTGTCGATGCGACCACCGATAACCGGCTGTTCGTGAGTCAACTGCGTGATCTGAAATTGAGCCCCAGCCGCATCCGCAATGCGATCCTGGACTACTACAGGGCATTTGAGCAGCGCTCCGTCTGGGCAAGACAGCGCCTGGTAGGCTCCGAAGAAATCATTCGCTACGAAAGGCGGCTGACGGATGAGTGGGAGCGCACCAAGGACGCCTTGTTCGATGATGCGCTCGACGCACCGATCGAGGACTGCTCTGACCCGGAATTGATTGCCGTTGGCAAGAAGCTCTACACCTGGGCGGAGACAGAAGCCCAGAAGCTTGCTCACCTGAAAATCCGGGCGCGCGTGACTGAGCCCTATGTCCTGCGCGGCAGCTTTCAGATTCTCGCCAACAAGCGCCCCTACCCCACCGTTTACTGGCATCCAAAGCTTCTGGATCGCCTGTCCAAGTCCGCTGGAGAGACCGAATGATTCGCTGGGATCAGCGTCCTTTTGAGACCAAAAACCTGTTCAACCCAGCCTTCTGCGCGGTGGTGCTGCTGCGGGCGCTCAAGGCCTATACAGTATTAGATCCTAGGGGCATGCCCTTTTCGATGTCACTGCTTGTATTGCCGTTGAGTCTTCACCACGAATCTCGAAGCGCGCTGCTCAAGCACTACAAGGGCTACCTGCTCAAGACAGTGGAGACGTGCCCCCAGTTGCAAATCGGTCTGGCTGAGAGGGTAACGGAAATGCTGCCGTTCACTTTCGAGGCATTTGCATTGGCGCACCACACCGATTGCTTCGAGGTCACTCCACAGGGTCGACTCCATCCGAAAGCTAGGAGGGTTAAGGCTGACATCAATGGCACCGAGGAGTCAGTGGCGTGCCAACGCGCAGCGGCTCTGCTGGGGAGAGAGTTCGCCAAGATTGCAGACAGGGTTACGGTGTACACCGCATTTGGAATTCGACCATGAAAATCAGCTCCATCCATGTATACAGCCACGATGGACAGCGCCGCGACGTCAACTTCGAGGTCGACGGGCTCAACATCATTACGGGACGCTCGTCGACAGGTAAATCAGCGCTTTCGGATATCATCGAATACTGCATGGGCCAATCGAACTTCAACGTTTCGGATGGTGTTATCCAGGACAAGGTGTCTTGGTTTGCAGTGATCTATCAATTTCCCGACGTGCAGGTCATGGTGGCGAAGCCGACCCCGCGATCAGGCGGCGCGAGCTGCAGCTTGGCCATGACACGTACCGGGGAATTTGTGCAGCCCCCTGAGTTTTCCGAGCTTGTGGTCAACACGGATGACATCGCTGTCACCTCGTTGCTGTCACGTCAACTTGGCATTCCGGAAAACCGCACAGAGGTGGCGGAAGAGCACACACGTAACAGCTACGAAGCCTCCATCAAGCACTCGTACTACTACCTCTTTCAAAGGCAAGGCCTAGTCACAAACAAGGATCAGCTTTTCTATCGCCAGAACGAGCCGTTTCAACCCCAGGCGATCAAAGATACGCTTCCTATCCTGCTAGGCGCGTCAACCAATGAGCGCTACGAACTACAGACCAGACTCCGGACAGCTCAGCGAGACCTGAGAGCCCAGACAAAACTGCTGGAGCAGGCAAAGCAAGCCGTGGGCAACAACCGAAACCAGGCCATTGCACTGCTGACTGAAGCAAAGGCCGTAGGGATTATCCCTCAAGAGTCCTCCATTGGGGAGGTCGAGGAGATCATTACTGCTCTCAAAACAGCAGCACAGTGGACTCCCGCCAAACCGCAAGCCCAGCCTGAGGACAAGGTACCCAGGCTGGAGGTTGAGCTGTCCAGGCTGCGGAAGACCAGGCGCGAGATCAAATCCAAAATTGAGGCTGGTCAGTTGTTTGAACGGCGTGCCGGCGGCTTCCAGAGCGAGGCCTCGGAACATATCGACCGCCTCTTATCCATCAAGTCGCTTCCAAAGAATGCTACAACAGGCGAATGGCAGTGGCCTTTTGCGGAAAAGAACCTGGCCATGGACACCCCCATTGCCCAAGCGCTCACCGGCGAATTAGCGTCCTTGGAAGCAGAAATGCAGACAGTGATGGGGCAGCGTCCGCAGATTCAGGGCTACCTGGCGGAGGAAAACAAACGCCTCCAGGACACAACTCGCTCGATCATCGAGAAGGAGGCCGAGCTGACAGCAGCCATTGCCGCCAGTACAATGCTGGCGAACGCACAAAAGCAAAGCGACGCAGCCAAACATGTGGTGGGGCGCATCAGCTTTTTCCTTGAGGGCTTCGTCCCAGACAATTCGCTGAAACAGCAAGAGGCTGACTATCGCCGTCGGGAAATGCGTGTGCAGGAGCTTGAAAAGGCGTTGGCAGATGTCGATGCAGACGACCGCCTGGCGTCGATCCTGAATAGCATCTCGGCGCAGTTCAATCTGTACAACAAACGGTTCGAATCTGAGTTCAGTGCCTACCCTGCCCGATTCGACCTTAAGAAACTGACCATCATATTCGACCGCCCAGAGCGCTCTGTGCCCATGGCTCGAACAGGCGGCGGCGAGAACTACCTGGCCTACCATCTCTCTGCGCTGCTTGCCCTGCATTGGTACTGCGCCAAGAGCAATCAACCCATGCCGCGCTTCTTGGTGATCGACCAGCCGACCCAAGTGTATTTCCCCTCAGAGGAGTCCTACAAAGCGGTCGACGGTACGGTAATGAACACTGAACAATCCGATGCTGACATGGATTCGGTACGTAAGCTGTTTAAACTGCTGTACCAGTTCACGGTCGAGGACGTTCCGGGGTTCCAGATCATCATCACGGAGCATGCCAATTTACGGGATGACTGGTTCCAGAGGTCTCTGGTAGAGGCGCCCTGGAGCAAACCCCCAGCATTGGTGCCTGAGAGCTGGCCTCTCAAGGGTTAGGTGACCCGCTGACAAGGCAGTGGAGTGCATCGTTCTCCGTAGCGCTTAAGGAGTGTGGCGCGAAACCATTATTCCCTAGGCTAAACGCTCCAAGGCAACCCATTGCCCTGCCCTCAATCACAGGCCGATCACGCGCTCACTTGAATAGGAGCACGCTGATACCATGCTTGAGCGCCAGTGAGCCGTCATTGAGAGGTACTAATGGGTCTGATGTCGTACTGCTCGCACAACCCACGGAAGGTTGAAACCTTACTCAGATCCGGTAGGTGTCCAGGGTGCTCCAAACCGATCAGGGGGATCATACTCTCTCAACCTCTTCCGATTATTCGATATGGCGTTAGGACGGACAGTCGTTGATACATTGCGCCGGCATCATTCAACTTCATAATCGGAGTAAGGGAGCCGAATGGCTCAACCCTTTCTATAAGCATTTGGGATAGACGTTGATGAGCGAACTTCCAACCTGAGGTGCCTTCATCATGGCTACGTGGATTTCCTGTGATCTGATCCATGTTTCAACTCCTAGGTCGTTTTGAAGGCTTGGCGTGCACGGCGCTTTGCATATTTTCTACTCCTGCGGAGGCATCGCTACCCTCCTCCAGGCCTGGCTCTTCAACCCTAGCCTGCCGCAGTTGCTCATTCTCTTTCTGTGCAGTCGCCAGCAGCACCGCGTTTTCTTGCTCACGCAAATCGGCCACAGCGGCGGACTGGTGGAGTGCCTTGACCTCTTCGCGCAGAGCTAAGATCTGCCCCATAAGGTGCTCAGCCACCCCAGCGGACTTGGCCTCACCTTGGCGTAGTGCCTCAACCTGAGTGTTAAGAGGCTGAACCAAGGCTTCCTGAGTGTGCAGGGCTTTGGTTTGCTGCCTGGCTTCACCGAGCAGGCGTTCATTGTCACGATTCAGTCGCGTCAAATCGTCCTGTTTCACGGCGATGGTCTCCCGCAGCTTGCGCTGCTCAACTTGCATCTCATGCAGTTGAGACTCGTGCTTGCGTTGATCCTGATCCCGCTGTTCCTTCGCTGCTTCCCGATAGTGCTCAAGCGCCCCGCGGGCCTGAACGTGCTTATCCTCCAGCGATTGGATGTGCTTATCCTTTTCAGCAACCAGAGACTCTAGGTTGGTACAGCGGTGATTGAGGCCTGCGTTGCGGGTCAATTCAGCCTGAAGCGAGGACTGGGTGGTTGCAAGTTCAGCGCTCTGCGTCTCTATCGCGGCCTGTTGGGTGGCCGAATTACGTTGGGCGCTAGCCAACTCCGATCTGAGCTCGATGAGCTGATTTTCGAGCGCGGCCCGCTTCAAGTCAAAAGCTGCGGTCGCCTGGGAGATTACTTCCTGGCCCTCCTCCATAAGCTGATCCAGCAGCGTTTGCACCATACCGTTGAGTGTGTCGCCCATACGTACACGTGCGGCTACAGGCTCTGGGTTAGAGGGTTCAAGCTCTTTCAGGTACCGCGAAATCGTTGTCTTGGAGCCGGTATTTCCGAGCTCTACACGAACTGCGTCGATGCTGGGGTTCGCCCCTCTGGCTAGTAGTGCCTGACGTGCTCTTTGCACAACAGCTTTATTAATTCCGCCTCGGGCCATGGGGGGGGGCTCCTACGATTTCGTACTGTATTACATGTCATGTAGGTACATAACACCTTGTAGAGATCCTACGACGTTTGATCTTGATTTACTAGAAGACCATAATAGTATTTTATGGCTTCTTGATACTTTCGGGCGCCGAGAAACTTCCTAGTGGCGCTGGGAAAGCAAAACGCTCCGATTTTGAAGGCAAAGCACGATGGAAAAGGCAGATCGGTACCTCAGCGCCGGTACCCGGGAGAACACTCGAAAAAGTTACCGGGCGGCGATCGAGCACTTCGAAGTGACTTGGGGCGGGTACCTGCCCACGACCGGCGCGGGCGTCGTTCGCTACTTGGCGGAGTACGCCGACAAACTCTCCATCAACACTCTGAAGCAGCGCTTGGCGGCCCTTGCGCAATGGCACATAACTCAGGGCTTCCCTGATCCAACCAAGACCCCTGACGTTCGCCAGATGATCAAGGGCATTAGGGTCGTGCATCCCGCAAGAGTGAAACAGGCCGCCCCACTGCTGTTGAAGCACCTAGAGCAGGCGGTCACATGGCTTGAAGGGGAAGCTGCAGCTGCGATTGAACGGGGAGATTACAAATCGCTGGTGCGTCATCGTCGCTCGGTGGCGATTATCTTGATTGGGTTTTGGCGTGGCTTTCGTGGCGACGAGCTGGCCAGGCTAACGGTGGAGGACACGCAAGCCATAAGCGGTGAAGGCATTACCTTTTTCCTGCCCTACACCAAAGGTGATCGTCAGCACGAAGGCACAACCTTCCAAACGCCAGCGTTGACGATGCTTTGCCCCGTGGAGGCTTACCTCAACTGGATAACAGTTGCCGGGATCGCGAAAGGCCCGGTTTTTCAGCGGATTGATCGCTGGGGCAACTTGTCAGGTAAGGCCATGCAGCCGCATAGCCTAATCCCTGTGCTACGTCGCATCTTCAAGGAGGCTGGACTTCCTGAGGAGCTGTACAGCACCCACTCGATGCGCCGAGGCTTTGCGACCTGGGCGTCGGCCAACGGGTGGGACATCAAGGGGCTGATGAGCTATGTGGGCTGGAAGGACATGAAATCCGCGTTGCGCTACGTCGATTCCAGCGTGTCGTTCGGTGGGCTTTCGGTGTTATCAGCGAGGAAGGCCGCTGAGAACCGACTGCTCGGATGATCACCCCATTCAACTGCGTTTCGCCACCATCGGTGCGAACAAGTTTGATCCCCCTATCCCTGTAATACGCGCTTTTTCCAGCTCAAGCTTGTAATCCGGTAGATTGCGGTAAAGCGTCCGATACTCGACCTCTAAATCCTTGAGCAACTGGTTGTAGTGACTGTTATCAACTGCATCGTTGAGCAAGGCCGCTTCTCGCGTTACCAGGTCTGCCATCTGGTCGTTAATGGCCTTGAACTCGTTTTTCGCAAGGGTTTTGCTGTCGAACTGCTGCTTCAGCGATTCATCAATCCTTTTCAGTTGTACCACCTGTGCTTCAAGACGAGCTGCCTGGACTTCTGCTTGGTCAGTGGACTCACAAGCGGTCTGAGATTTCTTACCTTCGTCTCCTTGCGAGGAGGCTGCACGGGTTTGCCTCAAAGAGCAGGCGCCGGTTCTGCAGCACGGGTGTACTTATCTCCCCGGCCTCCGCTCCCCATCACGGCAGCACGGTTGGGCACGTGGTGCCGATTAGGACGCCCATACCAAAGATCTACGGGTGAATCAGGTGATTGGTCTTGGAAATAACGGCACCCATGGCGTTGCGCCCGCTTTTCCGCGGAACAGGACAGGCAAGGAGTTGTTCGGGCACGTGGCAGGCAATACCAACAGCAGACCCTGATCCTGAAAGCCCAACGGAGACTTGTATAGCTTAGCGCCCAGTTCCTGGCACAGAGCTTTCGCGCGGTGCATCTCATCTGCATCGTTCCAGAATCCGATACCTGATTTCGGAAACGCAAAATACTCGCTCGCCATGATTTCACAGGGGTAAAACTGAGAGGTGATATCAAATTTGCTGAGCGCAGCAGTGACTTTCTTCTCACCCTCTTCTGTAGACACCAACGCGATAGCCAGCAATGGAATTTTCAACGAAGATAATTGCTCTGCGATTGGGCCGACCAGCCCCGCGATTCCTTTCGAGAGCGTCTCGCCACTGCCAACCACGTCGTCAACGACGATCAGGGCTTTGGGAGGCTCCTCTTCCCGTAGCTGGATTCCGTTTAGACGCTTGAGCAGGTCGGCATGATCAAGTATGCAGGTGAGGGAAATGGCGTTGGCTTTGGCGTACTCTCGGGCGTATTGCTGACCGCTCTTCCCCGCTCCGTCAACATAAGTGATCCACACGTCGGTGCGCCGGTCGGTTCTTCTGGTTATCGTCAGCGCGCCGATTGCCGGCCGCACTACGCGGTCATGTGCGAGTTTGAGGTGGTCTTCAATTTCTACAGGTGACAGGAATCTGATGTGCTGCAAAGTCTTGAACAACAGCCTCTGGTTTTGCATCAACGGCAACTGATCCAGCCACGCCCTGACCTGCTCAGCGTTAATTTTTTGCGCGCGGTATGTTGGCCAGGTAGTCACCAATTGCTGAATCTCAGTGGCGGTAACATGCGCCTTGTCTTCCGCCTGTTTGATGCTGGCTTCAAGCTCATCTCCCAGCGTGCTGGTAATCAGCTTGTTCAGACCGAACTCGGTTAACCATGCTTCGAATATGGGAACCGTGAAAAACAGCTCGCCATTATGCTCGCACAAAATTTCCCTGCGCTGAAAGTCGCTGAGCAACGGAGTGATCTCATGTTCTGGAAGGTGCGCCCCCACTGCCTGCTGTTTGACATCATCCTCTTTTCGCTTGTGCTCTCTCAGCGATCGTCCGATACCAACCAGCAACCTGAGCCGTTTGAGCTCGGTGACCTCGGCAAGATCACGTTCGAAACTGATACCGTCCTTCCACAGATGCGCAAACGCGTTGGTATCGAGCTCCGGCAGGAGCAACGTTAACCCTCTGGAAATGTCGGGGGCAATAATCTCGGTATCTCGCTCTGCAACTGCCGCGCTAACAACCTTGGAGCACAACAGCTTTGTGTAATATGGGTGTCCATGGGTAAGCGTGAATAGCTCGTTGATCGCCGCAGCATCCCAATTCAGTATGCCCTCGACAGGCTTGCTGATGAGCTCCAGATACTCCGTCCATTCGGAACTTCGGGAAAAATAGTCCAGAGGCTCACGCGAGAATTTGTTCAGCTGGTCGCCTTGCGCGCCAATGATAAACGGCATTTTCTCACCGCCCACTAGGATGAACGCCAGATTCTTCCTGGCGGCAAGCGTTCGCAGATTAGCGAAGAAGGTTTCGGCCAACGGCCCAGAGCGGTACAGCTCAGGATGGATTTCGTCGAACTCATCCAGAATGATGATAAATCGTTTATTGGGATATTTGGCCTCAAGCTTTTTGGCCGCAATATTCAGGTCTGCGATCGACTCGGAAAAATCAGGGGTTGTGATCTCGGTCGCCGACAGGAACTCGCTCAGGAACGAGTAAATGTTTTCCCCTAACGTCCTGAGTGTCTTTTGAGGGGTGGCAGAACAATATTCACCATATTCCAGATACAGGCTGTGAAAGTCGTCGTGTTCCTGAACGAGATAGTTGACCACAGCCCTGGCTAGGGACGTCTTGCCGATCCGCTTCTGGCCGGTAATGTACGAGGACGTCATGGGGCGCTTCAGCAGCTTGTTCGCGATTGCCTTCACCTTAGCAACCCGTCCCACAAACATGTCGCCCTCAGCGACCTCAAGGCTATAGGGCTCCAGAGACTCCAAAGAAGCCCAGTCCACGGTTTCGTTCTGACCTTCGATCTTCACCTCGAAGATGCAGCTTTGCCTCGAACCGAAGACTTCTCCCCAACTGACCTCGATCGCTATCTCGAAGGTTTTCGATGCTTCGATGACATAGCCACCAAAACACATCGCGAAGTTGCCCGGAGGTACGTCTCCCAGACGAAGCTGGTCGTTTTCAAGCGCAATGTTGGAGTCCAGCCCGCAGTCGATTTCAACCACCACATCGACAGCCGTGCTTGGGCCTTTGTTGACCATCGGCAGGGTGAAGTTTATGTAGCGATCGACCTGATGCAGCGGGTACTTTTTCTCCGCGCATTTAGGGGGCGATCTCAATGATTCGATCGAGGATCGGAATTTCTCCGAAGCAGAGCTCTTAACCTCCTCCAGTGCGTTGCTCACTGCAATGAGGAATGGACTGACAAACTCATCCGTGAAAAACGACTGGCAGGTCTGCATCAACGTCATCGCCTCGGAGACGGCTCGCTCGGTGTCGTCAAAATTCGTCTTGTAGTCAGCCCCGCCGCTCGCAGATAACGCCTCAAGACCTTCGCAAATCGACTCAAGCTTTATCTTGATCGGCACGATGTTAAAGGGATGCAGATACCCTAAAAACAAATTGTGCCTGAGGCATTTCAGTATGGTGTTTTTCTGGCTGGCGATCTCTGAAAGCGAGCCCGACACCATGGCCAGGGGAGTGTAGTTGGAACATACAGTGCTATGGAGCGAACGCAGAGTATTCAGTTTTTCATAGGTCTGCTGTTTTTCGATCTTGGCAAATTTCATCAGATCAGGCGCGTGGCTTTCGATGATATTCAGAATCTTCCTATCGACCAAACCATGGGGATCATCGAGAGGCAATAACCCTTCAATCGAAATGCATCGAATCAACAGGACGGCGACGACGCGATGGCCAATGGTGGCTGTTTCCACCTTATTGAGAGCGCGCTCAAGATTTGCGCCAGAGTAATGACCGGTGAAATGGCAGATATTACTGATTGCCGCAACCAATGCGTCCCTGGCATCGGCATAGGACGCCGAGCTATGTAGGCCAGGGCCAAGCTTGTGAATTTCAGCTTCAACCGTAAACACGTCACTTGCATCGACGGAAGCGCTTTGAACAGTGTCGCGCCCTGGCATCGCAGTCATCTTTATTTCCCTATAAAAAACGGTTTTTATTATTCGAACTTATGCGCGGCTACAGCAACATAGCCCACCAAGTAAACAACGTCCAGAGCGTTTGCAATGGCTCAGAAGTAACGATGGCGACGGGAACTGCCGTTGTCACGAGACGGCACCTAGCGCACCACCCGGATGAGTCCCACAGACCTCTAACAGGCGCACCGCGTTGTTGCTTAGCAGTCTCGGCATTGCTTTATCCTGCCAACCATCAGTCCTGATCAGCGCATTATAATGCGCCAATACATGATGAATGATGGATTACAGCGCATTAAAATGCGCTGATCGAATGCACATCATCCGCTCAGTGCATTTCAGAAATACAACAAAAGTCCTTGCACTGATGGCTGGGATTCTTAAAAAAATTAAGCGAACAGCTTGCTCAAGGGGCCCTTTCTTGTACTCAAAACAAAATCACGGCCAAAACTCAACAACAGCAGAACTGATCCGCCGTCTAGCTGAGCAGGTCTTTGGCAACAAAGAGAAGGCCGACACGTGGCTAACCCAACGAAAGCCACATTCGCTTGTAGTTCACCAATGGGATACGAACTCGTGAAGGCTGAACTAGAAAGGCTAAGTCACGGGTTCTCCTATTAGCATGAGCCCCATTCTCCAAAACGGGTTTTGATCTCAAACCACTGCCAGTGAGGCAAACAGGTGAGCATTTGCTTTGTAGCTACTCTGACCTGACAGCAACGCTCCATCGAGCATGGATGGCTGCCGGCATCGAAATGAGTGAATGCAGAGCCGATGACGCAGATACGGAGATCGATACTGCCCGCACTGTGGGTTGACCGGGCGCACAAAACATCCCGACCCGAGAACCATAGCGGTAGGCACGTTTCACAGGCTCCTACCGTTGCAACCGCTCCAAGAGTTGTCCCCAAAAGAACTCGGCAGCTCCCTCTTGGCTCAGCTTGTTCGCGCGACCTGAATAGTGCGCTCCCATCAGCGTCTTAAAGTAAATGGCCTGATCGTCAACCTCGACCGACAACGCCTCGTTGTATCCGTTGCTGGATATCCGGCCGGAATAGGTAATGCTGTTTCGATCGAAGCTTTCACCAATAGCGATGGCACACTCTGAGGCGACCTTTCCTTCTCGATAGATCGAGGCTGTAAATCGCACATCACTGACTCGCCGCAAGGTGCCCTGGATACCCGGGTTGCGCGCCTCAAGCTCAATTAATGAGTTCTCAAAAAAACGCCGCATGAAGTCGAAGCTATCGTGAGCGAACTGGTCTTTGTCAAAGTCCGTAAAAGTTTTACGTAGCCTGAGGTTGCTCGACCGGATGACGTCCGCCGGGGCTGAAATCTTCACGGACGTGGAAGGCGCTTCCTGAAATAGTCCTTGCTCAATCGAATTTCCCGGACTGCGGGACATCTCCTGAATGAGCAATCGGATCTGCCGTACCACGTCGGTAAAGGCCTCATCAAGATTCGTCCAGCTTGTGATCGGCTTACCATCCCGGGGTACCGCCATTAGCTTTCCGAGGGGGCTATGACTCCAGTCACAGGCCCGCAGGATCACCGGTACGACCTTGCACTCACCTTTCGCATGTCGCTCCAATGCGCGCTGCATCTCAATTGAGTAACAGTAATGCGAGCTTAAAAAACTCGCACTTACCAAGAGCAGGATCACCTCGGCCGAGTCGATATGCGAGTCAATTGCTCCATCAAGATTTTTCCCCGGGAGGATACGACGGTCATGCCACGACTCCACCGCCCCCTCATGCTTCAAGGAAGCCAAATGTTTCTCTAGCTGGTCTCGAAGAGCTTCGTCGTCATGACTGTACGAAAAGAAGATTTTGGCCATTGCCTTCCCCAAATGCATCCATTGTCACTACGTTACCATTGCTTCTCAGGTCTGTATGAATCTGTGGAAGGCATTCTGGCGTCGTCGAGATCGAAAAGTCATCCCAGACGACTTTACGCCACAATGACCGCCTCATTGTGGTATCTCTGACAAATCTACTCTAAGCCTGCGACACCCAAAAAACCTCGGATTCCCCTCCTCCACTTTCCGTCGTCCATCGCAGCTTAACCTGGTACCGAAGCGGACTCGCTAAGTGAAAGCTCGCCAACAGTTTTACCGTGCTGCGGGGCTTGAGCTCAGGGCACGGCAAGAGATCACGCGCCGTCACCAGAGGGTTGTCGGGACTATCAATCAGCTCCAGATCGACATCAAAAGCACTTCCCTGCCCCGTATTCGTGATGATGAAATAGCTTGTTTTGGCCAAGCTCGTGATGTGCACACCCAGTTGTGGAACCCCTTTCTCCAGCTTGGCGATTTCGAGTGAATCGATCTGTCGCAGGGCGAGCTCTGAGGTGATCTTGGCCAGGTCTTCCTGCACCTGACCCAGTTTTCGGCCGCGAACCAAAGACACGGTTGACACCACCACAGCAAGAACAGACGCCAACAGCGTTAACGTCTCATACAAAGTCATTTGAGCTTGCCCTTGAACAGACCTTTCAGCATTTTTTCCACCTCAGCTTTGATTTCAGGAATCACCACACCCCTAGCCTGATCGAGTCCCACCTGGCGGATGTCGTCCACTGGAAAAGATTGAGCGCAGGTAACGCAGGTGACCCAATCACAGTCACTCAAAATCTGCGGCTGTTCGAATTGAGTACCACCGCATTGAGGACATTGAATGGTGTGCTGCTCGGAAATGTTCATCTCGGTCTCCAGGTTGGAAGTCATGGCCACACCACCAGTCCCAGCTCTTTGATCCGAAACGCCATCGCGCTGTCAGAGACCCGAAATTGTTTAGCCAGGGAATTCATCCTTCGGCCGCCAAAGTTTTCACAGCGAGCCAAGGCAAACTCGCGATCCAGGGAGCCCTGCGAAGCATATTGCAACGAGTCAGGATCGTTGTGGTTCAGGTGGAAGGACGTCGTTTCGGTAAACTTAAAGGCGCCTTTGCATCCAAACTGCGATTCAAAATGCGCCGTCAGAAGGTACGGCGGCATGAGAAAGCATGCGGCGAAATAATCCGCTTCGCGTTCAATGTCTGATCTATGACCGGCATTGGCAGAGCCGTCCAGTGGACGGTCACGGAGCATGATCTGACCCTCGTGCAGCATGAAGTGCCCCACTTCATGAGCGCCAGTAAACCGCTGGACTTGCTCCGGGTAGGCCATCGAAATGGCAATTTTGTTGGCCTGGCGATCGATGAGTCCCGCGATGCCTGGGCCCTAGCCAGAACGCACGAATTCGGTGGAGCCCAGGTTTGGGAGCGTCAAGTATTCAACATCCAGCAGGTACGCTGCAGCGTCGGGTTCCAGCATTTGAAGGGGCATAAGCTGTCGATTGGGCCACAGCATTTCCTTTTGCTTCCAAATTTCCCGATGCAGCAGCGCGACTTCTTGCTGAATATTGGATCTATTCATAAAAAACACCACATGATGTGCCATTTAATAAATTAAAGCACAGCATGTAGATTCGGCAATTTTTTGGATCGGTTTATCACCAGTTTTTTATGGTGATACGATTCATGAGTCCCTAGCCGCTCTATCTGGAGATTCAAGGGTCAATAGAATGTGACGAAGTGCATCCGAATTCCGAACATAATCATTGTCGCCTATGCGGTTGGTGATCAGGCCATGCAGCTCTAGTAAGTCCCCGCCTGCAGCCAGAACATCAGCCGATACAACAACGGCAGCGCGTTGCAAATGGCAGATATCCTCTGCACTCGCTTCTGTAAGGCGCATGTGAAATAGCAGCACGGCCACGCGCTCACGCAATCTCATCCAGCATCCCCTCCGAAGTATTTGTCGCCCGTAGTTAAGCCGTATGGCTACGCCACCCGGTCGTCACGGAACAGCGCAAGCGAATAGGTGTTTTTTGAGGATCTACGTGATTTTTTTCGGAGCGCCGCCGAGAGCATGATCTTTAAATCGGCGACAGCTTACGTAGCGGGTAAGGCTCATGACCTTCGACTTCGCTTGAATGCAACCAATGCCTCAAGCGCCAGCGCGACACTCATTCCCTCTCGCTCTTTATTGATAACAAAGTCCGCGTCGAAGGTAGCAGGATCACTCTCCGTAAAGTCTGGATAACCTGCTTCGGCATGCTTTAGTGCGTTATCAATCACGGATTGCAGCCCCTCACGCTCCGCTAGTGAAACCGTCTTTTTTCGATTCAACAGGATTACTCCAGTCAGCGGCTGGAGCACATTATAGACTAGGCCGGCGGCAGCGTAATTGCCGACAATGGCAGACCGAAAGCAGCGCGATCTTCTTGCCCCACCAGCGTGGGAGCAAAGCGATTTCAACACTTCTATCCGATCCAGACATTAGTGATTGAAAGCCAGACTCTCTGCCAAATCGAGCACCCGTTTTCGATCATCGCCTTTCAAGCAGTGAAAACACTGAAGCAAATGCGCCGTCTCATCATCCTCGCAGTAAAAGTACGCCGCTGGCAGGTTCAGTACCGCAGCAATCTGCAGCACGATGCTCTCGCCTGGCAGGTGAACCCCCTTCTCGTATTGGCTCATCCGAGCTGATGCCGATGCGGGATCAATTCCAGCATCGATCCCCAGACGCTCCTGGGACAACCCTCGTGCCTTGCGCGCCTCTTTCAAGCGCATGCCGAACGTGCTCATTTTCTCATCGCCGAAAGGCTAAGAGATTCTTAGATTTGGCTTGAACGCATACTAAGTATTCCTTAGTATTCTGAAGAAATATCCTTTTGCCATCACTCCAAGCGCTCGAACAGGGACTCAAGATGAAGGAAATGCAAATCGTAGACGGCCGGCTCGACGAGAAATCTCGCGGTTTCGGGGGCGAGATGGTGAGTTACCATTTCTGGAAAATTGACGGTAAGAAACTCGAACCGATCGAAATCCCGGATGTGCTGGACGCTCATGTGAAGGCAGGGGATCGGGTTCGAGTGACGGCGCAACTGGGCAAAGACAATGTCAACAGAATCTGGGCCATTCAAGTTGCAGGAGAACCTGTTCGTTCAGTTGTCACCGTCCCTTTCATTGCAGTTTCCCTGGGTCGACTCGGCATCCTTCCTCTGATGGTCGCGATCTTTACCATCTTCGTCGCCTACGGATTCTGGGAAGCCAGCCCCAACCACCGAAGCTTTCACGGATCGACCTATCAGTTGGGCTGGCTCGCGCTCAATTTGTTCGTCAGCTACCGCTACATGATTAAGCCAATATTGATCATCACGCGGGGCATGAAGGTGTTTCGCGAGTATTGCGCCAAGGCACAAGCTTCGACCTCGACCGCTAGCTGATACAAGGCAGACATCGCCGATTCCCCCGAGAACCAGAAAATGACTTACGTTCGGTTGGTTCAGCAAGAAGCCGAAAGAGTTTTTGGCAACAAATCAAAGGCTGATGCCTGGCTGAGTCAACCCAAAACTTCTTTCGGCGGAGTTACACCATTGGAGGCCGCTCGCACTGAAGCGGGATACGAAATCGTAAAGGCTGAACTCGAAAAGCTCAGTCATGGTTTCGCCAGCTGACGCTCCACTCTCCAAGCCTAGGACTCAGCATGATTGTTTTTGATCTCAACAGAAACGACAGCGAAGCCCTGCTCAGGCACGTTGAAGAATTCAAGCCGAGCTCGGACGACCCGCGCCTGCGAGAAGCGTTGCTGGAATTGAAAGAAGCTTTGGTGTCGCATCTGGAAGACGCTAGCACTCCAGCTTCCCCTATACCCGAGCGACGGATTTAGGTCGAAACGGGAGCTCAAGCACATCATCATTCTGGCGCGTGTATGAAGATCACGAGCCCTCACGAAGGGCAGCTTTGGCAATTGGCTGTGGCCGCGCTCGGCTCGCAAGACTTGGAGCAGTTGGTGGCGGAACTGCTAAAAAGTCATGTGAGGACTCGCTCGGTGAACATGTGCTTTGCCGCTTCTGCGATTGTGCTTTGCCCGGAACGAATCGGCTTTCAGCGCCTGTTCCAGCGTGTCGTGAAAAGGGCTGAGTTTGTTGAAGGTCGCGCACCGTTGGTACGCTGGCTGAGTAGCTTCGGGCGCTCTGACCCATTTTCGGATGAAGTTTCTCGATATCCCGGTACGCTTGGCTATCTGGTGCAGCGAGAGCTTGTCGCGGAAGTACATCCGCCGGATTTCTCCCAACATTTCCATGCTGATCACCCTGTGTTCTCCTGCTCGAAAAGTGAGCAGAAGCAGTTGAACACCTGGGTCAGTTTTCGGTCAGCGGCAACAGGCATCCATTTAACGGGGAGTTGGTGTCCGGTTTTGTAGGGCAAGTCCACCATCTCATCCATTCTGTAGTGGTCTAATGTCCCGTGGCTAGAAAGCGATGCTTTTTGGCAAGGTTCGCACCCCTACAGCTGTACCTTCTGGTTATCACGCTCCGGATAATGCACTTCTTAAGTGCGGCATTCGATCGCACTGCCGGAGGAGATAATCAAGAGATGACTAGCCTTATTCCCCCAATGGGTGCCGAACGTGTGGGCCCGGCATTTTCTGTGGATGGCATGCTGTTGGCACGTCACAAAACGCGCCAGGTAATTACTGATATTTCGCAGTTGATCAAACCAGGCATGATTGAAGAGGACGCGGTCGAAATGGCCGAACAGGTCATGACCGATTCCGGCCTGGAACTCAGCTGGCACCCTACCCGCGTGCGTTTTGGCAGCAACACCATGAAGGCTATGAAACAAGCTTCAGAGCCAGGCGTGGTGCTGCAGGAGAACGACATTTTCTTCATCGACCTGGCGCCCCGTGTCGAGCATTGGGAGGGCGATGGCGGCGCTACCTTTGTGGTGGGTCAGCACGCCGTGTACGAACGTTGCGCCGGTGACGCCGAAGCGTTGTTCCATGAAGTACGTCACGTCTGGAGCCGCGACAAACTCACCGGACAGGCGCTATACGCCTTTGCGGATAAAACCGCACGCGCCATGGGGTGGGAGCTAAATTTCGATCTCCCAGGTCATCGCGTTTCTGACTTCCCACACGCCACCATTCATACCGGATCGCTGGCCGAATTCGAACTCAGCCCATCCGAAATGCGCTGGATTCTAGAGATCCATCTCTGTGACCCGCAAAAACACTTCGGTGCTTTTTTCGAGGACATGCTGCTGGGCAATGAATATTACGCCTGAGTGATCAGGTCGAAGCCGTCGGCCCCAAGCGCCGACAGCTTAATTTTTCGTCTTCAACCTTCACTTGAGGGGCTTTCATGAACGTGTGGCAATGCATTGTGTGCGGTTTTATTTACGACGAAGCCCTTGGGCTACCGGATGAAGGCATCGCTCCCGGTACTGCTTGGGAGGATGTCAAGCATGACTGGTTCTGCCCAGAGTGCCAAGCCGGCAAAACCGATTTCATAATGGAACTGATTTCAGATAGCGCCAGGTGAACCAATCATCCCGAGTTGGCCTTGACCGTTGCCACTATCGGCGTGCTGGTGACGATTGCGTAGTTCTGATGCCTACCGACCGCAGTCCTGGCAGGTGCGGCAGCAACCACCGGTATTGTCGTAGTGAATTCCGTCGGCGTCATGAGCTAGTTATCTTCCAACACCGTAATTTTTGCACGGAAATTTTTCACGGATACTGCTAAATGGACATGCTGGACGCACTACTTGTTTTGGTGAGCACCGATGAGGCTGGTAGCCTTTTAGGTGCGGCACAACTGCAGTTGGCGGCATCGACGGTGACCCTCGCCTTACAACAGTTGGAAATTAGTGCTGGAGGGATGCTAATCACTACAACTTTCTTTAGTTATACGGCGTTATGCGTCGAATGTAGACGGCAGTATCAGCGATACGCTGCTCTACCAAAAAGGCTGACGGTGGGATGTAACCACTTGTGCAGCTCTAAATTAGCGCCAGCCTTTGGCGCGTGGTGATAACAATGTCCAATGGAATCCTTACTTCAATCAACCCCGCGCAAAACGCCCACGCAACCCTAAGCGAGTTTGCCAGGGAAGTCCATCAACAGGAATATGAGCCTTCGGTCTTCGATCATGGCTCCGATCGTATAAAGTTCGAGCTAATAGCCCCTAGTAACAGAACGGCAGTACTTGTCGCCGTAAAACTGAAAGAGTTGGCCTCCCATCAACTTTGGTTGAATACCAGCGCGCTTTTTGGCGAGATCATTCCTAAGGGCGGTATCATTTTTATCGACCTGGATGGGGAGCAAAGCCCTTACCTGGTTAGCTATACTGAGGTCGATGTGTCGCCAGCAGACACGGTTTTCGGCAGGTTGAAAAATCTGAGCAGTCAGATCACCTTAACTGAACTGAATTGCTTTCATTGCGAAGTAGATCCCGTTATAGAAGGGCTGATCAAGCTTGCATTGCTCGCGTTGGAAAAGCCTGAAAAGCTCACGCC
>Ga0247819_10000623_pt1 | contig 20473 bp, 15 predicted proteins | sample 13C_Xylose_Day6_FD_193428 | JGI IMG/M metagenome (GOLD analysis project Ga0247819, IMG submission 193428) | Soil microbial communities from agricultural site in Penn Yan, New York, United States - 13C_Xylose_Day6 | ecosystem: Environmental > Terrestrial > Soil > Agricultural land | place: USA...
CCGCCCGCTCGGCCACGGAGCACAGCCGATGAGCGCCGCCCCTTCAACTCACCGCGAAGTGGCGCTGGTCCCGGCCAACACCCTGCACCAGAGCGACGTCGACTTCAGCATGAAGAAGCTCGACCAGTGGCTGCTGCGCATGACCAACGACACCGTCGGCTGGAACACCATCCACACCGTTGGCTCGGTCTTGCCAGGGGTTGGCGGCGTCTTTGCCGCCATCGATGCCATCGCAGACCTGATTACCCTGATCGATGGCAATCAGGATGACGTCGTTACCTGGATCAGCTTTGGCATCAACGTCTTCGGCATCATGTCGTTCCCCGGCGTCGGCGCCGCCCGGGCGGCAATCCGCCCGACCCTGCACATGCTGCGCAGCCACAGCAAAGCCACCCTTGGCAATGCCTTGCTGACCGCGCTGGAAAGCAACCTCAACGCGCTCGCCCCCGGCGCCATTGAAGACTTTGCCACCGCGCTGCAACAGGGCCTTGCCAGCCTGCTGAGCCAGATCGCCGACAAGATCAAGCAAACCTGCCTCAGCTTCGCCAGCATGATCCGCTCGGTGGCGAGCCCGGAAGGCCAGCGCAAGATCGCGGAAACGGTCAAGAGCGGGAAAAAGTTCGTCGCCTCCACCGGCATTTTGGGCATGGCCATTTCCCTGCTGATCGACGACCCGCGCATGTCCGATGCGACCGTGCGCAAACTGCTGGAAGTGGCCGATACCGCGCAAACCATCGGCGCCAACGCCCACCGGAAAATCAACGCCCTGGCCGACCCGAGCAACACCCAGAGCATTGGCTACCTGGTCAGCATGCTGCTGACCGCCCTGGCCAATCGCAAAGGGCGCAAGGCCCAGGCGCAGAACATCGCCCCGCACGGCACCAGCCAGGCCACTGCGGTGAGTGGCCAGGGCCAACTGGTCGCCCGCTCCAGCGAAGCCCCGGCCAAAGCCGATCCGTCCGCCAAGAAGGACGGCTGCCCCTCGACCTGCCGCAGCATCAGCTTCGCCCGTGGCAGCGAAACCCTCACCCACACCGATTTCAGTTTGCCCGGCTGCTTTGCGCTGCAGTGGTCACGCACCTACCGCTCCAGCCTGGCGGCGCTCGACCGTGGCGTGTTCGGCGCCCGCTGGATCACGCCGTTCTCGACCTGCCTCGATGTGCTCAAGCAGGGCGTGCTCTACCACGCCGCGGACGGTCGCAGCCACGCCTACCCGCTGCCGAAAATCGGCAAGCACCATTACGACGCCATCGAAGGCCTGGTGCTGATTCGCACCCAAGAGGCGCAACTGGTCATCGCCCGCGGCTATGCCAGCCAGGAAAGCTACCAGCGCCAGGGCGATCGCTTCGTGCTGCAGAGCATCCGCCAACGCGGCGGCGCGCGTATCGACCTGCACTATGAGCACCATCACCAGGGCACCCCGGTGCTGTCGGACCTAGTGACCTACCAGAACGAGGTGCAGCACCAGCACCTGGCCACCGCGCTCGACGAACACGGTCGGATCAGTGCGCTGTGGCAGGTGCGCAACGGCCAGCCACACCGCCAGCTGGCCGCCTATCGTTACGACGAACACGGCGACCTGCTGCAGGCCGACGATGAGCACCAGGCCAGCTGGAGCTACCAGTACCAGGATCACCTGATCACCCGTTACAGCGACCGCAGCGGGCGCGGCATCAACCTGCAATGGCAAGGCAGCGGGCCTGACGCCAAGGCGGTGCGCGAGTGGGCCGACGATGGCAGCTTCGATACCCGCCTGGCGTGGGATGCCGATGTTCGCCTGACCTGCGTCACCGACGCCCACGGCCAGGTCACCAAGCACTACTACGACGGCCTGGGCTTTACCTACCGGGTGATTCATCCCGATGGCAGCGAAGAGTGGTTGCTGCGCGACACCGCCAAGAACATCACCCAGCACCTGCACGCCGATGGCAGCACCGAGCGCTTCGCCTACGACGAGCGCGGCAACCTGCTGCAACATACCCGCGCCGACGGCAGCTGCGTGCACTACGCCTACGACGACCACGACCAGCTGCTCAAGACCCGCGACGCCGAAGGCGGCCTGTGGCGGCGGGACTACGACCAGCGCGGCAACCTCATCGAAACCATCGACCCGCTGGAAAACACCACCCAGTACCGCTACAACAGCGACAACCTGCCCATCGCCGTAGTCGATGCCAATGGCAACGAAAAAACCCTCGCCTACACCGCCGACGGCCTGCTCAGCCAGTACACCGACTGCTCCGGCCACACCCGCCACTGGCACTACGACCCCTGCGGCCAGCTGATCCGCTACACCGACGCCCTCGGCCAAGTCACCGAGTACGCCTACGAAGCCGGCCAACTGGCCCGCCTCACCCACCCCGACCACAGCCTCGAGCAGTTCGAGCGCGACGCCGAAGGCCGCTTGCTCAGCCACACCGACGCGCTGCAGCGGCGCACCTGCTGGGCCTACAACGTCGCCGGCCTGATTGCCACGCGCACCGACGCCCAGGGCCACACCCTCGACTACCGCTGGGACCGCCTCGGCCGCCTGCTCGAGCTGCGCAACGAAAACCACAGCAGCGCCCGCTTCAGCTACGACAGCATGGGCCGCCTGCTGAGCGAGACCGGCTTCGACGGTAAACGCCGCAGCTACCATTACCACGCCGAAAGCGGCGTGCTCGCCCAGCAGCTGGACGAAGACCGGATCATCGAGTTCGCCTTCGACCCGCTCGGCCGCCTCAGCCAACGCCACGCCGGCCACCGCCATGGCCAGCACTGGCAAAGCGAAGCCTTCCACTACGACGGCAACGGCCAGCTGCTCATGGCCGAGAACAGCCAGAGCAAGCTGCAGTGGTTCTACGACCGGGCCGGCAACCTCAGCCGCGAGCACCAGTACTACCGCTTTCTCGACACCCCCAGCGTGGCCATCTGGCAGCACGAGTACGACGCCCTCAACCAACGCTGTGCCACCACCCGCCCGGATGGCCACCGGGTCAGCTGGCTGACCTACGGCAGCGGCCACCTGCTGGCGATCAAGCTCGATGACGCCGAGCTGCTCAGCTACCAGCGCGACGCCCTGCACCGGGAAATCGGCCGCGTGCAAGGCAACGGCCTGCAGCAACGCCAGCAATGGACGGCCAACGGCTACCTGCACACGCAAAGCCTCACCCGGCCCGGCAGCAACGACTACCTGCGCAAGCGCCAGCACCATTACGACCCCGCCGGCCAACTGACCACCATCGACGACAGCAACCGCGGCACACTCAGCTACCGCTACGACCCGCTCAACCGCCTGCTCGGCGCACACAGCCGGCTAGGCACGGAAACCTTCGCCTTCGACCCCGCCAGCAACCTGCTCGACCCCAGCGAAGCGCCCCAGGCCAACGGCCTCAAACGCAGCCGGCAGATGGACAACCTGCTGCACCAGTACCTGGGCAACCACTACCGCTACGACCCCCGCGGCAACCTCAGCGAGCGCTGGCTGGACGGCCAGCACGGCCGCTTCACCTGGGACCTGTACGACCGCCTGGTGGGCTACGAAGACGCCCGGCTCAAGGTCAACTACGGCTACGACGCCCTCGGCCGGCGCCTCTACAAGCAATCGGCCGCCAAGTACCAGGACCGCGCGCAGGCCGGCCCGCTGTGGAACCGCAAGCAACGCCTGGACCTCGATGAGCGCTACGGCTGCAAGAGCAGCATCTATGGCTGGGACGGCGACCACCTGGCGTTTGAAAGCACCTACCACCCGCGCGGCGAACGCACCACCCACTACCTCTACGAACCAGGCACCTTCGTGCCGCTGGTGCAGGCCTCGTACGAGCAACAAATCGCCCTGCTGCCCGAGCCCAGTTATGACGGGCCGTATGACATCGATCAGGATCCGGTCTGGCAACACCAGCCACAGGCACCGGCCTTCAAAGCGCTGGATTGGTACCAATGCGACCACCTCGGAACCCCGCTGGAGCTGACCGATCAGCACGGCGAAATGGTCTGGCGGGCGGACTATCAGGCCTGGGGGCAGGCCCAGGTGAGGCTGAGCGAGGCGGCGCAGCGCAGAAAACTCGACACTGCGCTACGGTTTCAGGGGCAGTACCTGGATGTCGAGACCGGGCTGCATTACAACCGGTACCGGTACTATGATCCGCAGGTGGGGCGGTTTGTTTCGGCGGATCCGATTGGGTATGCCGGGGGGCTGAATCTTTATCAATATGCGCCGAATCCTATCGCATGGACTGACCCGCTTGGGTTAGAAAGCAAGAAACCGGTATTAGGAAGTGAAAATAACCCGTTTGCCACGTCTAGAGCAGCCCGAGTGGAGTCTATGAGACAAGCAAAAATACCAAAGAGTCAGCAACCTATTAGCCAGTTTAGAAATGAATCGGGGTGGGAGTATCGCTACGAGATGCCTCAGCCTGGTGGCGGGAAAGCATTGGCATCAGTTCAGCAGCAAACTATGGATATTAGCCACCCAGACAAGCCTCACTGGGAGGCTGGAAAGGTTAAACTTGATGATCAGGGAAAACCTAGAATGAATCGCCATGGACGACCACAGATTCGAAACAATAAAAGCAAAGCGTTCTACGAACAGGACTGCTGCAAATGAAATTCACCCCTTACAAGAGAGACCTACTCTACAGAGCAAGCCAGGGCAAAATCATAGTTAATCACCTTGAGAAAAAACTGGAAAAACTATTAATATCCACTCAGGCCCACAAAAATCTCATAGACCTTGCCAAAACCGATAAAATTATTGGAATTCTTAACGAAATGAATGTCATCGAATGCACCGAGAGAAAATTCACATGTATAAATGAGTGTTTCTCATTCGTAGCATCCAAAATCTCGGGGCGTAACTGCTACATACTAATTGATGATGACTGGAAGTATTGTGGAGCTTTGCATATAGACCCCGAAGTGCGACTAAATACCGAATTCAATTTCGATGAAAACAACAGTGATGAAATAAGATTTATTTTCTGCGACTTAACAACTCAGATAACCATTGACTATTTTCAAGACACAACAAACACACCATATGAATGTACGCTAAAAAGATACACACCCATATACAGCACCTATCTTAGAACCTGAGGAAAATCGATAACTTAAAGTAAATCACACAGCCATAGCCAACGGAACGAGATAATATTATCTACCCCACCACTGAGCGGTGTCCGCCTGAGCAAGGAAAGCTACAGCAAGAAAATCCGTTCGTTTCACCCGAGATCCGTATGAGTGCAAGGTGGCCTTATGGAACTTTACTCATCGCTCAAAAGCACTTACAACAACTCAAACAACGCCCATGACGACCGCTGAAAAACCTTTCGAAACAACCAAAGACATATTTGTCGACAATGAAACCTTTACAACCAGGAAAAACCCAAAAAACTCGAAAGCCATACTATCCGCCGCACTGATTGCTTATGATTCAGACACGCTCCAAAACACCCAAGCAAAAGCTATAGAAGAGCTTTACAACCAGATACTCAAAAATGCACCGAATTACACCCCCTGGCTTTTAGTCAGCAATGGCGCCATGGTGCAAACAAATCGAATTGTAGAATATTACGGTCTTTGGCGCGCCTTTGAAAAAAACGGAATAGTTTTACCTAAGGGACAACGAACCCAAGAATACGCATTACGCGATGCCAAAGAGGTTCAATATTTTGGTGCCATCCTTCTAGACAACCCTGAATTTTTACAGATTGCAAAATTAACCGCCCCAGACTCTTCCGCTCACCTCATACTGACCAGCAACGCGCGCTCAATTCTTGGACTATTGCAGAAAGGGTGGCACTACGATTCAAAAAAACACCCCACCGACTTACTGCATCATCTTAGCCTAACCTCTAACTGCCTAATCCACCCTATTGGTGAATTCGACGACATTGAGGGTGGAGCAGTAGCAATAGCCTCTCCACAGATTATCAGCAAATGTTTCAGAGACACAGCACATAGGTCTGACTGAGAAAACCTGGACACTCTCACTCCTACTTTATGACTAGAACAGCACCTACACAACCTAGCCTTTAATAACTGCAGCCAAAACTGCAGCACTATAAAACGAGATAGGTGAGTTGCATCAGCAGAACTCACTCACCACATAGACAGGTTAACTATTTATACATATACATAAAAACGCAAAGCACTTCGAACACCTGCACCTATTCAAACTGATGGAATATCAAAATGAACCTGATACGACTCTACGAAAAAATAATTGCCAAAGAGGCTTACAGAAACCTCGAAGTATTTTTTTGCGAAATCGATAGTTTTGAAGAGATTCCTTTAATATCGAGAGACAGCAGGCTTGCAAAGCTGCAAAAAATGCTCAAACAGGACGACGCATCTGAATTCTTACTAGGGTTTGCCTATTTTCTCCTCAATACAATTCGCTTGATTGGCCGCTCTAAGAACATCAAATACGGACTGCTTGCAATCACATACGTAGATTTTGATGAGCGTGAATACGGCCCTACACTCAGACCCCACTTATTTTTCTACCCTAACGAACCAGGCCAGAAGCTCTATGACACCCTGCTAAAAAAACAGCCACCAAATGATTCAACAGAAATGCTACACATTAAAAGCACGTTTAAATCTTGCAGTCTTTTAGAGCAATTTATTTTTATTGAAAGCCGATGGTTTGACGAGGCGTGCAAGGAAGAACTGATCCGAATATTTGCCATACCAAAACAATCTTAAACACCTGACAGTGCGGCCCAGACTATCACCCCGCAATGACTCATGAGTCCACTCAGAGAAAGTCGAAGTGAATGATTCCATATGCACTAGAGGGAATATATCATGAGACGTAGATGCTCCCCTGCCCCTAATCGATGGAGTTCGCCATAACCGAGTGAACCTTTAAATTACAACAGGATGGGCATTAGCTGACAAATACATGATAAAAGACTATTTACCGCTTACTCACCTACTGCGCAGGCATGCAGACTTTATTGGAAACGTAAGCACGGGACCGGTAAATCCATAAATACGAACAACATTCGATATCGAGAGGCGAATAGATGATTAATAATGCTGACGAATTTAAAAAATATGTGGAAAGCGACGACAATGAAGAGCTTTCAAAATCAAGAGACTCCGCGCCAGATGAAGTATGGCTAGAAGTTATAAATAAATACCCAGAGCTATACTCCCAAGTAGCATCAAACAACACAATCTCAGCGTTAATCCTAGAGCAACTATCTTTAAATGAATCGGATGCGATTCGCTGGGATATCGCGATGAAACGGCGTATAAACAGGGCAACATTCGAGCGCCTAGCAAAAGACCCTGAGCCGAGTATCAGAGAAAGAATCGCGTGTAACCCAAAGGTGCCAAGGGATATTTTAGAGGAACTCTGCAAAGACCCCGACCCACTAGTTTGCAACGCAGCCAATGAGAAATTGAATTTAAAAAAATCTGAATTGTGACCTTGGCTCACCAAAGACTAGCCCAACCGATATACTGCATCACACTGCCAGTGCGACTCCAGCTGAGCGCCCCCCCTTGAATCTCCCCACTGCACAGCCCAACCCGCCCAGCGCCTCTACGCCCGTTGATACAAATCAACATGAATTGTTACCGCCCCCCCTAGACTCCGGACACTGCTGCTCCTATACCGGGGACTACCCTCATGCTCGACGACCTGCGTTGGGATGCCGACCTGATCCGCCGCTACGACCTGGCCGGCCCTCGCTACACCTCTTACCCAACCGCGGTGCAACTGCACAGCGAGGTGGGCTCGTTCGACCTGCTCCACGCCCTGCGCGAGAGCCGGCGGGCGGTGCGGCCGTTGTCGCTGTACGTGCACGTGCCGTTCTGCGCCAACATCTGCTACTACTGCGCCTGCAACAAGGTGATCACCAAGGACCGTGCGCGAGCCCTGCCCTACCTGCAACGCCTGGAACAGGAGATCCAACTGATCGCCTGCCACCTGGACCCCAAGCAAAAGGTTGAGCAGCTGCACTTTGGCGGCGGCACGCCAACCTTCCTCAGTCACGTCGAGCTGCGCCAGCTGATGGCCAGCCTGCGCCAGCACTTCCACCTGCTCGACGACGACTCTGGCGACTACGGCATCGAGATCGACCCGCGTGAAGCCGACTGGTCGACCATGGGCCTGCTGCGCGAACTGGGCTTCAATCGGGTCAGCCTCGGCGTGCAGGACCTCGACCCGGTCGTGCAGCGTGCGGTCAATCGCCTGCAAAGCCTGGAGCAGACCCGCACGCTGATCGAGGCGGCGCGCACCTTGCAGTTCCGCTCGGTCAACCTCGACCTGATCTACGGCCTGCCCAAGCAGACCCCGGAAGGCTTTGCCCGCACCGTCGAAGAGGTGATCCGCCTGCAGCCAGATCGGCTGTCGGTGTTCAACTACGCGCACCTGCCTGAACGCTTCATGCCCCAGCGGCGCATCGACAGCAACGATTTGCCGGCCCCGGCAGCGAAGCTTGAGATGCTCCACGCCACCATCGAGCAACTGACTAACGCGGGTTATCGCTACATCGGCATGGACCACTTCGCCCTGCCGGACGACGAGTTGGCCATCGCCCAGGAAGAAGGCACCCTGCAACGCAACTTCCAGGGCTACACCACCCATGGTCACTGCGATCTGATCGGCCTGGGGGTTTCGGCGATCAGCCAGATCGGCGATTTGTACTGCCAGAACAGCAGCGACCTGAACACCTACAAAGAGACCCTGTCCAGCGCGCAACTGGCGACCCAGCGCGGGCTGCTGTGCAACCAGGGCGATCGTATTCGGCGGGCGGTGATCCAACAGTTGATCTGCCACTTCGAGCTGGAGTTCGAGCAGATCGAGCGGCAGTTCACGCTGGATTTTCGCGGCTATTTCAATGCGCTGTGGCCTGAACTGCAGGCCATGCACCGCGACGGCTTGATCAGCCTGGACAGCAAGCGCATCAAGGTCCTGCCGGCTGGGCGGCTGCTGGTACGCTCGGTGTGCATGGTGTTCGATGCCTACCTGGGGCTGCACAATCGTCAGCGCTTTTCGCGGGTGATCTGACGTACAGCGAGACGATCAACCGCATGGACATCCTCGCGTGGCGAGCACACTATTGGCCAGTGACAGGCTGCGGCCAACCAGAATCGCAGCCCGGTCAGCGCGCACCAAAATAGCGCAAGCTGGCCTACAGCCTATGCCGTCGGTTATCCTTACGGCTTATGTGTGCTTTCCCACAAGGATCGAAGAAATGTCCGAGCCAGTTAAACTGCGCCCACACAACCAGGCCCACTGCAAGGATTGCAGCCTGGCCCCCCTGTGCCTGCCCCTGTCCCTTAACCTTGAAGACATGGATGCACTGGATGAAATCGTCAAGCGCGGCCGCCCGCTGAAGAAGGGTGAGTTCCTGTTCCGCCAGGGTGACAATTTCGGCTCGGTCTATGCGGTACGCTCCGGCGCCCTGAAGACGTTCAGCCTGAGCGACAGCGGCGAAGAGCAGATCACCGGCTTCCACCTGCCCAGCGAGCTGGTCGGCCTGTCCGGCATGGACACCGAAGCCTATCCGGTCTCGGCCCAGGCCCAGGAGACCACTTCGGTCTGCGAGATCCCCTTCGAGCGCCTCGATGAGCTGTCGGTGCAACTGCCGCAGTTGCGTCGCCAGCTGATGCGGGTGATGAGCCGGGAAATCCGCGACGACCAGCAAATGATGCTGCTGTTGTCGAAAAAAACCGCCGACGAGCGCATCGCCACCTTCCTGGTCAACCTGTCGGCGCGCTTCCGCGCTCGCGGTTATTCGGCCAACCAGTTCCGCCTGAGCATGTCGCGCAACGAGATCGGCAATTACCTGGGCCTGGCGGTAGAAACCGTGTCGCGGGTGTTCACCCGCTTCCAGCAAAACGGCCTGATCACTGCCGAGGGCAAGGAAGTGCATATCCTCGACCCGATCCAGCTGTGTGCATTGGCGGGCGGTGCAATCGAAGTCTGAAGCTGACGGTTCGGGGTATACTTGCAGCTTGGTTTTTCAGGATACCCCTTTCATGCACAGCGACACCTTCGACCTCAAAGCCCTGATCCGCCCGGTAGTGGACTTTCCCAAACCGGGGGTGATCTTCCGCGATATCACGCCGTTGTTCCAGTCGCCGCGCGGCTTGCGCTATGTGGCCGACCAGTTCATCGAGCGTTATGTCGAGGCCGAATTCAGCCATATCGGCGCCATGGATGCGCGCGGCTTTCTGATCGGCTCGATCATCGCCCACCAACTGAACAAGCCGCTGATCCTGTTCCGCAAGCAGGGCAAGCTGCCGGCTGACGTGCTCTCTGAGGGCTACCAGACCGAATATGGCGAGGCCTTCCTGGAAGTGCATGCCGACAGCCTGTGCGAAGGCGATTCGGTGCTGATCTTCGATGACTTGATCGCCACCGGCGGCACCTTGCTGGCAGCTGCCAATCTGGTGCGTCGCACGGGTGCTGAAGTGTTCGAGGCGGCGGCGATCATCGATCTGCCGGAGCTGGAAGGTTCGCGTCGGCTGCAGGCGGCGGGTGTGCCGACGTTCTGCCTGACTGAGTTTTCGCTGAGCGAATATTGAGTGCGTTCAGTTGATTGATGGGCCAGCCTGGCTGGCCTCATCGCGGGGCAAGCCCGCTACCACGATAGCGCACAGTAGCGCTGCCAAGTTGGCGCTAGATACAGATTGGCGTGGAAGGCGGCGGTGTGCCGACGTTCTGCCTGACTGAGTTTTCGCTGAGCGAATATTGAGTGCGTTCAGTTGATTGATGGGCCAGTCTGGCTGGCCTCATCGCGGGGCAAGCCCGCTCCCACGATAGCGCACAGTAGCGCTGCCAAGTTGGCGCTAGACACAGATTGGCGTGGGAGGCGGCGGTGTGCCGACGTTCTGCCTGACTGAATTTTCGCTGAGCGAATACTGAGTGCGTTCAGTTGATTGATGGGCCAGTCTGGCTGGCCTCATCGCGGGGCAAGCCCGCTCCCACGATAGCGCACAGTAGCGCTGCCAAGTTGGCGCTAGACACAGATTGGCGTGGGAGGTGGCGGTGTGCCGACGTTCTGCCTGACTGAGTTTTCGTTGAGCGAATACTGAGTGCGTTCAGTTGATTGATGGGCCAGCCTGGCTGGCCTCATCGCGGGGCAAGCCCGCTCCCACGATAGCGCACCGTAGCGCTGCCAAGTTGGCGCTAGACACAGATTGGCGTGGGAGCGGGCTTGCCCCGCGATGAGGCCCTATCAAACGCCAGAGATCAGCGCCCGCCCGGCGAAACGATGATCTTCACATTCTCCTCCTTGTTGTTGACCAACTCCTCGAACCCCAGCTCGACAATCTGCTCCAGGCCAATGCGCCCCGTCACCAGCGGGCGAATATCCAGCCGCCCATCGGCAATGAAGGCAATCACATCGGCGAATTCGCCGTTGTAGGCCAACGCCCCAAGCACCTGTTTCTCGGTCGAGACCAGATCGAAGAAGTTGAACGCACTGGGCTCCTCGAAGATCCCCACCAGCACGCACTTGCCCGCTTTGCGAATGGCATCGATGGCAAGCTTGGCGGTGTGCTTGTTGCCGATACACTCAAAACTCACATCCGCGCCCAGCCCCGCCGTTAGCCCGCGGATCTCGGCCAGGGCGTCGCATTGGCTGGGGTCGAGCACGGCACTGGCGCCCACTTGCAGGGCCTTGGCCTTACGTGCCGAGGACATTTCCAGGGCGATCACCTGCGCCGCGCCCGCCGCCTTGGCGCACATGATGGTACACAGGCCGATGGTGCCCGCACCGACCACCACCACGTTCTGCCCCAGCAGGCTGCCGGCCTTTTTCACCGCATGCATGCCCACCGCCAACGGCTCGATCAACGCCCCCGCCTCACGCGGGAAACCTTCTGGCAAGCGGTACAGCAGATTGGCCGGTACATTCACTCGCTCGGCAAAGGCGCCGTTGTTCATCAGCCCGGTAAAAGCCAGCTGTTCGCAGATGTTGTACAAGCCATGGGTGCAGTAATAGCAGCTGCCGCAATGCTGGCAGGCATCGGCGGCCACCGCATCGCCGACGGCGTAGCCGCTAACCCCCTCGCCGAGCTTGGCGATCTCGCCGCAAAACTCATGACCCAGGATGCATTGCCCCTGGATCCCGGTCAGCGGATGCGGCGCCTCGACCGGTATGAACACCGGGCCTGCGACGTATTCGTGCAGGTCCGAGCCGCAGATCCCGCACCAATCCACCTTGATCTGCACCCAGCCAGGCGGCGGATCGTCCGGCAGTGGTACCTGTTCGACGCGAATATCATGGCGGCCATGCCAAACGGCGGCGCGCATATGGGTGTGGCTCAGGTCGTTCATTATTGTTGTCTCCAGGCTCACGTAAGTGACTCAGTGTTTGCGCAGGAACGCCTGCAAGGCTTGGTTGACCTGCTCGGCAGCCTCCATCTGCACCATGTGCCCAACCCCGTCGATCAGCAGCACTTCGGCTTCTACGCCTTGGCTGTGGCTGGCGGGGATGATCGCGTCCTGACTGCCCCAAACCACCAGGGCCGGATGTTGCCCAAGCACCCCGCGCAAGTCGTGACGCTGGCGATCGCCCTCGGCGATGCTCGCCGCCAGTTGCCGCAGGGCGCTGTCGACGCCTTCCAGGCGCTTGAACTTGAGCATGTCCTCGAGCATCTGCCGGGTCACCAGGCCCTGATCGGCAAACAGCTTGCTCATGTGTGGCTTGAGCGCATTGCGATTGCCCGCCTCGACGAAGCCCTGCAGGTACTGGCCATTGATCTGCGCGCCTAAGCCGGCGCTGGCGATCAGGCTCAGGCTGGCCACCCGCTGGGGTGCCAGGCGCGCCAGGTTGAGGCTGACCGCGCCGCCCATCGAGTGCCCTGCCAGGTGGGCGCGGGGAATGTCGAGGTGATCGAGCAGCGCCAGCAGCGCGTCACTCAATTCATCCAGATCGCCCCGTTGCAGGGCCTTGGCCGACTCACCATGGCCGGGCAGATCGAGCGCGATGACCCGACGCTCGGCCGCCAGCGCCGGGTGGTTGAACAGCCAGTTGTTCAGATCGCCAGCAAAGCCATGCACCAGCACCAGCGGCGTGCCGCCCTCGCCCAGCTCGAACCAGCGCAACAGCCGGCCGCCGACCTCGGCCTTCTGCGGCGTCGGCCCCTGGGCTTGATCGGCGCCGCCGTCGGCCACGAACTCGGCCTGAAAGCGTTGTACCACCGCATCGATCTCAGCCTCTTGCGCCTCGCCTTCGACCACCACCGCCAGCAGCGCACCGACCGGCAAGGTCTCGTCAGGCTTGGCTACTTGCCGGCGCAGCACGCCACTGAATGGCGCCTCGACGCTGCTGCTGATCTTGTCGGTCTCGACATCCAGCACTTCATCGCCTTTGTTGATCTGCTCGCCTTCCTGCTTGAGCCAGGTGTCGACCCGGCCCTCGGTCATCGACAGGCCCCATTTGGGCATGGTCAGGGTATGGATCTGGCTCATGCGGCGCTCCTTGCAGCTTCGATGACCTTGCGCACGGCAGCCTCGATCTTCGCCGCAGTGGGGATGTACAGGTCTTCCAACGCATCGGAGAACGGCACCGGGGTGTGCGGCGCGGTGACCATCTCGATCGGCCCCTTGAGCGATGAGAAGGCTTTCTGTGCCACCAGCGCGCTGATGTCGGTGGCCATCGAGCAGCGCGGGTTGGCCTCGTCGATCACCACCAGCCGACCGGTTTTTTCCACACTTTCCAGGATGCTGTCTTCATCCAGCGGGCTGGTGGTGCGCAGGTCCAGCACTTCGCAGTCGATGCCCTGGCGCGCGAGGTTGTTGGCCGCCTCCATGGCCAGGTGGACCATGCGCCCATAGGTCACCAGGGTCACGTCGTCGCCGTCGCGCAGGTAGTTGGCTTCTCCGAAGGGTACGGTGTAGAGCTCCTCGGGGACCTCGCCTTGCATGCTGTAGAGCAGTTTGTGCTCGCAGAAGATGACCGGGTCGTTGTCGCGAATCGCCTGGATCAGCAAGCCCTTGGCGTCATACGGCGAAGAGGGGCAGACCACTTTCAGGCCGGGGATGTGGGTCCACAACGAGGTGAGCATCTGCGAGTGCTGGGCGGCGGCGCGCAGGCCGGCGCCGACCATGGTGCGCATCACCAGCGGGGTCACCGCCTTGCCGCCGAACATGTAGCGAAACTTGGCCGCCTGGTTGAGGATCTGGTCCAGGCAGCAGCCCGCGAAGTCGACGAACATCAGTTCGCACACCGGACGCAGGCCCTGGGTGGCCGCGCCCACTGCAGCCCCGACGTAGCCGATCTCCGACAGCGGCGCATCCAGCACCCGACCGGGGAACTGGTGGTAAAGACCCTTGGTCACCCCCAGCACACCGCCCCAGGCATCGTCCTCGCCCGGCGCGCCGGCCCCGCCAGCCACGTCTTCACCAATGATGAACACGTTCGTGTCGCGGCGCATTTCCTGGGCCAGGGCCTCGTTGATGGCCTGCTGGTAGCTGATCTTTCTTGCCATGATGATTCTCCTGTCGTTGTTGTTGTGCCGGAGTCAGGGATAGGCGACGTAGACGTCGGTGAGCAGGTCGGCCGGTTGCGGCTTGGGGTCGGTTTTGGCGCGGCGCACGGCGTCCTCGATCAGGTCTTCGACCTGGGCATCGATGGCATCGAGTTGCTCGGCGCTGAGCACGCCGCTACGGGTGGTCTTGTTACGGAACTGCAGCAGGCAGTCGCGGGTTTCGCGCAGGTTCTTCACTTCATCCGGGGCGCGGTAAGTTTGTGCATCGCCCTCGAAGTGGCCGTAATAGCGGGTCAGCTTGACCTCGATCAGCGAAGGGCCTTGGCCGGCACGGGCGCGCTCGATGGCAGCGCCAGCGGCTTCATGCACAGCGAAGAAGTCGAAGCCATCGATGGTGACCCCGGGCATGCCAAAGCCTGCCGCGCGGTCGGCGATATGGTCACAGGCCACCGACCAGTTCGACGCGGTAGCCTCGGCGTAGCCGTTGTTTTCGGCAACGAAGATGCACGGCAGGTTCATGATCGAGGCCATGTTCATCGCCTCGAACACCGCGCCCTCGTTGGAGCCGCCATCGCCGAAGAACGCCACCGAAACGTCATCGCGGCCCTTGAGCTTGGCCGCCAGGGCAGCGCCCGCGACCAGCGGCGCACCGGCCCCGACGATGCCATTGGCGCCGAGCATGCCCTTCTCCAGGTCAGCGATGTGCATCGAGCCGCCCTTGCCGCCGCACACGCCGGTCTTCTTGCCGTAGATTTCGGCCATCATCCCGTACACATCGACGCCCTTGGCGATGCAATGGCCGTGGCCGCGGTGGTTGGAGGCAATACAGTCGGAGTCGCGCAGGTGCGCCATGACGCCGGCCGCCGACGCTTCTTCGCCGGCGTACAGATGAACGAAACCGGGGATTTCGCCGGTGGCAAACTCCACATGCAGACGCTCTTCGAAGGCACGGATCGTGCGCATCACTTGATAGGCGTGGAGCAATTGCTCGGAACTGAGGTGAGTGGACATCTTGTTGTTCTCCAGGGTTGTCTCAACACAGGTTTGCAGGGAGCTGCCGGTGACCGCGCGGTACCGCCAGCAGGTGATGACGGGCGGCATGCGCCAGCACGGCCTCGACGTCGATGGTCAGCGGGCCTTGATGGTCGAGGGTGATGGTGGGGGTGTCGTGTTCGGCGAACTCGATCTCGCGTTCGCCATCCAGGGCCAGGGTGCCGCTGGATAGGCTCAATGAGTAGGCGACGCCGGGCGTGAGTGCGCCGCTGGCGGTGATCCCGCAGCCTTGCAGCAGGCCGGGGGCCAGCGGCGCCAACAGGGCCTGCTCAGCGCCGGGATGCAGGCGCACCCAGGCGCCTTCAGCGGCCTGGCGCGACACCGGGCACCACAGCCCGCAGAGCGCCGACAGGCCAATCGCGTGGGGTTCGGCGAAGCAGGCGAACACTTCTGCCAAGTCTTCGCTGCGGCTCAATGCGCGCGCGCCGACGAAACGTTGTGGGGAGACGGCCACTTCGACCAAGGCCCATTCGCACAGGCCTTGCTCGGGCACGCGCACCAGCAGGCGCTTGTTGCGACGTAGGCCGATGCTGGAGGGAATGCGACCACTGGCCACCAGGCCACCCGCAAGGCCGGCGCTGGTCGCCTCGCGCAGCTCCGGGAAGGCATTGTTGGTGCCGGTGGAAAGGGTCAACAGCGGCACGTCACCGGCCTCGGCTGCCACCGCCTTATGCGTGCCATCGCCGCCCAGTACCGCGATCAGGCTGGCGCCGCGCTCGACCATCCAGCGCGTGGCCAGACGGGTATCGGCGACCGTCTGGGTCAGTGGCAGATCGAGCACCTGCAGCGCCGGCCAATGCTGGTCGCGGGCAACTGGGCCGCCGCTGGCCTTGAGCACAGCGGCGGCGATCCCGGTCATATCGGTTGGCAACAGCACCTGGGCGATACCGGTGGCGCCGAAGGCTGCGAGCAGACGCTGGATGGCCGAAGCCTTGTCGGTACTGGAATAGAGCCCTGCGTTAGCGGTCAGGCGACGCAGGTCGCGGCCCGAAGCTGGGTTGGCAATGATCCCGACGATTGGCGCGGGTTGCGGCATGGCGCACCTCATTTTCTTGTTTGCCAGGGCTAGAGCAAGTGCGGTGCCAGCTTTGCAACTACACGCGCCAGATGCCGAGCCAGAGCGCTTCCAGCGCGACAAGACCCGCCCCTGCGCCAGCCGCTGCGAGACGCTGCGTACCGGTCAGGCCAGGCGCTGGGCGAGACGCTGAGACGCAGCGTCTCAGCGCCACCGGCAAGCACGTGGCGCTTGTCGCCGCTCGCCCACAAGCGCTTAATGGCCGCATAACGACAAGAACACGAGAACCGGAGGCCCCAATGCTTGCCGCGAACTCCCGAGCCCATGTCGACTGTGTCAGCCGGGTAGTGAAGAACGCCGATCGCCTGCCCCAGGCGCCGGTGCCTGCGCTGATCCTCGACTCCTGGCGTCGGTCCATGGACCTGTACCGTCTCGACCCCGGCTCCCAGCAAGGGCCACGCATCCTTTCGCAGAACCTGCTCAACGAATGCCGCGAGCGCGCCGAACTGTTCCTGCGTATCGCCAGCGACGCGGTAGCGCGCTTGCATGGCCGGGTGAGCGGTGCCGACTATTGCGTACTGCTCACCGACGCCCAAGGGCGGACCATCGACTACCGGGTGGAAGCGGCGATTCGCAACGACTGCCGCAAGGCCGGGCTGTACCTGGGCACCTGCTGGTCGGAAGGCGAGGAAGGCACCTGCGGGGTAGCGGCAGTGCTGACCAACAAGGCACCGGTCACCGTGCACAAGCGCGATCACTTTCGCGCCGCCTTCATTGGCCTGACCTGCACCGCAGCACCGGTTTTCGACCCACAGGGCGAGTTGCTCGGGGTGGTCGATGTGTCGGCCCTGCAATCGCCAGATGACCGCCGCAGCCAACATCTGATTCGCCAATTGGTGGAGCAGACCGCGCGGGAGATCGAAAACGCCTTTTTCATGCACAGCAGCCAGGGCCACTGGGTGATGCGCGCCCATGGCACGCCCGGCTATGTCGAGAGCCAGCCAGACTACCTGCTGGCCTGGGATGGCGATGGCCGCCTGCAGGCGCTCAACAGCCTGGCACGCCAGCACTTGCTCGAGCGCCACGGGCGGTTGCCGGAACATATCGGCGAGCTATTCGACCTCGATCAGCTACGTCGCGCCAGTGACGCCAGTGCCCAGCGCCTGCCCGGCTGGCAACTGTATGGCCGGGTCAGTGCGCCGCGCTGCCTGCGTCCACGCGCCCAGGCGCCGCAACACACCCAGGACCCCCGCATCGAGCAGCACCTGCGCCTGGCCACTCGGGTCAAGGACTGCAACCTGGCGGTGCTGGTGCAAGGAGAGACCGGCGCCGGCAAGGAGGTGTTTGCCCGCCAGCTACATGGACAAAGCCAACGCCGCACAGGCCCCTTCGTCACCCTCAACTGCGCAGCGATTCCGGAAAGCCTGATCGAAAGCGAGCTGTTCGGTTATGTCGCCGGCGCCTTCACCGGGGCATCGAGCAAAGGCATGCAAGGGCTGCTGCAACAGGCCGATGGCGGCACGCTGTTTCTCGACGAGATTGGTGATATGCCGCTGAGCCTGCAAACCCGCCTGCTGCGCGTATTGGCCGAGGGCGAAGTCGCGCCCCTGGGTGCAGCGCGGCGTGAGCGGGTGGATATCCAGGTGATTTGCGCCACCCACCGGGATTTGGCGGCGATGGTCAGCGAGGGGCGCTTTCGCGAGGACCTGTACTTTCGCCTGGCCAATGCCCGCTTCGAGCTGCCGCCCCTGCGCGAGCGGGCTGATCGGCTCGGGCTGATTCATCGCATGCTGGCTGAGGAGGCGCAGGCCTGCGCAGTTGAAGTGATGTTGGCCGATGCCGCGTTGGAAGCGCTGCTGACCTATCGTTGGCCGGGTAATCTCAGGCAATTGCGCCAGGTCCTGCGCTATGCCTGTGCGGTGTGTGATGGCGGCCAGCTGCGGCTTGAGGATTTACCGCAAGAGGTGCGTGGAGAGGTCGAACCTGCTGCCCAGGCCAGTGCTTCCAGCCCGGCGCGACAGGTGCTGCTCGATGCGTTGATTCGCCATCGCTGGAAGCCGGCGGAGGCGGCCCGGGCATTGGGGATTTCCCGGGCGACCCTGTATCGGCGGGTACATGAGCACCGGATCGAGATGCCACGGATGAAGGTTTGACGGGTGTCAGTTACGGCCTCTTCGCGGGCAAGCCCGCTCCCACAGGGATTGCACAAAGCTCAAGGTCTGCGCGGTGCCTGTGGGAAATCACTCGACGCCCAGCCCACAGACACAGCGCAAAGCTAAAGGTCTATGCGTTACCTGTGGGAGCGGGCTTGCCCGCGAAGAGGCCGCTACAGCCTCACAGCGAAATCGGCCGACGCCCAGCGAAGGCATGGGCCAAGGTGCCGCCATCCACCAGCTCCAGCTCGCCGCCCAGCGGCACGCCATGGGCGATCCGCGAGGCCACCAGGCCCTTCTCATTGAGCAACTGGGCGATGTAGTGCGCGGTCGCCTCGCCCTCCACTGTCGGGTTGGTCGCCAGGATCACTTCACTGAAACTGCCCTGTTCCTCGATCCGCGCCATCAACTGCGGAATGCCGATCGCCTCCGGCCCCAAGCCATCGAGCGGCGACAGATGCCCCTTCAACACGAAGTAACGCCCGCGATAGCCCGTCTGCTCGACCGCGTAGACATCCATCGGCCCTTCCACCACGCACAACTGGGTATCGTCGCGGCGCGGGTCGGCGCACTGCGGGCACAGCTCCTGCTCGGTCAGGGTCCGGCATTGGCGGCAATGGCCAACGCCTTCCATCGCCTGGGTCAGGCTCTGGGCCAGGCGCAGGCCGCCGCTGCGGTCGCGCTCGAGCAACTGCAAGGCCATACGCTGGGCAGTTTTCTGACCAACGCCCGGCAGAATGCGCAGTGCGTCGATCAGTTGGCGGATGAGGGGGCTGAAGCTCATGAGAAAGGCCTGACAGTTCAATGAGAGGCGGTTTATACCGGCCAAGGCAGGCAGCGTCAAATCAGCTACAGCGCAGCGGCAACTGTCCTACCTGCTGTTGCAATTGACACTGGCTGCCCGGCCTGCGTTCACGCCAGGCCGGGCCTTTTCCAACGGCCGTCACTCAGGCCGACTTGACCGCCCCGCGCAGGGCGGGGTCTTGGTCGTCGCGCTTGGGTGAGCGCACGGCCAGCACCGCAATCAGCGAGATAGTGACAGTGCCCAACAGATACAGGGCCACCGGTTGCCAGTCACCGTTGTAGCGGCTGAGCAGGTAGGTGGCGATCAACGGTGCAGTGCCGCCAGCCAGTGCCGCGCCTAACTGGTAGCCGAGGGTGATGCCGGTGTAGCGCACGCGGGTGGAGAAGATCTCCGAGCTCATGGTGCCCAACACCGCAGTGATCGGCGCCCAGAGCACGCCGAAGGCGATGATCGTGGCGACCATCAGGCCCCAGGTGCTGCGCGTATCGAGCAGTTTGAAGTACGGCACGATGAACGCCGCCATCAGCAATATGCCACCGATGTAGACGGCCTTGCGCCCAACCTTGTCCGACAGCCAGCCCATCAGCGGAATCATCAGCGAAGCCACGGCCGCGGCGATCATCACCGCATTTAGGGTGCTGACCTTGTCATAGCCCAGGGTACTTACCGCGTAGCTGACCACGAAGGTCGAGAAGATATAGAAAGGCGCCGTTTCCACCACCTTGAGGCCAGCGGCGATCAGCACTTCACGCCAGTGGTCGCGCAGGGTTTCCACCAGGGGCATCTTGGCGACGTTGCCCGACTCCTTGGCCTTCTTGAAGTCCGGAGTTTCATCCAGGCCGTGACGAATCCACAAACCGAGGAACACCAAGCCAGCGCTCAGCACGAACGGCACTCGCCAGCCCCAGCTGAGGAACTGCTCTTCAGGCAACATGGCCATCAGGCTGACCGCCATGGTCGCCAGCAGCATGCCGACGGTAACCCCCACCTGCGGCACGCTGCCGAACA
>Ga0247819_10000625_pt1 | contig 20458 bp, 19 predicted proteins | sample 13C_Xylose_Day6_FD_193428 | JGI IMG/M metagenome (GOLD analysis project Ga0247819, IMG submission 193428) | Soil microbial communities from agricultural site in Penn Yan, New York, United States - 13C_Xylose_Day6 | ecosystem: Environmental > Terrestrial > Soil > Agricultural land | place: USA...
ACACCGCCGAGATCAGCGTGGACTTGCCGGCGTTGGGCATGCCCAGCAGGCCGACGTCGGCCAGCACCTTGAGCTCGAGCTTCAGGTTCTTCTTCTCGCCGGGCCAGCCGGGCGTCTTCTGCCGGGGAGCGCGGTTGATCGAGCTCTTGAACCGCATGTTGCCGAAGCCGCCGTCGCCGCCCTTGGCCAGCACGATGGTCTCGCCGGGCGTGAGCAGTTCGAACAGGACTTCGCCCGTTTCGGCGTCCGTGATGATGGTGCCCACGGGCATCTTGAGCGTGACGTCCGAGCCGGCGGCGCCGAACATGTCGGAGCCCATGCCGTGCTCCCCCCGCTTGGCCTCGTGCCGGCGCGAGAACCGGTAGTCCACCAGCGTGTTGAGGTTGGGATCGGCGACGGCGAACACATGGCCGCCGCGGCCGCCGTCACCGCCGTTGGGGCCGCCGAATTCCTTGTACTTCTCGTGCCGGAACGAGACGCAGCCGTTCCCGCCGTCGCCGGCGGCGACGTCGATGAAGGCTTCGTCGACGAATTTCATGATGGGATGAAGGGAGAAAAAACAAAGCCCCGACAAGTCGGGGCTTTGTCCTTGCCGGAAGGCCCGAGGTTAACTCAGGCCGCCGGGACGATGCTGACCATGTGCTTGTTCAGCGAGCCCTTGACCGCGAACTGGACGTGGCCGTCCACCAGCGCGAACAGGGTGTGGTCCTTGCCGATGCCGACATTGCTGCCCGCGTGGAACTTGGTGCCGCGCTGGCGCACGATGATGGAGCCGGCGCTGATCAGCTCACCGCCGAACGCCTTGACGCCGAGCATCTTGGGCTGGGAATCCCGCCCGTTGCGCGTAGAGCCGCCGCCTTTTTTCTGTGCCATGTCTGCTGCTCCTGGTTAGAGGGCGATGGCGCCGATCTGCAGTTCGGTGAACTGCTGGCGATGCCCCTGGCGCTTCTGGTAGTGCTTGCGGCGGCGCATCTTGAAGATACGCACCTTGTCGTGCTTGCCGTGGGACACGATCGTGGCCTTGACGGTGGCGCCGGACACCAGGGGAGTGCCGATCTTCAGGTCGCCGCCGTTACCGACAGCCAGCACCTGATCGAGCACGATTTCCTGGCCTACGTCCGCAGCAATCTGTTCTACTTTGATCTTTTCGCCGGAAGCAACGCGATACTGCTTGCCGCCGGTTTTTATGACCGCGTACATGTGAGACCTCTCGAATGGGAAGTACCCCGGGACGGATTTCCCGGAGAGCCTTCGACTATAGCATAGTTTGCGGTTACTCACCAAGCGGCCAGCCAGCTCCGCCGAGGCACGCGCGGGGCGCTTCCTATAATTCCCCCGCCCCAACCGTCGTATCGCCTTGACTTCCCCATCCACCAGCACCGGCCAGGTGCTCTCCCTGATCGCCGATGACATGCTCGAGGTGGACGCGGTCATCGCGCGACGCCTGGATTCCGGCGTGCCGCTGGTGGGACAGGTCTCCCGCTACATCATCTCCGCCGGCGGCAAACGGCTGCGGCCGGTGCTCCTGCTGCTGGTGAGCGCCGCGCTCGGCTACCGGGGCGACCAACGCTTCAATCTTGCCGCGGTGGTGGAGTTCATCCACACCGCCACGCTGCTTCACGACGACGTGGTGGACGAGTCCACGCTGCGCCGCGGCCGCGCCACCGCCAACGAAAGCTTCGGCAATCCGGCCAGCGTGCTGGTGGGCGACTTTCTCTATTCGCGCGCCTTCCAGATGATGCTGGAGGCGGACGACATGCGCGTGATGGCCATCCTGGCCGACGCCACCAACGTCATCGCCGAAGGCGAAGTCCTGCAGCTGATGAACATGCACGACGCCTCGCTCGACGAAGCGGGCTACCTGCGCGTGATCCGCTCCAAGACCGCCAAGCTGTTTGAAGCGAGCTCGCGCCTCGGCGCCGTGCTCGCCAAGGCGTCACCCGAAATCGAAGAAGCCTGCGCCGCTTACGGCCGCGCGCTGGGCACCGCTTTCCAGGTGATCGACGACGTCCTCGATTACGACGGCGACGCTCAGGAGATGGGCAAGAACATCGGCGACGATCTGCGAGAAGGCAAGGCCACGCTGCCGCTCATCGCCGCGATGCAGCGCGGCACGCCTCAACAGCGCGATCTCATTCGCCATGCGATCGAGCACGGCGCGGTGGAAGAACTCGATGCCATCGTCGCCGTCGTGCGCGAGAGCGGCGCGCTGGAAGTGACTCGTGCGGCCGCCGCCGCCGAAGCGCAACGCGCGATCGAATGCGCGAAACAACTTCCCCGCAACGAGTACTCGGAAGGTTTGGTACAATTGGCGGCTCAGCTGCTTGAGCGTCGCAACTGATCGCAAGATCAGGCCGCGGCGAACACGAAGAGCGGCAATCGGGGTGTAGCTTAGCCTGGTAGAGCGCTACGTTCGGGACGTAGAGGCCGGAGGTTCGAATCCTCTCACCCCGACCAGATTCCTTCCCCCAACCCGTGACATCCTGCCCAGTGGGCAGGCGCCATTCGCGCGCCATACCACACGTCAGATTTACACCGGTTGGGCTTTCGGCGATGATCAGCTGGCTCTTGTCCGGCTCGCCGGCGAGTGCCTGATGTCCGTCACACCACGAATGGCCGCCGCCGATCCCGCCCTCTCCGATTCCACTTCCCTGGCCCTGCCCGGCCTGGCGCGCGCGCTGGTGTCCGCCGGCAAGCTCGGACAGAAATCGGCGGAGGAGCTTTACGGCAAGGCACAGGCCAATCGCAGCAGCTTCATCGCGGAGCTGACCGGCTCCGGCGCCGTCTCGGCCTTCGACCTGGCGCACACCATGTCGGCGGCCTTCGGCGCCCCGCTGCTCGACCTGGATGCGGTCGACGTGCAGCGCCTGCCGAAGAACCTGCTCGACCCCAAGCTGTGCCAGGCCTATCGGGTGGTGGTGCTGTCCAAGCGCAACAACCGCCTGATCGTCGCCACGGCCGATCCTTCGGATCAGCAGACCGCCGACAAGATCAAGTTCGCCACGCAGATGGGCGTGGACTGGGTCATCGCCGAATACGACAAGCTGACCCGGATGGTCGAAGCGGGTGCGACCAGCGCCACCCAGGCGATGGAAAGCATCGTCGGCGACGACTTCGAGTTCGACGAATCGACGATGGACGACTCCGTCGTCGACGAGGACGACAAGGGCGCGGCCAGCTCCGAAGTCGAGGACGCGCCGGTCGTCAAGTTCCTGCACAAGATGCTGCTCGATGCCTTCAGCATGCGGGCGTCGGACCTGCACTTCGAGCCCTACGAGCACAACTACCGCGTGCGCTTCCGCATCGACGGCGAGTTGCGCGAGATCGCTTCCCCCCCCATCGCCATCAAGGACAAGCTGGCGTCGCGCATCAAGGTGATCTCGCGGATGGACATCTCCGAGAAGCGCGTGCCCCAGGACGGGCGCATGAAGCTCAAGGTGGGCCCCGACCGCGTGATCGACTTCCGGGTCAGCACGCTGCCCACCCTGTTCGGCGAGAAGATCGTCATCCGTATCCTGGATCCCAGCAGCGCCAAGCTGGGCATCGAGGCACTCGGCTACGAGACTGTGGAAAAGGAGCGGCTGCTCAACGCTGTGAGCCGTCCCTACGGCATGGTGCTGGTCACCGGCCCCACCGGCTCGGGCAAGACCGTGTCGCTGTACACCTGCCTGAACATCCTGAACAAGCCGGGAGTGAACATCTCCACGGCGGAGGACCCGTCCGAAATCAACCTTCCGGGCGTCAACCAAGTCAACGTGAACGAGAAGGCCGGGCTGACGTTCGCCGCGGCGCTGAAGTCGTTCCTGCGCCAGGACCCGGACGTCATCATGGTCGGCGAAATCCGCGACCTGGAAACCGCCGACATCGCCATCAAGGCCGCGCAGACCGGTCACCTGGTGCTGTCCACCCTGCACACGAACGACGCGCCCACCACGCTCACGCGGATGCGCAACATGGGCATCGCGCCGTTCAACATCGCGTCCAGCGTGATCCTGATCACCGCGCAGCGCCTGGCACGGCGGCTGTGCGCCACCTGCAAGCAGCCGGCGGACATCCCGCACGAGACGCTGCTGGAGGCGGGCTTCAAGGAAGAAGAAGTCGACGGCACCTGGACGCCTTACCGTCCGGTGGGCTGCAATGCCTGCAACAACGGCTACAAGGGCCGGGTCGGCATCTACCAGGTGATGCCGATCAGCGACGAGATCCAGCGCATCATCCTGCGCGACGGAAGTTCGATGGAAATCGCCGCGCAGGCCCAGAGCGAAGGCGTGAACAGCCTGCGCCGGTCGGGTCTGCACAAGGTCAAGCTGGGCGTCACCTCGCTCGAGGAAGTGCTCGGCTGCACCAACGAGTAGCCATCGGCAAGGGAAAAAAAGAGGAGTAGCGCTTCATGGCAACCGCAACAGCAGGCAAGGTCACCGAGTTCGTCTTCGAGTGGGAAGGCCGGGACCGCAACGGCAAGTCCGTCCGCGGCGAGACCCGGGCGGCCGGCGAGAACCAGGTCCAGGCCGCGCTGCGCCGCCAGGGCGTCACGCCGCTGAAGGTGCGCAAGCGCCGCATGCGTGCCGGCAAGAAGATCAAGCCGAAGGACATCGCCATCTTCACGCGCCAGCTGGCCACCATGATGAAGGCCGGCGTGCCGCTGCTTCAAGCGTTCGACATCGTCGGCCGCGGCAATGCGAATCCCAGCGTGGCCAAACTGCTCAACGACGTCCGCACCGACGTCGAGACGGGCACCTCGCTCTCGGCCGCCTTCCGCAAGTACCCGCTGTACTTCGACAACCTGTACTGCAACCTGGTCGAGGCCGGCGAGGCCGCCGGTATCCTGGAAGCGCTGCTGGACCGGCTGGCCGTCTACATGGAGAAGACCGAGGCCATCAAGTCGAAGATCAAGTCGGCGCTGATGTACCCGATCTCGGTGGTGGTCGTGGCCTTCGTGGTGGTCTCGGTCATCATGATCTTCGTGATTCCGGCGTTCAAGGAAGTGTTCACGTCCTTCGGTGCCGACCTGCCCGCTCCGACGCTGTTCGTCATCGGGATGAGCGAAGTCTTCGTCAAGTACTGGTACATCATCTTCGGCACCGTCGGCGGAGGCTTCTACTTCTTCATGCAGGCCTGGAAGCGCAGCGAGAAGGTCCAGATGTTCATGGACCGGCTGATGCTCAAGATGCCCGTGTTCGGCGACCTGGTCTACAAGTCCGTCATCGCCCGCTGGACCCGCACGCTGTCCACCATGTTCGCCGCGGGTGTCCCGCTGGTGGAAGCGCTCGACTCCGTCGGCGGCGCATCCGGCAACTCGGTGTACGCCATCGCCACCGAGAAGATCCAGCAGGAGGTGTCCACCGGCACCAGCCTGACCGCCGCGATGACGAACGCGAACGTGTTTCCCAGCATGGTCCTGCAGATGTGCGCGATCGGCGAGGAATCCGGCTCCATCGATCACATGCTGGGCAAGGCCGCCGACTTCTACGAGAGCGAGGTCGACGACATGGTGGCCGGCCTGTCCAGCCTGATGGAACCGATCATCATCGTGTTCCTGGGCACCCTGATCGGTGGCATCGTCGTGTCGATGTACCTGCCCATCTTCAAGCTCGGCCAAGTCGTCTGATGTTCTCGCCGGGACTGGACGCCGCGGTGGTCGGCGTCCTCGGGCTGCTGGTCGGCAGCTTTCTCAACGTCGTCATCTATCGCCTCCCGAAGATGCTCGAGCGGCAGTGGGCCGCCGAATGCGCCGAACTCGCGGGCCAGGAGCCGACCGCCGCCGAGCCGTTCGATCTCGTGCGTCCGCGCTCTCGCTGCCGCCAGTGCGGCCACGTCATCCGCTGGTACGAGAACATCCCGGTGCTGAGCTACCTCGCCCTGCGCGGCAAGTGCTCGGCCTGCGGCACGTCCATCGGACTGCGCTATCCGCTGGTCGAGATCGCCACCGGTGCCCTTTTCGCGTTCTGCGGATGGAAGTGGGGCATCGGCTGGACGGCGCTCGCGTGGTGCGGCTTCTCGGCCGCGCTGGTCGCGCTTGCGCTGATCGACTGGGACACCACCCTGCTGCCCGACGACATCACGCTGCCGCTGGTCTGGGCCGGCCTCATCGCCGCCGCGCTGCGCCTGACCGGACTTCCGCTCCAGCAGGCCGTGTGGGGCGCCGTCGCGGGCTACCTCTCGCTCTGGCTGATCTACCAGGGCTTCAAGCTGCTCACCGGCAAGGAAGGCATGGGCTATGGCGACTTCAAGCTCTTCGCCGCCCTGGGCGCCTGGTTCGGTTGGCAGGCGCTGGTGCCCATGATCCTGATGGCATCGGTCATCGGTGCCATCATCGGCATCGCCATGAAGTTCTCGGACAACCTGCGCGAGGGCGGCGTCATTCCGTTCGGCCCCTTCCTCGCCGGCGCCGGCCTGACGGCGTTGCTGTTCGGCCCCGCCTCCATCCTGGCAGTCATCGGACTCTGACGTGTCCGCGCTGCGCATCGGCCTGACTGGAGGCATCGGCAGCGGCAAGAGCACCGTCCTGCAAATGCTCGCGCAGCGGGGCGCCTCCGTCGTCGACGCCGACGCGATTTCGCGCGCGACCACCGCGGCCGGCGGCAGCGCCATCCCCGCCATTGCCCAGCGTTTCGGCGCCGACTTCATCACCTCCGACGGCGCGCTCGACCGCGAACGCATGCGCGCCGCCGCTTACGCCGATCCGCAAGCGCGGCGCGATCTCGAAGCCATCGTGCATCCGCTCGTCGGCGCCGAGAGCGCGCGCCAGGTCCAGGCCGCGGCGCAGGCGGGAGCGCGCTGCATCGTCTTCGACATCCCGCTGCTGGTCGAGTCGGGCCGCTGGCGGCGGCAGGTGGACCGCGTGCTCGTCGTCGACTGCCCGGCCACGACACAGATCGAGCGCGTGGTCGCGCGCAGCGCACTGCAGCCGTCGCAAGTCGAGGCGATCATCGCCGCGCAGGCGCCGCGCGCGTTGCGCCTGGCCGCGGCGGACATCGTGATCTACAACGAGGGCCTCTCGTTCGAGCAGCTGAGAGCGCAAGTGGATCAAGTGGCAAGAGGCTTCGGGCTATGATGACGCGCTCGCGCAACATCGAGCCTGCCCTACAGCGTGATCCTCTACGAATACCCGTTCAACGAACGCATCCGTACCTACCTGCGTCTGGAACATCTGTTCCGGCGCCTCGGTGAACTGGTCCCGCGCGATCACCCGCTGGATCACCACTACGCCCTGGCCACCATTTTCGAAGTGATGGACGTCGCCGCGCGCGCCGACCTGAAGTCCGACGTGATGAAGGACCTGGAAAAGCAGAAAGGTGTCCTCAACGGCTATCGAGGCAACCCCGCCATCGCCGAGAGCGTGCTCGACGAGGTGGTGGGCAACCTCGACGGCTGCTTCAACGCGCTGAACAACCAGCCGGGCAAGGCCGGCCAGTCGCTGACCGACAACGAGTGGCTGATGAGCATCCGCAGCCGCATCGGCATTCCCGGCGGCACCTGCGAGTTCGACCTGCCGGCTTACTACGCCTGGCAACAGCTCGATGCGGAAACACGCCGAACCGACCTGGGCCGCTGGACCCGCACGCTCGGCACGCTGGCCGAGTCGGTGCACCTGCTTCTCAAGCTGCTGCGCGACTCCGGCACGCCCCAGAAGGTGATGGCGGTGGACGGCCACTTCCAGCAGACGCTGCCGCAAGGCCGCACCTTCCAGCTGCTGCGCCTGCGCATCGATCCGGCCCTGCAGCTGGTGCCGGAGATCAGCGGCAACCGCCTGATGGTGTCGGTGCGGCTGATGCGCCAGGAAGGCAGCGACCGCCTGCACGCCAGCAACGAAAGCGCCGAGCTCGAACTCACGCTCTGCTCCTGAGCCCAGCAGACATGGAAGTCGATCGGAAGAAGGCCCGGGTGGTCACCTGCCCGCAATGCGGCGGCGAGAGCCTGTATGCGCCCGAGAACCGCTGGCGCCCCTTCTGCAGCGAGCGCTGCAAGAACCTGGACCTGGGCGCCTGGGCCAGCGAGAGTTTCCGCGTGCCCGACGAAACGCCGCCCGACGACCAGCCGTTCGGCGATCCCAAGCAGCAGCACTGAGATCGAAAAGACTCAGACGGGCGTGTGCGTCGCGCCCGTGAAGCCGCGCTCCTGCGCGAACCAGTCCAGCACGGGCACCGTGCCCGGCAGCACCGGCCGCGATTGCACGGGCAGCGTCTCCCAGGCGAAGCTCTGCCCTTCGTGCATGTGCAGTTCGCCCTGCCAGTCGAACACCTTGCAGAAGTTCAGCCGCACCAGCGCGTGCGGATAGTCCACGACTTCCACGCGCCAGGGATGCACGGCGCCGATGACGACGCCGATCTCCTCGATCAGTTCGCGGCGCAGCGCCTGCTCCACCGTCTCACCGGGCTCGACCTTGCCGCCGGGAAACTCCCAATAACCGTCGTAGACCTTGCCGTGCGGCCGGCTGGTGAGCAGGAAGCGGCCGTCCGGCCGCACCAGCACGCCGACCGCGACCGCCACTTCCTTGCGGTCGGGCCCGCCTTCGCGCGGCCGCTCGCCGTCGGCGACCAGCACGCCCATCAGCCCGGATGCCGTCCGGCCCAGTCACGCGCGAACTGGTAGGCCACGCGGCCGCTGCGCGAGCCGCGCTCCAGCGCCCACACCAGCGCTTCGGGGCGCGCGGCTTCGATGGTCGAAGGCGACACGCCGAACGAGGAGAGCCACTGCGCCGTGATGGCCAGGTACTCCTCCTGCGAGAACGGATAGAAGCTCACCCACAGGCCGAACCGCTCGGACAGCGAGATCTTCTCCTCCACCACCTCGCCGGGATGGACTTCGCCGTCCTCGGTGTGGGTGTAGGTGAGGTTCTCCTTCATGTACTCGGGCAGGAGGTGCCGGCGGTTGCTGGTGGAATAGATCAGCACGTTGGGCGTGGCCGCCGCCACCGAACCGTCGAGGATGGACTTGAGCGCCTTGTAGCCGGGCTCGCCTTCCTCGAAGCTGAGGTCGTCGCAGAACACCATGAACTTCTCCGGCCGCCCCGCCACCACCTCGATGATGTCGGGAAGGTCCACCAGGTCGGCCTTGTCCACCTCGATCAATCGCAATCCCTGCGGCGCGTACTCGTTCAGGCAGGCCTTGATCAGCGACGACTTGCCGGTGCCGCGAGCGCCGGTCAGCAGCACGTTGTTGGCCGGCTGGCCCGCGACGAACTGCTGGGTGTTGCGCTGGATCTTCTCCTTCTGCGGCTCGATCTCCTTGAGGTCCGACAGGCGGATGCCCGCGACGTGCCGCACCGGGTCGAGCGTGCCGTGGCCCGACGAGCGCTTGCGATAGCGCCAGGCGATGGAAGCTTTCCAGTCCGGGGCGGACAGCGGCTGCGGCAGCACGGCTTCGAGCCGGTCGAGCACCTGCAGGGCGCGCTCGAGCAGACGTTCCAGGGACTCGCTCATGACCGGTAGTCCGCGTTGATGCTCACGTAGTCGTGGCTGAAATCGCAGGTCCAGACCGTGTCGGCGGCCTGGCCACGGCCGAGCCCCACGCGCACCGTGATCTCGGCCTGCTTCATCACGCGCTGGCCATCTTCCTCGCGGTAAGAGGGATTGCGGCCGCCGCGCGTTGCGACGTGCACGTCGTCGAGCCAGAGGTCGATGCCTGCCTGGTCGAGGTCGTCGATGCCGGCGTAGCCCACGGCGGCAAGGATGCGGCCGAGGTTCGGGTCACTGGCGAAGAACGCGGTCTTGACCAGCGGCGAATGCGCGATCGCGTAGGCGACCTGCCGGCACTCCTGCGCGCTGCGGCCACCTTCGACCTGCACGGCGATGAACTTGGTGGCGCCCTCACCGTCGCGCACGATCGCCTGCGCGAGCCGGCGCGACACGTCAGCCATCGCCTGCTTCAACGCGCGGCCTTCCGCGCTGTCGAGCGACGTGATGGGCGCGTGGCCCGCCTTGTTGGTGGCGATGACGATGAAGGAATCGTTGGTCGAGGTGTCGCCGTCCACCGTCACGCGGTTGAACGAGCCCTCGGCCAGTTCCAGCGCCAGCTGCTGCATCAACGGCTGCGCGATGCACGCGTCGGTGGCGAGGAAGCCGAGCATGGTCGCCATGTTGGGCCGGATCATGCCGGCGCCCTTGCTGATGCCGGTGATCGCCACGTCCTGACCCGCGATGCGCACCGTGGCGCTGAACGCCTTGGCCACGGTGTCGGTCGTCATGATGCCCTCGGCCGCGCGCAACCAGTGGTCCGGCTTCGCGTCGGCCAGCGCGGCGGGCAGGCCGGCCTCGATGCGGTCGACCGGCAGCGGCTCCATGATCACGCCGGTGGAGAACGGCAGCACCTGCTGCGGCGCCAGGTTCAACTTTCGCGCCAGCGCGATGCAGGTGGAGCGCGCGCGCACCAGTCCGTCTTCGCCCGTGCCGGCGTTCGCGTTGCCCGTGTTCACCACCAGCGCGCGGATGTCGCCGGCGGCCAGGTGCTCACGGCAGACCTGCACCGGCGCGGCGCAGAAGCGGTTGCGGGTGAACACGCCGCCGACGCTCGCGCCCGGCTCGAGCAGGAAGACGGTGAGGTCCTTGCGGTTGGCCTTGCGCACGCCCGCCTCGGCCACGCCGATGGACAGGCCGCGCACGGGCCGGAGGTCGCCCGCTTTCGGGGCGGAGAGATTCACTGCCATGTTTTCCTCGAGAGAGGGGATCAGTTCTGCCGCCAGGGCAGGCCGCGCAGGCGCCAGCCGCCTTGATGGCCGCGGTGGCCATTCTCGTCCTGGTCGCCTACGAAGCCTTCGAGGATGTTCCAGGCCTCGAGGCCGAGCTCGGTGGCGCGCTTGGCGGCCGCGACGGAACGCACGCCGCTTCGGCAGAGCAGGACGACCTTCTTGCCTGCCGGGACGGCCGCGCGCAGCGCTTCATCGAAGGCGGGATTGACGGACGTGTCCGGCCACTGCTTCCACGCCAGGCCGACCGCGCCGGGGACGAAACCCACCCATTCGCGCTCGGCGTCGCTGCGCACGTCGACCAGCACCGCGTCGCCCGTGCGCCACCACTCATAAGCGAGCTGCGGAGCCACGTCGCCCGCGTAGCCCTGCGCGGGGCGCGTGCCCTCGGGGCCATGGGACTGCTTGGGATCGACCGTCATGGCGACGATTCTGCCAGCCTCTCCCCGTGCACCAGAACGAAGCACCGCCGGGATGGGAATCGCAGTGAATGCGGCGCCGCGCCTTTTTCAAGGTGAGCAGCGGCCTGTCTCATACACGCATCCCCTAAGGCCTCGAAGCTGGCAGAAGGCTGACAGTGCGTGAAGCCTGCGAACCGCATCACGCTGTGGAGAGCGTTCGCATGCTAGGCGCGGTTGGTGAAAACCCTCTTACCGCATGAGCGAGCGGACTCCAAAGATAGTGTGCTAACCACAGCGAACCCTACAGGAGACCGAAGCGATGAATACAACCAGCACCCCTCGCCGCCGCAGCCTGCTCAAGGGCGCCGCGGTCGCCGCCGGCGCGTCGTTGAGCGCGCCGATGGTGATGGCGCAGGCCGCACCGACCACTTTCCGGTTCCAGAGCACCTGGCCCGCCAAGGACATCTTCCACGAGTTCGCCAACGACTTCGCCAAGAAGGTCAACGACATGGCGGGCAGCCGCCTGAAGATCGAAGTGCTGCCTTCCGGTGCTGTGGTTCCCGCATTCCAGCTTCTTGAAGCGGTCAACAAGGGCACGCTGGACGGCGGCCACGGCGTGGTGGCCTACCACTACGGCAAGAACTCCGCGCTGGCGCTGTGGGGCTCGGGCCCGGCCTTCGGCATGGATCCCAACATGGTGCTGGCGTGGCACTACTACGGCGGCGGCAAGGCGCTGCTGGAAGAGATCTACAAGTCCATCAACATGGACGTGGTGTCTTACCTGTACGGCCCGATGCCCACGCAGCCGCTCGGCTGGTTCAAGAAGCCGGTGTCCAACGTCTCGCAGATGAAGGGCCTGAAGTTCCGCACCGTGGGCCTGGCCGTCGACCTGTTCACCGACCTGGGCGCTGCGGTCAACCCGCTGCCTGGCGGTGAGATCGTGCCGGCTCTCGACCGCGGCCTGATCGACGCGGCGGAGTTCAACAACGCCTCGTCCGACCGCGCCCTGGGCTTCCAGGACGTCGCCAAGAACTGCATGCTGCAAAGCTTCCACCAGTCCGGCGAGCAGTTCGAGATCCTGTTCAACAAGGGCAAGTACAACGCGCTGGCGCCCGAGCTCAAGTCGATCATCGACTACGCCGTGCAGGCCGCGTCGGCCGACTTCTCCTGGAAGGCGATCGACCGCAACTCCAAGGACTACATCGAGCTCAAGACGAAGGACAAGGTCCAGTTCTACAAGACGCCGGACAGCATCCTGCGCGCGCAGCTCGACTCCTGGGACAAGGTCACCGCCAAGAAGGCCGGCGAGAACCCGTTCTTCAAGAAGGTGCTGGACTCGCAGCGCGCTTTCGCGGAGCGCGCCGGCCAGTGGCAGGGCGACTACATGGTCGACTTCAAGGTCGCGTGGAACCGCTACTTCGCCAAGGGCCAGAACAAGAAGACCTGACCCGCGGACGCATCAGCGCCGGGCCAGCGGGGCACCCTCCCCGGCTGGCCCTTTTTTTGCAACCAGAGGGTCGTGAACCAGACCATGACAATCGAGAAACTGCTCCACGGCGTGGACGCGTTCAGCACCTGGATCGGCAAGGCGTTCGCCTGGCTGATCGTGGCGCTGATGCTGCTGGTCGTCGTCGAGGTCTTCAAGCGCTACATCCTGAACATGCCCACCGCGTGGGTGTTCGACGTGAGCAACATGCTCTACGGCACGCTCTTCATGATGTGCGGCGCCTACGCCCTGGCGCATGACGCGCATGTGCGCGGCGACTTCCTCTACGGCAGCATGCCGCCGCGGCGCCAGGCCTTCCTGGACCTGATCCTGTACGTGGCGTTCTTCCTGCCCGGCATCATCGCGCTCACCTGGGCCGGCTGGGTCTACTTCGGCGAGTCGCTCAGCATGCGCGAGACCACGTTCAACGCGACGCCGCTGCCCATCTACCCGTTCAAGTTCATGATCCCGATCGCCGGCGCCGTGGTGCTGGTGCAAGGCTTGTCGGAGATGGTTCGCTGCGTGGTGTGCCTGCGCACCGGCCAGTGGACGCCGCGGCTGAAGGACGCCGAGGAGATCGACGTGGTCGAGCAGCAGCTCGCCGGCAGCACCTACGTGGACGAGAAAGCCAAGCAGGAAGCCATCGCCAAGGCCAAGAACATCGACGAAATGGCGCGCCAGCGCATGGAGCAGGACTGATGAGCGCGCTGTTTCCCTTCATCAGCAACTCGGCCCTCGGGCTGACGATGCTGGCGCTCATCGTGGTCGTCATCCTGATGGGCTTTCCCACCGCCTTCACCCTGATGGGCCTGGGCATCATGTTCGGCTGGGTCGCTTTCTACGACCCCAACACCCACTTCTGGAGCAACAAGGTCTTCGATCTGATGGTGCAGCGCGCCTTCGGGGCGATGAACAACGACACGCTGATCTCCATCCCGTTGTTCGTGCTCATGGGATACGTCATGGAGCGCGGCGCGCTGGTGGACAAGATGTTCCACAGCGTGCGCCTCGCCTTCCGCACCGTGCCGGGCTCCCTGGCCGTCACCACCCTGATCATCTGCACCTTCTGGGGCATCGCCTCCGGCCTGGTGGGCGCGGTCGTGGTGCTGATGGGCGTGATCGCGATGCGGCCCATGCTGAACGCAGGCTACGACGTGCGCCTGGCCTCGGGCGTGATCACCGCCGGGGGCACGCTGGGCATCCTGATCCCGCCGTCGGTGATGATCATCGTCTACGCGGCGGTGGCCGGCCAGTCGGTGGTGAAGCTCTACGCCGCCGCCATGTTCCCGGGCTTCTTCCTGGCGCTGCTCTACCTGATCTACGTGATCGGCTGGGTGCTGATCAACCCGAAGGTGGCGCCCAAGCTGCCGGCGGAGGAACAGCAGGTGCCGATCCCGCCGTGGCTGCAGCACGTTTCGAACACCTATTCGCACCGGATCCTGCCCGCGCTGCTGGCGGCGGTATTCGCGCCGCGCCGCGCGCTCGCGGGCGCCGGAGCCGACATGTCGCTGCGCTGGTCCATGCTGCTGCGCGGCCTGGGCACGGCGCTCATCCCCGTGATCCTGACGGTCGTTACGCTGGGCACGACGTGGTGGTACGTGGTGATCTACTCGCAGAAGACCGACGCGCCCACGCCGATGTCGGTGACCGTGCCGGCGGCCAGCCCGGCGCCGGCCGCCGGCGGGCTGGCCGAGCCGCCCGCGAACGACGTCAAGGAGGCGCCCTCCTCCGGCGGCCTGCAGGAACCGCCGTCGGACAACGCCGCTGGCGGTAGCGGTGGCGGCGGTCTCCAGGAGCCGCCTGGCGCGAACAGCGGTGTCCAGGAGCCCCCGGGCGCCGGCAACGATGGCGGCATGCGCAGCCTCAACACGGTCGACGGCAGCGGGCCGCCGCCGGTTCCCGAATCGTTCTACATCGGCTTCGGGATCGCCTGCGCCATCGCCCTGCTGGTGCTGGCCTGGTACTACCGGCGCTTCAATGCCGAGCAGTTCGAGATCCTGCGGCTGCTGGCCACCTCGGTGATGCCGCTGGCGATCCTGACGTTCGTGGTGCTGGCGGTGATCCTGTTCGGCATCACCACGGCGACGGAGTCCGCGGCCGTCGGCGCGGCGGGTGCCTTCCTCATGGCCTGGCAGTCAGGCACGCTCACCTGGCAGAAGATCAAGGAAGCCGTGTTCCTGACCGCCAAGACCACGGCGATGGTGTGCTGGCTGTTCGTGGGCTCGGCCATCTTCTCCGCCGTGTTCGCCATCCTGGGCGGCCAGAGCCTGGTCGAGCAGTGGGTGCTGAGCCTGGACCTTTCGCCCGTGCAATTCCTGCTGTTGTCGCAAGCCATCATCTTCATCCTCGGATGGCCGCTGGAATGGACCGAGATCATCGTGATCTTCGTGCCCATCTTCCTGCCGCTGCTGCAGCACTTCAACATCGATCCGATGCTCTGGGGCGTGCTGGTGTTCGTCAACCTGCAGGCGGCCTTCCTGTCGCCGCCGGTCGCGATGTCGGCCTTCTACCTGAAGGGCGTGTCGCCGCCGCACGTGACGATCAACCAGATCTTCGCGGGGATGATGCCGTACATGCTCATCGTCATCGTCTGCATGGTGCTGATGTACATCTGGCCGCAGCTGACGCTCTGGCTGCCGAACTACCTTTACGGCTGAGCCGCGACCCGGCCGCATGAGAAAACGGGCGCCCTCGGGCGCCTGTTTTGCTTTGGGCCGCAATCCGTCGCCCAATTGACGTTGACGTAAACGTCAATTAAGCTGCTGCGCGGAGACTTGAGCATCGGGCCCCGCCGGTGCGCCCGCCAGAAAGCATTCCCATGACCGACCTTTCCGCCGAGTTCAAGGCGCTCGCCAGCTACCGCCCGACCCAGAAGGTCCGCTTCGTCACCGCCGCCAGCCTGTTCGACGGGCACGACGCCGCCATCAACATCATGCGGCGCATCCTGCAGGGCATGGGTGCCGAAGTGATCCACCTGGGCCACAACCGCAGCGTCGACGAGGTCGTGACCGCGGCGCTGCAGGAAGACGTGCAGGGCATCGCCATCAGCTCCTACCAGGGCGGCCACGTCGAGTATTTCAAGTACATGGTCGACCTGCTGCGCCAGCGAGGCGGCGCGCACGTCCAGGTGTTCGGCGGCGGCGGCGGCGTCATCGTGCCGTCCGAGATCCGTGAATTGCAGGACTACGGCGTCACCCGCATCTACAGCCCCGAGGACGGACAGCGCATGGGCCTGCAGGGAATGATCGGCGAGATGGTCATGCGCTGCGACCAGGACCTGTCGCAGCACGCACCCAAGGACGCCAAGGCCATCCAGGGCCACGGCGACACCGCCTGGCGCGCGCTCGCGCAGCTGATCACCGCGCTGGAGAACGGCTCGGCCGACGCCTCGCTGATCTCTTCCATCCGCCAGCAGGCCGATCTCGCCAAGGTGCCGGTGGTCGGCATCACCGGCACCGGCGGCGCAGGCAAGTCCTCGCTCACCGACGAACTGATCCGCCGCCTGCGCCTGGACCAGGACGACCAGCTGCGCGTGGCCGTCATCTCCATCGACCCCTCGCGCCGCAAGAGCGGCGGCGCCCTGCTGGGCGACCGCATCCGCATGAACGCCATCGGCCCGTGGCGGCAGGGTCCGCGCGTGTTCATGCGCTCGCTGGCCACGCGCGACTTCGGCAGCGAGATCTCCGCGGCGCTGCCTGACGTGGTGGCCGCCTGCAAGGCGGCCGGCTTCGACCTGGTGGTGGTCGAGACCTCCGGCATCGGCCAGGGCGACGCGGCCATCGTGCCGCTGGTGGACGTGCCGATGTACGTGATGACGCCGGAGTTCGGCGCGGCCAGCCAGCTCGAGAAGATCGACATGCTCGACTTCGCCGAGTTCATCGCGATCAACAAGTTCGACCGCAAGGGCGCGCAGGACGCGCTGCGCGACGTGGCCAAGCAGGTCCAGCGCAACAAGGAAGCCTGGGGCAAGCGGCCCGAGGAGATGCCGGTGTTCGGCACCATGGCGGCGCGTTTCAACGACGACGGCGTCACCGCGCTGTACCAGGCGCTCAAGCCGCGCCTGCAGGAGCTCGGCCTGCCGCTGAAGGAAGGCCGCCTGCCGGCGGTGGCGGTGCGCAGCAGCACCAACCAGACGCCCATCGTGCCCTCCGCGCGGACGCGCTACCTCGCCGAGATCAGCGACACGGTGCGCGGCTACAAGAAGCAGGCGCGTGAGCAGGCGAAGCTGGCGCGCGAGGTTCAGCAGCTGCAGGAAGCGGCCCGCATGCTCAAGGTGGACAAGCCCGATCGCGCGCCCGCCGCCGAAGCCGCGCTGGACCTCGCCGGCAAGCGCAAGTCGCGCATGAACCGCGACGCGCTGCACCTGCTGCAGCAGTGGCCCGACATGCACAAGGCCTACGCCGGCGAAGAGTACGTGGTGAAGATCCGCGACAAGGAGATCCGCACCGCGCTGACCACCAAGTCGCTGTCGGGCACCATCATCCGCAAGGTGGCCCTGCCGCAGTTCGAGGACCACGGCGAGATCCTCAAGTGGCTGATGCTGGACAACGTGCCCGGCAGCTTCCCTTACACCGCCGGCACCTTCGCGTTCAAGCGCGAGAACGAGGACCCCACCCGCATGTTCGCGGGCGAAGGCGATGCGTTCCGCACCAATCGGCGCTTCAAGCTGCTGTCCGAGGGCATGCCGGCCAAGCGGCTGTCCACCGCGTTCGACTCCGTGACGCTGTATGGCAACGACCCAGATCCGCGCCCGGACATCTACGGCAAGGTGGGCAACTCCGGCGTGTCCATCGCGACGCTGGAAGACATGAAGGTGCTGTACTCGGGCTTCGACCTGTGCAGCCCCAGCACCTCGGTGTCGATGACCATCAACGGCCCGGCTCCCAGCATCCTGGCGATGTTCATGAACACCGCCATCGACCAGCAGCTGGACAAGTTCAAGGCCGACAACGGCCGCGAGCCCACCGCCACCGAGGCCGCGAAGATCCGCGAATGGGTGCTGGCCAACGTGCGCGGCACGGTGCAGGCCGACATCCTGAAGGAAGACCAGGGCCAGAACACCTGCATCTTCTCGACCGAGTTCAGCCTCAAGGTCATGGGCGACATCGCCGAATACTTCGTGCACCACAACGTGCGCAACTTCTATTCGGTGTCGATCTCGGGCTATCACATCGCCGAAGCGGGGGCCAACCCGATCAGCCAGCTGGCGTTCACGCTGTCGAACGGCTTCACGCTGGTGGAGGCCTACCTCGCGCGCGGCATGCACATCGACGACTTCGCGCCGAACCTGTCGTTCTTCTTCTCGAACGGCATGGATCCGGAGTACACGGTGATGGGCCGGGTGGCGCGCCGCATCTGGGCGGTGGCGATGAAGGAGAAGTACGGCGCCAACGAGCGCAGCCAGAAGCTGAAGTACCACATCCAGACGTCCGGCCGCAGCCTGCACGCGCAGGAGATCAACTTCAACGACATCCGCACCACGCTGCAGGCGCTGATCGCGATCTACGACAACTGCAACTCGCTGCACACCAACGCTTTCGACGAGGCGATCACCACGCCCACCGAGGACAGCGTGCGCCGCGCGATGGCGATCCAGCTGATCATCAACCGCGAGTGGGGCCTGGCGAAGAACGAGAACCCCAACCAGGGCAGCTTCATCATCGAAGAGCTCACCGAGCTGGTGGAAGAGGCGGTGCTGGCCGAGTTCGAGCGCATCGCCGAGCGCGGCGGCGTGCTGGGCGCGATGGAGACCGGCTACCAGCGTGGCCGCATCCAGGACGAGAGCATGCATTACGAGATGCTCAAGCACACCGGCGAGCTGCCCATCATCGGCGTCAACACGTTCCGCAATCCGCACGGCGACCCCGTCGCCGACAAGCTCGAGCTGGCCCGCTCCACCGAAGAGGAGAAGCAGAGCCAGCTCAAGCGCCTCGGCGAATTCCACGAGCGCAACGCGCAGGAGGCGGCGGCGATGCTGCAGCGCCTGCAGCAGGCGGTGATCGACAACCGCAACGTGTTCGAGGTCCTGATGGATGCGGTCCGCGTGTGCTCGCTGGGCCAGATCACCGGCGCTCTTTTCGAAGTCGGCGGGCAGTACCGGCGCAACATGTGAGCTCGCATCGGGGCGGCCGCGCCTCCGCCCCGATGTCAGTCTTTCGACAGCAAGTGCTGTTCAGGCTGTAACGCAAAACTACTTAAGGGCTTCCCCGCTGTCGCGGTGCAACATGCCTGCCTAGCATTCGCCTCTTGCCCACCGGCCGGTAGCCGGCGGGCCTGCCGGAGGACCACGATTTGCCAGGTGAGATCATTCTCGAGACGAAGGGACTGACGAAAGAGTTCAAGGGCTTCGTCGCGGTCAACAACGTCGATCTCAAGGTCCGCCGCGGCGACATCCATGCGCTCATCGGACCCAACGGCGCCGGCAAGACCACCTTCTTCAACCTGCTGACCAAGTTCCTGCCGCCCACGCGCGGCACGATCACCTACCTCGGCACGGACATCACGAACGAGCGGCCCGCGCAAACCGCGCGCCGCGGCATCGTCCGCTCCTTCCAGATCTCGGCCGTGTTCCCGCACATGACGGTGCTGGAGAACGTGCGCGCCGCGCTGCAGCGCAACCTGGGCACCTCGTTCCACTTCTGGAAGCCCGAGCGTTCGCTGCACCACCTGCACGACCGCGCGATGCAGCTGCTCGACGAAGTGGACCTGCAAGGATTCGCCGGCGAGCTCACCGTCAACCTGCCCTACGGCCGCAAGCGCGCGCTGGAGCTGGCCACCACGATGGCGCTCGAGCCCGACCTGATGCTGCTGGACGAACCCACGCAGGGCATGGGCCACGAGGACGTCAGCCGCGTCACGCAGCTGATCAAGAAGGTCTCGGCCGGCCGCACCATCCTCATGGTCGAACACAACATGAACGTGGTGTCCTCCATCGCCGACCGCATCACGGTGCTGCAGCGCGGCGCCGTCATCGCCGACGGCCCCTACGCCGAGGTCTCGCGCAACCCGCAGGTCATCGAGGCCTACATGGGATCGGCGGACACCGAACTGCAGGGAGCGCACTGACATGGCCAACGAGCTCCTTCGCATCGAGAACCTCAACGCCTGGTACGGCGAGTCGCACGTGCTGCACGGCGTCAACCTGAACGTGGCCGAGGGCGAGGTCGTCTCGCTGCTGGGCCGCAACGGCGCCGGCCGCACCACCACGCTGCGCGCCATCGTCGGCCTGACCGGCCGCCGCACCGGCTCCATCCGCATCCGCGGCCAGGAGGCCATCGCCCTGCCGCCGCACAAGGTGGCGCGGATGGGCATCGGGTACTGCCCGGAAGAGCGCGGCATCTTCGCCAGCCTGTCCGCCGAAGAGAACCTGATGCTGCCGCCCTCCGTCGGCCAGGGCGGCATGAGCGTCGCCGAGATCTACGACATGTTCCCGAACCTGAAGGAGCGCGCGTCCAGCCCCGGCACGCGCCTCTCGGGCGGCGAGCAGCAGATGCTGGCGGTGGCGCGCATCCTGCGCACCGGCGCGCGCCTCTTGCTGCTGGACGAGATCTCCGAAGGCCTGGCGCCCGTCATCGTGCAGAAGCTCGCCGAGACCATCCGCACGCTCAAGGCCAAGGGCTACACCATCGTGCTGGTGGAGCAGAACTTCCGGTTCGCCGCTCCGCTGGCCGACCGCTTCTACGTCATGGAGCACGGCAAGATCGTGCGCGAATTCGCGCAGCACGAGCTGCAGGCCAACACGGCGATGCTGCAGGAATTCCTCGGCGTCTGACCCCTTTCCACACAACGGCTCACACAAAGGAGACCCGCATGAAACTCAAGAAGCTGTTCGCCGCCGGCGCCCTCGCCGCCGCGGGCGTGTTCGGCGCCACCACGCCGGCCGTCGCC
>Ga0247819_10000626_pt1 | contig 20434 bp, 17 predicted proteins | sample 13C_Xylose_Day6_FD_193428 | JGI IMG/M metagenome (GOLD analysis project Ga0247819, IMG submission 193428) | Soil microbial communities from agricultural site in Penn Yan, New York, United States - 13C_Xylose_Day6 | ecosystem: Environmental > Terrestrial > Soil > Agricultural land | place: USA...
GCTCTTCATCGACCACCTCTTCCCCGGTTGCGAAATTCTAGAGAAGGGTCTGTTCCGCCTGATCCGCGACTCGGACATCGAGATCGAGGAAGAGGCCGAAGACTTGGTCATGGAGTTCGAGGAGGCGTTGAAGCAGCGCCGCATGGGCTCGGTCGTCCGCATCAAGATCCAGGCCTCCATGCCCGAGGACCTGCGTGACTTCATCATCGCCGAACTGCACGCCCAGCCGCAGGACGTGGTTCTGGTCGAGGGGATGCTGGGCCTGGCGCAACTGGCCGAACTGATCCCGGGCGGCCACCCGGACCTTAAGTTCAAGGGCTATGAGCCGCGATACCCTGAGCGCGTCCGCGACAACGGCGGCGATATCTTCGCGGCGGTCCGCGAAAAGGACATGCTGATCCACCACCCGTTCGAGAGCTTCGATGTGGTGGTGCAGTTCCTGCGACAGGCGGCGCGCGATCCCAACGTCATCGCCATCAAGCAGACCCTGTACCGCACCTCCAAAGACAGCCCCATTGTCGCCGCCCTCATCGAGGCGGCCGAAAACGGCAAGAACGTCACCGCCCTGATCGAGTTGAAGGCGCGCTTCGACGAAGAGGCCAACCTGCGCTGGGCGCGGCAGATGGAGCGGGCCGGGGTCCACGTCGTCTTCGGCTTCGTGGAGTACAAGACCCACGCCAAGCTGAGCGTCGTGGTGCGGCGCGAAGGCGAGGCCTTGCGCACCTATTGCCACTTCGGCACCGGCAACTATCACCCGACGACGGCCAAGATCTACACCGACCTCAGCCTGTTCACCTGCAACACGGTTCTGGGTCAGGATGCGACGCGGGTTTTCAACTACATCACCGGTTACGCCGAGCCCGATGAGCTTGAGGCCCTGGTCGTCTCGCCCTTGAACATGAAGACCAGCCTGCTGGAAATGATCGGCAAGGAGATGTCGGCCGCCGCCAAGGGCAAGCCCGCCGCCATCTGGGCCAAGATGAACGCCCTGGTCGATCCCGAGATCATCGACGCCCTGTATCGCGCCAGTCAGTGGGGCGTGCGCATCGAACTGGTCATTCGCGGCATCTGCTGCCTGCGTCCCGGCGTGCCGGGCCTGTCGGAGAACATCCGGGTCAAGTCGATCGTCGGCCGCTTCCTGGAACACAGCCGCATCGTCGCCTTCGCAAACGGTCACGACCTGCCCAGCAACAAGGCCAAGCTCTACATCTCGTCCGCCGACTGGATGCCGCGCAATCTGGATCGTCGCGTCGAGCTGATGACGCCGATCCTGAACGCCACCGTCCACGATCAGGTGCTGGATCAGATCATGGTCGCCAACCTGAAGGACGACGCCCAGAGCTGGACCCTGGCCGCCGACGGAACCTATCACCGCGTCACGCCCTCCGGTCCTGAACGTCCCTTCTCGGCCCACAAGTATTTCATGACCAATCCCAGCCTGTCGGGCCGCGGCCGCAAGGTGAAGACCCTGCCCGGCGCCCTGTCCTACGCAGGCCTCAAGGCCCGGAAACGCCGCTGATGGGCGTCGAGGCCGAATATCCGTCGCGCCAGATCGCCGTCATCGACATCGGCTCCAACTCGGTGCGTCTGGTGCTGTATCGGCTGGAAGGCCGGGCTGTCTGGACCATGTTCAACGAGAAGGTCCTGGCCGGTCTGGGCCGTGATCTGGCCGCGACGAAGCGCCTGTCGGTTCCCGGCGTCGTCTCCGCCATGACAGCCCTGCGCCGCTTCGCCGCCGTCATTGAGGGCGTCCAGCCGGACCAGACCATCATCGCCGCCACCGCCGCCGTACGCGAGGCCGAAGACGGCGCCGACTTCTGCGCCCGCGTGGCCGCCGAGACGGGTCTGCAGGTCCGCGTTCTCAGCGGTGAAGAGGAAGCCCGCTATTCAGCGCTCGGCGTCCTGGCCGGCGCACCGGGCTCGCACGGCGTGGCCGCCGACATGGGCGGCGCCAGCCTGGAATTGACCCGCATCGGCAATGGCGGTCGCAATCGCCCGCTGGACAAGGGCGTCACCCTGCCCCTGGGACCCTTCTCACTGGTGGATCCCAAGGGTTTCGACGTGGATCGTCTGCGCTCGCGCATCGCCAAGCGGTTGGCGCCCGTCGCCGACGCCTACGCCACGACCGACCTGCACGCCGTCGGCGGAGCCTGGCGCAGTCTGGCCCAGATGCACATGGCCCAGACCAACCATCCGCTCCGGATCGTCCACGAATACGCCATGAGCGCCGCCGACGCGCGCGACCTGGCCCGACTGGTGGCGCGCCAGTCCAGGGCCTCGCTGGAAAAGCTGCCGGGCGTATCCAAGCGCCGGGCCGAGACCCTGCCCTATGCCGCCCTCGTGCTGGACGGATTGATCGAGGCCTTGGGGCTGAACTCCATCACCTTCTCGGCCTGGGGCGTGCGCGAAGGCCTGCTCTACGCCGGACTGTCGCCCGAGATGGCGGCGGTCGATCCCCTGCTGGCCGGCTGTTCGGCATGGGGCGGTCGTCAGGGCGTGGACCCGGCCCTGCCCCGTGCTCTGGACGGCTGGCTGCAATCGGTCGTCTCGGCCATGCCCGAAGCCTTTGGCGAGGAGCGCGACGCCCTGCTGACCGCCTCGGTCTGTCGGCTGGCCGATCTCGGCGCGCGGCTCCATCCGGACCACCGGGTCGATCTGGTCTTTGATCAGGTGCTGCGTTCGCCCATTCCGGGCCAGACTCACGCCGAACGCGCCTTCCTGGCCGTGGCCATGAACGCCCGCTATGGCGGCGAGGCCAGGACGCCCGCGCCCGACGCCGTGAACCGCCTGCTGCCGGCATCCGGCCAGAAGCGCGCCCGCGCCCTGGGCCTGGCCATGCGGCTGGCCTGCGACCTGTCAGGCCGCTCGCCGCAACTGCTGGCCAACGCCGCCGCCACGGTCGAGAAAGGCGCGCTGCGCATCACGGCGGCCGAGGGCTACGCCGACATGCTGCTGGGCGAACAGACGCGCCGCCGCGCCAAGGCCCTGGCTGAAGCCATGAATCTGACGCTGAAAATCTAGAGAAACCATCCCATGCCCGTGACCGGAATCGGCGGCTTCTTCTTCCGCTCCAAGGACACCAAGGCCCTGGCCGACTGGTATCTGACCCACCTCGGAGTCGGGGCGCTGGAAAACGTCTGGATCTGGAACCAGCAGGCGGGGCCGACCGTCTTCGCCCCGTTCAAGGAAGACAGCGACTATTTCGCCGCCGACCACCGCTGGATGCTGAACCTGCGGGTCGAAGGGCTAGACGACCTGATCGCCTCACTGAAGGCCGCGGGGATCGAGGTCATCACCAAGCCGGAATGGGACGCCCACCCCGAGATCGGACGCTTTGCGCGCATCCATGATCCCGAGGGCAATCCCATCGAGCTGTGGGAGCCGGCGTCTCCGCCGGCTTGATCCCGACTAGCCTTCGATTTCGACCACTTCGACGCGCGAACCGTTCAGCACCAGGGCGATCTCGCCCTTCTTGAGCTTCAGCGCGTCGTCGCCGAACAGCTGACGACGCCAGCCCTTCATGGCCTCGACGTCGGCGTTGTCGTCGTTGGCGATCTTTTCCAGATCGGCGACGTTGGCGATCAGCTTGGTGGCCACGCCGGCGTTGTCGCTCTTGGCCTTCAGCAGCACTTTCAGCAGCTCCACCACCGAAGGCGGGGCCGGCTGGCTGTGAGCCGGGCGTTCCAGCTTGGGCGCATGGGCTTCGGGGTCGGCCAGGACGCGCTTCAGTTCAGCGGCCAGCTCCAGACCCAGACGCGAGCCGCCAAAGCCCTTGGGCACCGAACGCAGACGGTTGAAGGCCTCGGGATCGGTCGGCGCCTGCACGGCGATCTCGTCGATGCCCTCGTCCTTGAGGATACGGCCGCGCGGCTGATCGCGTTCCTGCGCCGCGCGCTCGCGCCAGACGGCGACGGCGACAAAGGCGGCCAGATACTTGGCGCTGAACTTCTTGGGCTTCAGACGCTTCCACGCATTCTCGGGCGTAGTGTCATAGAGGGCCGGATCGGTCAGGGCGCCCATTTCCGACATGACCCAGTCGAGACGGCCTTCCTTCTGCAGCCGATCACGCAGCTTGGGATAGAGGGCGGCCAGATGGGTCACGTCGCCAATGGCATAGGTCAGTTGCGCATCCGACAGCGGGCGACGCGCCCAGTCGGTGAAGCGGCTGCCCTTGTCCAGTTCCTGGCGCAGCATCTGGCGGACGAGCTGCTCATAGCTGACCTGATCGCCGAAACCGGCGGCCATGGCGGCGACCTGGGTGTCGAACATCGGCTTGGGCATGGCGCCCAGACGGTTGAAGATCTCAACGTCCTGACGGGCGGCGTGGAAGACCTTGATGATCGATTCGTCGCGCAGCAGGGCGAGGAAGGGCTCAAGGTCCAGATCCTCGGCCATCGGATCGATGATGGCGGCGTCCGTGGGCGAAGCGGCCTGGATCAGGCACAGCTTGGGCCAGTAGGTCGTCTCGCGCATGAATTCGGTGTCGACCGTGATGAACGGGGCCTTGGCCAAGCGTTCGCAGAAGTCGATTAGCGCGTCATTGGTGGTGATTGGCGTCATTCCGATGCTATAGCCCCGCGCGACGCCGTTGTGGCAAGAGCGCCGCGACAGATTTTCGCCCCCGATATCGAGCCGTGACCGATGAGCGACACCCCCGAAGCCCTGAAAAACGGCCTCACCTACGCCGATGCAGGCGTGGACATCGACGCCGGAGAAATGTTGGTCGATGCGATCAAGCCTCTGGCCAAGTCGACTCGCCGCCCCGGCGCCGAAGCTTCGCTGGGCGGATTCGGCGCCCTGTTCGATCTGAAGGCCGCCGGTTTTGAAGACCCGCTGATCGTCACCACGACCGATGGCGTCGGCACCAAGTTGAAGATCGCCATCGAGACCGGCCGTCATGACGGCGTGGGCGTCGATCTGGTCGCCATGTGCGTCAACGACCTGCTGGCGCAGGGCGCCGAGCCGCTGATGTTCCTGGACTACTACGCCACCGGCAAGCTGGACGTGGACGCCGCGCGCCGCGTCGTCGCCGGCATCGCAGAGGGCTGCCGTCAGTCGGGCAGCGCCCTGGTGGGCGGCGAAACGGCCGAAATGCCGGGCATGTATTCGGGCGGCGACTATGATCTGGCCGGCTTCTCGGTCGGCGCGGTCGAGCGCGGTCAGGTCCTGCCCTACCTGGACCAGCAGAAGGCCGGCGACATCATCATCGGCCTGGCCTCGTCGGGTCCGCACTCCAACGGCTATTCGCTGATCCGCAAGGTGGTCGAGAAGTCCGGCCTGGCCTGGGGCGACGACGCCCCCTTCGCCAAGGACTGCACCTTGGCCCAGGCCCTGATGGAGCCGACCCGCATCTATGTGAAGCCGGTCTTGCCGCTGATGAAGGCCGGTCTGGTCAAGGGCGCCGCCCACATCACGGGCGGCGGCCTGATCGAGAACCCGCCGCGCTGCATCGCCGAGGGCCTGCAGGCTGCGTTCGACTGGAACGCCTGGGCCCTGCCCTCCGTCTTCGAATGGCTGGGTCAGGTCGGCGGCATCTCCGACCACGAACTGCGCCGCACCTTCAACTGCGGCGTCGGCTTCATCCTGATCGTCTCGCCGGAAAACGCCGAGCCGGTCCTGGCCGCCCTGCTGAACGCGGGCGAGGAAGCCTTCATCTGCGGACAACTGGAAGCCGCCTGAGCTTCCAGCGCCTGAAACGACAAAGGCCCCGGTCTCGCGACCGGGGCCTTTTTCTTTGGCGATGAGCCTGAGTTCAGATCAGCGAACCCCGCCGTTCTGGGTCTCGTCGTAGAACCTGGCCAGATCGACGTGCAGTTCCTCCAGCGCCTTGCGGCTCGTGTACATCATGTGCCCGCCCTCGTAGTAGGTGAACTCCAGATTGTCCCGCAGGTGCGGCTCCAGCATCATCTGGGCCAGATCAAACTCGGTCGAGAAGAAGGGCGTGGCGGCGTCGTAGTAGCCGTTCAGCGCCAGCACCTTCAGGTGCGGGTTGCGGCGCATGGTCGTGGCCAGATCAACGGCCGTGTTCGGCGTGGTCTGCGGCCCGCCCACCGGCGGACGGTGGCTCCAGTTCCAGTTGAAGCCCGGCAGGCCGCGCGCCGACTGGCGATAGTCCATGTCGGTGCGGAAGTTCAGCGTATTGGCGATGTAATCGTTGAAGACGCCGAAATAGGCCCCGGTGATGGCGCTGCTGGACGGGTCTTCCTCAGGCGAACCGCCCACGGCGTCGGCGTCCATGCCCAGATAGCGGGTGTCCAGACGGCCGATGGTCTCGCGACGATCCCGCAGCAGCTCCTTGCGGAACGGCGACAGCTCGACCCGCAGGTTGGCGTTGTCGATGAAGGTCGGCGACAGGCCAATCAGTTCGCTCATCTGCTGGGCGATCTGGGCGCGCTCGGCGTCCGAGATCATGTGCCCCTTGGCCAGGGCCGCCGCATAGGGGCCCATGGCGAACTCACGCGCCCGCTGGACGTGGGCTTCCACCGTGGCCGGGCGGTTCGGCACCTTGTTGTGATACCAGGCCGTCGCCGCATAGGTCGGCAGCAGGGTGATGAAGTTCTGGGCATAGCCCGGCTGACGCACGCCGTAGTTCATGATCGACGACAGCAGGATGACGCCGTTCAGCGACATCCCCCGGCTTTCCAGCTGATGCGCCACCGCGCCGGTGCGCAGGGTGCCGTAGCTTTCGCCCAGCACATACTTGGGGCTGGACCAGCGGTTGAACTTGCTCGTGTAGCGCATGATGGCGCGGGTGAAGGCGTCCGCGTCCTGATCCACGCCCCAGAAGGTCGAACCCGGTGTCTCGGCCAGAGGACGCGAATAGCCCGCGCCGACCATGTCGATGAAGACCAGGTCGGTCTTGTCCAGCAGGGTCATGTCGTTGGGACCGACATTGAACGGCGCCGGGCGCTCGACCACCGGATCATCCGTCAGCACCCGCACCGGGCCGAAGGCGCCCATATGCAGCCACACGGTCGGCGAGCCAGGCCCGCCGTTGTAGAGATAGGTCACCGGACGGCGCCCCGCTGGCTGACCGTCCAGGGTATAAGCGACGTAGAAGAGGCTGGCCGTCGGCATGCCCGCATCGTCTCGGATCGTCAGGGTGCCGGCCGTGGCCTTGTAGCGCATGGTCCGGCCGTGGGCGGTGATCGAATGGCTGGTCGTCACCTCCTTCTCTTCCGGCGTGGCGCGCGCCCAGTTGCGTTCGACCTGCTCGGCGTTGGCGTTGCGCAGGCGGTCCGAAGCCGAGCGAACCGGGCCGGAACCGCCGCCGGAGGCCTCCTGAGCCATGGAAACCATCGGCACAGCCAGGATCGCCGCCGCACAGACAGCCGAAAGCAGATGACGCATTATGAAACTCCCCCTCACGCGCCGGACATCCCGGCGGCGGGACGCTAACGCCAAGCGGGGCCGTCCGGCAACGGACTTTATAACGCCCTGATCAGCGACATGGGCTTGCCAAGACGCGACAGCGGTCGCATCCCTCGCCCCTCCCCGATCCGTCGCCTGAGCCGTTCCATGACTGAAAACCGCAAGCCCAAGACGCGCGTGGCGGTGCTGATCTCCGGCTCCGGGTCGAACATGGCCTCGCTGATCGCCGCCGGTCAGACGGCTGACGCGCCCTATGAGGTCGTGGCCGTCGTGTCCAACGTCGCGGACGTGGCAGGGCTGGACAAGGCGCGTGCCGCCGGGGTCGAAGCCCTGACGGTCGAGCACAAGGCGTTCGGCAAGGACCGTGAGGCGCATGAGCGCGCCATCGACGCCCTGCTGATCGAACATGAGGTCGAGGTCATCGCCCTGGCCGGCTACATGCGCCTGCTGACCCCCTGGCTAGTGCAGAAATGGGCGGGGCGGATGCTGAACATCCACCCGTCGCTGCTGCCGCTCTATCCCGGCCTGAACACCCACGCCCGCGCCATCGAGGCCGGCGACCTTGAGGCGGGCTGCACCGTCCACGTGGTCACCGAAGGCGTCGACGAAGGCCCCATTCTGGGTCAAGCCCGCGTGCCGATCCTGCCGGGCGACACCCCCGACATCCTGGCCGAACGCGTCAAGACGGCGGAGCACAGCCTGTATCCGCAGACGCTGACGGCCTTCGTCAGCCGCTGAACCGCAGCGAACCTTAACGATTTTTAATGCGACAGGGCGTCGCAGGGGGGAGCAGTTTCCCCGCGAACGATCGGACCAGTTCTGCTGGCGACCGCTCGCTGTTTCCACATGGGAAGACCCGATGTCCAAGACTCGCCTGATGGGCGCCGCCGGCCTGGCGCTCGCCTTCGCGCTCTCCGCTCAAGCCGCCTCGGCCCAGAACGCCCACGCCGGCCACACCGCCGCCGCGCCGCAGATCCATCCCTGGGGCTTCGACCTGAACGGTCGCGATCTGGCGGTGAAGCCGGGCGACGACTTCAACGAGTACGCCAACGGAACCTATCTCAAGAACACCGAGATTCCCTCGGACAAAGCCCGTTTCGGCCCGTTCGACGTTCTGTATGAAAACGCCCAGAGCCAGCTGAAATCAATCATCGAGGCCAGCGCCGCCAACCCGACCAACGCCAATGCGCAGAAGGTCGGCGCCCTCTACGCCAGCTTCATGGACGAGGCCCGCGTCAACCAGCTGGGCGCCCAGCCTCTGGCCGCCGATCTGGCCGCCGTTCGCGCCGTGACGGACCACAGCGGCATGGCCCGTCTGATGGGCGAAAGCCACGCCGGCTTCGGCGGCTCCCTGTTCGGCGTCGACGTGTTCGAGGACCTGCAGAACCCCAATCTCAACTCGGCCTATATGGGCCAGGGCGGCCTCGGCCTGCCCGACCGCGACTACTACCTGAAGGCCGACTTCGCGCCTCAGCGTGAAGCCTATGTCGCCTATATCACCCGCGCTCTGACGGCCGCCGGCTGGTCGAACCCGGCCCAGGCCGCCGCCGACATCCTGGCCTTCGAAACCAAGGTCGCTGAAAAGCACTGGACCACGGTCGAACGCCGCCAGATCGACAAGATCTACAATCCGGCCCCGACCGCCGATCTGGCCAGGCTGGCCCCCGGCTTTGACTGGGCCGCCTTCCTGCAAGGCGCCCAGATCAGCAGCGTGCCGACCATCGTCCTGATGGAAAACACGGCCATCCCGGGCATCGCCCAGGTCTTCGCCGAGACCTCGCTGGACACGCTGAAGGCCTGGGAGGCCTTCCAGATCGTCGATCAGGCCGGCCCCTATCTGTCCGACGCCTTCGTGAACTCGCGCTTTGAGTTCCGTGGCAAGACCCTGCGCGGCCAGCCTGAAAACCGTCCGCGCTGGAACCGCGGCGTAGCCCTGGTCGACGGCCAGCTGGGCGAGGTGCTCGGTCAGGAATATGTCCGCCTGCACTTCCCCGCCTCGTCCAAGACCCAGATGGAGGCCCTGGTCGCCAACCTCAGCGCCGCCATGACCGAGCGCCTGAAAAATCTGGACTGGATGAGCGAGCCGACGCGCGAGCAGGCCCTGCTCAAGATGTCCAAGTTCGGCGTGAAGATCGGCTACCCCGAGAAATGGCGCAGCTATGACGGTCTGGAACTGTCGGCCGATGACCTCTACGGCAACGTGGAGCGCGCTTCGGCCTTCGACTGGGCCTGGAAACGCGGCAAGATCGGCCAGCCCGTCGATCCGCTGGAATGGGGTATGACGCCCCAGACGGTGAACGCCTATTACAATCCGCCGCGCAACGAGATCGTCTTCCCGGCCGCCATCCTGCAGCCGCCCTTCTTCGATCCGAACGCAGATGCAGCCGTGAACTACGGCGGAATCGGCGCCGTCATCGGCCACGAGATCACCCACGGCTTCGACGATCAGGGCCGCAAGTCGGACGCGAACGGCGTCCTGCGCGACTGGTGGACGCCCGAAGACGCCGCCCGCTTCGAGGAACGCGCCAAGGTCCTGGGCGCCATCTACGACGCCCAGCAGCCCATTCCCGGCACCCACATCAACGGCGACCTGACCATGGGCGAGAACATCGCCGACCTGGGCGGTCTGCTGATGGCGTTGGACGCCTATCACCGCAGCCTGAACGGCCAGCCGGCCCCGGTCATCGACGGTCTGACCGGTGAGCAGCGCGTCTTCCTCGGCTGGGCCCAGGTCTGGCGCGAGAAGTCGCGTGAGGCGGCCCTGAAGGAGCAACTGACGACGGACCCGCACTCGCCGGGCGCCGCGCGCGCTTCGACCCCGCCGCGCAATATCGACGCCTGGTACGCGGCCTTCGGCGTGACCCCGGATCAGGCGCAATACATCGCCCCGGAAGGCCGCGCCCGCATCTGGTAAGCGGCGCGTCCCGGTCGAACACGAAAACGGCGTCAGCCTTGCAGCTGACGCCGTTCTTGTATCCGGAAGACCCGGATGAAATCAGTTCGGCTTCTTGGGCGTGGTCACAGCGCCCGCCACCGCGCCGATAGCGGCGCCGGCGACCGTCGCGCCCGTATTGCCGCCGATAGCCTGACCGGCGACCGCGCCGCCGATTGCGCCTGACGCCGCGCGTTGTTCCGTGGTGGTGCCGCAGGCGGCCAGCAGGCCTACGACGCCCAGAACAGGAGCCAGTTTGAGGATCGTCTTCATGGCGGTCTTCCCTTGATGGCTGAACAGGTAACAGGACCGTGAAAACGAAACGGCCCGCCTCCGGTTCCGGAAGCGGGCCGTCTTTATGCGCTTGTCAGGCTGCGTCGGGTCGAAAAGGCGAAGCCCTTTGACCGCAGCCCAAAGCCCTTAGCCAACGATGTCGGCGTCGGTGAAGAACTGGGCGATTTCGATGCCGGCGTTTTCCAGCGAGTCCGAACCGTGAACCGAGTTCTCGCCGATCGACAGGGCGAACAGCTTGCGGATGGTGCCTTCAGCGGCGTCGTTCGGGTTGGTCGCGCCCATGACTTCGCGGTACTTGGCGACGGCGTTGTCGCCTTCCAGCACCTGAACGACGACCGGCTCGGCGATCATCTGGCCGACCAGTTCGCCGTAGAAGGGACGCTCGGCGTGCACTTCGTAGAACTTCTTGGCCTGGGCTTCGGTCAGCTTGATGCGGCGTTGACCGACGATGCGCAGGCCGGCGCCTTCGATCACGGCGTTGATGGCGCCCGTCAGGTTGCGGCGCGTGGCGTCGGGCTTGATGATCGAGAAGGTACGTTCGGTCATGGGAAGTGACTTCTTGTTTGGGAGTTTGAGGGTCGGCGGCTTATAGCGAGCGCCACTCATCTTTCCAATATCCCCCGCGCGTAAGCCTTTTTTCTCCCGGTTCCGATGCTGCAGATCAAAAACCTGACCTACAACGCCTGGGGCCGCGAGTTCCTGGACGACGCCTCCGTCAGCCTGCCGCCGGGCTCCAAGGTCGGTCTGGTCGGCCGCAACGGCATCGGCAAGTCGACCCTGTTCAAGCTGATCCTGGGCGAACTGGCCGCCAACGGCGACGAAATCTCCCTGCCCAAGACCGCGCGCATCGGCTCGGTGGATCAGGAACACCCCGCCACGCCGGTCAGCGTTCTGGACACGATTCTGGAAGCTGATGTCGAGCGCCACGACCTGCTGACCCGGCTGGAGACCGCCGAGCCGGAGGAAATGGGCGAAATCTGGGGTCGCCTGATCGAGATCGACGCCGACAGCGCCCCGTCGCGCGCTTCGGAAATCCTGGTCGGCCTGGGCTTCAGCCAGGATGACATGCAGCGCCCGATGGCCGAGTTCTCGGGCGGCTGGCGGATGCGCGTAGCCCTGGCCGCCGCCCTGTTCGCCGAGCCGGACATGCTGCTGCTGGACGAACCGACCAACTACCTCGACCTGGAAGGCGCCCTGTGGCTGGAGCAACGGCTGAAGCGCTATCCGCACACGGCCCTGATCATCAGCCACGACCGCGAGCTGCTGAACGGCGTCTGCACCCACATCCTGCAGCTGTCGAACCGCAAGCTGGACCTCTACACCGGCAACTACGACACCTTCGAGAAGACACGGGCCGAGAAGCTGCGCCTGATGGAGGCCAACAAGTCCAAGCAGGACGCCGAGCGCGCCCACCTGCAGAAGTTCATCGACCGCTTCAAGGCCAAGGCGTCGAAGGCGACGCAGGCCCAGTCGCGCGTCAAGCGGCTGGAGAAGATGCAGCGCATCGAACTGCCGCCGGAAGAGCGCGTCGCCCCCTTCACCCTGCCCTCGCCGGAGCGCCCCCTGCCCCCGCCGCTGATCCGGCTGGAGAAGGCCAACGTCGGCTATGAGCCGGGCAAGCCCATCCTGAAGAACCTGAACCTGCGGATGGACCTGGACGACCGCATCGGTCTGCTGGGCGTCAACGGGGCGGGCAAGTCGACCTTCGCCAAGCTGATCGCCAAGGCCCTGACCATCGAGACGGGCGAGTTCCACCGTGACGGCAAGATGCGCGTGGGCTGGTTCCACCAGCACCAGATCGAGGCGATGGACCCGACCGACACGCCGCTTGAGATCATCCGCCGCGCCATGCCCGACGCCTCGGAGAGCAGCCGTCGTTCGCGCTTGGCCCAGTTCGGCCTGCCGTTCGAGAAACAGGAGACCACCGTCGGCTCCCTGTCGGGCGGCGAGCGGGCGCGCCTGCTGCTGAATCTGGTGGCGATGGATGCGCCGCACATCCTGATCCTCGACGAACCGACCAACCACCTGGACATCGACAGCCGCCGCGCCCTGCTGGACGCGCTGAACGAATATACGGGCGCGGTCATCCTGATCACCCACGACCGCTCGCTGATGGAGCTGGTGGCCGACCGCCTGTGGCTGGCCGCCGACGGCTCGGTGAAGCCGTTCGACGGCGACATGGACGACTATCAGAAGTTCGTCCTCGACCGCGCCAAACAGGCCGGCATGAAGCCCAGCCAGGTCAAGCACGAGGAGGCCGCCGCCGAGGCCCCGGAGCCCGCCGCCGCGCCCAAAGCCGAAAAGAAGAAGGGACCGTCTCCGTCCACGCTGCGTCACGCAGTGAAGAAGGCCGAGGATCGGATGGCTCAGTTGACGGCCGATCTGGCGCGTCTGGACGACGATCTGGCCAACGCCGCCGTCAATGATCCGAAGAAGCTGGAAGGCCTGACGCGCGCCCGCGCCAAGGCCCAGGCCGATCTGGATCAGGCCGAGGCCGACTGGATCGCCGCTGAAGAAGCCCTGGCCGAGGTCGCATGATGAGCAAGACGCCGCCCCTGCTGTCCAAGGACGAGATGCAGGAGGCGGCCGCTCGTCTGCGCGCCTACCTGCACGACGAGATGGAGGTGGAGGTCGGACAGCTTCCCGCCGAAATGCTGGTCGAGTTCATCGGCCGGGACATCGGCCGGCTGTTCTACAATCGCGGCCTGCGCGACGCCGAGACCGTGGTGCGCCAGAAGGTAGAGGACGTCGCCGACGCCCTCTACGGCCTGGAGCGCTGAGCCTGATCAGCCGCAGCTGACGCGCGTCACGATGTCGGTCTTGTCGTCGTAGGTGAAGGTCACGCGATTATCGCGATAGTCCATCGTCGCGGCGCAGGTGCTGCAAAGGACGCGGAAGATGCGGCCGCGCGGCGCGTCTGCGGGAATGGTCGAGCGATTGCGGCCGACATATTCCTGATAGTCTCCGGCCTTGCAGGCGACAGGAGCGGCTTCGCCGCCTGAGCCGGCCTCTTGCGTCGGCGCGCAGGCTGAAAGCGCCACCGCGCCCGCGAAAGCCGTGAGCATCAGAATCGTCTTCATGGCGTCTCTTTCTGTTGTGGCCTAGCCGCAGCTCACGCGCTCGACGATGCCGGTTTGCTGATTGTAGAAAATATTCAATCGGTAAGGCGAATAATCTTCAGTCACAGGACAGGTGGTGCAGGCGACGCGACGGTTCACCACATCGACCGGAACGGGTATCTCGCTGCGCGGTTTCCCGACAAGCCATTGAAGCTGGCCTGCCTTGCACATGTCCGCATCGACCGCGCTCACGCCGGGCTCGGACAAATAGGGGCGTTCGGTCGAAGAGGCCGCCGGGGTCATCGTCGGCCCACTGGTCCGTCCAGGCTGAGACGACGACGGCGGAGACGCACAGGCCGAAAGGGCGAACAGGCCCGCGCCCAACAGGATCAGGCCGCCTTTTCCCAGCGCCCTTCGTCCGATTGTTTCCAATAGGCCAGATCCGCGCCGTCCGCCTTCAGCGTCCGCCAGCGCCCGCGCGCATGATTCAGCGCCTGCTCGTCCCGACCGTCGAAGATGATGAAGCAACGTGCGAACTCCTGCGTGGCCCCAAGGTCTGAATCATCGACGATGAACAGGGCCTGAGCGCCATTCAGATTCTCACCCGATTCGGACAGGAGCACAGGCTGGCGGGCGGCGTGATCGCCATCGGCCCGCCCATGGGGCAGGAAGCTGTCGTCGCGATAGGTCCACAACAGCTCGTCGATATCGTCGAGCCGATGCGAGGTCGCCCCCCGGATCAGGGCGCGCCAGCCCCGCTGAAGCGTTCGCTCCAGCAGGGTCGGCAGCACCTGGTCCAGCGTCGATCGCTCCAGGTGGTAGAACCAGATTTCCGGCTTGGCGTCAGACACCCGGCCCTACCCTCTGAAGACGTCGGATCAGGCTTCGTACTTGTCGGCGACCATGCGGTCCAGCAGACGCACGCCATAGCCCACGGCGCCGTCCGGCACGGTCGGGTTGCGACTGTCCTTGACCCAGGCGGTCGGGGCGATGTCGATGTGCGCCCACGGCACGCCGTTGGTGAAGCGCTGCAGGAACAGGGCGGCGGTGATCGAACCGCCGGCGCGGCCATTGCCGGTGTTCTTCACATCCGCGATCGGGCTGTCGATGTGACGCTCATACTGGGTCGGGATCGGCATGCGCCAAACGTTCTCGCCGACCTTGGGACCCGCGGCCAGGATGCCGTTCGCCAGGTCGTCGTTGTTCGAGAAGACGCCGGCGTATTCGAGGCCCAGCGAGATGATCATGGCGCCCGTCAGGGTGGCCAGGTCGATCATGAACTTCGGTTTGAAGCGCTCCTGCGTATACCAGAGGGCGTCGGCCAGAACGAGGCGTCCCTCGGCGTCGGTGTTCAGGATCTCGACCGTCTGACCCGACATGGACACGACCACGTCGCCCGGACGCTGGGCCTTGCCGTCAGGCATGTTCTCGACCAGGCCGAGGACGCCGACCGCGTTGACCTTGGCCTTGCGGCCCGCCAGGGCGTGCATCAGACCGGCCACGGCGGCGGCGCCGCCCATGTCCCATTTCATCTCTTCCATGCCGTCGGCAGGCTTCAGGCTGATGCCGCCGGTGTCGAAGCAGACGCCCTTGCCGACGAAGGCGATGGGGGCCTCGCCCGCCTTGCCGCCGTTCCACTGGATGACGGCCAGCTGGCTTTCACGCTCCGAGCCCAGGCCGACGCCCAGCAGGGTGTGCATGCCCAGCTTTTCCATCTCGGCTTCGCCCAGGATCTCGACCTTGGCGCCCAGGGCTTCCAGTTCCTTGACGCGGCGCGCGAACTCGGCCGGATAAAGAACGTTGGCGGGCTCCGCGACCAGGTCACGCGAGAACAGGACGGCGTCGGCCACGGCCGACAACGGCTGGAAGGCGGCTTCAGCGGCCTTCACGTCCGAGGTGACGACGCGAACCGTCGTGACCGACGGGATCTTGTCGGCCTTCTGCTTGGTCAGGTATTTTGCGAAACGATAGGCGGCCAGACGCACGGCGAAGCCGACGCGAGCAGCCTGCTCGATCGTCAGGTGAGCGGCGTCGATGGTCAGGACTTCGGCGCCCGACAGCTTGGCGGCGTGATAGGCGGCGGCGGCGGCGGTTTCGACCGCCAGATCGTCAAACTTGTCGGCGGCGCCCGCACCGACCAGCAGCACCGAATTGGCGTCCACGCCCGCCGGGGCCGCAACCGTCAGATTGCTGTTGGCGGCGCCGGTGAAACGGCTGTTGGCCATGGCCTTGGTCAGGGCGCCCGAGGCTGCGGCGTCCAGGGCGGAGCCCGTTCCGGCCAGGGCGCGTCCATCGTGAACCAGAACGGCAAGGATTTGAGCGGCGCTGGGGGAAGCGACGAACTCGATTTTCATGAAACCTACTCCAGGCCGAGGTTCTGTGCCCCGGTCGTGCTTGAATCAGACATAACGCAGCGGCTGTTTCACCGTCGCGTTGGGATGTGTATTACATGGCCCGCATCGCTCGCGGCTGCAACTCGCTCGCTCCCGAAACACTTTCTTTCACGACCATGACGCTGATTCAGGGCTATCTTTTCCGCCAGATCGGTCTGCCCGTCCTGGCGGCGTGCGCGGCGCTGGCCGGAATCGGCCTGCTGAGCCAAAGCCTCGATCAGCTCGAGGTCATCGTCGAACGCGGCCAGAGCATATGGGTCATGGCCAAACTGACCCTGCTGGCCCTGCCCCAGTTGATCGCCGTCATCCTGCCCATCGGCCTGTTCGTCGGCGCCCTGATCGCCCTGACGCGTCTGCAGCGCGAACAGGAACTTACCGCAGCCTACGCCGCCGGCGTCAGCCGCTGGTCCCTGATCCGACCCGCCATCCGCATCGCCGTCATCGTCGCCGTGGTCGCCCTGATCACCAATGTCTTCGTCCAGCCCTGGGCCCAGCGCGAGGCGCGCCGTCAGGCCTTCGCCATCCGCACCGACCTGGCCGCCCTGCTGGTCGAGGAAGGCCGCTTCGTCCAGGGACCGGGCGGTCTGACCGTCTATGTGCAGCAGATCGAGCAGAACGGCCTGCTCAAGAACCTGTTCGTCTATCTGGACAACGGCAAGACGGTCACGACCTGGGACGCCGAAACCGCCCGCTTCGGCCGCGTCGACGGCCTGCCGGTGCTAACCATGCAGAACGGGTCGATGCAGCGCTATTCGTCGCGCGATGTGCTGAACCAGCTGTCGTTCGACCAGCAGGTGTTCGATCTGTCCCCCTATACCAAGACGACCGAGCGCATCCGCTTCAAGCCGTCCGATATGTGGCTGACGGAACTGTTCGACCCGACCCCGGCTCAGTTGGAAAGCGCCGGGACCCGCGGGGAACTTCTGGCCGAGGCCCATTCGCGTCTGGCCTCGCCCCTTTATGCCCTGGCGGCGATGGCCCTGGCGCTGACGGCCATTCTGGGCGGCTCATTCAGCCGCACCGGCTACAGCGGCCGGATCGCCAAGGCGGCCGGCGTCTTCCTGGTCGTGCGCGTGATCGGCTACGGATTGGTCGCCGCCAGCGCCTGGAACGGGGCGCTGAACCTGCTGCAATATCTGCTGCCGCTCGGCGTCAGCTTCGTCGCCCTGCGTCTGCTTTTCCGTGCGCTGAAGCCGCATCGCCGGCGCGTCTGGGCGCCCTATGAGCGTTTCAAGGCGAGGTTCGCATGAGGCTCCGTCTCGGCCGCATTGAGCGCTATGTCCTGGCCCAGCAGCTTCGCGCCCTGGCGGTCGCCCTGGCCATCATTTCCGCCCTGGTGATGTTGATCGACTTCGTCGAGGTGTCGCGCGGGCTGAACTCGTCCGGCGAACTGTCGAGCGCGCGCATCTTCGGCCTGGTGCTGTTGAAATCGCCCAGCGTCATCATCCAGTTGCTGCCTTTCGTCTTCCTGTTCGGCACGCTGGCGGCCTTCGTCGGACTGAATCGACGCAGCGAACTGATCGCCATGCGCGCGGCGGGCATTTCGGCCTGGCGCTTCGTCTTGCCCGCGGCGGGCGCCGCCCTGGTGCTGGGCGTGCTCAGCGTCACCGTCTTCGGCCCCATGGCCGCCGCCGGCGATGGCCTGTGGCAACGCGAGCGCGGCCGCATCTCGGGTTCGACGCCCGGCTCCGACGCGCAACAGGCCGTCTGGCTACGCGAAGGCGACGCCGCGCGTCAGATGATCATTCGCGGCGCACGGCAGGACCCCGCCAGCGGCCGCCTGCTGGACGCCAGCTTCTTCATCTACACGACCACCCCCGACGGACGGCGCAGCTTCACCGAACGGATCGACGCGGCCACGGCCTCGCTGACCGCCGGCCGCTGGCGCCTGACCGAAGCCACGGGCGCCCAGACCGGCCAACGCGCGGTGCGCTACGCCACGCTCGACCTGCCCTCGAACCTGGCGGACAAGGAGGCCTTCCAGCGCTTCGCACGGCCCCAGTCCACGCCCTTCTGGTCTCTGCCCAATCAGATCCAGCGCATCGAGGACGCCGGTTTCGCCTCGACCGCCTATCGCCTGCGCCTGCAACAACTGCTGGCCACGCCGCTGATGTTCGCCGCCATGTCGATTCTGGCCGCCGCCTTCTCGCTGCGCCTGATGCGCCTGGGCGACCTGGCCCGGATGACCGTGGCCGCCGTGGTGCTGGGCTTCGCCTTCTTCTTCGTGAACCAGTTTTCGTCGGCCATGGGCTCGGCCGAGGTGGTGCCGCCCTTCCTGGCGGCCTGGCTGCCGCCTGTCTTGACGGCGCTCGCCGCCTTTACCTTGCTGTTCTATACCGAAGACGGCTAATCGGACGGTTTCCGGTCGCCCGGCAATGAGTGGATTCCGCATGAGTGATCGCCGCACATCCCGAGAGGGAGCCCTGCGCGCCCGGCTCCTGGCCGGTGCAGCCGTGATCGCGTGCATGCCCGCCCTGCCCGCGCTGGCCCAGGAGGGCGCGCCCGCTGCGGCGACGGCCCCGATTCCGGCGACAACGCCCCAGGTTGCAAATGCCCCCGGCGCCGACGGCCTGACCCCCGGCAGTCTCTATGTGAACGCCGACGCCGCCAGCCGTGAGGGCGATGTTGTGACCGCCAGCGGGACGCCCGACGATCGCGTCTATGCCCGGACGCGTGAGCACAGCATCCGCGCCGAAACCCTCACCTATGATCTGAAAAGCGGTGTCGCGACCGCCGCTGGTCATGCCGAGCTGGCCGCGCCCGACGGCACGGTCGTTCACGCCAGCCGCATCGAACTGGATTCGGACTTCAAGGCCGGCGTGGCCACCGACCTGGCCCTGCGCCTCGCCAACGGCGCCAGCCTGATGGCGGCGACCGCCGTTCGGCGCTCCGAGAACGTCAGCGAGCTGAACCGCGTCATCTTCACGCCCTGCCCGATCTGCGACGTCAACGGCCCCAAACAGCCCAGCATTTCGATCCAGGCCGACAAGGCGGTTCAGGATCAGGACCTGCGCGCCATCCTGTATCGCAACGCCGTCTTCCGCGTCGGCGGCGTGCCTATCTTCTACCTGCCGGCTTTCGCGCACCCCGACCCCAGCGTCGATCGCGCTTCGGGATTCCTGACCCCCTTCCTGGACTATGACGAAGGACGCGGCGGGTCTGTCGAGGTTCCCTATCTTCATGTCGTGTCGCCGTCGGAAGACTGGCTGATCAGTCCGCAGATCAACACCGAGGTCGCCCCCCTGCTGAACCTGCAATGGCGGCGGCGATTCGACAGCGGCACGATCGTCGTGCGCGGCGGCTATACCTACGGGCGCAACTTCGGCGACTTCGATCAGGACGGCGACGGCGCCGCCGAAAGCAATGTCCGCTTCGGCGACCGCACAAATCGCAGCTACCTGCTGGCCCACGGCAAGTTCGACCTGGAAGGACCCTGGCGCTGGGGCTTCACCGCCGAACGCACCTCGGACAAGACCCTGTTCGACCGCTACAACGTGCGAGACACCTATCAGGACAATGGTCTCTACTATGGCGACCGCCGTCGCCTGATCAGCCAGCTCTACGCCGAACGTCAGACCCAAAGATCCTATCTGTCGATCGCAGCCTTCTCGATGCAAAGCCTGCGGGTCGCGCGCTTCGATCCGGTGACGCCGGCGCTGAACGTGTTCGAGGACGACAAGACCCTGCCTCTGGTCGCGCCGCTGATCGACGCGCGGTGGGAGCCTGAAGGCCCCGTCTTCGGGGGTCGCCTGCGTCTTCGCGGCTCGGCCGTAGCCCTGACTCGCGACGCCTATGTCGGTTCACCGACCCTGTCGCCCGAGTTGATCCCTCCGGGCTCGACCGACGGCCTGCCCGGCGTCGACAGCCGCCGCATCAGCGGTCAGGTCGATTGGCGTCGCACGATCATCTCGCCCATGGGCCTGCGTTGGGAGCCCTTCGTGGACGCCCGTGTCGATGTCTATTCGGTGGATGATCTGCCGCCGATGATGGGCGTCGATTCGGACGTCTTCACGCGTGGTCGCGCCAGCGCCGGCGTGGACGTCAGCTACCCCCTCTATCGTCGCCTCAGCGCCACTTCGGATCTGATCCTGGAGCCCATGGCTCAACTGTCAGCCTCGACCGACGCCGACCTTGATCCGCGCATCCCCAACGAGGACAGTCAGACGCTGGAGCTGGACCACAGCTCTCTGTTCCGCATGGATCGTTTTCCCGGCTACGACCTGATGGAAGGCGGCCTCCGCTTCACCGCCGGCGCCCGCGCCACCCTGCGTTGGGACGACAAGCGCTCCGCCAGCCTGTTCATCGGCCGCAGCATTCGCGCCGACGACCAGGACGAGTTCCTGACCCCTATCCCGGACGATCCCACGCGCCTCTATGATCCCTCC
>Ga0247819_10000628_pt1 | contig 20359 bp, 19 predicted proteins | sample 13C_Xylose_Day6_FD_193428 | JGI IMG/M metagenome (GOLD analysis project Ga0247819, IMG submission 193428) | Soil microbial communities from agricultural site in Penn Yan, New York, United States - 13C_Xylose_Day6 | ecosystem: Environmental > Terrestrial > Soil > Agricultural land | place: USA...
CCCTGAATGCCGAGCGAGACGATCGCGGTCAGCCGGTCGGCGGCGAGAACGACAGCGAAGAGCCCGATGACGGCGATCGCCATGATCGCGAGCTCATGCAGCGGCACGTCGCCCGCAAAGAACGGTGCGCGCGGCAATTCGCCATAGTAGATCGGCGCGCCCAGGAGCACGGCGGCCACCAGCACGAAGGTCGCCGTCATATAGACTTCAAGGCGACCTGACTGCAGCCGGCGGGTCAGCGCGACGGAAAAGCGCACGAGGTTTCGCATGAACTGATCGAAACCGCGATCCGGCCCCCAGCCGATGTCACTCAGGATGGTCGCGATGAAGGCACGCAAGCGGGCGAGGTTGAGATAGCAGACAATGCCCAGAGCGATGGTGGCAAAGGACAACACCAGCGGCATGCCGATATCGGGGATCGCCGAGATCGTGATCTGCCTGGGCTCGCCGGCAATCGCCGTCGCCATCGGTGTCGACACAAGCTCGTGGGTGAGGTTGGACAACAGGGCAGCCGACAGTCCCTTGGCAGCCAGGAGTGCAGGCCCGAGCCAGAGAAGCAGCGGCGCCTCATGCGGCGACTTCGGCGTTTCGATCTTTGCGCCGATGAAGGGCTTGAGCGCGACGGCGAAAGCGACGGCAAACATCAGCGCATTGCCGAGGATGGCAAGTGAAGCGAAAACCATCGCGCGCCGGTCAAAACTAGGCAGCGCGTAGTAGATCTCCTCCTTGGCGAGGAAACCGAAAAACGGCGGCAGGCCGCCCATGGAAAGTGCTGCGGCAAGTGCGATCACGAACGTCAGCAGCATGGCGGAGCGCAGTCCGCCGAGCTTTGTGACATCGCGCGTGCCGGTTTCGTGGTCGATAATGCCGGCGACCATGAACAGCGCGCCCTTGAACAGCGAATGCGCCACCAGATAGAGCGCCGCCGCCTCGATGGCATGCGGAAAACCGAGACCGGTCAGCATCACGAGCAGGCCGAGAGATGCCATGGTGGTGTAGGCGAGCATCAGCTTCAGGTCAGTCTGGCGACAAGCGAGAACCGCGCCGATGATGAGCGTGGTGCCGCCGAAGAGCGGCAACAGCATCTGCCATTCCGGCGTTCCGCCGAGCACCGGGTTGAGGCGCATCAACAGATAGACACCGGCCTTAACCATCGTTGCGGAATGCAGATAGGCCGAAACGGGTGTCGGCGCTTCCATCGCGTTGGGCAGCCAGAAATGGAACGGAAACTGGGCAGACTTGGTAAAGGCGCCACCGAGCACCAACAGCAACGCGGCGAGATAGAACGGGCTCTCGCGCATCTCCGGACCGAAAGACGTCAACAACGAAAGCTGGGTGACACCGGTGACATTCCAGATGATCAACAGGCCCGCGAGCAGAAACAGCCCGCCTCCCCCGGTGACCACCAACGCCTGCAGGGCGGCGCGCCGGGCGGCTTCGCGCGAATGGTCGAAGCCGATCAGCAGGAACGAGGTGATCGAGGTCAGCTCCCAGAAAACGAAGAGCATCAGGAAACTGTCGGACACGACGAGCCCGAGCATCGATCCCATGAACATCAGGATGAACGAGAAGAACCGCCCCTGCTGGGGGTGGCCCTTCAGGTAGCCCCCGGAATAGAGCACGATCAACGCGCCGATACCGGCAATCAAAAGCACGAAGGTCAGGGACAGGCCATCGATCAGCCAGGAGAAACTGACATTGAACGACGGAATCCACTCATAGCCGCCGGTGACGACTTCGCCACGAGAGACTTCCGGCCAAAAGCCCATGAAGTGCAGGACGATCGCGGCAGGAAAAAGCGCCAGGATCCAGGCCGCGTTATGCCCAAGGAGTCGGGTCAGGAGCGGCGCGACGAGTGCCGCGACGAAAGGGAGAGCAAGAGCCAGCAATGTCAGGGCCGCAACATCCATCGTCCGGGCCAGCTCCTTTGCGCTTTGATTGATTGATCGACGAACGAACGAACACCCGACATAAAAGAAGGGTAAAGGCGCCTCAAGGGTAAATCGGGTAAAATCGACGTTATGCGCTGTTAAGTCCGGCAAATGCCCGGAAAATCTCCAGTTTTCTCGTGAGATTGGTGGTCACGTTTGACCGACAAGGCAAAATCATCCGATGCGACATCGCCTTGGCATACACGTCCGCACAACACCGGTCATCGCCGCCGATCGGCCTGCGCATGCGATTAAAGTGTTGTTAGCAACATCCAGTGGTATCGATGGCATGAAACGCGCTGTATCTGGTAATTCGTCGCGATTGGATGGTATCTCCGATATAAGATACGCAGCGGCACAGATGCCGACTTCGACCGAAGGCCAACGCCCTTTCCTCGATAAGTTGAAGATAGGCAAGCATTTGAATTTTCAGGGGCTTCAGCGCCATTTCATGCTTCCCGCCGGGCGTGGCATGCTGTAATTCAAAGTGCTACAGCGACCTTTGCGCGTCTAACAAGACGCGCGGCGCTGTAGATCGTTCGTTATCGCTGATTGACTGATGCACCGAATTGCACGGCGTTTCTCTTGAACCTGCGAGGTCTGGCTTGGAACGGTCTCACATTGTGGCGGTGACCAGTGTACTTGCGGCGCTGGGCGCCATCCTTCCGATCGTCGCCGCGTTCTATCTCTCCTGGTCAGTCGCCACCAGCAGAGAGGAGACCCGCCTCAGCCGCCTTGCCGAATATGCGATCATGCGTACCAATACGGCGTTCGGCGAAGCAACATCCGCGCTCAAGTCTGCCGACCAATTCAGCTTCACGCCCTGCTCCCAGCAACATATCGCGGCGATGCGCGCTCTGGTTGTCAACACGCGCTCCGTCGAGGATATCGGTTACTTCGAGGGCGATGCGCTCAAATGCTCCTCCTGGGGCAAGCCGGAAACGAGCGTCGGCCGCGGGCAAGTCGACTTCACCACAGCCAGCGGCATCGGCGTGTCGGCCCGGGTTCATCCGACGATCAGCAACGGTCGGGCGATGCTGGGATTCCGGTACCGATCCTACAGCGTGCTGACCGATCCGGCTCGGCTCGTCGACGTGCTCGCCACCCCGGATACGCGCCTTGCGATCGCCAGCGATACCGGCACCCTCGTCAGCGAATTGAACAACCCGGATGCATCGTTGATCAAGCGGCTGATCGAGCATACGCAGACCGGCACCGATGCGGACAATCTGTTTGCCACCGCGACCGGCTCCGGCTGGATTGCCATTGCAACATCGTCACGGGCGTTGCTGCTGAAAGATCTCGGCCGCGAACGGCTACTGCTCCTGCCGCTCGGCGCGATCGTCGCTGCGCTAATGGTCGGCCTCGTCTTCTGGCTGTCGCGGCGGCGTCTGTCGCCGCTCGGCGAACTCTCGATCGCCGTGCAACGCCGCGAATTCATCGTGCACTACCAGCCGCTCATCGAGATGAAGACCGGCATCTGCGTCGGCGCGGAAGCGCTGGTCCGTTGGCGCAGACCCGACGGTTCGCTGGTCAGGCCCGATACCTTTATCCCGCTCGCAGAGGAAAGCGGCCTGATCCAGGCCATTACCGATCAGGTCATCGGCGGGGTTATCAAGGATCTCGGGCCGGTCCTTGTCGCCGACCGCTCGCTACACATCGCCATCAATCTGTCGGCCGACGACATCAAGTCCGGGCGCGTCCTGCCGGTTATCCAGGCGGCGCTTGCAAACTCCGGCGTCCTCACCGAGCAGATCTGGCTCGAGGCGACCGAACGCGGTTTCATGGACGTGAAATCCGCCCGCGCAACGATCGAGGAAGCCCGTCGGCTCGGCCATTCGGTAGCGATCGACGATTTCGGCACCGGCTATTCCAGCCTGCAATATATCCAGGACCTGCCGCTCGACGCATTGAAGATCGACAAGTCGTTTATCGATACGGTGGGTCTCGTCTCGGCGACCAGCGCCGTTACTCCGCACATCATCGACATCGCCAAATCGCTGAACCTCTACATCGTCGCCGAAGGCATCGAACGACAGGAGCAGGCGGACTATCTGCTCGCGCGCGGCGTGCAATACGGCCAGGGCTGGCTCTATTCCAAGGCCCTACCAGCGCCCGAGTTCATCGCATTCTACAACGACAGCAAACGTGTTCACGGTGCCGGCCCAACCGTGATCCGACGAGATATTCCCGAGGTGCCGCCGGCCGTCGGCGGCGATTGAAAACGGCGCCCGGCCAGTCCACGATCAATCCGTTGCGATTGCGGCGCGAAGGCACGCTGATCGGCCAAACTGACGGTCGCGGTCACACGACGAGGCTGTCGAGATAGGCTGCAGCCTCGTTGGCGCCGATGCGCACCCATATCGGCACGCGAGCGTGATTTGCGGCGCGTCACCGCCGATCCTATATAGTCGCGAAAATCACAGGGAGATCTTCGATGAGAGACGCAAGGGCGGCGAAAGTGATCAAGAGCGAAGCGGAGTGGCGCGCGCAGTTGTCGCCCGAACAGTACCGCATCACCCGCGAGCACGGCACCGAGCGCCCTTTCACCGGCCCGTTCCTCGCCAACAAGAAGGCGGGCACCTATGAATGCGTCTGCTGCGGCCGGGCGCTGTTCCGCTCCGATACCAAGTTCGATTCCGGTTGCGGCTGGCCGAGCTATTTCGCGGCGATCGACGACGAGGCGATCCGCGAGATCGAGGACCGTTCGCACTTCATGGTGCGCACAGAAATCCGCTGCGCCGACTGCGATGCCCATCTCGGACACGTCTTTCCCGACGGCCCGCCGCCGACCGGTCTGCGCTACTGTCTCAATGGTCACGCGATGACGTTTACCGAGGATTGACGCAAACAGACGGAAGCATTCGCAAGCTCAGCGCTGTTCCAATAGAAACAGCTGTTCGTGCACGGATGTGCTATTGATAGTGAAACCGTCGAAGCAAGCCGGAAGGAGGTCCGCATGCGTCGCATTCTGGCTGCATTCGTTCTTCTGTTCTCGGCTGCTTGCCCGGCCGCGGCAGACAATGACTGGCACGCCTACGCCAATCCCCGCTTCGGCTATATTCTCGACATTCCGCCGGGCTTCGAAGTGCAAGGTGAAGCCGACAATGGCGACGGTGTCAGCTTTCATGCCAACGATAACGGCGCCACGCTCTCCGTTTTTGGCAGTGAACTTGTCGATGGCGATTTCGAGATCGACGTCAACGACCGCATGGCGACCGAGCGGGAAGACCAATGGCGGATTTCCTATTCACGCGTGACCTCAGCCTGGGCCAGTTTCTCGGGCGTACGCGGCGAGGAAGTGTTTTACACACGCGCCATCGCACTCTGCGACGGCAGCGCCGCCTATTTCCGTCTGCAGTACCGCAAGAGCCGGTTGACCAGCTTCGATGGCGTCATCTCGCGGATGGCGGAGGCTCTGAGGCCCTCGGAAGGCTGCCAGCAGACGCCAGTGGCGGCAGCCCCCGTAGCCGCCCCGAACTGAGCGCCCGGATTTTTTGATCAGGAAATCGCCGTGCCGCTCAGACAGCTGACGACGGCCGAATAATGCACTGCGGCGCCGGTGACGACGAAGGAATGCCAGATGGCGTTCTGGAACCGCAGCTTTTCCCAGACATGGAAAATCACGCCGGCGGAATAGATGATGCCGCCGATCAGGATCAGCACGAACGTTGTCGCCGAGAGTGCCGACAATAACGGCCCCACCGCAAGCACGCCGCTCCAGCCCATGGCGAGATAGAGCAGGATCGCAAGCCGGTCGAAGCGGCCGGGGAAGAGGCACTTGATCACCACGCCGAGGGTGGCGATCGCCCAGATGCCAATCAACATCGCAAACAGGAACGGATCCTCCCAGCCGCGCTGGAGGAAGGGCGTGTAGGTGGCGGCGATCAGCACGAAAATGGACGAGTGGTCGAAACGGCGCAGAAACCATTTGGTCCGCGAAACCGGGTAGAGGTTGTAGAGGAACGAAATCGACAAGGTTGCCAGCAGTCCCGCGCCATAGATCGCGGCGGCAGCAAGCTGGCCGGTCGTGCTCCAGAGCATCGCGTAAAAGATAAGTGCTGTTACGCCGACGAGGGCCGCTGCAAGGCCGACGCCGTGCACGATGCCATCGGCAATCAGTTCCGATCGATCGTAGTTCCACTTGACGCCGGCGAATTCCACTTTACCCCGCTTCCGACCTTCTTTCGCGCTCAGGCGGCGGTCGTCTTGCTTATTTGCCTTATCCTGCCACAGCCTGGCGCCGTGGCAAAGTGCTCGACGATGGCGAAAGCATCAACTTTTGCAACGCATTACAACAGAGACATGACGTGATTGCGAAGACGGACGTCCCTTGTCTGCAGCACGGGTTGCGACCAAATTGTCCGCAGAGGCGGGAGAACAACGTCCAAAGGAGAGTTTTGCTGCGCACGCCGGAGCCGGGACAGGCAGCAATCCTGACGGCGCTTTGCCTAAGATCAAAGGCCGTCTGGGGCTATGACGAGGCCTTCATGGCCGCCTGCCGCCCGGCCTTGACGGTGACGGCGGACGACTGGATGCAGTCGGATATCCAGATTGCCGTTCAGGATGACGATATCGTCGGCATGGCGCAGGTCCTGTATCACGGAGAGATCGCCGATCTCGACAAGCTGTTCGTCGATCCGGCCGCGCTGGGTGGCGGGATCGGCCGACGCCTGTTCGAATGGAGCGTGGAAACGGCGCTGCGCAAGGGTGCGAAGGTCATGACTGTCGATGCCGACCCGGGCGCAGCCGATTTCTATCGCCGGCTGGGGGCGGTCGATGACGGAGTGGTCGCCTCTGTTATACCAGGACGGTTCTTGCCGAGATTGAAGCTCGACCTGACGAGCGTCAGGTAAGTCCGGATCACCTACTGCATGTTTCGTTAAATCCTATTCGATTTAAGGATAAAAACATGCAGCAATTCAAAGTGTTACAGCGACCTTTGCGCGTCTAGTAAGACGCGCGGCGCTGTAAGACGTAGCAGCGAGGCTGCCTATCGCAAGCAGCCTCTAGGGCAAGTAACAGTCGCCGAAAAACATCGTCACTTCGCGCCGGCGGCGACCTCGGCGGCGCATTCCTGGCAGAGCGGCGCATGGGGCACGGCATTGAGCCGTTCTGCGGAAATCGGTAGGCCGCAACGCACGCAGGTTCCGAAGGTGCCGGCCGCAATACGGTCGAGCGCCGCGTCGATCCCACGGATCTCCTCCTGACCGGCAAGGCCAATGCCCTCCAGCACCTCGTCGTTCTCCCGTTCGGTTACCCGATCCGGCACGTCGGCATTCATCGGCTCATCGAGATCGTGCTCGATCTTCACCAGTCGGCCGTAGAGTTCGCGTTTGCGGCTGCTCAGCCGTTCACGAAAGTCGTCAAGCGCAAGCTTGTCCATGGGAAGACTCCTTGAAGTCGTGGCGCTTCGGGCGCGCCCCGCTCCTGTTCTTGATTGTTGGCGGCTCACCGGTCGACGAGAACGGCGCAGGGGCAATGGCTGACGACCCGGCTGGCGGTCGATCCGATGAAATAGTCAATGAGACCCGGCCGGTGCGAGGCAATGATGACGAGGTCGGCGTTTTCTTCGTGGGCGAGCGCATTGATCGTGCCGGCCGCGCCGCCGGTGCGGATCTCGATGCGTCCATTGATTCCGTGCTTGGCCTTCATCGCTTCCAGCGTCTTCGTCGCATGCTTGCGCGATTCCTCGACCATCTCAAGCGGGAAATCGACGATCATGTAGCCCTGGGCATAGGCGTTCAGATCCTCGACGACATTGAGCAGAACAATCTCGCCCCCTTCATCGATCAGCTTTTCTGCAATGCCGAGCACGGACTCGCCATGCTCCAGCTGATCCATGGCAATAGGGACGATGATCTTCTTGTACATGCTGCACTCCTTTGCGTTGCCTACCCGGATCGCCGGCACCGAAATGCGGGGGCAAATCCCACGCATTCGAGACTGAGCCCAGACGGTTCTTCCGGCATTGATTGAAATCAAATCGAAAGCGCCGCGATCGCATTGCCCTGTGTAATTGAGCTAGGGCGACAACGGCCACTGTCAACGCTCATCGAACACAACATCAAATGACTGACGGTCTTCCGTGAACGCCGACTTCGGCCCATATTCACCGGGCAGTTTCAACGAAACTGAGGCCCGAAAGGGCCACCGGTTTCGCCGCGCAAGGAGACAACAGATGATATCCACCCAGAGCACACCGCCTATCGACATTGCGGCCAATCACGCATTGGCGATGCCGGCGCATGTCGATCATTCGCATCTGGTCGTGGAGGATCTGGCGACAGTGTCGCAGTGGTATCAGCGCATCATGGGTCTTAAGCCGCTTGAGACGAGCGCCAGCGGCGAGACGCTGGGCGTTGGCGCCCGGCCGCTGTTGACGCTGACCACGGCCGGCAATGTCGCCAGGGCGCCACGAAACGCACCTGGTCTCTTTCATACCGCTTTCCTCGTTCCGAACCGTCAGGAACTAGGACGCTGGCTCGCCCATGCCGCCCATAACAATGTCCGCCTGCAGGGCGCGTCCGACCATCTCGTCAGCGAAGCGATCTATCTCGCCGACCCGGAAGGCAACGGCATCGAGGTCTATCGTGATCGGCCGCGGACCGATTGGAACTTCAAGCCGGACGGAACCGTCGGCATGGATACGCTGCCGCTCAACCTGCAGGCGCTCTATGACGAGGCGCCGAAAGACGACTGGAACGGGCTTGCCGACGGTACCGGCATCGGGCACATCCATCTGCAGGTGTCCGATATCCCCGAGGCAGACGCGTTCTTTCGGGACGTGCTGGGGCTCGGGTTGATGGCGCGCTACCCGGGCGCAAGCTTCTTCGGCTCGGGCAAATATCACCACCATGTCGCGGCCAACATCTGGAACTCTCGCGGCGCGCCCAAGCGCGAGAACAATATGACCGGCCTCTCCGACTACACGATCCAGTTCAAGGATCCGGCAGAGCTTGCAAAGGCGGTTGGCAAGCTCGACGAGATGGGCATTCAGGTCGAGCGAAACGGCACTGCTTACAATCTCGTCGATCCCTGGGGGATCGGCCTCAGGCTTGCAGCCTGACGCCGCCTCGCGACCCCTCCTCCACCGCCGCCACGACTGCGCTGCGTCGCTCACTCCGCAACGCGGTCGTATTTCTGCTGGACGACCAGTTCGACCGAGCGGCGGGGCCTTTCTGAGCGGATTCGGCAGCCGAGACGAATTCCCAGATTATCGCCAGGATTGTAAACACGCGGCACTGGCGCGCCCTGCGTCATCACGCCGCTGGAAAGATTTTGGATAATCTATCAATAAACTTGAGTAAAATAGTCTTATAATCTAACCGCACCGCCATGGGCGTCGCCACGCCCAGTGTATGCGGAGTTAATAATATGAAATACAACACTATTTTAGCGTTTGCGCTTGCAGACGCCACGATGCTTTCGTCCCCGGCCCTGGCTGTGGAGTTCAGGCCGCAGGCCGAAATCGAAGGCGGTTTCTTCAGCGGCGGTTCGGCTGTCAGTGGCGGCTTCTTCCTGCCTTTCGTGCTCGACTCCGGCAACGCCATTTTCATCGATACACGCGGAACGATAGAAAACGATAAGGTCCGGCAGGGCTCGATCGGCGCCGGTTACCGCTTCCGCGCCAATGACCAGTGGGTCATCGGCGCCTATGGCTACTACGACTATCTGAAGAGCGAGTACGGCAATTCGTTCAGCCAGGTATCCTTCGGTCTCGAGGCGCTCAGCGGCGACCTCGAAATGCGCAGCAATCTCTATCTGCCGCTTTCCGGCGCCAAGACGCTGAGCGCCTTCAATGCCGCCTATGTTCGCGACCATGTGCTCGTCGTCCAGGAAGGCAAGGAGCGCGGGCGGCGCGGGCTCGACGCCGAAATCGGCCGGCGGCTTCCGGTCTTCGACGAAGGATCAGACGTCCAGCTGAAAGTCTTCGGCGGCAGCTACTGGTACGGCGGCAAGAACCTCGACGACATGTTCGGCGCCAAGCTGCGCGCGGAGCTGACCTTCGCCAACCTGCCCGGGCTTTCCGAGGGATCGACCGTCTCACTCGGCGTTACCGGCACCTACGACAATGAGGACAAGCTCAAGGGTGCCGTCATGGCACGCCTGCGCATCCCATTCGGGGCGACGGCGAAGGCAAGTGATGCCTTCGACCCGATGGTCCAGCGTGTCGAGCGCTCGAGCAAAATCCGCACGCATGCCGGCCCAACCGGCGATGTCGAGGCGGCGCAATTCGTTGCCAACGGCCGCAACCCCGGCAAGGTCGTCAACATCTCCTCGGCGAACGGCGACGCGGCCTCGATCAACGCTCTGATCGGCGCAGCCGGGGCCGATGCGCTCATCCTTGCCGATGGCAATCTCGGTCTCAACCAGTCGCTGACGCTCGGCTCCGGCCAGGCGCTTGTCGGTGGCGGTGGCTCTATTGCGGTGCGCGGCGCAAGGAGAGGAGCAACCGCATCCTTCGTCAACCACGGAGCGGCAACGACCCTCACCGGATACAATCCGGCACAAGACGTCGTCACCATGGCGTCCGGCAGCAGCATCGCGTCGCTGTCCGTGCGCGGCGGTCTCGCCGGCATCGCCGCAGCCGATGCTGGAAACGTCTCGATCGACAATGTCGACATCTCCGCCACCAATCATGACGGCATTCGCTTCACGCGCGTCGACGGCGCGGTGGTTGAGAACAGCCGCATCCATGACCTGTTCATCTGCGAAAACAACACAGCCTGCGAGTTCTCGGTCTACAATCCCAACAAGGCACCCTATGCCGCCGTCAGCGCGATCGGCAGCACAAACGTGACCGTACGCGACACGACGATCGACAAGGTCACCTATGGCGTGTTTGCCGGCGGCGAATTCAAGAAACTCAGCCGCACCGAATACGAGCTAATCACCGGCACGACAGATATCAAGCTCGACAACGTCACCATCAGCAACTCTCGTCGCGAAGGCGTGCTGCTCGTCGCCGGCAAGGACATCCAACTCGACCGCGTGACGATCGACAATTCCAAGCAGGACCGCGACATGGATCTGGTGGTGCTGCAGGGCACGTCGAACGTTGCGATCAACGACATGCGCCTCGCCGGCGGCATCAATGGCCTGATGTTGATCTCCAGCCCGAACCTCGATGCGACGACCACCAATGTCGACGTCAAGGGCCTGAAGATCGACGGCACGCGCAACGCCGGCATCTTCTTCAACCCGGTCTCGGGCATTTCGCTGCAGGACGTCACCGTCACCAATGCCGGCACCTATGGCGCCTATATCTACGGCAGCGACTATGAGTTCCTCGGCGGCGCCGCGAGCAACATCGTTCTCAACAACATGACGGTCGACAAGGCCGGTACGGCGGGCCTCTACTTCTCCGGCCCGGCTGCCGACATAAAGGGCAATGTCAGCGTCACCAACACACCGAAGGATTGCCTGCTCGACACCGGTTGGGCACCCGGCACCATCACGCAGGCTCCCGGCTCGGTGCTGACCGTGAACGGTTCGCCGCTTGACCAGAGCAACGCCGCAAGCCGTTGCCGATAACATTTGCGGCCACGCCCTCCATGTGGGGGCGTGGCTTTCTTTTGCTGGAGAACGCTGTCGGCTACCGCGGCCGGCGGCACTCGAAGGTGACAACCTCGTCGCCATGCTTCGGCGCGCTGCCGAAGTCGTAATTGCCGGAAACGACGAGATCGACGAAGCCGGCAGCACGCAGGGTCAGCGCCATTTCCTCCACGCCCCACCAGCGCATCGTCAAGAATTCGAGCTCGCTCGACGCCAGCTTGCCTTCGCACCAGAGTTCGTAGCGCAGATGCGACACGGTCGTCTGGGCGATCAGGTCGGCCTTGACCCGTTGGCTGGTCAGCGTCAGCAGGTCGCCCGCCTCGGTCTGCCAATTGCGGATGCTCGGCTGGGTGTCGGCGAAAAGATCATGCGGATACAGGTCGAAGATCAGGCGACCGCCCGGCCGAAGATGGTCTAGGAAACGTTTGACGGTCGCAATCGCCGTGGCATGGTCGGCGATCAGCTGCAGCGATCCGGCGGGAATGACGATCGCCTCGAAGCGCTCCTCATGGGCAAAGGCCTCGAAAGTCTGCTGCGATAGCGCCGGTGTCAGCGAGCGTTCCTTGCAATGCGCCCGGCAATAGCCGAGCATTTCTGGCGACGCGTCGAAGCCTCTGACGTCAAGGCCGGCTTCAAGCAGCGGAATCAGCGCGCGACCGTTGCCGACAGCCGGTTCCAGTATCGGGCCGGAACACTCGTTCAAACGCTCGAGATAATACTCGACGTCGCCGAAGGACTTTCCAATATATTTGTCTAAATTATAAACATGAGAGGCAAGCTTGCCGTAAGAATTGTTCAACATGCATTCGTCCAAACTGCTGAAGAAAGTGAAACGCCTATCCTATACAGCAGCATGCTCCGATGCGGTGTCGTTCAATTGTCACGCCGATCGCTTTTGTGATGCGACGAGCTTCGCGCATGGCACCATCGGCTGCGGCAAGCCGACGACAGTTCTGACTTGACAGCCGCCCCGGAAATCCGGGACGGACCCGCACGCTCAGCCAGGCATGCGGCAGACGGCACCGACGAGTTTTAGCACGAAGGGGCGGACTGTCAGCACGCAAAGGAAAGCGACCGGCATCGCCAGCGCATAGGTGCTGAGCACACGGCCGGGGTAGCCGGCATCGATACCGGTGTTTACGCCGACGATGACGCAGCACATCAGAAACGCCATGATCGCCGACATGAAGAAGGCAAAGGTAATCGGCACCGCCCGCGGTGGCAGCTTGCGGCTGCGCGCGATCCGCGGCGGTGGCATCGTATCTTCCATGGTGAGGATCTCCATAGCTTGCCCGCACGGACCATCCCAGCGGCATGGCCGGCACTATACGGATGACGTCGCGCGGAGGTAGGCCATTGCAGCCTTGCTCAGAGTTAGGCAAAACCATCGAATGGGAATACACAGTCGATGGATGTCATTATGGATACGTTGCGCGGCATCGAGAGTTTCGTTCGAAGCGTGGAGGAAGGCAGTATCGCCGCGGCGGCGCGCAAACTCGGCATCACGCCGGCCTCGGCAAGCCAGAATATCGCCCGACTGGAGCGGGCGCTCGGCGCCAGACTGCTTAGCCGCACGACCCGGCAATTGGGCCTCACGGAAAGCGGCCGGGTCTATTTCGACCGGGTGCGCAGCGTTGTCCATGATCTCGAACTCGCAGCCGTTGCAGTCGCATCGCTGAGCCAGGAGCCGCGGGGATCGCTGAAGATCGCGTCCTCGGTCGCCTTCGGCCGTCATGTGGTGGCGCCTCTCGTGCCATCCTTTGCCGCACGCCATCCGGAGGTCTCGATCGAACTCGTCGTCACCGATCGGGAGATCGACCACATCGGCGAGGGCATCGATATCAGCGTGCGCTTCGGCCTGCAGCTGGAGCCTGGGCTGATTGCGCGCAAGCTTGCCTCGGTGCCGATGGTCATCTGTGCCTCCCCGTCCTACATCGAGCGGCGCGGCCGGCCCGAGCACCCGGAAGACCTGATCCATCATCATTGCCTCGTCTACCGCTATGCCGGGCACGGGCGAATCTTTCGCTGGGGTTTCGTGCGGGATGGACTGCGTTTTGAGCCGGAACTGAAGGCAACGATCGTTAGCAACGATATCGACACACTTGCCGAAATGGCGATCGCCGGCGCCGGCATCACGCGGCTCGGTGCCTTCATCGCAACGGACCTGATTGCGCGCGGCCTGCTTGTGCCGCTGTTCGGCGGCGCACCGCGCGAAGGCATTGCCAACACCGACCACGAGCCCTTCGACTTCTATGCCTGCTTCGTCGATCGCCAGGCGGAAACGCCGAAGGTTCGCGCCTTCATTGAGCATGCGGCGCAGTCCCTCAAAGGTCGGTGGTAGCCGTCACGATCGCGCAACATCCCGCCGTCAGGCGAGCTCTACCTGGGCGACATTCTGCGCGGCTTCCTTTGCAAGCTTTGCCTCGCGGCGAAGCTTGAGCTTGTAACCGACTTCGACGATCGCATGGATCGCCGGGACGAATTCCTGACCGAGATCGCTCAGCCTGTATTCGACCGAAGGTGGCGATGTCGGCATGATCCGCCGTTCGATCGCACCCTTTTCCTCCATATCCTTCAGGCGCGTGCTCAGCACCTTCGCCGAAATGCCGGGAATATCGATCTTGAGTTCGCTGAAGCGGCGTGGACCGCCGCTCAGATACCAGATGATGTTGGGCGCCCAGGCGCCGCCAAGCATGACCATGCACTCCCCGACCGGGCAGGTCGGCGGCAATGCCGCAGCTCTATTCTTTCGAATTTTCAAGCTCATGGGCAAAATTCTCCAGTTACCGTGGGGAAACCGCAAACGTCGGTAACATAAAGTAATCTCATATACAAAAGTTATCGCTTCGGTTTAGGTTCCGCCGTCTTCGACAGAGACCATCATTGCAAAAGGAACATGGCCATGAAGCTTTATTACGCCCCCGGCGCCTGCTCGCTCTCGCCCCATATCAGCCTGCGCGAAGCGGGCGTCGAGTTCGAGATCGTCAAGGTCGATACCGCGACGCACCTCACCGAAAGCGGCGCCGATTTCAAGGCGGTCAACCCCAAGGGCTATGTGCCGGCACTGGTGCTCGAAACCGGCGACGTCGTCACCGAAGGTGCGGCCGTCGTGCAGTACATTGCCGATCGCTTTCCGAAGGCCGGGCTTGCCCCTGCCAACGGCACGCTGGAACGCACCCGCCTGCAGGAGCAGCTGAACTTCATCGCCTCCGAACTGCACAAGGCGTTCTCGCCGCTGTTCAGCAAGACGGCAAGCGTCGATGCCAAGGAGACGGCCGCGGCGCAGGTTTCCAAACGGCTCGGCAACGTCGAAACCCTGCTTTCCGATGGCCGCGCCCATCTGCTCGGCGAAGCCTTCTCCGTTGCCGACGCCTATCTCTTCACCGTCGTCAATTGGACCAGCGTCACCGGAATTTCGCTTAGCCCGTGGCCGCACCTGACGGCCTACATGCAGCGTGTTCGCGAGCGCCCGGCAGTGCAGGCAGCCATGAAGGCCGAAGGGCTGATCGCGGCATGAGCGGCACCCACAACGATCCGCACTTTGCGGCCGTCATCGATGTGCTCGGGCGCTACTTCGACGGGCTCTACCACAGCGACACGGCGATCCTGCGCGAGGTTTTTCACCCGAAAGCCCACTACGCCACCGCGACTGGGGGAGAACTGCTCGAACTCGACATGAACAGGTATTTCCCGATCGTCGACAAACGTCCCTCGCCGGCAAGCCGTGGCGAGGTGCGCGCAGACAGGATCGTCTCGATCGAATTTGCCGGCCCGGTGACGGCCTTCGCCAAGGTACAATGCGCAATCGGCGAGAAGGCGTTCACCGACTTCCTGTCGCTGATCTTCGTTGACGGACGCTGGCAGATCATCGCCAAGGTCTTTCACTACGACATCCGACAACCAGGCTAAGGAGCCAGCAATGCCCTATGTAAACATCAAGATCACCCGCGAAGGCGCGACCAGCGAACAGAAGGCGGCGCTCATCAAGGGCGTCACCGACCTGCTCGTCACGGTGCTCGACAAGAACCCGGCCACCACCTTCGTCGTCATCGACGAGGTGGCATTCGAAGACTGGGGCGTCGGTGGCCTGCCGGTGGAGGAATATCGAAAGCAACTGAAAGCAAAGAGCTAGTCGTTCCTCACTGCCTTGGGTCTGCCCAGCGAACGATCGAACGCTTGCCCGGTCGCGTTCCACTGCCTTCTCCCCACCGATGGGGAGAAGGAACCATCGACCGGCGAAGTCCTTTCCGCTTGATCGTCGCAGCCGGGCTCTCTATCTCATTGTCTCCCGCCGCATAAATCCCGGAGACACGCCTTGTCCGTTTTCAAGAACCTGCCCGAAGCTCCCGTCGCCGCGAAAAAGCCGGTGACCGATACGCGCCACGGCATCACCCGCACCGACGACTACGCTTGGCTGCGGGACGACAACTGGCAGGCAATGTTCAAGGATCCCTCGATCCTCAACCCTGACATCCGCAAGCATCTGGAGGCCGAAAACGCCTACATGAACGCGGCGATGGACGACACCAAGGCGCTGCAGAAGACGCTGTTTGCCGAGATGCGCGGCCGCATCAAGGAAGACGACAGTTCGATACCGGTGAAAGATGGCCCCTTTGCCTATGGCAGCCTCTACGTAACCGGCGGCGAGCAGCCGCGTTACTTCCGCATCCCGCGCGACGCCGACAATAAGGACGAGACCATCCGGCAGGTGCTGCTTGACGGCGACAAGGAAGCCGAAGGCAAGTCCTATTTCCGCCTTGCGGGCCTCGACCACTCGACCGACCACAGCCGCGGCCTTTGGGGGTACGACGACAAGGGATCGGAATATTTCACGCTGAAGGTGCGCGACCTTTCGACCGGCGAGGATCTTGCCGACGTGATCGAGAACACCGGCGGCGGCGGCGCCTGGGCGCCTGATGGCAAGAGCTTCTTCTACACCGTGCTTGACGACAACCACCGTCCGTCGAAGATCTTCCACCACGTGCTCGGTACGCCCCAGGCGGACGATCGGCTGGTCTATGAAGAAAAGGACCCAGGTTTCTTCATGTCGGTCGGCGGATCGCTCCTCGACGACTTCATCTACATCGACATCAACGACCACGAGACCAGCGAGTATCGCCTGCTTTCGACCAAGGATCTCACGGCCGAGCCGAAGCTGGTCGCCGGTCGCGTCATCGGTCTCGAATATGCCATGACCGAAGGCGGCGACGTCTTCTACATCCTCACCAATGCCGACGGCGCCAAGGATTTCAAGATCATGGAAGCGCCGGTGGAAGCACCGGGCAAGGAGAACTGGCGCGAGGTCGTGGCCCATAGGCCGGGTACGCTGATCCTCAGCCACATGGCCTATGCCCGCCACCTCGTCTGGCTGCAGCGCCGCGACGGTCTGCCGGAAATCGTCATCCGCGACCGCAAGACCGGCGAAGAGCACGCGATCGCCTTTGCCGAGGAAGCCTATTCGCTTGGGCTCTCCGGCGCTGCCGAATACGACACCGACGTCATCCGCTTTTCCTATTCGTCGATGACGACGCCGTCGCAGCTCTTCGACTATGACATGGCGACGCGTAAGCGCACGCTGCTCAAGACACAGGAAGTACCATCAGGGCACAATCCCGACGACTATGTCACCCGCCGCGTCTTCGCGCCGTCCTGGGATGGAACGAAGGTGCCGGTGACGTTGCTTTATCGTAAGGATACGCCGCTCGACGGTTCGGCACCGTGCCTGCTCTATGGCTACGGCGCTTATGGCATCACCATTCCTGCCGGCTTCAATACCAACTGCCTGTCGCTCGCCGACCGTGGCTTCGTCTATGCCATCGCCCATATCCGCGGCGGCAAGGACCGGGGCTTCTCCTGGTATGAGGACGGCAAGATGGCCAAGAAGACCAACACCTTCAAGGACTTCATCGCCGCCGCTGACTATCTGAATCAGGAGAAGTTCACGTCCTACGCGAACATCGTCGCCGAAGGCGGATCGGCCGGCGGCATGCTGATGGGCGCCATCGCCAACATGGCTCCGGAAAAATTCACCGGCATCATCGCCGCGGTGCCCTTCGTCGACGTGCTCAACACCATGCTCGACGACACCCTGCCGCTGACCCCGCCGGAATGGCCGGAATGGGGCAATCCGATCGACAGCCCTGAGTTCTACGACATCATCGCCGGCTATTCGCCCTACGACAATGTCGGGGCAAAACCCTACCCTGCAATCCTTGCGCTCGGCGGCTTGACCGACCCGCGCGTGACCTATTGGGAACCGGCGAAATGGGTCGCCCGCCTGCGCGAAAAGACCACGGGCGTTGAGCCGATCCTGATGAAGACCAACATGGACGCCGGCCACGGCGGCGCCTCCGGCCGCTTCCAGCGACTTGAAGAGATCGCCTTCGAGTATGCCTTCGCCATCAAGGTCGCCGGCAGAATGTAAAACCTACAGCGCCGTGCGTCGTTTCAGACGCACAAAAGTCGCTGTCGCACTTTGAATGGTTGCATGTTTTAGCCTTAGGTCGGATACGATCTAAGGAAACATGCAAGAGGAGACGCACCATGCCCGTTCACGTCGCCCTCCTTCGTGCCATCAATGTCGGCGGGGCCGGCATGCTGGCGATGGCCGACCTCAGAGCGATCTGCGAGGGGCTCGGCTTTAACGACGTGAAGACCTATATCCAGAGCGGCAACGTGCTGTTCCGCTCCGATTTGCCGGCGCCGGAGGCGGCGGCAAAACTCGATGCTGCGCTTGGCGAGAAGCTCGGCAAGGCGCCCGGCGTGATGATCCAGAACGCCAGGCAGCTGCAGACGGTTGCCGAGAACGCCCCCTTCCCCGACGCCAAGACCAATCTGCTGCATGTGGTCTTCCTGCCGAATGCGGCGCCGGCGGACGCGCTCGACAGGCTTGTCGCGCCCGACGGTGAGGAAGTGCAGGTCGCCGGGCACGAAATCTATGTGCACTATCCTGGTGGATCCGGGCGATCGAAGCTGAAGCTGCCGGCGTTGAAGCCGGGCACCGCGCGCAACCTCAATACGGTGCGCAAGCTCGCCGAAATGGCGCAGACCATGGAAGACGACAAAGACTGATGCTCACGGGGCTGCCGGCTGGAACAGCAGCCGGACAAAGGTGCGGAAGACCAGCAGCTGGGCGGGCAGGTTCTTAGGCTCCTTCAGCGCCTTCGACAGGATGATGCCACCCTCGATCACCGTTGAGACCATGTCGGCAAGCTGGTCGACATCCAGCGGCTCACGTGGCCGGTAGACCTGCATGATATCGCGGAACATCGCTCCGAAACGGCGGCGCCACATCAGCGCCGCTTGCCGATTGATCTCCTGTATGTCGCGGTCGAAGGCACGCTCGTGGCTACAGATCACCGCAACCAGGCAGCCGGGGTGACCGTTCGGAAGATCGGAGAGCAGTTCCGACAACAGCTTGAGGCCAAGCAGAAACGCCTGGAGCGGATCGTCCGCAAGCTCGCGCGCCCGGCTGAAGATCTCGTCATAGATCCGCTCGTCGTTTTCAACGTAGCGTTCGAGCAGCGCCTTCGCCAGCTCGTTCTTGTCGCGAAAATGGTAGAAGAAACCGCTCTTGGTGATACCGGTCTCGGCGATCAACTCATCGATCGAGGTCCCGCCAAATCCCTTCGCCAGCACCGAGACTTCGGCGGCGTCGAGAATCTTGGCGCGCGTTTCCTCACCCTTTCGCATTAGCCGTTTCCCTACCTTCGGTACAGTTTCCACCAATGACATGGCGACCAGCGAGCAATGCCGCGGCAAATCGCAACCAGCAAGCCTATGATTTCACTGAGATATTTACGTATATTAGCAATAGTATACCTTAAGTCGCCTAGTTTAGAAGACGATAAAAAGGCAGAAATTTAACCATCCTTGCGGGAATGGGAGCGCTCCGCCGGGATCCAACGCTAGCAAAAAACGGGTGGAGACCGACATGGCCAAATACCGACGCAGCCTGCCGCTCATGAAAGGTGCAACCTTTCTCAGCGACGGCGGCATGGAAACGACGCTGATCTTTCACGAAGGCGTCGAGCTCCCGCACTTTGCCTCCTTCGTCCTGCTGTCGACGTCCGAAGGACGACGGCGGCTGCTAAACTACTACACGCGCTATCTCGACATCGCACAACACCACGGCACTGGCTTCGTGCTCGACTCTGCGACCTGGCGTGCGAGCGCCGACTGGGGCGCCAAGCTTGGCTATGATGCCAGGGCGCTCGCCGAACTGAACCAGGATGCCGTCTATTTGCTGACGGAACTGCGCGCCGAGTACGAGCGGCCGCGGGCCCCGATCGTGCTCAGCGGTGCGATCGGCCCGCGTGGCGACGGCTACAGGGCTGGTCGCATGAGCCCTGACGAGGCCGAGGATTATCATGCCGCACAGGTCGCTGCCTTCGCCGTCAGCGACGCCGACATGATTTGCGCCTATACGATCACCAATATCGACGAGGCAATCGGCATCGCCCGCTCGGCGCAGAGCCACGGCATGCCCTGCGCCATCTCGTTTACGGTGGAGACAGACGGGCGGCTGCCGAACGGCCGCGCGCTCAAGGATGCGATCGAGACCGTCGATGCGGCGACCGGCCGGTTTCCGCAATACTACATGATCAATTGCGCCCATCCCGACCACTTCGACGCGAGTCTCGATGCCGGTAGCGCCTGGGTCCACAGGATCGGCGGCATCCGCGCCAATGCCTCGACGAAAAGCCACAGCGAGCTCGACGAAAGCGAGACGCTCGATCCCGGCGATCCGACGGCGCTCGGCCAGCAGTATCGGATGCTGACCGATCGTTTGCCGCGACTGCGCGTTCTCGGTGGCTGCTGCGGCACCGACCACCGCCATATCGCGGCGATTTGCGAGGCCTGCCTATCGC
>Ga0247819_10000630_pt1 | contig 20296 bp, 21 predicted proteins | sample 13C_Xylose_Day6_FD_193428 | JGI IMG/M metagenome (GOLD analysis project Ga0247819, IMG submission 193428) | Soil microbial communities from agricultural site in Penn Yan, New York, United States - 13C_Xylose_Day6 | ecosystem: Environmental > Terrestrial > Soil > Agricultural land | place: USA...
GGATGGGCGAGGGCATTGCCCTGGCGTTCATCCATGCCGGCCTGCCGGTGACCCTCATCGACATCAAGGACCGCGCCGAAGAAGAACGGCACGGCTACTTCGAGCGCGTGCGCAACAACATTCGCAGTGAATTGCAGATGCTGGTACGCCTGGGCATGCTTCAACCGGAACAGGCCGAGATCGCGCTGTTGCGGTTGACCCTGCAAAGCAAATCCCTGGGCTCCGAGGCATTGCGCCGGTGCGACCTGGTGTTCGAAGCCGTGCCGGAAGTCATCGCGGTCAAGCAGGAAACCTTCGCCTGGGTCAGCGAGCATGTCCCGGCGTCGACCATCATTGCGTCGACCACCTCGACCTTTCTGGTGACCGAACTGAGCGAAATGGTCGACGAGCCGCAGCGCTTCGTGAACGCCCACTGGCTCAACCCCGCGTACCTGATGCCGCTGGTGGAGGTCAGCCGCAGCGAAGCCACCTGCCCGCAAGTCGTCGAGCGTCTGCTGCAATTGCTCAAACGCATCGGCAAGGTGCCGGTGGTGTGCAATCCGGTGGCCGGCTACATCGTGCCGCGCATCCAGGCCCTGGCAATGAACGAAGCCGCACGCATGGTGGAAGAAGGCGTAGCCAGTGCCGAAGACATCGACACCGCCGTGCGCGTCGGCTTTGGCTTGCGCTTCTCGGTACTGGGCCTGCTTGAGTTCATCGACTGGGGCGGGGGCGACATTCTCTACTACGCCTCGCGCTACCTGAGTGGCGCGCTGGCACCGCGTTTCGAGTCGCCACAGGTGATCGCCGACAACATGCAAAACGGCCGCAATGGCTTGCGCGATGGCCAGGGCTTCTACGATTACCGTGACCTGGACGTCGACGCCTACAAACAGCAACGGCTCGGCGACTTTGTCCGCAAGCTGGAGCTGTCGGGGCTGACGCCCGCGTTCGATGGCGCGTTGAAGGAGGGTTGAGCATCAGGGCAGGGAAGTCTGGCCTTGATCACATGAGGCCCTTTTCCTGCCTGCTGTTTCGCATCACGAAAGCGTGCACACGGCCTATTATTGTTCCCGGAGATTCCCGATGCATCGTCCGGCGAGGTTAAAACATCATGACAGTCAAGCGTATGGACAACGTCGGCATCGTGGTAGACGACCTCGAAGCCGCCATTGAATTTTTCACCGAACTCGGTCTTGAGCTTGAAGGCCGTGCGCCCATCGAAGGCGATTGGGCCGATGGCGTCACCGGGTTGCGCGGCATGCGCGTCGAGATTGCCATGATGCGTACACCGGACGGTCATAGCCGGTTGGAGATTTCCCGCTTTCTCGCGCCGCCTGTGGTCGCCGACCATCGCAATGCTCCGGTGAACGCGCTCGGTTACCTGCGCGTGATGTTCACTGTCGAGGACATCGACGACACCCTCGCCAGGCTTCACAAACGCGGTGCGCAATTGGTCGGCGAAGTGGTCCAGTACGAAAACGCGTATCGGCTCTGCTACATCCGCGGCCCTGAAGGCATTCTCATTGGCCTTGCCCAAGAGCTCGGGCATCAAGCCCCATCATGAGCGTTTTTCGCAGTCGATGCCGAGCGTGTCCAGCCTCGGACACTCACCGAACCGCGAACTTTTGCGCAATTGCGCCGGACTCACGCCAAGGCGTTGCTTGAACACGGTCGCCATGTGCGCCTGAGAGTTGAAACCGCAGCGGTAGGCGATTTCCGTCAGTGTGGCTGCGCAGTCTTGCATCAAGGCGCGGGCCTTGGCCAGGCGGCGGTCAATCAGATAGCTATGCGGGCTTTTGCCTGTGGCGTTTTTGAAGGCACGCATGAAATAGCCTTCGGACAACCCCAGCAACTGCGCCATGGCCGGCACACCGAGCGGGCCGTCGAGGCCTGCGTCGATGAACTCATCGAGCAAGCGCATCCGGCTGCCGGTTATCGAGCCGTGGGTTGGCGGTGAGGCCGTTTCATTGCCGGTGGTCCGTTCTGCCAGTGCGAACGCCCAGGCTTCCCAGTCTTCCTCCACAGAACCCTGCAACAATGCGCTGCGGATTCGCAGGGCGAGAAGGGTCGCTTGCGGGTCGATGCGGTTGTTGAATGCACGGTCGCCAACCAACGCCACGCCATCAGTGCGTACGACGCGCAGGTACTCACCGCCCCTGGGGGATTCGGACAGTACGTCACACCCGGCAGGGACAAACGCCAGGCCGTTGGGTATGGCATCGAAGGGCAGAACCCGGTCGCTGCCGATCGCGTGCAGGCCCCGCTGGCTGTCGTAGGCAAAGCCGATCGCCGATTGGCTGGCGACATAGCGGGCGGAATAGGCAGCGCCGGGAAGCAATTCGATCGCCCACGGCCCGACCTCGACACGGCGGACCGGTTCTGGCGGTGGTGATGGCGGGCGGGTTCGATGGCTCATGAAAACCATACTAATCAAGAGTGGGCACAAAAGTCAGGTCAGTTTTCTGAAAGCCGGCAGAGGGTCGCCGTGTCTAGACTGGGCAAAACCTCTGGGGGAATGCTCATGCACAGACTGACTCGTGACGATATCGAACAAGCGGCGCAGCGCGTCTATCAGGTCATGCCTGCGACCGCCCAGTACCCTTGGCCCTTGCTGGCTGAGCGGCTGGGCTGCACGGTGTGGGTCAAGCACGAAAACCACACGCCGACCGGTGCGTTCAAAGTGCGCGGTGGCATCACCTTCATGCATTGGCTCAAGCGCGAGCACCCGGACGTGAAGGGCATTGTCAGCGCGACCCGTGGCAATCACGGGCAGAGCCTGGCGCTGGCCGCCGCCGCGGTAGGTTTGCGCGCCTTGATCGTCGTGCCGCAAGGGAACTCGGTAGAGAAAAACAACGCCATGCGCGGTTTCGGCGGCGAAGTGGTGGAGTACGGCCGCGATTTCGATGAGGCCCGCGAAGAGGCGGCACGCCTGGCACAAATCCATGGCCTGTATCTGGTTCCACCGTTCCATCCAGAACTGGTCAAAGGCGTGGCCACGTATGCGCTGGAGCTGTTCCAGGCGGCGCCGCCACTGGACACCGTCTACGTGCCGATCGGTTGTGGATCGGGTATTTGCGGGGTAATCGCCGCCCGAGATGCGCTGGGCCTGAACACCCGCGTGGTGGGTGTGGTTTCCACTGAAGCAGCGGCGGCACAGTTATCGTTCGATGCGCGAGACATCCGCGAAACCGCCACGGCGAACACCTTTGCCGATGGCCTTGCGGTGCGCAAACCCGTGCCGGAAGCCTTTGCCGTCTACGCAGAGGGTGCATCGCGGATCGTCTCGGTCACTGACGAGCAAATCGCCGAGGCCATGCGCGTGTACTACACCGACACCCATAATCTCGCGGAAGGGGCCGGCGCGGCAGCCTTGGCAGCGCTGATGCAGGAGCGTGAAGCCATGCAGGGGAAAAACGTTGGGGTGATTCTGTCCGGGGCAAATGTGGACAAATCGGTGTATGCGACAGTGATTGCGTGAAACTGAAAACGTCTTGACGCTCGATCAGTGGGTCGATGGTTGCCGTTTACGAAGGCAACCGTCGACCCGGACTTTTACCGGTGAATCAAAAGTAGTAACCGATATTGACGTTGGTTCGGTAGTACCACTGATTGCTGCCGATTGAATTGGTATTGGTGAACCCCGTACCGTTTTCCGCTCCGCCGTAGGGGTTGGCGTTCTTCGCCCAGGTCAAGTCGACCCATGCCATGATCGGCATCGCCAGGAATTGCGCGCCCACGGTGTACATCTGCGAGTCATCCCAACCGTTTTCGTCTTTCATCATGCGGCTGTAGTCGTTGTACAGCTTGATTTTCTTCAGCTGTCCCAGTTTTGGCGTGGGGATGTCGTAGCTGACGTTCAACGAAGCGACCGTGGCTTTGGCGGCAATCAGGTAAGCGGGTGTCAGCCCGTTGCTGCCCATGAGTATCGAGTCATCGCTGACGCCGGTCGGGTTTTTCGGGTCGTACTCGTAGCGAATGCCTTGGGTGCTGACGGTCCACTGGCCGGCGTTGATGATGGCGTGGATGCCGCCGGCCCAGTAATCGCCGTCATCTTTGGTCGTGGCGTTATACAGTTGGGCGGTGGCCAGCGATGCGCCGATCTCGGTTTTCCAGCCGTCGTTGACGAAAGTCCGCGCGACGCGGGCGTTTATCTGGTTGTGCTTCTCGTTATCCTGGCGCGACTGGGTGAAAGGAATCGCGTTGTCCTTCAGGTCGGCATAACGGCCGACTTCCGGCGAGTAGCGGATGTCGGAAGGCAGCATGCGCGGGAAGTAGCCCAGCTGCAGATCCCACTCCTTGTCCTTGTAGCTGTACTTCAAACCGGTACCCGCGCTAACCCCGTAACCCATGAAGAAGGGCAGGTGATAACTCCAGCCGAATTGCGGGTAAGGTTCCAGCCCGAACGGTTTGAACGGTGCTCCTGCTTGCAGGTTGGAGTTGCTGTTGAAGCGGTAGCCAACGAAGCCGCGATCGATGGATCGTTTGCCGTCGTCCTGAAACCAGTAGCCGACATCGCTGTAGAGGTTCTTGTAAGTCGCTTGCACATCGATACGGAAGGTGTCGAACAGAAACCGGCCATTGTTTTCGGTGGTGTCCCAATGCTCGTCGCGGTAATTGGTGCGCAAGGCGCCACCGATGTCCAGGCTGCTCTGGCCGTCATCGCTACGCCAGGCGATATGCGGGAACGGCTTTTTCACATTGGCCGGTGTCTCTGGCGCAGCAGGCCCGGGTTCACCCGCCAAACTGATGCAACTGCCCAACATCAGTCCCAGACCTATCACGTAATTCTTCATGCTGACTTCCCCTGCAATGTTGAGCCCTACAAAGTGACCGGCAACACTTCTGCGCTTGCCTTGAAAGTGGCAATGGCTGAAAACATTCAAATGTTGCTAAGTAGAGAGCGTTTTAATATTGGCTGTTTCATAGGCAATACGGTGTCTGACCTATGAACCTGACAGGGAAAGAGCAGGAAGTATGCCAACTGCTGGTGGTGCCTTTATTCTGAAATAAACCCATTGAAAACAATTGTTTATATGGGAAACGGATTTTTTTGTATTGCCCGTGAAACGCTAGCCTTCAGGGGTAACCAAAGTGCACGTTAACTGTGCGTCTTAACTTCACGCGCATAAAAAAAGGCCGACAATATTGTCGGCCTGTTCAATAGATGAAGTGGAGCAAAGTGTTACAGGTCGAGTACCAACCGCCGACTCTTGCAGCCGGATACACACACCATCATTGATTTGTTCGCGGCACGCTCGGCTTTGGTCAGGACACCGTCACGATGGTCGACATCACCCTCCAATACCCGCGTTTCGCACGAACCACACACACCTTCGCGGCAGCTGTGCTCGATGTCACACCCGGCCTCCAGCAACACATCGAGCAAACTCAAACCCGGTTCGATCGACAGTGTCTTGCCGGACTTTTTCAGCTCGACGCTGTAACTGCTTTGCGCGTCTTCGGACGGTGGCAGTTCAGCCGCGGTGAAGCGTTCGATATGCGCATGAGGGTAACCGAGGCCTTCGCAGGTGCTTTCGAAAGCATCGAGCATCGGCGTCGGACCGCAGCAATAAAAATGTGTGTCGTCGGGCTGGCCTGCCAGATAGGCGCTCAGGTCCGGCGGCATGCCTTTTTCGTCATTGAAGTGGTAAACCACCTTGGCACTCAGGCCGCTGAGTTCTTCCACCAATGCCGCTTCCTGCCGAGAACGGGCGCAGTAGATCAGTTCGGCGGATTTTCCCAATGCCAGCAATTGACGGAACATGCAGTAAATCGGCGTGATGCCGATACCGCCGGCCACCAGCACGCTGTGTTTGGCACTCAGGTCGAGCTCGAAGTTGTTGCGCGGCGACGAGATCGGCAATTGCATGCCGACCCGCAATTGGCCGTGCACATATTCCGAACCGCCACGGCTTTTGCGATCGCGCAGGATGCCGACCACATAACGACCCTGATCGCTCGGCGAGTTGAGCAATGAGTAGCTGCGCACCAGACCGTTGGGCAGATGCAGATCAATGTGCGATCCGGCTTCGAACGGCGCGAACACGGTATCGCCATAAGGCCGCAGTTCGACACTGATGATGCCTTCTGCTTCATAGCGCAGGGTGTGCACGAGCGCGGTGATTGGAGAGGAATGGGACATCGGTCACCTCTTTTCGACAGTTCGCAAATCGAGATCGAGACGCGCGCCGGCCTCGATCTCCACCCGCAGTTCAGGAAACACCAGCGCGCTCACTTCGACCAGCGTGGAGGTCGGGAACAGCGCCTGACCGGCGAAGAAGTCGCGACGGGCGCGGCCCACTTCGTCCTTGTCGGCGATGGCGGTGACATACACGGTGAGCCGGAAGATATTGCCGACATGGCCACCGGCCGCTTCGACCAGCGCCCGAACCTTGCCCAGTACCACCAGGGTCTGGGCATAGGTGTCGAGCGGTGCTCCGGTTTCAGCGGCCAGGCGCGTGGCGGGATGACCGGTCATGCCGGACATCACCACTTCATTGCCGATCAGCAAGGCATTCGACCAGCTGTTACTGGCCGGCTCGTTCAGCGAGTCGGCCTGAACACGTTGCACCGCTGCATTCATGACAATTGCTTCGCGTCGATCAGTTCCAGTTGGGCCTTGGCTGCGTTTTTCAGGTAGCGGCGCAGACGCACCACACCGAGGTCATGCTGGTAGAGGTTTTCCCGTTGGTTGGCGTCCGGCTCCATGAATTCGAGCAGCGTCCGGTCCTGTTCCAGCACCGCCCAGTGGCGTGCTTCCAGACGATTCTTGTAGAGGAACCGCCAGGTATCGCGTTGCCAGCCGGTCAACGGGCGGCAACGCCAGTGGAACACCGCCGACAAGGAAGGGCTGCTTGGCGTGTAGCTGCCGATGATGGTGAAGTTGCCGCCCGGGCCACCGGTTTTCGGATAAGGGATTTCCAGGCGCAGCCAATGGCAGCTGTCGTCCATGAATTCGGTCCAGTCGAAGTTCACCCCTCGCTGGCCTTCCTTCTCGAAGAAGAAGCCTTTCTCGGTGTCGCGGGTGACGAACTTGGCGGTGGCTTCGCCTTCGCTCATGGAGTGCGACATCTTGTGCAGGTAGGTGCCGTGCATCGGGTCCATGACGTTGTCGATGACGTAGCGGTAGTCGCCTTTCCACTCGGCGTAGCAGACGAAACTGCTCCACTGCGGGGAAGTCAGCTGCTCGGGCAGCACCAGTTCCGGCGGTGTTTCAACGTGCGGTTCGGCAGCGTTGTAGAGAAAGATCGCGCCGGCGGCTTCACGGGTGTGAAACATCCGGGTCGGGCGGCTGCCTTCGAGTTTGCAACCAGGGCTGCCGGGCACTTTGGTGACAGTGCCGTCGCAACGCACTTCGACGCCGTGATAAGGGCATTGCAGACGATCGCCCAATACCGGGCCCTGGGACAGCGGCGCGCCGCGATGCGGGCAGTGGTCTTCCAGGGCATGCACGCTGCCGTCATTGTCACGCCACAGGGCAATCTTGTAGCCCAGTCGACGGATCGACACCGGCTTCTCGCCCAGTTGGTCGCTTGGCAGGACCGGGAACCAGAGGTTCTTCAAGCCATTTGCCAGGAGGTTTTCTACAGGATCAACGGTTGTGTTCATGTTCATTTCTTATTTACCTCTGGCGGGTCATTCGCCCAGTCGAGCCATCAGGGTTTTATAGGCGTCCGGCGTCCACTCGCCGGTGGTCAGCGGGCAGGGCGGACCCGCCAGGTTGAGGTGCGCGAGCAGGTCGGGCAACTCGGTCACGCCATTGCCGAAGGCGCGTTCGATGGAGTCGCCCAGCAACTCTTCGAACTGGGTGTTGGGGCGCTTGCGGGCCTGATTGGGCTGCAGATAGGGTTCGGTATTGCTCATGTCATTGACCTCCGTTGCGTACCCGTTCGCGGATCGTTTCGCGCACGGGGATAAAGTCATAAGTCGGGAACACTTCGGTGCTGAACACACCCCAGGCCGAGCGTTCGAGCTCGACGTTGAGGGTCGGCAGCAGGCTTGGCGGCAAACGCAGGGTGACGATCTGGCCCAGGCCCATGGCCACGGTCCAGGACACCACTTCGACGCCTTGCGGGGGAAAGCGCTCCCACCAGTCCTGCTGTTTCATGTGTCGCTGAATGTCTTCCAGGTTCTTCGATTGGTCGTGCTTGAGCAGCACGGTCACCAGCAATGATTCGCTCATGCTCGTGGCCTGCTCAGGGCTTCGGTTTGTCAGTCAGGAACTTGCCTTGCGGCGCCTCGACGTTTTGCTGGCGGCGCGTATTGCCATCGATGCCGCCGGCAATCGCCCATTCGGCGAAAACGGTCGGGCCGGGTTCGAAGGTGCGCGGTTCCCATTCACCGGTCAGTTGGTCTTCGTCGGCGTAGTACTCGACCAGCGCACCGGCCGGGTTCTTGAAGTACCAGAAGAACGCCGAAGACACCGGATGGCGGCCGGGGCCGATTTCCGTAGCCCAGCCGCTGCGGGAAATGTGCATGCCGCCACCGAATACTTCGTGAACATCGCGCACGGTGAAAGCGACGTGGTTCAGGCCGGCGCGAGGGGCGGGCAGTTGCAGCATGAACAGGTCGTGGTGGCCGCCTTCTTCAGCGGTGCGCAGGAACGCACCGCGATCCGGATAGCGATCCGAGGCCTGAAAGCCGAACCGCTCGTGATAGAAGGCTTCGCAGGCGTTGACGTCCTTGACGAAAAACACCACATGCCCGACCTCGATCGGTGTAGCGCGTTCGTAGATCGGCGCAGCCTTGTTGATCCGGCCCTTGGTTTGCCAGGTGTTATGGCCGCTGCACTCGATCTGCAGTTCGCGCTTGCGGGTCACTTGCAGGCGGATCGCCAGGCCATTGGGGTCAGTGCAACCGATACGGCCGTTGGCTTCGATGAAGCCCGGATCCTTGGCGATTCGTTCGCTGTAAAGTTTCAGGTCGGCATCGCTTTCGACGCCCCACACCACTTCGCGCACCGTCGAACCTGGCTCGATGGCCGGCGGCAGGCCGGCTTTGTTGATGTCGGCGAGCACCACGCGGCAGCCGTTGAGGGTTTCGAAGATGACCTCGTCGGGTTGTTCGCTGACTTTGTTCAGGCCCCAGTCACTGAAAAACCGTGCGCTGGTTTCCAGGTCCTCGACACCGTAGGTGACTTCATCAATGCCTAAAACGCTCATAACCCTACCTCTCGTTGCACACCGGCCCAGGCCAGTGGCTGTTCATTCATGCCCCAATAAAGGCTTTTCTGTTCCATGTACTGCAGGATGCCCAGGCGGCCTTTTTCACGGCCCAGGCCGCTGTCGCGCCAGCCACCGAACGGGGTGGAAATCGAGAACTGCTTGTAGGTGTTGATCCACACCGTACCGGCCTGGATTTTTCGACCCAGGGCCCAGGCGCGCTTGTAATCGCCGGTCCAGATGCCAGCGGCGAGGGCGTACAAGCTGTCGTTGGCCTGCTCGAGCAATTGCGCTTCGTCGTCGAACGGCATGGCCACCAGCACCGGACCAAAGATTTCTTCCTGGCACACTTGCTGGCTGTTGTTCAATCCTTCGAGGATGGTCGGCGGGTAGTAGTAACCCTGGTCGTAAACGCCGCCAGTGGGGCGCGTGCCACCGAGCAGCAGACGGCCGCCTTCGGCCAGCCCGAGCGCCACATAGCGTTCCACTGACTCGCGGTGAGCGGCGCTGATCAGCGGGCCCATTTGCGTCCGCTCGTCCGCCGGATCGCCGACGCGCAACTCGGCCGCGGCGGCTACCAGGCGCGCCATGAACGGTTCGTACAGCGCGCGAGCGACGAACAACCGCGAACCGGCGATGCAGGCTTCGCCCGAAGAACTGAAAATGCCGTACAACACGCCGGCCACGGCATGGTCGAGGTCGGCGTCATCAAGGACGATGGTCGGCGATTTGCCGCCCAACTCCAGTGACACTGGCATCATCTTGTCGGCAGCGATGTGGGCAATGTGTTTACCGGTCTTGGTGCCACCCGTGAACGACACACGCTTGACCAGCGGATGACGGGTCAGTGCATCGCCAAGCAGCGAACCTTTGCCCGGTAGCACGCTGAGCAGGCCTTTGGGCAACCCTGCGTCTTCGCAGAGACGCGCCAGTTGCAAGGCCATCAATGGCGTGATTTCCGCCGGTTTGATGACCACGGCATTGCCGGCCGCCAGCGCCGGAGCGACTTTCTGCGCTTCACTGGCAATCGGCGAGTTCCACGGTGTAATCGCGGCGATCACACCCATCGGCTCGTAAACACTCATGCTGACGAAATCACCACGGGACGGCGTGATGGTTTCTTCGAGGGTTTCACAGGCCGACGCGAAGAACTGGAAAGTGCCGGCGGCACTGGCCACCAGGGCACGGGTTTCGTTGATCGGCTTGCCATTGTCCTGGCGTTGCAATTGCGCGAGTTCTTCGCTGCGCTCACGGATCAACTCGGCAATGCGATACAGCACGCTGGCCCGTTCATGGGGTTTGCGCTGCGCCCAGCCGCTGTGCAAAAACGCCTGATGGGCGCCTTGCACGGCCTCTTCAACGTCTTCAACGCTCGCCGCATTGAGCCAGGCAACGGTTTCGCCGGTGGCGGGGTAGCACGTGGCATAGCGATCACCGCGGCCCAATCGCCATTCGCCGGCGATGCAGATGGGTAAAGTCTGTTCGAAAGTCATGGCAATCCCCTAAATCGAAATCGCATGGGCGTGGTTGCCCAAAGCGCGGACGACGCTGTAGACGGTCAACGCCGAGGTCTTCGGGTTGGCCAGCAGCGGTTTGCCACGCAGGCTCAGTTCGAAACCGCCAAAGGCACCGCGGGCTTCGAAGTGATGGACGTTCTCTTCGCTTTGCGGATCGGCGATCAGCGTTACGTGGGTGCGATCCAGGCCGAGCCCGGCCAGTGACAAAGTTGCGGCGACGTTGGCGTTTTTCGGGTAGAGGTGCGCCGCCTCGCGGGCACTGCCCTGGAAAATCACCGTGGCTTCGGTGAGGCTGTCCAGGTCAAAGGCCTGTTCAGCGGGGGTGTTTTTCCAGGCCCGCGCCGGTTTGCGTCCGGTGTAATTGACCGAGTCCAGGCCGCCAACCTTGGCCGCCGACAAAGCATCGATGCCGCCGATGGCGCCGGGCAGCAATTCGATGCGGGTCTGGCCGCGTTCAGCAGCGGCCTCAAGGCGTTCTACCAGGCCGACTTCGGACAGCGCGCCGACCGAGACGATCAGACACGCAATGCCACGCTCCAGTGCCGGCAGCACATGTTCTTCGATGGCTTTATGGCCGGCGCACTCGACCAGCAGGTCGGGGCGCGCGTCGGCCGGGAGAGCCGTCAGCACCTGCGGCGGTTGTTTAAAACTGGCCAAGCGTTGGCGCACCAGTTCTTCGGAGCCGGTCGAGGCGATGACGTAGTCGACGCACAGCTGCGGGTCTTTCTCCAGCAGTTCGAGCACGCCGACGCCAATGGCGCCGCAGCCGATCATGGTGATATGCAACATGGCGAAGTCCTCAGGCCGTGGCTTTTTGCGCTTTGGTTTCGCTGTTCGGCGGACCGGCGAACTGGGTGGCGAAGCTGCCGACGGCGAGCATGTCGACTTCCAGCAGGAACGGGCCGGGTTGCGCCAGCGCGCCGTCGACGACCTTGCCGAAATCCTTGAGGTCGGTAACCAGGCCATGGCGCAGGTTCAGCGACTCGGCCAGCTTGGAGTAATCCGGCGTGTGCAGGTCGACGTAGCAATGGCGACTGCCGTACACCGCGTCCTGAATGTTGCGGATAACGCCGTAGCGCTGATCGTTCATCAGCAGAATCACCACGTTGGCGTTCTCTTGCACCAGCGTCGCCAGTTCGCCGAGGTTGAGAATGAACCCACCGTCACCGGCCAGCGCGAAGACTTTGCGCTCAGGAGCCGTTTCCGCTGCCGCAACGGCCGCGCCAATGCCCATCGACAACCCCTGACCGATGCCGCCGCCCAATGCATGCACGCCGGAACGCGGGTGGAACAGGGTCAGCAGGCGGTTGCCCCAGATGCTGTTGGACAGCGTCACGTCGCGCACCCAGGAAAAGTTGCGCCCGGTCAGGGCTTGCAGCTGTTCAACCATGGCCGAGTACGGGCCGAGGTCGGCGACCAGTTGCGTACGGGATTTATCGCGCACTTGCTTGAGCTCGGCGAGGAACGTCGGGTCGATCTGCAGGCGACCTTCGAGACGATCAGCCAGGCCTTCCAGCGCCAGTGCCGAATCACCGCAAATAAACAGTTCGCTGTTGTAGCTGCGACCTTCGATGGCCGGGTTGGCGTCGATGCGCAGGGTATTGCGTGGCAACTTCAGCGCGTACTTGAACGTCTCGTTGCTGCGCAGGCGGGAACCGGCGATCAGCAGGGCATCGCAACTTTGCAGGAACTGCTCGACCAGTTTGTTTTGCGAAAATGCACCGAGGCAGCGCTCGTCGTCTTCGTTGACGACACCGCGACCCTGGGTCGAGGTGATCACGCCGACGCCCATGTCCAGCAAGCGTTTGACTTGCGGGCCGGCGTGCCGCGCACCGCCGCCGAGCCACAACAGCGGGCGAGTGGCCGAGGCCAGTCGCTCGGCCACCAGATCCAGCGCTTCCGGTGCGGGCACGGCCACCGGAATCGGCAGCGGCGACAGGTCGGTCGGCATCGGGATAAACGTTGACTGGATGTCGATCGGGATTTCAACGCTGACCGGCCCGGTTGGCGCGGTCAACGCAGTCTGCACCGCCAGCTTCAGGGTGCTGATTGCGGTTTCGACGCTGCGCACGCGGAACGCGGCCTTCGACACAGCCTTGAGCATGGTCAGCTGGTCGCGGGCTTCGTGGATGTAAGCGAATTCCTGGTCCAGATACGGCGTTTCGATTTGTCCGGTGATGTGCAGCAACGGCGTGCCAGCGGTCAGCGCTTCGACCATTGCCCCGGCGGCGTTGCCGGCCGCGGTGCCGGTGGACGTCAGGCACACACCCAGGCCACCCGTGGTGCGGGCATAGGCGTCGGCCATGTTGGTGGCGCCGGCTTCACCGCGGGCCATGACGAAACGGATGTTGCCGCGTACGGCGAACGCATCGAGGATCGGCATGTTGTGGATCGAGATCACACCGAACGCGGCCTTGACGTCGCATTGCTCGAGAAACGCGGTGATGGCAGCGCCAACGGTGACAGTATTTTCATTACGCATGGCGGGACAGGCCTCCAGAAACATCGATATGGCTGCCCGTGGTGTAAGCCGACAAAGGCGAGGCCAGAAACAGGATCGCGCGGGCCGCTTCAATCGGCAGGCCCAGGCGCCCCAAGGGAATGTGTTTTTTTCGAGCCAGCTGGGCGGTCCATTGGCTCCAGTCCAGATCCCGTTCTTCACGGGCTTCGAAACGCCGGCGCCATTGCCCGGACTCGACCAGGCCAATGAGGATGCCGTTGACCCGAATGCCTTCGGCGGCAAATTCGGTGGCCATCGAGCGCACCAGGTTCATCACCCCGGCGCGAGCGGCCGAGGTGGCGACCATGTGCGGTTCCGGCTGGCTGGCCAGCAGCGAGTTGACGCAGACAATGGCCGCGTTGGCTTCGTTTTGCAGCTGTGCCTTGAACGCGCGAACCGGGTTAATCACCGAAAAAAACTTCAGGTTCAGTTCTTCGGTCCAGGCGCTGTCGGTAGTGTCGGCGAAGGTCGACACGCGGCCTTGCCCGGCATTGTTGATCAGCACGCTGGCTGGCCCCAATGCAGCAAGGCTGGCGGCGGCAAAGGCGTTGACCGAGTCGGCATCGAGCACGTTGCAGACGTGTGCCAGTAATCGCGCCTCGGGAAAGCGTTGACGCAGTTTTTCTTCGGCGCTGCGCAGGCGATCTTCGTTGCGTCCGCAGAAGGCCACGGCCGCGCCGGCTTCGAGCAACAACTCGACACAGGCCAGGCCGATGCCGGAAGAGCCACCGGTCACAATCGCCGTACTGCCTTGCAGTTGATAGAGACTCATCTCAATCCCTCATCAGAGCCGTTACGCGGTTGTGGCCGTCATGGCCAGTCGCGCTGTTGTAATCGAGCAGCCGCGACAACTCGTCGGCACTGCGACGTACTTGCAGGAGCAATTCGTTGAAGTTGACGTGAGCGATCTGAGTGGTCGGAATGGTCACGCCCAGGGCAGCGACGATCTGCCCGGATTGATCACGCACCGGCGCTGCGACGGTGGAGATCGCCGATTCGAAGAATCCTTCACCGCTGACAAATCCGCGCTGACGGTCGGCCTGCACCATGTCGAACAGTTCCATCACGGTCTTCGGTGTGCAGGGTGAGAACTGTTCCAGGTGATCTTCCGGGTACAGTTCGCGCAACTCGGCCAGCGACAGGTCTTCGAGCAGGATGCGCCCGAGGACGGTGGCGTGGGCGGGCAGGCGAGTGCCGACATTCACTGCAGTGGAGAACACCGACGGTGGCGAAACCTTGGCCACGTAGACGATCGAACGGCCGTCGCGCACCACCAGATTGCTTGGGTAGTTGAGGCGGTCGCACAAACGGGCCAGCAGCGGTTGACCGAGTTCGGTCAACTCCAGTGAGGCGAGGTACTCGAAGCCCAGGCGCAGCACCGACATGCCGAGGCGGTATTCGTTGCCGCTGCGGGTCACGAAGCCCATGGTTTCGAGCGTCGTCAGCAGGCGAAAGATCGTCGAGCGCGGCAGCGACAGGCGTCGGGCCAGTTCCGGCGCGGTCAACGTGCGATTGCGCCGGCTGAATTCGCACAACAGCAGCAGGCCGCGCTCCAGTCCTGGCACGATGTATTTGTCCTGAGCGTCCTTCAGCAGATCTGAATCGTTCATAGCGATGCACCTGTCAGGGATTCTTCGATAGCGCGGGCCAGACGGCCCGCGACTACACAAGGTTGTTCGATGGGGCTGGCGTGCCCGGCATCTTGGATAAGGTCGAAAGTACCGCCCAGGGCCTTGGCCAGGGTCTGGCAACTTGCGGGCGCGGTGATGCCGTCGGCTTCGCCGCAATACACGTCGCACGGCATTGACAGCGGTGCATGGCGCAGCAGGTCCTCGCCGCACAGCAGTTCAATGGCCTGGCGGTAACCGTCGGGGTTGAGGCGCGCCATGTTCCACTGCACCCAAGCCTGTGCCTGAGGGGTGGCAGCGGGCGAGAGCATGTAGGGGCTGCGCTGTTCGGCCATGTGTTGAATGCCCATTTGCTCCAGGGAACGCAGGCGCTTGCTACGTACTTCCTGGCGCTGCAAGGCGCGCGATGGATGACCGTAGCCCTGCGCCGGGCTGATCAGCACCAGGCGGCTGACGCGCTGTTGATGCACGCCGCTGGCGAACGCAATGGCGGTAATTGCGCCGAGGGAATGCCCCACCAGCACGCAACGCTGGATGCCCAGTGCGTCGAGCATCTGCAGCAGGCGCTCGGCATAATCCGACGCATCGGGGGCCAACGCGCGCAGTGGCGTGGAGTCGCCGTAGCCAGGCGCATCCCAGGCGATCACCCGCGCACGGCGGCCCAGTTCCTGCGCCACCTCTAACCACGATGCCGAGCCCGAGCCAATCCCGTGCAACAACACAATGGCAGGCCCGGTTCCGCATTCGCGAAAGGCCTGGCGAGCACCGGCGATCTCCAGCGTGCGCTGCGGGAAGTGCAGGGCCAGTTGCGCCTGAAGGTCGGCGGTGAGCGACGGAGCGCGATTATCGATGGCGTACGACATGGGCTTATCCGCGCTTGATCGAGGCCAGAGGATGTTCTGGCGGGTAGGTCGGGGTCAGTGGTTTTTTCGCACCGAGCATCACGCACATCAGCGCATCTTCATCGCCGATGTTGATTTCTTCGCGGTACACGCCGGGCGGCACGGAAATCACGTCGCGGTCAGTGAGGATGGTTTCGAAACGCTCGCCGTCCTTCTCGATGACCACTTTGAGTTTGCCGCGCAGCACGAAGAACACTTCTTCAACATCGGTGTGCAGGTGCGGCGGGCCTTCGTGACCGGCCGGAATCACCATGGTGGAAAACGTGAAGTTTTCCGACGGGATGGTGTTCATGTCCGAGGTCACGCCGGTGCCACCGGTACCGATGTAGCGCATTTGTGCACGACCGAATTTCGGGTCGTAATCGGCCTGGAATTTCAAGGCGTTCCAGTCGTACTTGCGGGTTTCGTAGCGGGCGATGCGGGTTTGCATCCAGCCTGCGAGATCGCTGCCCGCTGGCTGCTCCCAGCTTTTCGGAGCGTTGTGCTGTGTATTCAGGTTTGCAGAAAGGTCGGTCATGGCAATCTCCAGTATCAAGGCATGACGAACCCGCCGTTGACCGGCAAGGTTTGTCCAGTGATGAAGCGAGCGAGGTCGGACAGCGCAAACAGCACGGCACCGCTGACGTCTTCGGGAAGTTGTGGGCGTTGGATGGCCCGTTGGTCGTTGTACAAACGGTGGCGGGCTTCAGGCACATAGGCCGTGGCCTCGACCAGTACCAGGCCGGGCGCAATGGCATTGACCGTGATGTTGTCAGTCCCCAGTTCGCGGGCCAGGCTGCGGGTCATGGCGATGATTGCGCCTTTGCTCGCGACATATGCCAGCAGGTTCGGCGCGCCCCACAGCGGGGTGTCGGAGGCCAGGTTGACGATGGCGCCATGCCCGCTGGCGCGCAGTGCCGGCAGACAGGCCTTGGTCATCAACCAGGTGCCGCGCACGTTGACCTGCATGACCTGATCCCAAGTGTCCAGGCTCAGCTCTTCGCAGGTCTTGCCGCCGGAATTGGTGATCGAGGCGTTATTCACCAGACCGTCGAGCCCACCGAGCAAACGGGTGGTTTCAGCGATGCAGGCAGCAATGGAATCCGGTTGGGCGAGGTCGACCGTCACGCCGTGCACGGTCAGACCTTCAGCCACCAGTTCGGCGGCCGATTGCTGCACGCGTTCGGCAAGAATGTCGGCGATGACCACGTGGGCACCGGCCCGGCCGATGGCCTGGGCAAAGGCGTAACCCAAGCCGCGGGCGCCACCGGTGACCAGCACGCGACGGCCTTCGAGCAAGCGATTGAAGGTCGTCATCATTGGGTGCTCAGCATGGCTTTGGGCATGTAGTGCAGGACACGTTTTTCGGCCCAGACCACCGCGCCGTAAGCGAGCACACCGATCAGCGTAAGCATGACGATGGCCACGAACACGCCCGCGGTATTGCCCTGACCTTCGGCATCGACCAGCAGGAAGCCGAGGCCCTGATTGCCGCCGACCAATTCACCGACGGTGACACCGATGACGGCCAGGGTCGAAGCAATGCGCAGGCCGGAGAACAGCGCGGCCATGGCCGACGGAAACTCCACCAGACGAAAGATCTGCCAGCGGCTGGCGTTCATGGTCCGCACGAGGTTGATCATGTCCGGGTCCACCGTACGGATCGCCGACAGTACGTTGATCATCACCGGGAAGAACACGATCAGGATGGCGATCAGAATCTTCGGATAAATCGTGTAGCCCAGCCACATGACGAACAGCGGGGCAAAGGCGACCTTCGGGGCGATCTGCAGTGCCAGAATGTACGGCGACAGCATGGCCTCGGCGGCGGGCGAGAGTCCCAGCGACACACCGATCACCACGCCGAGCAGGGCACCCAGGCCAAAGCCGACAATGATTTCGAAGGCGGTAATCAGGGTGTGTTGCAACAGGCCGCCGGTGTGCCACATCACCAGGCTTTCCTGGGCCACGCGGCTGAGTTGCGGCATGACGAATTCGGGCATGCCGAGCATTCCCGGGCCCCATTGCCAGAGCACCAGGAACAGGACCAGCAGGGCGACGCTGCCGAGCATGGAGTTATTGAGGTTTTTCATCGTGTCGGTACCTTGTTGTCACTGGCCGTCATTGCGCGGCTGTTTGGGTGTCGATGAACTGGTTGGTGTACAGGTCGTCGAGCTTCGGCTCCTGGGTAACGATGCCTTCGCTGACATAGAACTGGCGCACCGCTTCAAGTCGCGCCGGATCGATGCGCCCCGGTATCACCTGGTTGGCGTAGACATGCTCGACATACAGCTTGAAGACCTTCTCCAATTGCGCTTCCTTGCCGGCATAGGCCGGGACTGCCTTGGCGAATGTGGCCGCTGCGGCCTTGGGATCGGCAATGATGTCGTTCATGCCTTGCAGGGTGGCCTGGACCACGCCGCGGACAATCTGCGGGTGGTTTTTGATGGCGTCGTCGGAGGCGAGAATCGCCTGGGCCATGCTTTCGAAAATCTGTGCCTGCGGGATCAACTTAATCTTCACCCCGGCTTCTTCGGCGTTGACCACCCAGTCCGGCACCCCGGCCATCGCTTGGGATTTGTCGGCCGAGAACAATTGCCAGACGCCCGAGGGACCGGCCGCCTGAATGTTCACATCGGTCTTGCTCAGGCCGGCTTTGCGCAACGAGGCGAGCAGGGCGTAGTAAGTGGTGTCCGAGTAGGACATCACCGTCATGGTCTTGCCCTTGAGGTCGGTGATGGAGTTGATGTTTTCCGCCGCATTGGTGGCAATCATGGTCACACCACCGGCACCCAGCACCGCCACGGCGCGCACTGGAATCCCGTTGGCCCGCACCACGATCGGGGTATCGCCAATGGCGCCGCCGAGCATGGCGTTACCGGCGCCGATCTGTTTCGCCACATCCACGCCGCCCTTGGCGGCAATGAAGGTCATGTTCAGGTTCTGGGCGGTGTAGTAGCCCTTTTGCTGAGCGATGATCCACGGGGCGAACGCCGGAGAGTTCGGTGGCGCCGGCAACAGGTAGGTCACATCGGTCGACTGCGCCTGAGCGGCGAAAGCCATGCCCAGGCCGAGCGCAATGCCGGTGACCTGGCTGAAACGTTGAAACAGAGACTTGAACATGCGTACTCCTCAATCGATGGATGGCCGCAGGGGCGTTGATCAATGCAGTTCGGTGTCTTCGCTGACCTGCAGCAACTCCATCAGGCGGCCGACCAGCGGGCCGATCTCTGGCAGCTTGCGGCGCTCCAGCGGGTTGTCGCGGAACGGCAGGTCAATGTTGATTTCTTCGATGATGGTGCCGGGGCGGGCGCTCATGACCAGCAGACGATCCGACATGGCAATGCCTTCGATCAGGTCATGGGTAATGAACAGCGCAGTTTTCTTTTCATCGAACAGCATCCGCGCCATGTCCTGTTGCAGGATCATCTTGGTCTGCGCATCCAGCGCCGAGAACGGCTCGTCGAGGAACAGCACTTGCGGGTCGATTGCCAGCGTGCGGGCCAGGGCTGCGCGTTGACGCATGCCTCCCGACAGCTGGAACGGGTAATGGTCGGCAAAGCCTTGAAGGTGGCAACGATCAAGCAGATCTTTGGCCACAGCTTGTCGCTTGGCGGCCGCCACACCTTGTATTTCCAGGCCCAGTTCAACGTTGCGACGAATACTGCGCCACGGCATCAACAGGTCTTTTTGCAACATGAACGCAACCTGACGAACCGGGCCGGTGACGGCTTCGCCACCGACGAACACTTCGCCCTCGGAAGGACGATAGAGACCGGAACCCATGTTTAGGATGGTGCTCTTGCCGCAACCGGAAGGGCCGATGATCGATACCACTTCACCACGGCGAATCTTGAAGTTAACCCCGCGAATGGCAAACGGCGCTTCCGGCTTTCCCTTGGCCGGGAAACATTTACCGACATTGCGAAATTCAATTTCAGTGGGCTCCAGGTCTTCCTTGGGAGCGGGTTTGTTCCATTGAGGGGCGACGGCGTACATCTCTTTCACAGCCATTGGGAAGGGTCTCTGGTCTGTTTTATAGGTGATACGGTGTTTATTGCATGAACAATGCCAGAGATTTGCCAAGTCGCTTTTATGTTGAAAAAACGTTTCAAATTAATGGCTTATAGATAATTTCCGCTCTTGATGACGTTTCATATATGAAACGTGGTTTCTTGTATGGCACGAAATTGCACATCGATTGTGCGATGCCCGTTGATGTGCGAGTACGCGGTGCTTTTTTGGTAACGCTGAAAGTGAAAAACCGATGGATTTGTTTTAAATGTGAAACAAGATCGGCCACCGTATAAACACGGGCGCGATATGGCGCTCGGTTCAAATGGCTTATATAGGTGGAGTGACGCCGATGTTTCGGCCATTGGGCAAAAGAAGGGAGCTCTATAGTGGCTCGGTGCAGTTTGATGTGAAGCGGTAACGCAGCAAATGTATCGCTGTGTATCCCAACACGCTGTGCGGAGACTGGCTTACAAATGCCCCTCGAACCGGATACATCCGGGATACACGGTTGCAGTCAAATAGCCCTGCCTTAGCGAGAAAGCAAACGCCCTCGCACCACGGCTTATCGCCCTTAGTGGCAATGACCTTAGCGGCCTGGCCGCACACCGTA
>Ga0247819_10000633_pt1 | contig 20229 bp, 16 predicted proteins | sample 13C_Xylose_Day6_FD_193428 | JGI IMG/M metagenome (GOLD analysis project Ga0247819, IMG submission 193428) | Soil microbial communities from agricultural site in Penn Yan, New York, United States - 13C_Xylose_Day6 | ecosystem: Environmental > Terrestrial > Soil > Agricultural land | place: USA...
GCCTATCGCAACGATGGGGCGGTGGCGGTGCGGTTTGTGCGCAATGTGGTGATTTGAGGTAGCAGGTTTTGGGGCTGCTGCGCAGCCCATCGCGACGCAAGGCCGCTCCTACAGGAGATCGCGTACCCCTGTAGATACCGTCTTGACCCTCACCCCGCAAGAGCGATTTGAGGGTCAAACGGTTTGCCGGATTTCACTACGCCATACACCAGGTGCAAAAGCTTACGCATAGCAGCGCAGACTATCTGCTTGTAGGCTTTACGCCGATTGCTCAAACGCTCTGCCAGTGCCTTCACGACCGGGTTGTATCTGATCGAGACAGTGCCTGGCATCCACAAGCCGGCGCGCAATCTTGGGGCTCCTGTACGGGAAATGGTCGATTGGCCAATCTTCTCTCCCGATTGATGGATCATCGGGTTGAGGCCTGCAAACGCAACCATGGCTGACGGGCTTTCGTACTTCAGCGGATCACCCAGTTCTGCAAGGATCAGCGCGGCCGTGGTGTCTCCCAGGCCATCAATCGACGTAATCAGTTCTCGTCGCTGGCGCAGGTCTGGATCGTCATCGATCGTCTGCTCAATAGCCTTACGGGTTTTCGCTATTTCTTCGCTGATGTGCCCAATTACAGCTCTGATCGATTCCTGGACAGCGATCTGCGACACATCCAGACGGTTCTGCTCCATCTGCTGCATCTCTTTCAGGTCGTCCAGACGCCGCACCAAGGCCCGCAAGCGCCGCTGAGCTGGCGGCTCAGGCTTCCACTGACGAAGCAAATCTTTTTTCTGCTGACCGTAAGCAGCAATAACCTTGGCATCAGCCTTATCAGTTTTGACGCGTCGAAGGTCCGCTCCGGCAAACTTGGCAATCACGGCGGGATTCAGAATACACACCCGGTAACCCTTGGCATGAAAGCACTCAGCAAGCGCTTCGTGATAAGTGCCAGTGGCCTCCATGATAACCCAGGCACGTGGTTCGGCATGTTGCTCAAGCCAGGTTGCGAATTGCTCAAAACCACTCGGATTATTGGCCAGCTTGGCTTTGGTACGGACTTTCCCATTGGGAAGTGGAGTTGCAATATCGAAAGATCGCTTGGCTACATCGACGCCAACAACAACAGACATGATCTTCTCCCTCAGACAACGAAGTTTCGATCACCCAGCACTCGGTTCAACCTTGCGAATGCGTGCTCACGCCGGGGGGCGGCACTAGATACCGTTCGAACTGTTCGAGTGGGGTTGGAGGGCCAGAGCGTTATCTACAATACGGGCTCGATGCCCTTGGAGCGGCTCCGCTTCATGACCCTCCCTCGATGATCAGTCGAGAACTTTCGCCTCTTGTGAGGCGAAAGTCGAGATACAAGGAGCGGCCTTGTGTCGCGATCGGGCCGCAGAGCGGCCCCGGTAATTTATGCTGCGAAGCTGAAAACCTGGGGCCGCTCTGCGGCCCGATCGCGACACAAGGCCGCTCCTACAAAGGACTGCGAGCCATTCATTTGAGTTCGATCTGCGCGCACAGCCCGCCGCTTGCCCGGTTACTCAGGGTCAGCCGACCGCCCATGGCCTGGATCAGCTGATGGGCAATCGCCAACCCCAGCCCGGTACCGCCGGTGCTGCGGTTGCGTGAGCCTTCCACGCGATAGAACGGCTTGAGCACTTCATCCAGTTCGCCACCGGGTATACCTGGCCCGTTGTCGAGCACGCGGATCACGGTCATGTCACCCTCGCGGCATACTTCCAGTTCGGCAGCGCCGGCAAACTTCAGGGCGTTGTCCACCAGATTCACCAGCACCCGGCGCAGGGCATGCGGGCGGGTTTCCAGCAGGCTGCCGCTGCTGCCATGGCGCTCGACCTGGGCGCCACTGTCCTGATAGTCGAACACCAGGCTGTCGAGGAATGCATCGAGGTTGACCCGGCACGGTGCCTCTGTGCTGGTGTCCATGCTGCGGGCATAGGCCACGCCTTCACGCACCAGGTGTTCCATCTCGCCAAGGTCGCTCCACAGCTTGTCTTTTTCCACCCCTTCGTCCATCACTTCGACACGCAGCTTCATGCGCGTGATCGGCGTTTGCAGGTCGTGGGAAATGGCCGCCAGCAATTGCATGCGTTCCTTGAGATAGGCAGCGATGCGCGCCTGCAGGGCGTTGAAGGCCGCGGCGGCGTAGCGCACCTCGCGCGGGCCGCTTTCATCCAGTTGCACGCCAGGCTTGTCCGGGTCGAGGTTGTCCACCGCGCGGGCCAGGCGGGTCAGCGGGCCGATCGCCAGGCGTACCGCCAGCCAGGTGCACAGCAACAGCACGGCCAACTGGATCAGCAACACCACGGGCAGCCAACGTGCCACAGGGACCGGCGATGGGGTTACGTCGATGGTCAGCGGTGCACCATCGGCCAGTGTCAGGTGTGCCTGGAAGTGCGCATTCGGGCCGGGGATTTCCTGGAAGGACAGGCGATAGTCGGCGCCAATGGCCTTGACGATCGAGTCGGCGGCCATGGGCGGGTCGCTGGTCGGCATGGCTTCGCCCGCCAGGCCCTGGTCCAGCCGGTAGCGGTAGGTACGCCGCTCCAGGCGCGGCAACCAGGCGGCGCGTTCGGCCGCAGGCAGGCGGTCGAGGATGGCCACCGAGGTGGCCACGTCCTGCTCCAGGGTGCTGAGCATCATCGAGCGGCTGCTGATGTAGCGTTCGTAGGCCTGCAGGCCGAACGACAGGCCGTAGGCCAGCACCAGGCCCGTGAAGAAGATCAGTGCCAGGCGCGAGGCCAGGGTACGCGGCCACTTCATGATGGCGACTCGAGCAGTTGCACCGGCAGCGAGAATACGTAGCCCTCGCTGCGCACGGTCTTGATGCAGCTGGGCTCGCGGGCGTCGTCACCCAGGCGCTGGCGCAGGCGGCTGACCAGCAGGTCGATGGAACGGTCGAAAATGTCGGCTTCGCGGCCCTGGGTCAGGTTGAGCAACTGCTCACGGCTGAGTACCCGCTGCGGGTGGTCGAGAAACACCCGTAGCAGGCGGTATTCGGCACCACTCAGGGCTACCAGGGTGCCTTCGCTGTCGAGCAGGTGGCGCGCGGTGGTGTCCAGCCGCCACTGGCCAAAGCCGAGCAGGCGGCTGCTTTCGCTGATGGTCAGGTTGGGCGGCAGCATGCGCGTGCGGCGCAGCACGGCGTTGATACGGGCCAGCAGTTCGCGGGCCGAGAACGGCTTGGTCAGGTAATCGTCGGCGCCCATTTCCAGGCCGATGATACGGTCGGTTTCGTCGTTGCGGGCGGTCAGCATCAGCACCGGGGTATTGCGGTGCTTGCCGGCGCGCAGCTCGCGGCACAACAGCAGGCCATCGTCGCCGGGCATCATGATGTCGAGGACGATCAGGTCCACGCTGTTGGCTTCGAGAAAGGCGCGCATCTGCCGGCCGTCGGCGACGATGCTGGTGCGCAGGCCGTTCTTCTTCAGGTAGTTGCCGACCAGTTCGCGGATTTCGCGGTCGTCGTCGACGATCAGAATGTGATCGACATGTTCCATGCGCTGCGTTCCTGTGCAAAAGGGATGGGCGCAGTGTACCGAGCGCGTTCGCGCTTGCCTGCGGGGCTTTGTATTGCAGTGTATCTCGCTCGTGTACAGACACAGGAGGAAGCACATCACAGCTTCGGGCGACACATGCGGGATACCTGGCCGGCGTGAAATGGCTCTCGACCGGGGAGCACGACTCCCCACCCTCAAGCGTTACACAGGAGAGATGCCATGAACTTCAAAACCTTCGCCCGTGCCAGTCTGTTCGCCGTGCTCAGCATCGGCGCCATTGCCGCCCAGGCCTCCACCATGCCGATGGACGACACCGGGGTCATGCAGTACCGCTACGGTGATCACCTGGACGTGAAGAAAGTGCTGTCGATACAGGATGACCAGAGCGACGCCTGCGGCCTGGTGAATACCCGCATGGACTACCTCGACTCCAAGGGCCAGCAGCAGAGCGTGCAGTATCGTACCTACGCCACCGGCGGTTGCCATGAAAATTGATCGCCGCTTGTTGGTTGGCGGAATTGCGGTGGTGCTGGCCGGCCTGGGCCTGGCCGGGCACCTGATGGCCCGCGACAGCTACGGTGCCATGCCGTCGCTGTCGGGCGCCAGCCAGTGGCTGAACTCGGCGCCGCTGGATGGCCCCGGGCTCAAGGGCAAGGTGGTGCTGGTGGACTTCTGGACCTGGGACTGCATCAACTGCCGACGCAGCCTGCCGCATGTGAACGAATGGGCGCGGCGCTATGCCGACCAGGGCCTGGTGGTGGTCGGCGTGCACACCCCGGAATACGACTACGAGCACGATGTGGTCACCTTGCGTGACAAGGTGACCAGGCTGGGGATCGGTTACCCGGTGGCGGTGGATAACGACTACAAGGTGTGGAACGCCTGGGGCAACCAGTTCTGGCCGGCACACTACTTTGTCGACCGCAAAGGGCAGGTGCGCCATGTGCACTTTGGCGAAGGGGATTATGGTGGGCAGGAACAGGTTATACAGGCGTTGCTGGATGAGAAAGGGTGAGTGGTCTGTGCCGGCCTCTTCGCGGCGGTTCGACGACTCGATGAACCCGCTCCCACAGGTACTGCACCGCTTGCAAGCTGTGCGATCCCTGTGGGAGCGGGTTCACCCGCGAAGAATCCAACAACGATCTGTCAGGTGAAACTGGCAAAATGCGCCTGCATCCGCGCCGCATCCGCCTGTCGCCCGCTGAACAGTTCGAACGCCTTAACCGCCTGGAACACGGCCATGTTGCTGCCATCCAGGGTGCGGCAGCCCAGTGCCCGGGCGGCGCGCAGCAGTTCGGTCTCCAGCGGGAAGTAGATGATTTCCGCCACCCACAGGCGCGCATGCAGCAGCTCCACCGGCAGCGGCGTGCCCGGCAGCTTGGCCATGCCCACCGGCGTGGTGTTGACCAGCCCGTCCGCCTCGGCCAGGGCCGTGGCCAGGTCGGTGCCGACCACGGCACGCCCGGCACCGAAATGGCCATTCAGGTTGTCCACCAGTGCCTGCGCACGGGCCGCGTCCACTTCGAACAGTACCAGCCGTTCGACCCCTTCACCCAGCAGGGCATGGGCGACGGCCGAGCCTGCACCACCGGCACCCATCTGCACAACCTGGCGCCGTGCCACATCCGGCAGGCCACGGCGCAAGCCTTCGGCAAAGCCCAGGCAGTCGGTGTTGTGGCCAACCCGCTTGCCGTCCTTGAGCACCACGGTGTTCACCGCGCCGATGCCGCGGGCTTCGTCCGACAGTTCGTCGAGCAACGGCAGGATCGCCTGCTTGAACGGGTAGGTGATGTTGAGCCCGGTGAAACCGGTGTGCTGGGCCGCGTCGAGCAAGCCGGGCAGGGCGCTGTCGTCCAGTTGCAGCTGGTCGGCATCGATCAGCCGATACAAGTAGCGCAGCGCCTGGGCATCACCTTCGTGCTCGTGCAGGGCTGGGGTGCGCGAAAGCTGGATGCCGCGGCCGATCAGGCCGGCGAGGATGGCTTGCTGGCTCATGCGCTGTGCTCCTGCAGCATTTCGGCGAAGTGGCTGAGGGCCATGCGGTAGCCATGGCTGCCCAGGCCGCAGATGACCCCGACGGCGATGGACGATACGAACGACAGGTGACGGAACGGTTCGCGCTTGTGCACGTTGGACAGGTGCACTTCGATGACCGGCACTTCGCTGGCTACCAGGGCATCGCGGATGGCCACCGAAGTGTGAGTCCAGGCACCGGGGTTGATCACGATGCCGGCGCAGCGGCCACGGGCGGCATGGATCCAGTCGATCAGTTCGCCCTCATGGTTGGTTTGACGGAACTCGATTTCCAGGCCGTGGGCATGGGCGGTATCGGCACAGCCCTTGGCCAGGTCGGCGAGGGTTTCGTAGCCGTATTGGGCAGGCTCACGGGTGCCCAGCATGTTCAGGTTAGGGCCGTTGAGCACGAGAATAATGGGCTTCATGACGGGCATCGCTTTGTTGTTGTTGGATGCGTTTAGTTTTGTACCGCCTGGTTAGTTTAGTCAATTGGACTAAACCGCTGCACCCGGAAAGTGGGCGATTATCGAACCCTCAACACACCCTCTGTAGGAGCAGCTGAATTACAAAATTGTAATTTTCCCGCCACCGCCCCGATAAGCACGGCTTTCTACAGTCCCTCGCCAAAGCTCGCCGACGAGGACCTGTTTCGTGCCCATCCCCCGCAAGACCGCCTTGCTCTGCCTGTTGCTGGCCGGCGCCGCCAGCGCCCAGGGCAACCAGAGCCTGAGCCTGCCCCAGGCGCTTGATGCCGCCTTTGCCCAGAACCCGGAGCTGGCCGCGGCTGGCCGGGAAATCGGCATTGCCGATGGCGAGCGGCGCCAGGCCGGGTTGATCCCCAACCCGGAACTTTCCTGGGAGGTCGAGGACACCCGCCGTGACACCGGCACCACCACTGTCACTCTCAGCCAACCGCTGGAGCTGGGCGGCAAGCGCGGCGCACGTGTCGCCGTGGCCGGTGCCGGCCAAGCCATTGCCAAGCTGGACCTGGAGCGCCAGCGCAACGGTCTGCGCGCCGATGTGGTGCAGGCCTTCCACGCGGCCCTGCGCGCACAGACCGCGCTGGAGCTGGCGCAGCAATCGCAGGCATTGACCGAGCGTGGACTGCGGGTGGTGCAGGGGCGGGTGACCGCTGGCCAGTCATCGCCCGTTGAGGCCACCCGGGCCCAGGTGCAGCTGGCTCAGGCCCAGGCCGAAGTGCGTCGTGCGCAAACCCAGCGCAGTGTGGCCTACCAGGCCTTGGCATGGTTGACCGGCAGCCCGTTGGCAAGCTTCGACCAGTTGCAGGCAGCCAACCTGTCCCCTGGCGATGCGCCCAGCGCCGACGCCCTGCTCGATCAGGTCGAGCAGACAGTCGAATGGCGCCTGGCTGCTGCCCAGGTCGAGCGCGGCGACGCGACCCTGGGTTCGGAAAAGGCCCTGCGCATTCCCAACCTCACCGTCAGCCTGGGCAGCCAGTACAGCCGCGAAGACCGCGAGCGGGTCAATGTGGTGGGCCTGTCGATGCCCTTGCCGCTGTTCGACCGTAACCAGGGCAACGTGCTGGCCGCGGCCCGCCGCGCCGACCAGGCGCGTGACCTGCGCAACGCCGTGGAGCTGCGCCTGCGCAGTGAAACCCGCAGCGCCGTGAGCCAGTGGGCCACGGCCATGCAGGAAGTGCAGGCCTATGACCGCACCATCCTGCCCTCTGCCCAGCAGGCCGTGGACACCGCCACACGCGGTTTCGAAATGGGCAAGTTCGCCTTTCTCGATGTACTCGACGCCCAGCGCACGCTGATCGAGGCGCGCGGGCTGTACCTCGAGGCACTGGCTTCGGCGACCGACGCGCGGGCGCAGGTCGAGCGGATTTATGGCGACCTCGGTTCACTGTAGGAGCGGCCTTGTGTCGCGATCGGGCCGCAAGGCCGCCCCAACAGGCGATGGCATCAGTGCAGGATTTTGCATTCAACCGCAGGAGCAACAATGAACAACCCAAGCAAGCTCGCCCTACTGGCCGTGGCCATTGCCGCGCTTGGCCTCGGTGGCCTGGCCTGGACCGGCAACCTCGGCAACGCGTCGAGCACTGAAACCCGGCACGATGACCACGGCGAAGACAGCCAAGGCCACGGCGAGCAACAGACTGGCGAAGGCCACGAAGAGGAGGAGGGCAAGCTGCACCTGTCCACCGCCCAGATCGAGGCCGCCGGTGTGCAATTGGCCGATGCCGGCCCTCGTGAACTGGGCACCGCCATCAGCTTTCCGGGTGAAATCCGCTTCGACGAGGACCGCACCGCCCACGTCGTGCCACGCGTGCCTGGTGTGGTCGAGTCGGTGCAAGCCGAACTGGGCCAGGCGGTCAAGCGTGGTCAGGTGCTGGCGGTAATCGCCAGCCAGCAGATTTCCGACTTGCGCAGCGAACAGCAGGCTGCCCAGCGCCGCCTGGAACTGGCGCGCCTGACCTTCCAGCGTGAACAACAGCTGTGGCAGGAACGCATCAGCGCCGAGCAGGATTACCTGCAGGCTCGTCAGGCGTTGCAGGAAGCCGAGATTGCCTTGGCCAACGCCCGGCAGAAGGTCGCCGCCGTGGGCCCGGCCGGCGCCGGCAACCGCTATGAACTGCGCGCGCCGTTCGATGCCGTGGTGGTGGAAAAACACCTGACCGCAGGCGAGGTGGTCGATGAGACCAGCAATGCCTTCACCCTGTCTGACCTGAGCCGGGTCTGGGCTACTTTCGCCGTCGCCCCGCGCGACCTGGACAAGGTCACCACAGGCCGCAATGTCACGGTCAGCGCGCCGGACCTGGGCGCCCAGGTCGAGGGCAAGGTCAACTACGTCGGCAGCCTGCTCGGCGAGCAGAACCGTGCCGCCACTGTCCGCGCCACGCTGGCCAACCCCAACGGCGCCTGGCGCCCAGGCCTGTTCGTCAATATCGCGGTCAGCGTCGAACGCTTCGACGCCGCCGTGGTGGTACCGGAAAGCGCCCTGCAAACCTGGGAGGAGCAGACCGTGGTGTTTGCCCGTACCGAGGAAGGCTTCGAGGCCCGCCCGGTGAAGACCGGCCGCCGCGACGCCGGCCAGGTGGAAATCACCACCGGCCTTGCCGCCGGAACCCAGGTGGCCGCTGCCGGCAGCTTTGTCCTCAAGTCCGAGCTGGGCAAGGGCTCGGCCGAGCATAGCCATTGATCACGGGGACACCTGTATGTTCGAACGCCTGATCCAATTCGCCATCGAGCAGCGCCTGGTGGTGATGCTGGCCGTGGTCCTGATGGCCGCGATGGGTATTCACAGCTACCAGAAACTGCCGATCGACGCTGTACCGGACATCACCAACGTCCAGGTGCAGATCAATACCGCCGCGCCCGGCTATTCGCCGCTGGAGACCGAGCAGCGCATCACCTTCGCCATCGAGACCGCCATGGCTGGGCTGCCCGGGCTCAAGCAGACCCGCTCGCTGTCGCGTTCGGGCCTGTCCCAGGTCACGGTCATTTTCGACGACGACACCGACTTGTTCTTCGCCCGTCAACTGGTCAACGAGCGCCTGCAGGTGGCACGCGAGCAGTTGCCCGAGGGCATCGAAGCGGGCATGGGGCCGATTTCCACCGGGCTGGGTGAAATCTTCCTGTGGACGGTGGAAGCCGAGCAGGGCGCGCTGAAGGAGGACGGCACGCCCTACACCCAGACCGACCTGCGGGTGATCCAGGACTGGATCATCAAGCCGCAGCTGCGCAACGTGCCCGGGGTGGCCGAGGTCAACAGCATCGGCGGCCATGCCAAGCAGTACCTGATTGCGCCGGAGCCCAAGCGCCTGGCGGCCTACAAACTCACCCTCAATGACCTGATCGCGGCGCTGGAGCGCAACAACGCCAACGTCGGTGCCGGCTACATCGAGCGCAATGGCGAGCAGTTGCTGATTCGCGCGCCAGGCCAGGTGGCGTCGGCCGAGGACATCGCCAATATCGTCATCTCCAGTGTCGATGGCACGCCAATCCGCGTCAGCCATGTTGCCCAGGTCGGCCTGGGCGAAGAGCTGCGCTCGGGCGCGGCCACCGAAAACGGTCGGGAAGTGGTGCTGGGCACGGTGTTCATGCTGATCGGCGAGAACAGCCGCACGGTGTCCCAGGCGGTCGCCGACAAGCTGGTCGATATCAACCGCAACCTGCCCAAGGGCGTGGTCGCCGTTACGGTGTACGACCGCACCAACCTGGTGGAAAAGGCCATCGCCACGGTGAAGAAGAACCTGGTCGAAGGCGCCATCCTGGTCATCGCCGTGTTGTTCCTGTTCCTGGGCAACATCCGCGCTGCGCTGATCACTGCCATGGTCATTCCGTTGTCGATGCTGTTCACCTTCACCGGCATGTTCAGCAACAAGGTCAGCGCCAACCTGATGAGCCTGGGCGCCCTGGACTTCGGCATCATCGTCGACGGCGCGGTGGTGATCGTGGAGAACGCCATCCGCCGCCTGGCCCACGCCCAGCAGCGCCATGGCCGCATGCTCACCCGCAGCGAGCGCTTCCATGAAGTGTTCGCGGCCGCCCGTGAGGCGCGCCGGCCGCTGATCTACGGCCAGCTGATCATCATGGTGGTGTACCTGCCGATCTTTGCCCTGACCGGGGTGGAAGGCAAGATGTTCCACCCTATGGCCTTTACCGTGGTCACCGCCCTGCTCGGTGCCATGATCCTCTCGGTTACCTTCGTGCCGGCGGCCATTGCCCTGTTCGTCACCGGCAAGGTCAACGAAGAGGAGGGCCTGGTAATGCGCACGGCGCGTCAGCGCTATGCCCCAGTGCTGGCCTGGGTGCTGGGCCGGCGCAAGCTGGCGTTCGCTGCCGCCGCTACCCTGGTGTTGTTGTCCGGGGTTATGGCCAGCCGCATGGGCAGCGAGTTCATCCCCAGCCTCAGCGAAGGCGACTTCGCCCTGCAGGCCTTGCGCGTGCCGGGCACCAGCCTGTCGCAGTCGGTCGACATGCAGCGGCGCCTGGAACAGGCGATCATCGCCCAGGTGCCGGAAGTGGAGCGGGTGTTCGCCCGCACGGGCACTGCCGAGATCGCCTCCGACCCGATGCCGCCGAACATTTCCGATGCTTATGTGATGCTGCGCCCGCGTGAGCAATGGGCCGACCCAGGCAAGCCGCGTGATGAGCTGATTGCCGAGGTACAACGTGCCGCCGCCAGCGTGCCGGGCAGCAACCATGAACTGTCGCAGCCGATCCAGCTGCGCTTCAACGAGCTGATTTCCGGGGTACGCAGCGATGTGGCGGTGAAGCTTTTCGGTGATGACATGGATGTGCTCAACCGCACTGCCGCGCAGATCGCCAGCAGCCTGCAAGGCGTGCCGGGCGCGTCCGAGGTAAAGGTCGAGCAGACGACTGGCCTGCCAGTGCTGACCATCGATATCGACCGCGACAAGGCAGCCCGCCATGGCCTGAACGTGGGTGATGTGCAGGGCGCCATTGCCATTGCCGTGGGTGGCCGCACGGCCGGTACGCTGTACGAAGGTGACCGCCGTTTCGACATGGTGGTACGCCTGTCGGAAACCCTGCGCACCGATGTCGACGGACTGGCCAGCCTGCTGATTCCGGTGCCGGCCAATACGGCTGCGGGTGCCGGGCAAATCGGCTTTATCCCGCTGTCGCAGGTAGCCACGCTGAACCTGCAGCTAGGGCCGAACCAGGTCAGCCGCGAGGATGGCAAGCGAGTGGTGGTAGTCAGCGCCAACGTGCGTGGGCGTGACCTGGGCTCGTTCGTCGAGGAGGCCGAACAGACGCTGATCGAGCAGGTGCAGATACCGCCGGGTTACTGGACTCGCTGGGGCGGCCAGTTCGAGCAGCTGCAGTCGGCGGCCAAGCGCCTGCAGGTGGTGGTGCCGGTGGCCTTGCTGCTGGTCATGGCGCTGTTGCTGATGATGTTCAACAACCTCAGGGATGGCCTGCTGGTATTCACCGGCATCCCGTTCGCCCTTACCGGCGGGGTGCTGGCGCTGTGGTTGCGGGACATTCCGTTGTCCATTTCCGCTGGCGTGGGGTTCATTGCCTTGTCGGGCGTGGCGGTGCTCAACGGGCTGGTGATGATTGCCTTTATCCGTGGCCTGCGGGAAGAAGGGCGCACGCTGCGGGCAGCGGTCGAGGAGGGCGCGCTGACGCGCTTGCGGCCGGTGCTGATGACGGCACTGGTGGCGTCGCTGGGGTTCATCCCGATGGCCTTGGCTACCGGCACCGGGGCCGAGGTGCAGAGGCCGCTGGCGACCGTGGTGATTGGCGGGATTCTGTCGTCCACCGCACTGACTTTGCTGGTGTTGCCGGCGTTGTATCAGTGGGCGTATCGGCGGGAAGAGGTGCAGGAGGGTTGAGCGTTTTGGGGCTGCTTTGCAGCCCATCGCGACACAAGGCCGCTCCTACAGGGGATCGCATCAGCCGCAAATTGACGCAATCTCTTGTAGGAGCGGCCTTGTGTCGCGATGGGCCGCAAAGCGGCCCCAAATTCTCAAACAGTACGACGAGCCCCAGCTCTTGCACTGTCGCCCCTAGCCTCATCATGCAACGAAATCCGCGAAGTTTCCGGCAACGCCAACCCGCCCGCCAGCGCCACCAGCGCAATCACCACCAGGTAGAACGCCGGTGCCAGGCTGCTGCCGGTCTGCCCGATCAGCCAGGTCGCCACCAATGGCGCGGTGCCGCCAAACAACGTATAGGCCACGTTGTAGGTAATTGCCGAAGCGGTATAGCGGGTGCGGGTAGGGAAACTTTCCGACAGCAATGCCGCCGTGACCACGCCACTGCACAACGCCCCCACCGCCAGCAGGATCACCCCCAGCAGCGCACCGGACATCGAGCCGGAGCTGGCCAGCCAGTACGCCGGGAACACGCACAGCATCACCCACAGGCAGGTAAAGCCGATGGTCTTGCGTCGCCCGACGCGGTCCGAGAATGCCCCGGCCAGCGGGCAGCCGACCGCAGCGAACAGCAGCGCCACGGTGGTCACCAGCAGTGATTGCGCGCGGGTCAGGTTGCCGACCAGTTGCAGGTAGGTGGCGAAGTAGGTGGTGAACATGTAGAACGACAGCGCGGTCAGCGAGATGAAGGCCCCCAGGTTGCGGATCGCCCGGCCATGGTTGCGCAGGGTTTCCTTGAGCGGCGAATGTTCATGCTCCTTGCCTTGGGCGATGGCTTCGCGGAACGCGGGGGTTTCTTCCATGCGCCAGCGCAGGTACAGGCCAACCAGCCCCAATGGCGCGGCGATCAGGAACGGTATGCGCCAGCCCCAGGCATTCATCGCCTCGGCCGACAGGCTGGCTTCCAGGCCATAGGCGATCACTGCCGCGCAGGCAAAGGCGGAAAAGGTCGACACCGGCACGAAGCTGCCATAGAAGGCGCGCTTGCCGTTGGGCGCGTGCTCCATCAGGTAGGCGCAGGCCCCGGCATACTCGCCACCGGCGGAAAAGCCCTGCAGGCAGCGCGCCAGGGTCAGCAGCGCAGGGGCTGCCAGGCCGATGCTGGCGTAGGTCGGCAACAGGCCGATGAGGGTCGTGGAGCCGGCCATCAGCAGGATGGTCAGCGACAGGATGCGCTTGCGCCCCAGGCGGTCACCCAGCGCGCCGAACACGATGCCGCCCAGCGGGCGCAGGGCGAAGGCCACGGCGAACACCGCAAAGGTCTTGAGCAAGGCCACGCTGGCGTCTTCGCTTGCGAAGAACTGGCTGGCGATCAGGGTAGCGAGAAAGCCGTAGACGGCGAAGTCGAACCATTCGACGAAATTGCCGATGGCCGAGGCGGCGATCACCCGGCGCAGGGTGGCGGGGGATACCTCGTGAGGTGCGGGCATGCGAGTGCTCTCCGGTTCCATTGGCAGGCATGATGAAAGTGGCGCGGTCGGGCCGCGCCATCATTGTTGTGCTTGCCAGTAGATAACCGGGCGCTGCAGGGCGCTTTGTCGAGGGCGACCTCGGGATACCTGATTCAACCACCAGCTATGCAGCTGACGCAGGCCTTGTAGGAGCGGCCTTGTGTCGCGATCGGGCTGCGCAGCAGCCCCAGGATCTTGAAGTGGGCGCAGGCATCGCCGGGGCTGCGTTGCAGCCCTTCGCGACACAAGGCCGCTCCTACAGGAACGCGGGCAATAAGCTCAGAAACGCATATCCAGCGCCAGTTCGAAGGTACGCGGCGGCCCCATGTAGTACTGGCTGTTGTAGGCCTGCTTGGCATACACCTCATCGGTCAGGTTGCGTACCCGCCCGGTGAGCGTGGTGTGTTCATCCAGCCGGTAGCGGGCGAACGCACCGAACAGGGTGTAGGCCGGGGCCTTGAGGCTGTTGGCATTGTCGGCATACACCGAGCCCACGTAGCGCCCGTCCGCCCCCACCGACCATGCCGGGGTCAGGCTGTAGGTCAGCCACAGGTTGGCGACGTTGGCGGGTACGTTCACCGGTGCGTTGCCCTTGCGCGACACCGATACACCGTTGACGGCCTCGTTGAACTCGTCGTACTGCGCATCGACATAGGCATAGTTGGCCTCGGCCAGCAGCTTGGATGTCACCTGCAGGCGCCCGGACAACTCGACACCCCGCGAGGTCTGCTGCCCGGCCTGGACCGTGAGGTTGGCGTCGTTGGAGTCGCGCACGGCAAAGTCCTTGCGCACGATCTGGTACAGCGCCAGCGTGGCCGCGCCGCGCCCGTCGAGGAAGTCGAACTTGCTGCCCACTTCCCACTGCTCGCCCTTCGACAGGTCGAACAGCCCGACGTTGGAATAGGTCGCTGCCGCCAGCGAGCCGGCCGGCAAGTCGGCAGAGGTACTGTACTGTGCATAGACACTGGCGGACGGGGTCAGCGCATAGGTCAGGCCGATACGCCCGGAAAGCGGTTCCCAGCGCCGTTCGAAGAACGCCGGCGAGGTTGGCGTTACCGCGCCGTAGTTGGTCACCTGCATGTCCAGGTAGTCGTAGCGCAGGGCGGTCAGCAAGGCCAGGCGTTCGGTGAGTTGCACGCGGTTTTCGGCAAACACCGCGCGGTTGGTCACCTCGTGGCGGCGTTGCTTGGTAAGGCCGGCGTTCACCCCGGGGATGTCGTCGAAACTGCCGGGGTCGAAGTGCTCGGCATCGACCACATCGCTCCAGCTGCTCGAGGTGGGGTAGAGGGTCTGGCGCATGCGCGAGTACTCCAACCCCAGCGACCACTGGCTGGCCAGGCCGAACAGCTGGTTGTCGTGGCGCAGCTCGATGCGGTCGCCCAGCAGGTTCTGGTCGTGGCGCTGCAGGTAAGGGCTGCTGCGCTGTACCTTGTCATCGTTGGTGTAGCTGTAACGTTCGAGGTTGCGGTAATCGCGCTGGGCGTTGTAGTGGTACAGCGTGTTCTGCACGCTGGTGCTGTCGCTGAGCTGGTAGTCGAGGATCGAGCGTAGCCAGCGTACCCGCTGCTCATAGCGCCCGTCACCGACGTTGTAGTTTTCGAAGCGGCGGCTGTTGTCGATCTTCATCGTGCTGCGCCCAGGCAGGATCGGCGAGCCCCAGTAAGGGCTGTCTTCGCGGTCTTCCTGGTATTCCAGGGCCAGGGTGTGGGTGAGGTTCGGCGTGAGGTCGCTCAGCAACGAGAAGGCCAGGCTGTCGGTGTGCCGTTCGTTGCGGTCGATGTAGCCGTTGCCATGCCCACGGCTGAAGTCCAGGCGCATGAAGTGGCGGGCATCGGCGGGGTTGCTGGCCAGAGCCTGGTTGATGCCGAACGCCACTTCGCTGTCGTCGAAGCTGCCGTAGCGGATGCGGCCATCGATGGTCTGCTGATCGCGGCTGGCCAGCTTGGTGATGTAGTTGATCGAGCCGCCCACCGCGCCCGCACCATGCAGGAACGACGACGGCCCGCCAATCAGTTCGACGCGGTCGAGTACCCAGGCATCCACGGGCCGTGTGGCGCTGCTGTAGCCCAGGTTGATGCCGTTGTACAACTGGGTAACCTGGTTCTGGGTAAAGCCGCGATAGGCGACGAAGCCGCCAAAGCCGGGGTTGGCCGAGGCGTTGACGCCGGTCATGGCGTTGATCACGTCCTGGCTGTCCTTGGCGCCGCGCTCTTCGATCAGGCGGCGGTCCGAGACACTGACCGAGGCCGGCGTTTCCCGCGCGGTGAGGGCCAGACGCGAGCCGGTGCGGATCGGCTCGTCCAGTTGCACGCCGCTGGCGGCGTCGCGTTTACCGTCGATGGTGGTGGCGTTCAGTTCCACCGGGGCAGCATCCGCCCAGGCAAGGTTGCAGGTGCCCATGAGGAGCACCAGGGAGGTATTGCGAAGCATGTTGATGTGTCTTCCACGCAAAGGTCATGGCTGACCGCGAGCGCGCGCAGTCAGGCGCGCCCGGCTGAGGTCAGGCGAAATGAAGTACGGCTGCGGGGAAAGCGACGGGGGAGGCGCGGGGGTTGAGGGCGGGGCGTTGATAGCGCGGTGGCGGTTGCGCCCAGCTGCGCACCACGATGGGCGAGGTGGCCACGGTTTGCGCCGGGGTGAACGACCAGCCGCTGCTGCTGAGCGGTACGGCCATGCCGAACGAGGAGCACACCGGGCAGTCGAGCTGTGCCATGTGCTGGTCGCCGCCGGCGCCATCCAGGTCGATGGCTACGCCGTGTTCGCTGTTGATCGAGCAGAAACCGCCTTCCAGGCCGGCCAGGCGCAGGCCACCCATCTGGCCATGGTGCAGGCCGCACAGAACCAGGCTGAACAGGACGCTGGCGTAGAGCGTCCAGGCGGTCAGCGTGCGGGTGTGCCGGGTGGTTTTCATGACGGCGAATCTACCACCCGGACGAACGGTCGGGTAGTGCTTCGGGATTGATATTTTGGGGCCGCCTTGCAGCCCATCGCGACACAAGTCCGTGCACAGCTTTCAAAGGCGGCGCGGTCTTTGTGTACCGGCCTTGCGTCGCGAAAGGGGCGCAAAGCGCACCCAGGGTTCTGTCAGGCCGCACGCTCCAGTACATCCAGCAAATCGACAAACTCCAGCGCCAGTTTATGCCGCGGCGCCAGATGTACCAGTGGCACCGAGGCCTGGTGCGATTCACGCATCTTGATCGAACTGCTCAGGTACACCGGCAACACCGGCATGCCTTCACCGCGCAATTGCTCGACCAGGGTCTGGTGCAGCGCGGTGCGCCCGGCGAACTGGTTGACCACCACACCTTCCACTTGCAACGTCGGGTTGTGGTCCTGGCGCAGTTCTTCGACCTCGGCCATGACGCAGTGCAGGGCCTGGCGCGAGAAGCTGTCGCAGTCGAACGGGATCAACAGCCGCTCGGCCGCCACCAGTGCGCTGAAGGTATAGAAGTTGAGCGCCGGCGGGGTGTCGATGTAGATCCGCTCGTAGTCCTCGCCCAGTTCCACCAGCAGCTTGCGCAGCTTGTTGATCTTGAACTTGCTCTCCAGCTTGCCTTGCAGGTCGCTGAGGTCGGGGCTGGCGGTGATCAGGTGCAGGTTGCGGTAGCGGGTTTCGGTGATCGCAACCCGGTGCTTCTTGCCGGCAGCGGTGACTGGCGACAAGGTCTGGCGGAAGAAATCGGCGATGCCGGAAGGAATGGCGTCATTGACCAGGCCGGTCAGGTAATAGGTGGCATTGGCCTGCGGGTCAAGGTCGACCAGCAAGGTCCGGTAGCCTTCGGCGGCACTGGCGGCGGCAAGGTTGCAGGCGATGCTGGACTTTCCGACGCCACCTTTCTGATTGAAAACCACACGACGCATGAGACGCTCATCCATGAAGTGAAAATGTCAGGCTGGGGTCAATCCTATGACCGGAACAAGACAGTTTTATGACAATGAATGTTACAACCTGCCAAGTTCATTGCTTCATGTGGCGATAGGTTTGCCTTGAGCTGTGTAGTGTCTGTTCGGGCCCTTTCGCGGGTGAACCCGCTCCCACAGGTTATGCACCGTCCTTGAGGGCAGTGGGGGACCTGTGGGAGCGGGTTTACCCGCGAAGAGGCCGGAACAGGCAGGCAAGGGCGCTCAGGCAACCACCACCCGATTGCGCCCCTCCTGCTTGGCCCGGTAAAGCGCCCGGTCAGCCTCGCTCAACGCATCCCCCGGTTCGCTCTCTGCCTCGCCATCCCAATGCGCCACTCCCAGCGACACCGTCACCGCCCCCACCGGTTCCACCGGCGTATCCTGCACCGTAACCCGCAGCCGCTCGGCCACCACTGCCGCAACGTCCAGGCTGGCCCCCGGCAGCAGCATCAGGAACTCCTCGCCGCCGGTGCGGCACAGCAAGTCGCCCTCGCGGCAGCAGCGGCGCATCAGTTCCGCCAGCCGACGCAGCACCTGGTCTCCCACCTCGTGCCCGTGGCCGTCATTTACTCGCTTGAAATGGTCGACATCCAGCACGATCGCCGCAAACGCCCGACCCTCGGCTTCCAGCAACGACAGGCTGAACTCCAGGCTACGGCGGTTGCCCAGGCCGGTCAGCGGGTCGGTCTGGGCGTCACGGTTGAGCCGGCCGATGCGTTCATGCAGCAGGTTCAGCCCGAATAGCAGCGCGCGCTTCAGCTCGGCCGCCTCGAAGTACCAGGCCGGTACCCGATGCAGGCGCTCGGCAGTGCCGGCCCGGTCCATCGAGCGGGCGCCGGCGGCCAGCTGCCACAGCGGGCGGGCGATGGTCATGGCCAACCACCACAGCAGCACGCTGCCCACCAGTGCCAACGGCACGGAGGTGCCGACCACGCTGAGGATCAGGTGGCTCAGTGGCGTCACCGTCTGGGTCAGCGGCTGCTGCGCCACCACGCCCCAACCGGCGCTGGGCACGGTGGCGAACCCGGCGAGCATTTCCACGCCGAGGCTGTTGGACAATTGCCGGGTACCACTGCCCAGGGTCGCCAGCTGGTCGATCAATGCGTTGCCTTCAACCACCGTACCCACGCGCTGGCTGTCGGGGTGGTACAGCAGGCGGCGGTTGCGGTCGACCACGTACAGGTAGGAACCGTCCTTGTAGAAATGCTCGCCCAGCAGGCTGTTGAGGATGTTGCGTTCACGCAGGTACAGGCTGCCGCCGACATACCCCAGGTAGCGGCCGTTGCTGTCGAAAATGGGTTGCGACAGCGCCACCACCAGGTTGTTGGCCGCCGACATGTAGGGCGTCGACACCAGTGGGCGGCGCGCCTGTAGCGCCTCCTGGACACCGGGCGAGTGCATGTGGCTGCCGACCAGGTGCCGCAAGGGCGGGGGGGAAATCGCGAGCAGTACTCCGTCGGCATCGATCACGAACGTGGAGTTGAAAGCCATGCTCTGGCTCAGGACGCGCTCGGTCTCCGCCTGCAGGGCGACGGCGTCACCCAGCTGTCGGCCTTGCACGCCGGCGCTGAACGACAGCTGCTGCAAGGCGTTGCCGATAAAGGTCTCGGTGATGCTGGCCAGCTTCATCGCATACACCCGGTTGGCTTCCAGGGCATGGTCGATCAGCAGCTGGCGTTGCACCCGGTAGCTGGCGAAATAGCTGGCGCACAGCATGACCACGGCGGTAAGGGCGCAAAGCACCAGAATGAGTGTGCGTAGATCCAGACGCAGTCCGTGCTTGGTGTGTGGCAATCCTGACCTCGAGTGATCGAAAAACAGCTACGAAATGGGAACAACCTTACGCCTTGTGAGCGCAGTGGGGAACCGCGTTCAGGAGCCCGCGTCTTCCAGCGCGTCCAGCTCGTCTTCAACCTGTTGCATGCGCTGCTCGGCCAGGGCCTGCACCTTCGCGTCGCGGGCCGATTCGCGCATCAGGGCGGTGAGCTTCTCGCTCAGGCGCTTGCCTGCCTCGGTGTCTTCCAGGGCGCGAGCCTTGGCCGGGTCCTGGGTGGCCTCGACGATGGTGGCGAACTCGGCATCGCTGAAGTTCTTTTCGCTGTACAGGCGGAACAGGTCCTGGCGCTGGTCCTCGACCGTCAGGTGCTTGCGCAGCACGCCCTGGATCGTCGCCTGCGACAGCTGCGGGTGCGTGCGGCCGAGCAGCGCGGCCATGCGCTCGATGTTGTGCGTGTAGGCATCCTGCAGCGGCAGTTGGGCCAGGATCTGTTCTTCGCGGGAGGGTTTCTGATCGCAGGCGGTGAGGGCTGCAGCCAGCAGCAGGGGTAACAGCAACTTCTGGAGGCGAGGCATGGCGTGGCCTGGTTGGGCAGTGGGTGCTGGCGATTATACGGCAGTTGGGTTGCCTGATGGATTTTGGGGGCCGCTGTGCGGCCTTGTGTCGCGAAAGGGGCGCGCAGCTGCCCCAGAATTTTTTCAGGTCACGCGAAACATCAGAACCCACCCCCCAAGGGCCATTCCACCGCCAACCGTATCTGGTCCCCATCCAGCTCCGCCTGCGCCGTATTGCCCCGATGCACGTTATGCCGCAACGAAAACACGGTGCCCCTGGCCTTGCCACCCTGCACCACATACCGTGCCTCGAGGTCGCGCTCCCAATGCTTGCCCCCCTTGCCATACCCCAGGTACGCGTAGCCGCCCGCAGGGTCGACATGGGTGCCGTCGATATCGAACCCGCGCACGTACAACGCCGTCAGGTTCAACCCCGGTACGCCGTAGGCGCCCATGTTCAGGTCATAGCGCGCCTGCCACGACTTCTCGTTCGGTGCGTTGAAGTCCGACATCTGCACCGCGTTGGCAATGAAGATCGCCCCTCGCGTCACGTAGTCGAACGGCGTGTTGCCGTCCACCTGCTGCCAGCCCAGGCTGAAACCGTGCGGCCCGTGGTCGTAACGCGAGACCAGGCTCCAGGTGGTGTTGT